>Ga0302246_1000226_pt1 | contig 57217 bp, 42 predicted proteins | sample AAG_UR_Trp_MG_FD_193533 | JGI IMG/M metagenome (GOLD analysis project Ga0302246, IMG submission 193533) | Enriched activated sludge microbial communities from anaerobic digester in WTTP, New Holstein, Wisconsin, United States - AAG_UR_Trp | ecosystem: Engineered > Bioreactor > Anaerobic >... | reverse complement strand
GTTTTCCCTGCACCGTTTGGCCCTACGATTCCTGTCCATCCTTCCGCAAGATGAACTGTGATGTCCTCAAGCAATGAGGATATTGCACTATCATAAGAAAAGGTAACGTTTTGAAAAGATATTGACATTGTTGACCTCCAAGCATGCTGTAACAAAACATACTGGACGTCCCATTCCCATGGAATCAGCTAAAATAAAAAATGCCACGTCTTAAACGTGGCATTCAAATCATGAACGCTGAAGCCACCCAAGATCTACGGAAACAGAACGCCATTTTTTGGATAATTTTAACGATCCAAAATGGGAACACGAAAATTTCGTGAAGGCTCGTTTCCGTTAGATTCTCAAGGGTATACCTCCATATAAATTTGCTTTTAACTTAGCATCACAGGATGATGGCGTCAAGTTTTGCCTTTGATTTTGATAAAGTTCAGTGTCGTCATATCATCCAGTTTGGGCAAAAAAAATTCCATTTACCTGCTCTTGTGGCAGATCCGATACTCGAAGTTCTTGGTGTGGGCGTTGCGCTGCCGGTCGATGTCGAACCCGGCGTCCCGGATGACGTCCAGGTCGTTGCTGATGCGCCGACCGAGCTGGGCGGGCTTCTTGTATTCGAACTCGAGGTTGAATTCCCGGCCGACCCTGCGCAGCGCCGCGAGCAGCCGTCCCGCCGACACCGGCTCCATGGTGTTCTCGTTCTCGAACCTCACCTGGTAGCGTTCGATGAACCCCACCACGTGGTTTGCCCGGTCGTCCTCGCCGTAGCGGGCTTTCTCGTCCAGCTCCACCGCGTTCCGGTAGGCATGGAAGAGCGACGCCAACGCCGTTGCGATTGGGTTCGACTCCCGGGCCATCTCCTGGCTGGTGTCGTTGATGGAATGGATCTGCTCGATGAACAGCGGGCTCAGGTCCTCGAGTCCGCTGGTCACCTCGTGTTCCTCGGACCCGGCCAGCATCATCAGGTACATCAGGCTCAGATAATCGTTGCACCGGCGCTTGCCATGGGTCGGCATGGTTCGGTGCAGCAGGCGCATGACCTGTTTCTGGGCTCCGTCCCGGATCATCGCCAACACATGGCTGGTCCGCTTCATAATGGCCGAGATGATCAGGTCCCGGTTCTGCTGGATGGCGGAGATGACCTCCGACTCTAGAAAGCAGTCGCTGGCCTGGTTGGCGAGGTCGAAGTTGATGACGAAGGACCTCGACAGGATCTCCGAAAGCTCTCCGCACAGCGGCTCGATGCCGGTGGTGTTCAGCAGGCACTTGGTCCGCTCGGTGATGGTCTCGCTGTCGGTGCCGCTCTTGCGTTTCTCCTTGGCGATACCGGTGATGCTGGTCAGCATGAAGGTGGTCAGATCCTCGGTCATCTGCTTGACCTCGATGTTGTCGAGGACGATGAGCGGGTTCTGCGAGCCGTCGGTGTAGTTCGCCGCGTCGGTGGCCTTCTTGTGCTGGGGCTCGCCGTAAAGCAGCGTCGACGTGATCTTGCTGGCAGTGGTCTTGCCCGATCCGGCCGAGCCCTCGAAGCGGGTCATGGGCCGCGTCCCGGCGAAGTCGATCAGCAAGAAACAGGAGAGCCAGGAAAGGATGAGAAAGCGATCTCCTTGTGGACAGGTCATGTTGCCCACCAGCAGATCGACCAGGAGCCGGTCCGCCTCTTCGAGGTCGGCGTCGGGCAGGAATTTCAGCGGCTTCATCTTGCGCGAGCCGTCCAGGATGATGCCGTCCTCGTTGCCGCCATTCTTCATGATCTGAATTTCGTCCGGGGTGATCTTGGCGATCTCGTGCTCCGGATTGTTCAGGTTGAAATAGACGGTGTAGGAAGCCACATCGGTATGCAGCCAGGAGAAATGGTCGCGCACCTGGCCACGGATCATGGCCAGGCTGGGTAACACCTCGAAAAATGTTCGTCCGCCGTTGGATGTCGGCACCATGCCCGTGTGCTTGTAGAGCATGGCCGCGTAGTGGCGCTTTCGGCCCCGGTCTGGCGAATCCATCCAGTAGATGGCGTTGTCGAAATACATGAACGGCTCACCCTGCAGGGTATGAAAGAACTGGGCACCGTTGGCGGTAAACCAGTCGTAGGCCGCCTCGGCTGCCAGTGTGTAGTCGGGAGCGCCGTTCTCCAGCTCCGTGTCGATCAGCACCTCGTCGACCCGGGCGCGGCATGATCCGGGCATTGCGCCGGACATCCGCTTGGCCTTTTTCTTTTCGTTGCGGAACTCGACCTTGCGGTCCTTCTGGATGGCGCGGATCTGTTCCTTCAGGGTGGCCATGGAAACACCACCGCCGATGCGCTCCTGCACCAGCTTCAGCAGGCGTGCCTGTTCCAGCGGCGACTGTTCGGAAATCTCCCCCAGAATCGGTTCGAGCAGGCGGTTGCGTTCTTCCTCTTCAGCGCCCTCGGGCAGCGAGCGCACGCCGAACTCGATGGGCGTGCTGGCCTCGGCGAGCAGGCGTTCGAAATCCTCCAGGGTATGCCCGGCGGCAATGTAATCGTTGACGTCGATCTTGGCGATGGCGAGAAGCGCCTCGGCCGCCTGGATTTCCTCGGCGGGACGTCCCGCCAGTAGCTTGGCCAGCTCCTTCGGCCCCACGCTTGCCGTCAGGCCGAAGCGTTCGGTCAGCTCCTGCCGGGCCGAGATCTGTGTCTCCGACAAGGGCAGCGTCACCAGGCGGGTGTCGATTTTGTGTTCGGCCAGGGTGCGAGCGGTTTGCAGCGCCCCTTTGAGACCGGCCTGGGAGAGTTCGTTGTCCTGGCAGATGTAGACAGTTTCGACGCCGCGCAGCTTGGGGATCAGGCGCTCCCAATCGGCGGCCCGGATGCGGACGGTGACCGGAGATACGGTGGGCAGGCCCAGTTGCATCAGCGCCAAGCAATCGGTCACCCCCTCGGTGATGATCACCTTGCCGGGCCTCGCCAGCAGGCAGTCCTCGTTGAACAGCAGCGCGTTGTTGATGAAGTCGGCGACGTAAGGCCGTTGGTGTTCGTCGTGAACCGGCAGTTTCTTGTATTTCCCTTGCTCCCAGCCAACGTCCGGGGTCCACGGCGTCTTGCGGCCGATCATGAACACCACCCGGCCACGGCTCCAGTAGGGAAAGACGATCCGGCGCTCGAAAAATGGCGTCAGGCCGTCCTGGCTGGTGGGACGGAAAGCGCCGGTGGCGGCGAGCTCCCGCTTGGAGAAACCGTCCTCACCCCCGGTCAGTTGGGCGACCGCGCCGGACGCGTTGTCCGCGTAGCCGATCAGGAGATCGTCGATGGTCTCCTCGCTCAGGGCGTATTTGGATTTCAGCCAGTCGAGGACCTCCGGCGAATCTTTGAGTCTGGCGTGGTAAAGCCTGGCCAGCGAGGTCAGCGCGTCCTTGACCCGCAGTTCGAAGGCGCGGTCGGCCTCCGTCTGGGCGAGACGCTCCTGGCTGAGGCCATAGCGCGACAGCGGCGGCAAGCCCGCCTTCTTGGCGAGATAGTCCCGGGCCTGACGGTGGCTGTCCGGCATCGGACCGGATTGCCCGGCGGTGACCGAGCCCGTCTGAATGAACTCAACGAGCTGCAGCACATCACCGCCGACTCCGCAGCCGAAGCAGTACCAGCCCTGCTTGTCGAGCATCACGTGCAGCGAAAGGCGCGACCGGCTCTGATGATTGGGGCAGTTGCACATCAGACGCTGAGCTGTTTCCCGGGTGACTCGCCCGGTCAGGAGTTCCCGGGCAACATCACCGATATCCGTCTCGGTGATGAGCCGATAATACTCACTGACATTGCCCTCCGCATTCTTGCTCATTCGGCCCTCGCAATCGAGGTGGTGGCGGGCTCCGATTGACAAACGGCGTCCAGAAACAGGGCCAGGAAGGTCCGCCGGTCGTCCTGTTTTCTCTTTTTCGCGCAGTTCGAGATGCCCCAGCGGTCGCCGACCAGGATCGTGGTCTGTCTGGCCCGGGTGACGCCGGTGTAGAGAAGATTTCTGTGGTGCATGAAGGAGTGGGCCTTGTGGACCACCACCACGGAGCACGGAAACTCGGAGCCCTGGGCTTTGTGGATCGTCAGGGCATAGGCGAGTTGGAGGTCCTGCTGGTTGGGAGAGCCGGCATCTATTTTGATTGGAATCCCATCGAATTCCACGGTCAGGGAACCGTCGCGGTCGACGTCGAGGATGATCCCCATCGCACCGTTCATGACGCCGATCTCGTAATTGTTCCGCGTCTGGATGACCTTATCATGCCGCAGAAACTTGGGGCGACGCCCCGGCAGGGTCGGCGGCGCTTCGACTTTCCACAGTCGCCGTTGTACCAGACGTTGAAGCTCACAGTTGAGATCGCGCGTGCCCAGCGGTCCCTTGTGAGTCGGGGTCAGAAGCTGGACATCCGCCACCAGGTCGAACCCGAGGCGTTCCACGAGTACATTTTCAAAGAGGTCCAGCACGAACCGTTGCGCATCCCATTGGTCGGTGAACTGATCGACCACGTACCAGGCGCGTCGGCCTGAAGGCTCGGGTTCGCTTGTCTTGCGGACCTCGCCGTTCAAAACGGCGATGCTATTTTCCTTCAGGATGCCAGCCTGTCGTACCACCTTGTCGAGGAGCACCGCGGGAACCACCCGCGACTGAACCAAGTCCCGCAACAGATTGCCCGGTCCGACGGGAGGCAGTTGGTTGTGGTCTCCCACCAGCACCACGGCGGTCCGCGTAAGATCGATGCTCTGAAAGAGGCGCCAAGCCAGGGGCACATCCACCATCGAGACCTCGTCGACGATGATCACGTCGGCATCGATGGGATCATCCGGCCCGCGGGCATAGTCCTTGCCGTTGAAACCGAGTAGACGGTGAATCGTGCCGGCCGGGTGGCCGACGACCTGTTCGAGACGTTTGGCGGCCTTGCCGGTAGGCGCGGCCAGCACAACGCGCAGTCCCCGTTCTTCGTAAACGGCGGTGACGGCGGACAGGGTGAAGGTCTTGCCGCTGCCCGCTCCGCCGGAGATGAGCGATATCGAATGACGAAGCGCGGCGACGGCGCCCTGCCGCTGACCCTGATTGAGCTGCGGCGCGATTTGCGCAACCATGTCGGACAGGCGGTCCCGGTCGGAGAAGTGGGGGTTGGGTGTTGTTCCGTTCCGGAAAATTTTCGCCAGGTCCTCCTCCATTGCATGGATTTCCGGTTTGGCGACTAGGAATCTTCCGCCGTGGGGGATGCAAACCAATGCCTTCTCGTCGATCAGACGGTCAATGTCCTGCTCGATGCGGTCGCGGCTGTCGAGGACATCCATGACCAGCAGTACGTTGGCTTGATCGACCAGTTCCTCGAATTCGATCCAGCAATCGCCCTGATCCAACGATTCGTTGACGCAGTGAAGAATGCCAGCCCGGATACGCGCGGGATCGTCTTTGGCGGTGCCTATCTTACGGGCAATCTTGTCCACACGTTTGAAGCCGAAGCCGCGGACCTCGCGCACGATGATATATGGATCTGTCTTGAGCAGTCCAAGCGCGTCGTTGCCGAACTTCTTGACCAGGCTTGTCACCTGGTGATGGGTGAGGCCGAAGGCAGCCAACCAGGTGATCGCCTTGTTGGTCTCCCTGGTCTTGAGCCACACCTCGCGGAGCTTCTGCGCGGCATCCGGCGACAGCCTTGTCGCCTCGGCGATTTGCTCCGGCTCGTCGGTGATGATCCGGTCGAAATCGTGACCAAAGCGTTCGGCGATAAGCCGGGCCTTGACAGGGCCGATGCCCTTCATCTCCGGGTGATTGGCCAGGTAGTTGGCGAGACCGTCGGCGTCCAGATCGAGGTCGTATTCCATGCCCTGAACTTCGAATTGTCGCCCGTACTTCTGGTGGGTCACCCAACAACCTTTCAGGACAACCGGTTCATTCTCGCGGGCGAAGAGCCGTCCGGCGAACGGCACTTCTTCACCGCCGGCCGTCACGAGACGGCCCGCGGAAAATCGTGGGCCCGCATAGAAGACCGTCTCGATGCGGCCGCGGACGGTTACGGATTGGTTGTTTGATCTTGTTCGCATCGTCTCGATACCTTCCGGTGATACCTGTGTATAAACCCCTCCACGAACCTGCAGGCGGCCTGCCGATCGGAGCAGAAAAACACCGGGATGCCGAAGTCGACGACGATGGAAAGCAGGGTTCCCAGGACGGCGTTGGGGTGGGCTCCGGAGCGGTAGCGGCCGCCGAGAATGTCCCGGAGATCCGCTTCCACCACGACGCACGCTGTGTCGTACTGGGAAAGACGGCGCAGCTCCTTGGTGAACCGTTTGCGCGAACGGATGACGGTGGAGACAAAATCCTCGAGAGTCTTTCGCTCCACCGCCACGGAATTCTCGTATTCCTGGAGGGAATAATCTCCGGCCTTAAGAGCGCGACGCACGACTTCCGTGCAGCCTGAATCGAAAACGTAGGGCTCCTGCTCCCGCGTGTCGACAACGACAGTGATCCGGTCCATGTTAGAATGGAGCCAAGGCGCTACGCGCCGCCGCGTCGTAATCATCCACATCGTCTTCGAGAACGATGCGTCGGTTGATATAGACGTTCTCGTTTTCGCCGCGCGTGCGCTTGGTGATCTCGAGTTTGATGTTGATGAGTTTCCCCAGATTTGCCGGAAGCGCGGAAAGCTTGTCCAAGTCCAGCCCGCAGGTGTGCAGGTCCATCTTGAGCCATTTGATGTTCTCCCTGGTGGCCATGACGTTGTTGCGCCACAGGAGCCTGCCCCGGAACTTCGGGGCGAGGATGCGCAGCGTCCACTTGAGCATGGGGTTTCCCGATGTCTGAGCCCGGGTCAGTTCCACCCGCTCGACGTTTACCTGGTACTTGCCGTCCGGGATCGTCTCGAACTCGCGCTCTTCGACTTCGGCATGAGCGAAATCGTCATCGAATTGAGCGAGGTCGATATCCTCTGGGCCGCGGTGCTGATCGAATTGTCCATAGTCTTCGTTCTGCATTGTTTCTTCCTCCATTTATAGGTTTTATTTACCGGTCGGCGCAGGTTTCTCGTCCTGCCCGTCCCCCGGCGCCGGAACCGACCGCGGGGCACTCGCCCTCGGCGCGGCCGCCGGCTTGTTGAAAGCTTCTATAAAAGCCTGGAAATTGAGATCGATGGTTTCGGGCAGTCTGCCCGTGCGGTCGCCCGCCTCGTAATGAGGATTGGGTTTGGTGCGCATGACCCGGCGGTAGACCGGCTTGCCGCTCTCGTCGCTCGTCACCTCCAAGTCACAGAAGAGGATCAGGTCGACCATGCCCAGTACAATCTTGCGGGCTTTGTCGGGGAGCGTAGGGACGATGCGCATGTACTTGCCGGTCCTGGTCTCGATTTCTTTCTCCTGGGAGTGTGAGACCAGAAAAAGACCGTAAGGCAGGAAGGCCAACTTGGTCAGGACGCGCTGGAACTCGTTGTTGATCAGCGCCCAGCCCTTGCCGTAACCGAGATCGGATTCATGCTCGATCTTGAACTTCGCGCAGATATAATCGCTGCACATGCGGTAGGCGTTGTCGACCGTGTCGAGAATGACAGTCTTGAACGGGTGCTTGCCTTCGGCGATTTCGCCGCAGGCGGCAAGAAGCTCCTCCCATGTCCGGATTGGGACGTGGAAGACTTCCAACGAGTTGAGCCCGGGTTCAGTAGCGAGGAACAGAGCTTTTTCCGACCGCGAACACCAGGTCGACTTGCCGATTTTGCTCGGGCCGTACACCAGCACCGTGAGATCGGCGAGATCTTGCTTCGGGGGACTTTTCTTTGTAGGCAGCATGACGGTTCTCCTTTTTTATGGGGTCCTCAAAAAGCCGAAACCTCTTCTAACGAGGCCTCGTCCCGCAACTCTTCGTGCGGGGGGACTTTTTGGTACAAATTATCGATGACATTGGTGCTGCCGTCGGCACGGCAGAGTGGAAAATAGGCGCAGGGCCTGCGGTAGTGGAAACAGAAGGCGGTGTTCTGATAGAAAACGCCACGGCGGCGAGCGTCGAGGAAAGCCTGGGTCAGTTCCCAGAGTTCGGACTGCAGGGTCTCGAACCGATCGCGGGAAAGATAGAGCATCTCCCGGTGGAACATGCCGGGCTCGGCGTGCTTGTCCAGCAGCCGACCTTGAAACTCGTCATCACTTTCCGGGAGCCGTCTCTTGGCGCCGCTTTTGCCTGTCTTGGACTTGGCGATCAAATCAGCCCGCCGAGACTCAAACTCGGCCTCGGTCTCGCCGCGCCCCTGCTGAAGGCGGGCCTTGACCAGGATGTTGTAGAGGATACCCGCGATGCGGATACCGAGGATCTGCTCTACATAGCGGGAGTAAAGGACGATCTGGAAATCGGTCCAGAGTCGTTCCAGGTAGTCGGCATCCACCTGCGAGGCGGTCTTGTGTTCGAGCAGGAAATGCTCATCGCCGATCCGGACGACACCGTCGACACGGCCGGCCAACACGAAACTTCTGGACGACGCGCCGGTGGCGGGGTTTACGATGCCTCCCTCAAAGGTCTTCTCGAGGACGACGATTTCGAATTCTTCGACAGGATAACAAGCGGCGTAGCCCATCATCATCGCGGTGGCCATGTGCCAGTTCCGTTTCGCGTCTTCATTCTGTGCACGTTCGACGTATGTACGGTCGATGAAGTCGAGGACAGGCGCCAGTTCGCCGCCGCCGTGCCAGATTTCCAGGCACTTGTGGATCACCGTGCCGAAGGCCAGATTGCGGTCCCGTTCCAAGGGAACCAATTCATGGATGTAGCGCCACTCGCACGCCTTGCGGCAGTTACGGAACAGGCTCCACATCGAATAGGTGGTTGTTGTCCTCGCTTCCATCACGCAGCCCCCGAAGTGTTGAGTTCAGAGCCCACGGATGGAGCGCCGCCAATGCGCTCCACCTTGAAGGCCTCTTCGCCGAATTCCCGGGTGAGGAAACCGGTGAAGATGCGGGCGATGGCGCGGCCGACATCGGTAGCCGCATCCACGACGCAAGAACGTTTCCGGGTATCAAACCGAAAAGACGCGTCCAACCGAACCAGCGATCGGCCATGAAGGCTCTCGGCGGCGATCACCGCAAGGAGAAGGGACTCTTCGACGTCCCTGATGGGGACTTTGGGATCGAAGTTGTATCGGTAAAGTTCTCGGTTCATGGTTATGCCTCCATTACGTTCAGTGGGATCCGGTCAATACCTACCGGAAACGGACCCGAACCGTCGGGGGATCAGAGATAGTCTTTCAGCCCGGCGACCTCTAAGATGGCGCGCAGTTTCTTGAGGGACTCGTAGATGGTTCCCCGGGGTACCCCGGTGTCTCGGGAAAGCTCCGTTACGGTGTCGATTCCGAGACGCCGGCACAGCTCGCGAAGTTCCGGCGGGAGCTTTTCGATTGCCTGACGGACGTCGATGGAGAGATCACGCAACTCGGCCGTTGAGCGTGAAAGTCCGGCCGTCAGGCGCAGGTAATCGTCTTGGTCGATGGTTTCCATGCGCTCGACCGAGCCGCCTTCCTCGTCCTCGAGGCGTTCGTTAAGAGAGCAATTGCATAGGCGGTAATCCCGTAGTCCTGCCTTCCGCGCCTCGATGATGGTGGCGATCTTATGTTCCACCACGCGGGCGATGAAGGTATTGCGCTGCGCGCGGTCGGGGTTGTATTTGGGCAGACGTTGGAGCAGGTCCAGGATCATTTCCTGCTCCAGGTCCTCGCGGTCGGAGTCGGTCAAACCAACACGTCCAACCAGTTGTTTTGCTTTGAATTTGATGATCTGAACGGCATACTCGTCAATTCCTTCACAATGTTTGATACCCATCTGAGCCTCCTCGGGGCCGAGGAGGAGCTCGTGCGGGTGTCAACCTGTGCCGGAATGAACGCTCTACAGAAAAAAGCGGAGGCATTGCGAGTACGCCGGTATCGGCGACACCCACAACGACCTCCGCTCTGCGGCCAGTCTGTTGTCTGATGTTGAACTGTGTTCTATTGCCGGGTCTGAATCAGACCCGGACCTCGTCCACCACGGTCATGCGGACAGGCAATCCGTTGTCGATCATGAGTTCATGAATCGAGAGAAATCGCTCCCGGTCGAAGACCTCGAACAGCTCCGTGACCTTCCTCTTCAGGACGAAGCCGTCGTTGCCACGGGATTCGTTCGGCCCGTTGTCCTTGCCGAACAGGAAAAGCCGCAGCACGGTGGGTGGGGGATCGAAGACGGGATCACCGTCCTGGACATAAAGTCCCTCAATCCGCCCGTAGTTGATCTCCTGCATCAGCTCGACCAAACGTTTCCTGGCAGGAGACAGGACCGCCTTTGTCACAACATCTGCCATACCGGACCTCCTTTCGCGCCCGTGGCGCATCAAAAAATAGCCCCCTGGGAGTGGGGTCCGGCGAATGGACTTCCCAGGGGGCATTTACCCGGATTACCGGGCGCTTATTTTAGGGATGAGGTTCTCGCCGGACCTACACCCCTCATTGTCGAAATTTCGATGAGAGGGGCGGGAATGCCCGGCGTGTCGATGGCGAAAGACAGAAAAGTGCCGAGATTTCAGGCGGATGCCTGAGGTAGGAAGGGGAAACTTTTTTAACTTTTTTTCTGGATGACCAGCGAAATTTCGCTAAATCGGAGAATGCCTGAATTAAGCCGTGACGCGAAACGGCGTCGGCTTGAATGATTTAATAGGCATGATTGGATTTTCCTCACTTTCTGAGTCGCCAGATAATACCCTTATCACCGCGCCATCAGCGCGAACACGCCCCAGCCCAAGTATTCACGCGTGTAAGCGGCGTAGCGCTCGGGTTCCGAGGTCAGTTTGGCTCTAACATCTTTTGCGAGCTCGTCATCGGGATTGGCCTCAAGCCATCGGCGCATGGTGAGCCACTTGGCCGCCTCGTATCTGTCCCAGCTATCCTGATCAGCCAAAACCATTTCCACGACGTCGTAGCCGAGGCGGCCGAAAGATGCGAGAAGTTCTGGAAGCATGAGGAAGTCGGAGATGGAGCCGGCAAGACAGCCCTTTGCAACATCTTCCGTCGGCGGTAACTGCCGCCAGTAGGGCTCTCCGATGAGGATGATCCCTCCGGGACTGAGGCTCTGCGCCAGAAGGTCGATCGTGCCAGCTACTCCTTTACCGATCCACGTGGCACCGACACAGGCTGCCACACCGACCTTCTCGGCAGAGACGAAGCCGGCAGCATCGTCATGGATGAACTTGACTTGACCGGCGACACCGAGTTCTTCAGCGCGAAGATTCGCTTGCTCGGTGAACAATTGGCTCATGTCGATGCCGGTACCGATAATTCCGTAATCGCGTGCCCAGGTGCACAGCATCTCCCCCGAACCGCTGCCGAGGTCGAGTACTCGGGTCCCCCTTTCCAAACGCAGCGCCGCTCCAAGAATGGCGAGCTTTTCGGTTGTGAACGGGTTATGGATGCGGTGAGCACTTTCGGTGATGTTGAATATCCGTGGAATATCCAATGTAGAAAACCTCCTTTCGGGTGTGAATAGATTCGGTCACTGCCTCACAAACTATTCGTCGGGGGAGATGAGGAAGCGTGCCTGCCAGCCCTTGCCGCCATCCGTCATGCGGAATGGATCGCCTTCGATGCGGAAGAACTCGCGCAGGTTAGCTGCGAGAAGCTCACGGCGTTTCTGGTTGCTCCTGTGGGCCTTGTTGCTGCTCCAGTCCAGAATGCCCCGCTCCTCGGCAAATGTCTCGAGCAACTTCCATTGGACGGTGGGATTGCCGTTCTTTTTATTTGCCATCCCCATTTGGGTGAAGTTTAAAATGCGTTGGACCGATTTTACCTTGATGGAAACGGTATGGCCGTCCTTGAAGCGGATCGATACGTCTCTCCAGGATGCGTCCGGCGGTGTGGGGAAGAAGACCATGGAGTCTCCTTCCTTCGACGACGGTAAATTATTGCTGCGGAATTGGGCCAGGATATCTTCCAGGGCTTGGAGCAGCCGGAACTGTCGTTTGGCATCGACGACCACATTCTCAAACAGGGGCACGAAGCTCGAACCTCTGTCCATCAATCGCTTTTCCGCTTTCGCGGTGCAAAGTCCCCGCGTGGGGGCCAAGAGAAAGAATGGCGCTTCGTTTCGGCCTAAAAGACCGTCGAGTACCTCGCTGAAATCGTCGGGCTCGATCTGGATGGTCAGGTAGACCGGAAAGCGATATCCGGCATATGGAGAGTAAACGCCGATGCGCGTCGTTCCAGGAAGGTCAGTCGCCGAGTCTGTCTCCTCGAACAGACCGAAAACCTTGGCGAGCGATGCGTCGAGGGCTCGGCGGTCCAGTTCATAGACCACGATGTCGGATCGCTGCAAGGAGAAGGTTTCACATCCACGCTCGCATCGGCAGACGGCAACGATATTCTCTGAATCGTGCACGACCACTTCGTGCTCACAGCCGCAGCCGCGTTGAACCGTGCAGGGATGTGTAGCTGCCATCTTGCCGTTCGGTCGAAGGAAGGCCTTCGCCGTTTCGTAATCACTCCCCAGCAGGGCTTTCCATTCGATATCCACCGCCGCCGTACCCGGAACAGCTTCGAGTGCGTGCCAGAAACCTGACTTTCTATTCTTCATCGTCTTCCTGCTCGGCTAGTATGAATCCGCGTTTCGTCAGCCAGTCCTCGACCACGGAGGCGTCACTGTCCCTGGTGTACTGGGCGATGTTCGATGGACGGATAGTCACTGTGCGGGCCGTTTTCGAATCCGAAAACTTCACCTGAAAGCTCGCCCGGGTGATACGCGCATTTTGGGGCATCGTTCGCCCCCGCCCGGTATAGGCGGCGAACACGTCGTTGGCCTTACGTATTTCGATTTCTGTTTCAGATCCGCCCCAGAAGAATTGAATTTCCTTCAGGCGCACCCACTCCATACCGTCCACGTCCGTGCAGACGATGGATGCTTCTCCATCGGTCCGTAGCGGCTCAAGTGTGTATTTGCCCGTCTCTGGAAAGAAATTCTCGTTGTTGAACACGTGGCGACCGAACTGGCGTCGAAAGAGGTCTTTTTCACCTTTTCCGCAGGCGTGCATGCGAATCTCGCCGATGGCTGGTTCATAGACAAGGACGTCATACTTTTCAGGACGATAGAAAACACTCGATGCCTGGCCGCCGTCAAGGCTGCCTTCGCGCTTCAACGGGTCACCGTGACGTACCAGGAACCAAACGGAATCTTTTTTAGGGTAAACGAAAACCCGCGATCCCCTGCCGCGTTTTTTCTTCTCGAACCAGTCGTCGAGGTCCTGTTCCAGGATGCTCAGCGTTTCTGCGGTCGGCTGTTTGAACTCAGGGATCGGGTGTGTATCGGTTTGGTAGTATTCGAAGGAGCGAGGCTTCATGAGATACTGCTCGGCGTGCTTGCGTTCAAGAAGATCCCTATCCTGCAGGTAAACCTGAACGGCGACGTCCGCCGCAGTGGGATCGGCGCCTCCGGCGAGGGAGATGCCATTGTTCTCCGCCTCCTGGAGGAGGATGTCCATGGCTTCAGGGGTTGCCATCTCGTGCACGAAATAGAGAGCATCGAGCAATCCCTTCGGTGTTCCCGTGTCCGGGTTCATGAGTACATCGATGAGCCGGTCATAGTCGAAACCGTCAGAGGCCGATAGCGGTGGCAACGTCAACCCCCGGCCGTCGAAGTAGAGCTTATGGGGATTCAGTAGAGCCAACAAATGATCACGCGCGATGGCCTTGAGGCCTTCGGCATGGGAAAACCGCCTGAGGTTGTACGTCGCCATTCGTCCTTTTCTCCTTGTGTCTTATAGCCAGGCAATCCCCGGCATTTGTGCTTTCAGCCGGGCCGCCGGACGGCGACGACCTTGCCAATTATGCGCATCCCGTCGTCGGGTCCGACGAGGATCGGTCGATGCTTCGGATTTTCCGGTCTCAACTCTATATTTTCGTGACTAATGAAAAGTCGCTTCACCGTGGCCTCATCATTGAGCATCGCGACCACGATGTCTCCACTCTCCGCCACGGGCTGTTCTCGGACCACCACCAGATCGCGTTCTTTGATCCCTGCATTCACCATGCTGTCTCCCGCAACCTCAAGGGCGAAGTACCTGCCTGAGCGTGTAATGCTGCCTTCGACCATAATCTCACCGACGATATTCTCCACAGCGATAATCGGTTGACCGGCTGAAATACGCCCAACAATAGGAACGGCGGTCATGACTTCAGGCATGTCCTTCAACTCGCGAACGATCGAAATACTTCTTGCCTTCCTCGCCTCGCGTTTCAGGTATCCTTTGCGAACGAGCTGGTTCACCTGGTCGTGAGCGCTCGCATGGGATATCCCGAGGATATCCGCAAGTTCCTTCATGGTCGGGGGAAATCCTCGCTGGTTTATGAAGCGGCGTATTTCCCCCAAAGTATTAAGCTGACTATCGGTTATTCCTTCAACAGGGCGTCGGCCTCTGCCTTTATGTTCCATTTCGAATACCTCGTTTTTCCTTATTGCAGGGAACACAGGTAAAATATGCGGCTGTACTAAAGATATTACTATATCGCCCTGATAAACGTCAGGTCAATATAAAAATTCTGCATAATTCATTAAGAAGGTCCAAGTATTTGAAAAGCGTAGACCTTGCTGCCAACCAGGCGAGAAAGTAGCAAACATTTTGGCCTTATCTCGCTGGTCTGTTACAAGGCCCGGGGAAAGATGATATGAAAAATCCTCCAGAACAAGGAATTTTGCACAGGACGCTTAATCGGTGCGGCTTTTTTGGAGTTGGATCCACATTTTCCTCTGACGGTGCCAGTGGAGTACGGCGGCAACCGGCCGCAAATCTCTCTCATAGATCCGATCACGGCCGTTGGTTGTGTTGGGAAGGCAAAGGATATCCTCCTGGATGTCCGGAGCGAGATTGAGGAGATTCATGACCTGGGTTATCCGGGCGCGGGTTACATAGCCGAGACGGGCAAGATCTGCATAGTCCTGAACCTCGCCTCGTCGGACCAGATCCTCAAAGCGAATCGCTAAAGCGAGCAGCCTGGATACACGGGGAATGTTCCCCTTGCCGACGACATCGTCAAACCTCTCAGGGCGTGTATCGCCGTTCTTCCGTTTGTTTCTCGGTTGGAAGGTAAAACTCGCTTCGAGGTGTTCTGCGTTATTGTTATAACTTTTCCTTGCGTCCATGTTCCTCCAGCATCCGGACTTCGTCACCCATGCACAATGCCTTGATGCCCGGAGAGCGAAAGGTCACTGTGACCTTGCCGTCGCGCCCATCGTAGGCGACACGTTCGATAAGGGTCTTGAGGATCCTTGCCTGCTCGCGTGGTGCGAGTGATTCCCAGACGGGATCGAAAGCGTTGAGCGCTTTCTTCAGGTCTTCCTCATCCAGAGTCTGCCTCTGGATGCCGATAATCTCCTCCCGAATGATGGTCATCCTCTGTTCCAGAAAACGTATCCGGTCCTGCAGGTCGGCCATTTGATCCGTAACCAACCGACTGTCGGTTCGTAAGGCTGAATTGTCGCTTACGAGGGCGTGAAGTCTGTCATCCAACTTTTTGAGCTCGCGTTCGTTCGCCCGGCGTTCAGTTTCGAGGTCATGCAACCGATTTTCGTTCTGAGCTCTCACTGCTGATACCGTTTCCGAAAAAATGTCGATGTTTGAACCAAGACCGCGGATGTAGTTGATTACCGCAACCTCCATCTCATAGGCATTGACAGATTTTGTCGGGCATGCTGTCCATCCCCGCTGCTGGGCGGTCAAACAGACATAGTAACGATAGCACTTGCCGTTTCTGACGGTGTAGGAATGCACCATGACGGCTCTGCACGGTGCGCAGTATAGCAATCCTCTCAGCAAGGCCCCATATTTATTGCGTACATCCTTTGCCCCGGAACGGCCGTTGTGTCTCAGAGTGTCCTGAACACGCTGCCAAAGATCGGGATCCACAATCCCCTCATGCTCTCCCTTGTAAATCGTTCCCTTGTAGTCGACGTTGCCCGTGTAGACAACGCTGGTGAGCAATCGATAGAGGCTGTTCTTCGTGAACGGATTCCCACCGCGGACATCCCCCCGCTTGGTGGTCCACTGCTTCTTTCCCCATTTGCGGTGTTCGAGTTCAAGCACAACAGGCATCAAGGCCCTGTGATCCATGTAGAGATCGTAAATAGCCCGCACCCGGGCCGCCTCATCTTCATTGATGGTCAGCCGCCCCCCCTTGGGATCCACGTCGTAGCCCAGAACCGGCGTGCCGCCGATCCATTTTCCTTTTTTGCGGGCGGCGGACATCTTGTCCCTGGTGCGCTCCGAGATAATTTCCCGTTCGAATTGGGCGAAGGAGAACAAAATGTTCAGCGTGAGGCGCCCCATGGAACTGGTTGTGTTGAACTGCTGTGTGACCGAGACGAAGCTCACGGCGTGCTTGTCGAAAAGCTCCATGAGGCGTGAGAAGTCCAAGAGGGAACGGCTGAGACGATCCACCTTGTAGACCACCACACAATCGATACCGCCGGCCTCGATGTCCGCAATGAGTCGCTTGAGGGCCGGCCGCTCCATGTTGCCGCCGGTAAATCCGCCGTCATCGTAGCGTTCGGAGATGCACAGCCACTTTTCATGCCTTTGGCTCGCTATGTAGGCCTCGGCGGATTCCCTCTGGGCGTCGAGGCTGTTGAAGTCCTGGTCCAGACCCTCATCGGTTGATTTTCTGGTGTAAATTGCGCACCGCACGGTCGCCCTGAGGTCCTCCACCGATTGCATGGCGGATACACTGGTTCTGCTCATTCATCGCTCCCTTTCGACTCATTGTTCTGATTTCGCGCCCGCTTGGATTTTTTCAGCCCGAAGAAGAGGAACCCATTCCATTTAGTGCCTGTCGCTTCCTGAGCGATGGCGGACAAGGATTTGAAGTGGCGGCCCTCATACTCGAAGCCCTTGTCGAGAACCTTGACCACGATATCCCGGCCCTGAAACTCTCTGACCAGCAGAGTCCCGGGCAAGGGCAATCTGGTATCCATCAATTGGAGAAGCCGTCCGGTCACCGAACGCTTCCTCACTTCCATCAACCCCGGTTTGACAGGATCGCGTGGTGTGCGGATCCGAAGATCGGCGTCGTTTGCTATTTCCTCGGCCCTCCGTTTTGCCCGTTCCGAGAGGCCGCCTTCAGCCAAGGCCTGAATACGCCAGGCGATCCGCTTGCGAAGAAAGTCCTTGTGCTGCGACCTCGTTTCCTCACCGAAGACATCGATATACCTTTCCCGCAGTTCGCCGACAGTCATCCGGGAAAGAGCCTGCACCTGCTGGTAAATTTCTTTATCCATTGAAGCCTCCACACCTCTTTGATGCTCTATGTAACAAGGCCTATATCGCCTGAAGAATCAAGAGAAATATTAGCAATAAAATCCGAATCTTGCGAATCATTTTCATGCCCCATAATCTCCGGGTCAGACCCAGGCAAACGGCGCCTATCTCGATAGCGAAGGTATCCTTCCGCCAAGATCGATGCGATTTCTGAGATGTTTTTTTCGAGTAAAGGTACCGCAGGTTCTCCGGCTTCCATCATGTCCTCCTTGCGGCGGCCGGGGGAGGGAGATCGTGGATGCAGCCAGAGTGAGATGGGCTTGTTTTTCGGGTCGGAAATCATGGAAGTCCATCTGCCCGCCTTGGAAGGCGGTCATGGCGTCACCCACAACGATTCCGTCTCTCCGGCCGCTCCGCTGTCTGGTAATTTTTCCTGGCACTCGTGCCCGGCTTTTGATAGATACTTACCGGATTCTCTTTCAGGGTGTCGGGGACTGAATATCGAGGGGGAGGCTGTTAACCCCATAAGTGGCGAGAAACGGAGAATTGGAGAATTTGAGGCGTTTATCTGGGGCTTCGGGCGCAATCATCCGCGTTACATTCGGTTCCCCGAAAACAACCGGTGAAATAGAGAATATGGGGAAATTCATGAGGGTGCGTAAGAGGCTGCGAATTCATTAGAAATAACAAAACCCCGAAGGGATGACCCAACGGGGTTTTGCGTTAACAAGGATCTGCTAAAATTTAGCAGATTTTAAATTGGCTCCTCAGCGCGGACTCGAACCACGGACCCGATGGTTAACAGCCATCTGCTCTACCGACTGAGCTACTGAGGAATCGGTTTGAAAAATCCGCTGCTCAATAATATAAAAAAACGTTCTTGTCAATCTTCTAAATGAAATGAAACCAGAACGACGGCCGCCGGAAAGTCCTTTTTTATGCCAAGGGGCCGGGTTAAGGAGATAACATCTCTTCATGTCAAGTCCTTCGCGTCCGTCCAGGATTCCGATGCGGGCGATTTTCGACTTTTTGCGGGGCCGTCAAAGATGACCGGTTGACGAATCTCGGGAAATTTTGTTAATGTCATTTCCGTCAATTTGATTTGTCTCGTCTGTCAATTCAATTTTCCTGAAGGAGGGAACATGCCGATATGCAAAATGCCGTAAAAATCAGCAATAACGTGTACTGGGTTGGAGCCGTCGACTGGAATATCCGGGATTTCCATGGTTATCAGACCAAACGCGGCAGTACTTACAATGCCTATCTGATTCTGGCGGAGCAGGCCACGCTTATCGATACGGTCAAGGCCCCTTTCAAAAAAGAGATGCTTTCCCGTATCCGTTCCGTTATCGATCCCAGGGAAATTGAAATCATCGTTTCCAATCACGCCGAGATGGATCATACGGGTTGCCTTTCCGATATCGTCCGGGAATTGGAGCCCAAGGCCGTTTACGCGTCCGCCATGGGAGCGAAGGTCCTCAAGGAGCTCTACGATCTGCCGCAGGAGGTCATTCCCGTCAAGGATGAAGATTCCCTGTCCCTGGGAAATCTGAATCTGACGTTTCTGGAAACGAGGATGCTTCACTGGCCGGACAGCATGTTTACCTATCTTGAGGATGATCAACTCCTGTTTTCCCAGGATGCGTTCGGCATGCATTACGCTACGTCGGAACGTTTCGACGGAAATCTCCCCCCGTCCATTCTGGAATACGAGGCGTCGACCTATTATGCGAATATTCTGCTCCCTTATTCGGCGCTTGTTCCGAAACTGATCCAAAGAGTCGTTTCAAGCGGCCTGACCCCCAAGATCATCGCCCCCGATCACGGTCCGATCTGGAGAAAAAATCCGCAGTGGATTGTTGAAAAATACAAGACATGGTCGGCGCAGAAACCGACGTCCAAAGCCGTGATCGTTTACGCCTCCATGTGGCAAAGCACCGAAAAGATGGCCCGGGCCATCGCCGAAGGGCTCGCCTGTCGCGGGATCGAGGTCAAATTCATGTGCATGGACAGCTGCCATCGCAGCGACGTGATGTACGAGTTGCTGGATGCGGCCGCCGTGGTGATCGGCTCGTCAACCCTAAACAACAACATGCTGCCCCAGGTGGCCGATGTGACGACATACATGAAAGGTCTCAAACCGCGCAACCTTCAGGGGTTTGCCTTTGGATCGTACGGATGGAGTGGAGAGGCCGCCGTCCAGATCGAGGCCGTCATGAAGGAAATGGGCGTGGAATTGACCGGGGAAGCCCTGAGGGCGAAGAACGTGCCTAACGAGGCGGTTCTGAAAGAATGTTACGAACGTGGAGAAGCGCTGGCGGAAAAAATTTGCAGCGCCGTCGGTTAATTTTCTGACTACCGGGAGAGGAAGAGGAGGCTGTTGATGCAAAGGTATGTATGCAGTGTGTGCGGCTATATTTACGATCCGGCGAAAGGCGACAGCGATGGGGGAATTGCGCCCGGCGTTCGCTTTGAGGACCTGCCGGCGGACTGGTCCTGCCCGGTCTGCGGGGCGTCGAAAGATTATTTCAAGCCCGAGTGATCCGAGTTGTTCCTGAAAAGAGAGAGGCCGCCCTCCGGGTTGCCTCCCTTTTTCTTCATCGTTTTTAAAAGGAGTACCGATTTGATTTTGTTTGTCAAATGGATCGTTCTGACGGCGTCGATCCTGCTTGTTTCTTATCTGTTGAAAGGCATTACGATCGATCATTTTCTGTCGGCCTTTTTTGCGGCCGCCGTTCTGGGTATTTTAAACGGTATCGTCCGTCCCGTCCTGATCCTGCTGACCCTGCCGATCAATCTGTTGACTTTCGGCATTTTCACTTTCATCATCAATGCGGCCCTTCTGATGCTCGTTTCGGCCATCGTGCCGGGATTTGATATCGACGGCTTCTGGACGGCGGTGGCCGGATCGATTCTCATCAGCATCGTCAATGCCCTTCTCAACTGGCTTCTCCGGGACAAGCGGCCCTCGGGGCCGTCCGCACCGGGCGGTGTCATCGATTTGAGAGAAAACACAAGGGGAAGGTGGGAATGACGGAACCGATCAGTTTAACCCCCGCCATGAAGCAATACCTCGACATCAAGGCGCAGTATCCGGATGCCGTGCTCCTTTTCCGCATGGGCGATTTCTACGAAATGTTCTTCGAAGATGCGAAAACGGCTTCTTCGGTCCTGGAGCTGACCCTGACATCACGTAACAAGGGAAAGGAAGACAGCGTTCCCCTGTGCGGATTTCCCTATCATGCGGCCTCCGGTTACATTTCCAAGCTCATCGACAAGGGCTTCAAGGTCGCCGTCTGCGAACAGATCGAGGATCCGAAACTGGCGAAGGGCGTGGTCAAACGGGAGGTCGTCCGGGTGGTGACGCCGGGACTGGTCGTCGACGATGACAATTTGAGTCCGAAGGAAAACAATTTTCTCGCGTCCATCTGTCATCATGAAAACAGTTACGGCATCGCCTTCGTCGACCTGTCAACGGGGGAATTCCGGGTCAGCGAATCCCATGATTGGGATGGATTCCTGTCCGAATTCATGACGTTCCAGTTCCGGGAGTTGATCATGCCCGAAAATTTCCCGGAGAAGAGACGCCTTCGGGAAAGGGCCGGGGATCTGTTCTCATGCCGCATCAACGAGTTTCCCAGGGATTACTTTCAAGCCGACGAGGCAGCGGAGCTTCTGCGTGAGCAGTTCAATGAAGAACTGCTGGGGAAACTCGATATATTCGAGAAAACCTCGATCCTGGGCGCGGCCGGCGCGGCGCTGAAGTATATCCGTGAAACGCAGAAAGGGCGGATCGGCCAGCTGAACACCATCGAATGGTATTCGGCCGATTCCTTTCTCATGCTCGATGAGGCCGCCCGGAGAAATCTCGAAATATTCACCACGATCGCCGAAAATCGCGCCAAGGGCTCCCTGTTCCATGTCATCGATGAAACCATGACATCCATGGGGGGGAGAAAGCTCAGGTGGTGGATGAACTATCCCCTCGTCGATCCGGTCCTGATCCGGGAAAGACTTCTTGCCGTCTCCCTCCTGAAGGAGGAACATCTCCTTCGGCAGAATCTGAGGAAATTCCTGTCCCGCGTTTATGATATGGAGCGTCTGGGGAGCCGGATCGCCATGGCCATCGCCAACGCCAGGGATTTGATCGCCCTGAAGGATTCCCTGGAAATCATTCCCGAAATCAAGCGCATCATCGGAGGCGTCGAGTCCGGCCTGATTCGTTCGATTTACGGCGGACTCGACGAGATGGCCGACATCTGCGGTCTCATTCAGAAATCCATTGACGACAATCCGCCTCTGACCCTTCGCGAAGGTGGAATCATCAAAAAAGGCTATGATGAGGAACTGGACCGGTACCTTTCATTGTCCCAGAACGCCAAACAGTGGATTGCCGCCCTGGAGGAAAAGGAAAGAAAAAAAACGGGCATCAACTCGCTCAAGATCGGTTTCAACAGCGTTTTCGGCTATTATATCGAAGTCACGAAGGTGAATTCATCTCTGGTGCCGGACGACTACATCCGAAAACAGACCCTGGTCAATGCGGAAAGGTACATCAACGAGGAACTGAAAAAGTATGAATACGAGGTTCTGAACGCGGAGGATTCCAGAAGGGAAAGAGAATACGACCTCTTCATCCGTATCCGCGAAACGATCGCCGCCGATATCCGGCGGATTCAGGGGACCGCGACCCGTATCGCCGAACTGGATGCCCTGGCGTCGCTCGCGGAAGTCGCCGAACGGTACAACTACTGCTGTCCCGTCGTCGATGACGATGACCTGATCCGGATCGTCGACGGGAGACATCCCGTCATCGAAAGGATGCCGCTTCCTGAAGGATTTGTGCCGAACGACCTGCTGGCCGATCTGGACAGGAATCGCCTGCTCGTCATCACGGGGCCGAACATGGCCGGGAAATCGACCTACATCCGGCAGGTCGCCCTGATCATCCTGCTGGCGCAGATGGGGAGTTTCGTTCCCGCCGCGGAAGCCCGTATCGGCGTCGTGGACAAGATATTCGCCCGGGTCGGTGCGGCGGACAATCTCTCAAGAGGGCAGAGCACCTTCATGGTCGAAATGACCGAGATGTCGAACATTCTCAAGAACATGACCTCGAAAAGCCTCATCATCCTCGACGAAGTCGGAAGGGGGACCAGCACCTTCGACGGTTTGAGCATCGCCTGGGCGGTTGCGGAACATCTCCATGATTTCAACGGTACGGGCGTCCGGACCCTTTTTGCCACCCATTATCATCAATTGACGGAGTTGGCTGCCACGAGAAAGGGGGTTCGCAATTACAATATCGCCGTGAAAGAATGGGGCAATCGGATCATCTTCCTCCGGAAGATCGTCGAGGGAGGAACCAATCGCAGTTACGGGATCCAGGTGGCCAGGATTGCGGGCGTTCACGACGACGTGATCAATCGGGCCGGTGAGATTCTGAACAACCTCGAGATGGGGGAGTTCGATGTAACCGGGAAGCCCCGTTTCGCCCGGCAAAAGGCGGGGGGGAAAAACGGCGGCCAATTGTCCCTTTTTGCCGACGAGCGGGAACTTTTAATCCAGGAGCTGAAGCGCCTGGACATCGTCAACCTGACTCCGCTGGAAGCGCTGGTCTGGCTGGGGAAATGGAAGGAAAAAACGGATCGCCTGCTTTAGGGAGGTCTTGATCCCCCCGGTTACTTGATGCACACGCGTCTTACCTGCTTGATATCCGTCAAACCCTGCAGAGCTTTTTCGATGCCGTCCTGGAGCAGGGTGGTCATGCCTTCTTCCATGCCCGTTTCCCTGATGAGCTCCACCGTTTCATGCTTCTGAATGTGCCTTTTGATCCGGTTCGAATTGAGAAGGAGTTCGTGGATGGCCATTCGGCCCTTATAGCCGGACTTGTCGCAGGCATCGCATCCCTTCGGTTTATAGAGAGTGAGATTGCTGCCGTAGGGGATATTCAGTTCCTTGAAAGCTTGCTCACCGTAAATATCGACGATTTCATTGTATTCGTCGAGACTCGGGTGGTAGGGCGTTTTGCAGTTTTTGCAGAGAGTTCTGACCAGCCGCTGGGCGACGATGCCGAGGAGGGAGTCGGCGAAGTTCAACGGGTCGATACCCATGTCCAGGAGCCTGACAATGGTTTCCGGGGCGCTGTTGGTATGAAGGGTGCTGAAAACGAGGTGACCCGTGAGGGACGCCTCGACGCCGATCTTGGCCGTTTCAAAATCGCGCATCTCACCGACCATGATCACGTCGGGATCGGCCCTGAGGAAGGAGCGCATGGCCGCGGCAAAATCGAAGCCGATTTTCGGCTGGACCTGAACCTGCCTCAAACCGTACTGGCTGATTTCGACGGGATCTTCCGCCGTCCATATTTTTCTCTCCGGCGTGTTGATGTGATGAAGCGCGGCGTGCAGCATCGTCGTTTTACCGGAACCGGTGGGGCCCACAACCAGAATCATCCCGTACGGTTTTTCCAGGATTTTGAGCAACTCGCTGCAGTTTCTTTTCGACAGGCTGACACCGGACAGGGTGAATATCTCGCCCTTTGCCAGGATTCGCATCACGACGTCCTCGACGCCACCCTGGGTGGGGATGGTCGCGACACGAAGCTCGATTTCGTCGCCGGTGGGCCTTTTGAATTTGATTTTACCGTCCTGGGGGATCCTTTTCACGGTGATGTCCAGATTGGACATGATTTTGATCCTTGAAACAAGGGCGGCCCGGTAGCTGAACGGCAGAGTCTGGTAAAGCGCACAATCGCCATCCACCCGGAAGCGGACTTCGACATTTTTCCGGGTGATGTTCGGTTCAATATGGATGTCCGAACTTCTCCGGGTATAGGCATCGTTGATGATCTTGTTGACCAGCTGCATGATCACGCTGTCGGATTCGGTAACGGCATCCGCATCTTCTTCATCGTCCAGGTACTCTTCGGTGCCTTCCAGTTTGCCCAGAATATCGTTGATGGACGAGTCATCCGCTGTAGAATGGTAGAAAAGGTTGATGTATTTGATGATGTCTTCCGCCAGGGAAACATCGTATTTGACGGCCTTGGTCTTGAGAAGACTTTCGATCATATCCCTTTTCAGGATGTTATTCGGATCGTCGACGATGACCTGGATCTTCCCGTCCACCTTTCCGATGGGCACCCAGAGTTCCCGCCTCAGGTATTCCTTTTTCAGGTTCTTCAATAAATCACCCGGAATCGGGGTCTTCTCATTGTAGGCGATATATTTGCACCGGTAGAATTCTTCCAGGGAATGACCGATGTCGGACTTTGAAATCTTGTACTTATTCATCAGGAAGTCTTCCATGGTTTCCTTGTTTTCCCTGGATTCCTCCCATGCACTGTCCAGTTCTTCTTCCTTGAGGAGGTCACGGCTGATCAGGTAATCGAAACGTGTTTTCCTCCTTTTCGCGAGACGTTCCTGGTTATAAAAGGCCACTGCCAGCACTTCGGCGATTTCCTGGACGAATCCGGTTTCTTCGTCGGAAAAACGTCCCGGCTTCTTCTTGTTCAGGATCTGGATGACCCCCATCAGAACGTTGTTCCGAAGGATAGGGGATGCAAGGACCTGTTTCGTACGGAATCCCGATTTTTTATCCCAGCTGGAATCGAAGAGCAGTTGCTTGTCGATTCCCTTGATTTCCTCCAGGTTGTAGACGTCCATGACATTGACGAGCTTTTGGTTTTGGGCGACATAGCCGGCGACACTCCTGTTGTTGATGGGGACACGGATCTCTTTCAACTGGGTTCCGGCCAGAAACATGGAATAAATTTCATTCGAGTTTCGATCAACCACGTATATCGTCATGTTTTCTGCAGCGAACAGCTGCAGGATGCCTTCTTTGAGATCAACCAGAATTTCCTTGATATTCTGCGCGGCATGGATGCGATTCGTAATGTCCTGGAGAGCTTTTCGGATCTGAAGCTTTTCTTCCAGCTCCGAAATTTGTTTCGTGGGGAAATTGAAATCCATTCCTGATTCCTTGGTTAACGATAAGGGGGATGGGCACACTGTCAAGAATTTTCGTGTTCAGTGAGCCTGTAAAATGTTCGTGTTTTGATCTTACCGGCGGAAGCCAACGTCCCCAGTAATCCCCCCCGGCCCTTTACGGCCGCGGAGGATCAACTCAACGAAGGGATGTTTCTTAATGAAATCATTCGTCGCCTGCGATCCTCTGAGAAAATCGACTTATTTACGCGGTCGTCATGGTTATTATCGTCACATCTGTTGCAATACATTAATTTTCCGTGGAAATATACGAAAAGTCCGCGATTTTGTGAAATAGTGCCGAAATTTTCTCAAGCAGGGAAAGACGGTTGAATTTGATCTTTTCATCTTTCGCCATCACCAGGACGGACTCGAAAAAACGGTCCACAGGTTCTTTCAAAGCCGCCAGTTCAGCCAGAGACGCGCCAAAATCATCCGCTTCGATGAATTTCAGAGCCTTGGTGCCGATGACGCCATAGGCATTGAAAAGATCGGTTTCCGTTTCGTTTTCAAAGACGGACGGATCAACCTCGCCGCCTCCGCCGAAGTCTTTTAAGATATTTTCGACGCGCTTGAACGTCGTGGCAAAGGGCAGGAAAACAGGGTCGGTTTTAAAACTCTCCATGGCCTTGATTTTCCGGTAACACCGACAAAGGTCCCAATCGTCCGTTGCCAGAACCGCATTGACGACATCATATGAAAATCCCTGCGAGATCAGCTGATTTTCGAAACGGCCCCGGAAAAAATCCAGGACATCCTTCTTCACTTCTTCGGGTTTTCCCGTCATTTTGCCTTCCAGAATGCCGAGACTGAGTTCGATCAGATCGTCGATTTTCAAGACATAATTCTTGTTCAGGATAATATTGATAATCCCGATGGCCTGCCTTCTCAAGGCATAGGGATCCGCCGTACCCGAAGGAATCAGGTTGACGCCGAAAAAACCGACGATCGTGTCCATTTTATCGGCGATGCTGACGATGGCCCCTTCATTCGTTTCCGGCAGCGCCCCCCCGGCGGAAACGGGAAGGTAATGCTCGTAAATCGCTTTGGCCACGACGGGCGATTCACCCGACAGAAGCGCATATTCCCGTCCCATTACCCCCTGGAGTTCCGAAAACTCGCCCACCATCTGGGTGTCCAGATCGGCCTTGGCAAGGTAGGCGGCGCGGTCGACGGCCGGTTTCAGCGACACGTCGATCTGCTCGGTAATGAATGCGGCCAAGGCCTGAAATCGCTGCACCTTTTCGAACGATGTCCCCAGTTTTGTATGGAAAACGACCTGTTTCAGGTCTTCCACACGCTTATCCAGGCTGATTTTCTGATCTTCCCGGAAAAAGAAGTCCGCGTCGGAGAGCCTCGCCCGGATGACTTTCTCGTTGCCCCGGCGCACAACATCCGGATTCCGGGGCTTCGTATTGTTCACGGTTACGAAATGGGGAAGGAGGTCCCCGTTTTTCGATGTGACGGGAAAATACTTCTGATGCGTCATCATCGAGGTGATAAGCACTTCCTTGGGCAGTTTCAGATAGTCCGGAGAAAAACTCCCGCAGATCGCGTTCGGATATTCAACCAGGAAGGTGACCGTGTCGAGTAGTTCCGGGTCCGTCAGCACTTCGCCGCCGACGGTTTCGGCGGCCCTTCTGATTTCGGTGAGAACGATGTTTTTTCTTTCTTCGGGATCGACGAAAACATAATTTTCGCGGGTTTGGGCCATATAATCGTCATATCCGGAAACATCGAAGGGGTGATTGCTCATGAACCGATGTCCGAATGAAGTTCCGCCGCTTGGGATTCCATCGATGGAGAAGGGAACGACTTCGCCGCCGAAAAGAGCGACGATCCAGTGAATCGGCCGGGCAAAGCGGAAATCATGATCGGACCAGCGCATGGACTTACGGAAGGGAATCCCGGAAATGAAACGGATCATCATGGCGGGAAGCAACTCGATTGCCGGAACTCCGATGGATGTCTTCCGAACGCACAGGTATTCCCCCTTGTCGGTCATCACCGTTTCGATTTCGGAAAAATCGACTCCCTGGCCTTTGGCGAAGCCGAGGGCCGCTTTGGTCGGTTTTCCCTGTTCATCGAAAGCGACTCTTTTGGCCGGCCCCATTTTTTCGACGACCATGTCGTCCTGTTTTTCACTCAGATCGAAAACGGCCAGGCACAGGCGGCGGGGTGTTCCCATCGTTTTGATTCGGCCGTGCTGAAGGCGGTTTTCCCGGAACATGGCGTCAGCCATTTCCTCCATATCTTTGACGGCTTTCCGGAGGAAAGCCGCGGGAATCTCTTCGGTTCCGATTTCAAGCAAAAATTCTTTGCTCATTGCTCATGTCCTTTCGAATTCTTTTGCGGGTTCATACCCCTTCTTGAGAAGAGGGTATCCCATCTGTTCGCGTTGCGCGAGATACACCTCGGCGCTGAGTTTCGCCAGGTTTCTGACGCGGCCGATGTAACTGGTCCTCTCCGCCACGCTGATGGCGCCCCGGGCGTTGAGGAGGTTGAAGGTATGGGAACATTTGAGGCAGCAATCGTATGTCGGCAGAACCAGGCTGTTTTCGGCCATCCTGATGCCTTCTTTTTCGTACATGTCGAACAGCTGCCTGAGCATGCCGCTGTCGGCCTTTTCAAAATTATAGACGGACCACTCGACTTCGCCCTGATGGTGGACATCGCCGTATTGGATACGGTCGTTCCACTGCAGATCGTAGACGTTGTCGATGTTCTGGATATACATGGCGATTCGTTCGATACCGTAGGTTATTTCCACCGGAATGGGTTTCAGGTCGAAGCCGCCGACCTGCTGAAAATAGGTGAACTGGGTGATTTCCATGCCGTCCAGCCAGACTTCCCATCCGAGTCCCCAGGCCCCGACCGTGGGCGATTCCCAATCGTCTTCGACGAACCGGATGTCGTGATCCAGTGGATCGATACCGAAACTTCGCAATGAATTCAAGTAGAGGTCCTGGATGTTGGGGGGCGACGGTTTCATAATCACCTGGTACTGGTAGTAATGCTGCAGACGGTTGGGATTTTCGCCATAGCGGCCGTCGGTTGGCCGTCGGGAAGGCTCCACGTATGCCACGTTCCAGGGTTCGGGACCCAGCGCCCTGAGAAATGTGGCGGGATTGAACGTTCCCGCGCCCACCTCCAGGTCATACGGCTGCTGGATGATGCAGCCTTGATCGGCCCAGTATCGTTCAAGAGCGAATATCAGTTCCTGAAATGTCACGATTTCCTCCTTTGGGTTTCGCTGACAATAATTTTTTCAAACGGTGTTCTTTACGGGGACGCACCGCGACTGGGCGGTACGTAGCACGATGAATTTATGGTGTCAATATGAGAAATACCCTTTATAAACAAGTCGATACATTCTAAATACCCATTCTTTTCACTTCATTCAAAACATTCAAGGATTTCAGTTCCTTTCCGAGCAGATACCGGATGAAGCCGGAAAGGAGACGGTGACACTCCCGGGCGCATTGGTCGGTCATCGAAATGCGGTTCAGAAAGGCCGGATCCGAATCTTTTCCCAGCAGCAGGGTTTTAACCGATCCGACCGAAACCGGGATGCCGTCGGTGGACCCCAGGCGATCGGCGCAGAAGGGGCAGCGGAGACCTCCCGTGGAAGGGCTGAAGAAATAGGGACTGCTTGCCTGGAGCGGCTTGCTGCAGCTCGTGCAGCGGTCGAGGACCGGTTCGTATCCCGCCAGGCGGAGGAAGCGTAATTCGAAGAACCGGACCATGTTTTCGGCGTATTTTTCTTTTTCCAAAAGCAGCAGGAAATCGCGGATCAGGTGAAATATTTCCGGATTTCTTTTTCCCTCAAGGAGAAACTGGTCGACCAGATCCATGAAATAGGCGGCGGTCAGGGTCTTCGCCAGGTTTTCCCGGATGCAGGGATAATGATCGACGATCGCGGCCTCCTCGATAAAGGCCATCTTGGCGCTTTTTTTCTTCGAGAAGACGACGGCAAGACATGTAAACGGTTCCAGTGCGTTGGCGAATCTTTTCCGGCTTTTGCGCGCTCCCTTGGCGATGCCCGTCAATTTGCCGAAATCCTCGGTAAGGAAGCTGACGATCCTGTCCGATTCGGCATAGTCGATCAAGCGAAGCACAATGCCGCGTGTCTTGATGTGGACGGAAGCGATCATAAACGGCCGTCGGGAAGACCGTTGTATTTGATTTCCCCGGAAACCAGGGTCATCACCGCCTTGCCGTGCATATCCCAGCCGTCGTAAGGGCAGTTTTTGCTGCGGGAGCGGAATCCCTTTACATCGACTTTCCAGGAGCATTCGGGATCGATGACGGTCACGTCGGCTGCCGCTCCCGGAACCAGGGTGCCGAAGGGAACCCGGAGAATCCGGGCCGGATTTGTGCTCATTTTTCCGATCAGCTGCGCCATGGTGAGCACACCTTCGTCGACCAGGCGGAGTGACAACGACAGGGACGTTTCCAGGCCGATCATCCCCGACAGGGCATATGCAAATTCGAGTGCCTTTTCTGTGACGGCATGGGGAGCGTGATCGCTGGCGATGACGTCGATGGTGCCGTCTTTGAGTCCATCCCTGACGGCGAGAACGTCCTCAGGGGAACGGAGAGGGGGATTCACTTTCAAGTGGGTGTCGAACTCTTTCAGAGACTCGTCGGAAAGGGTGAAATAATGGGGAGCCGTTTCCGCCGTGACCCGGATTCCCTTTTCTTTCGCATGGCGGATCAGTTCGACCGATCCCTTCGTGCTCACATGAGCGATATGCACAGCCGTGTCGGTGTAGCCGGCGAGCAGAATGTCCCGTGAAATCATCGTCTCTTCCGCGATGGCGGGAATTCCGGGCATGCCGAGTTCCGTCGAGGTCACCCCCTCGTTCATCAGGCCGCCGTCCGACAGGTCCGTGTCTTCGCAGTGGGAGATGACCGGCAGATCCAGGGAGTCCGCGTATTCGAGGGCCATCCGCATCAGATGGCTGTTCATGACCGGCTTGCCGTCGTCCGACAAGGCAACCGCCCCCGCGCTCTTCATGTCACCGAATTCCGCCAGGGCCGTTCCCTTCAAACCGGTCGAGATGGCGCCCACCGGATGTACCCGGACGAAACCGCAATTTTTCGCCTTCCGGACGATATATTCGGTGACCGCACGGTTGTCATTGCACGGCTGAGTGTTCGCCATGCAGGCCACCGCCGTAAAACCGCCCGCGGCGGCGGCGGCGGAACCCGATTCGATGGTTTCCTTGTATTCGAATCCGGGATCTCTCAAGTGGGTATGCATATCGATCAGGCCCGGCACGATGATCATACCCTTCAGATCGACAATGACGCAATGTGGATCGTTTCCCCCCCCTTCACCGGACCTTAATCCTTCCTGGATTTTCGAAATCCTGCCGTCCACGATAAGAACGTCCGCCGGCCGGTCCAGGTCTTGGGACGGATCGATCACCCGGCCTCCCGCCAATAGGATTTTCACAGTGTTCCTCCTGTAAGAAGGTATAGAAGGGCCATTCTCAGTGCGACGCCGTAGGTCACCTGCTGGAGAATGACCGAATTCAGTCCGTCCGCCACATCCGGTGCGATTTCGACTCCCCTGTTCAAGGGGCCCGGATGCATGACCAGGACGTCCGGCTTGGCAAGCCCGATCCGGTCCTGATTCAAGCAGTAATAGGTGGAATATTCTCGTAATGAGGGGAAAATATTCAGACTTTCCCGCTCCATCTGAATCCTGAGCATCATGACCACATCGGCATCGCGTATCGCTTCGCCCATGTCGGTATGGACGGTGACCCCGAACCGGTTCAAAAACGGGGGAAGCATTGTCGCCGGTCCTGCAACATGGACGTCGGCCCCCATTTTGGTCATCCCGAAAATGTTGGAACGGGCGACACGGCTGTGTGCAATATCCCCGACAATGGCGATCTTCAATCCGGCGAAGGAGCCCTTGCGCAGGCGTATCGTCATCATGTCCAAAAGCGCCTGCGTCGGATGTTCGTGGGCGCCGTCCCCGGCGTTGATAATCGATTGCCTGATCAGTTTTGCGATCATGTGCGGTGCGCCTGCCGCGCTGTGCCGGATCACCACGATATCCGGATTCATCGCTTCCAGGTTTCGAGCCGTGTCGATCAACGTTTCCCCCTTGACGAGACTGCTGGAAGAGGCCGTGATATTGATGGTGTCGGCGCTCAGCCGCTTTCCGGCGATTTCAAAGGAAGTTCTCGTTCTGGTACTGGCCTCGATGAAAAAATTGATGATGGTTTTTCCACGCAAGGTCGGTACTTTTTTGATATCTCTCGTTGAAATCTCAACGAAGGAATCGGCCGTATCCAGGATGAAGTTGATTTCATCCGGAGACAGTTCCCTGATCCCCAAAATATCCTTTCTTTCCCATTTCATTTTTACATCCTCGATGAATTTCCTGTTGAGGAATTGATTCTATCAGTCCTGATTCTCTTCAATCACCACTTCGTCTTGTTGGTCGTTTTCTTTCAGGTGTACGGAAACGGCCTCCCAAAAGGAGGAAGGGAGAACTTTGCCGACGAAATCGGCCCGGATGGGAAGTTCCCGATGCCCCCGGTCAATCAGGACGGCCAGCTGGATACGCTTCGGCCTGCCCAAATCGATCAGGGCGTCCATGGCGGCCCGGATGGTTCTCCCGGTAAACAGGACGTCGTCGACCAGAACGACTTTCTTGTTATCCAGGGAAAAGGGCACATCGGTTCGCTCAAGGCGTGGCTTTCCTTTTCTCATGGCAATGTCGTCCCGGTAAAGCGTAATGTCCAAAATACCCAGTGGAACACTGGACCCCTCCATCCGGGAAATTTTCTCCTGAAGCCTTTGTGCCAAAGGAACACCGCGGGTTCGGATGCCGATCAGGACCAGATCTTCCACACCCTTGTTTTTTTCCAGTATTTCATATGCAATCCTGGTAATCGAACGGTCGATTCGGTCCGAATCCATGACGATTCTTTTTTTTGTCATTGTTGAAGTTTCCTCCGGCGATTTTTTTTCAAGAATGAAAAGACACCAATACTTTTGAAACGATAGGGCAAACGTTTTTGACAAAAAAAAACCTCCCCTTGAAATGGGAAGGTTCAAACCATTTTGATCAATGAAAAAATGCCACTCATATTTTTATGGCCTTTTTTCTGCAGGGGACCGGAGCATTGTTCAAATCCATTGTAAAAACGAATACTATTCTGAACGCTATTTGCTGTTTCTATATAGAAATGCGGCGCAAGAGTCAAGCCCAAATACGTTCAGGCTCTTTTTACCACCTTGTCTTTTTGAAGGATTTATTGTAAACATCTTTTATTATTAATCAAGTTGCCCCGTTTTACGAACAAACAGGGCAATTGCCGGGATAAATCAATGAAATACGAAGGCATGATCATCAGACCGCCGAGTGAAGCCTACAGCCTGCTGCTGCAGGTTACGGTGGGCTGTTCGCATAATCTTTGCACTTTTTGCGAAACCTACAAGGGAAAGAAATTCCGCATCAAAAGCATGGAGGAAATCCGGGAAGACATCCTGGAGGCCGGGCGTTACAAAGGCATCAAGAAGGTCTTTTTATGTGACGGAGACGCCCTGATCATTCCCCAGGCCAAGTTGACGGAAATTCTCCGGACGATCAAAACGGAGATCAAGGGCGTGGAAAGGATCAGCACCTATGGAAACGCCAAGAGCGCCCTGAGGAAAACTCCGGAGGAACTCGCCGAATTGCGGGAACTGGGACTGACCATGGTCTACCTGGGCGTTGAAACGGGGAGCGATGCCCTGCTGCGGAAAATCCGCAAAGGGGTTACGGCGGAGCAGACGATCGAAGCGGGCAGAAGAATCAAAAAGGCAGGCATGATCCTCTCCGTCACCATTATTCTGGGACTGGGCGGCATTGAAAACAGTGCGGAGCACGCCCTGGAAACGGCCAAGGTCCTGACTGCCATCGATCCGGATTACGTCGGTGCGCTCACCCTGATGCTGATTCCCGGCACACCCATTTACGAGGATTATATGAGCGGGAAATTGCCGCAACCCGATCAGTTCGGTTATTTGAAAGAGCTGAGCCTCATCATTTCCCATTCCGATTTTACGGATTGCTTCTTTACCGCAAACCACGCATCCAATTATCTGCCCATACGGGCCAGACTGCCCCAGGACAAGGACCGGATCGTCGATATGATCAACCGGATCATTGCCGGTGCCGACAAGAGTGTCTTGCGTCCCGAATATCTCCGTGCCCTCTAGGGGTGGTTTCGATCAGCATCTTATGAAACATTCCACCAAGCAGAGCGGCATTCTCACCATCTTGAAGAAATTCTTCGTCGAACGGAATCATGAACGGCTGGAACGGGAGATACAGACCCTGCTGGATGCGGGGGAGGAAAACGGCCTGATCGATCCGCAATCCGGAGAAATGATTCAAAGCATTCTGGAGTTTCGCGACACCATCGTCCGGGAGGTCATGATTCCCCGGACGGCGATGGTGGTTGTGAAGTCGGGAGCCTCCATCGAAGAGGTCATCGATCTGATCCTGAAGCACGGCCATACCCGTATGCCCGTCTATGGAAGCCATCTGGACCAGATCATCGGCATTCTGAACGTGAAGGACCTTCTCAAATTCTGGTCGAAGCAGATCACCGCGGAGGATCTTCTGTCGGTCTTGCGAAAGCCGTATTTTGTGCCGGAAACAATGCGCACGAGTCTTCTTCTTAACGAGATGAAAATAAAGAAGATTCATATGGCCATCGTGATCGACGAATACGGAGGTACGGCGGGATTGGTCACTCTCGAAGATTTGATCGAAGAAATCGTCGGAGAAATCAGCGATGAAGACGAAGCGGGGACCGTGGAAAACATCGTTAAAATATCCGATAATACATTTGTCTGTAATGCACGAACGGACATCGAAGAAATCGAGGAGTATTTCAACGTGGAGTTTCCGGAAGGAAATTATGAAACATTGGCCGGACTTCTCTTTCACGAGTTCGGTAAAATGCCGCACGTCGGCGAAACATTCCAGGTCGGTGAGATGCAAATAACGGTTGAACAGGCCGACGAAAAGAGCATCAAGAAAGTAAAAATCGTCCTTCCGGAACGGCAGGAAGAAGCCTGAGCCCTTTCCACCTGGGAAATCCAAATGACCTTATCCGCTCTTCATAATAAGAATCTTTCCGGTATCGTTTTGGGAGACCAGCGGCAGATTGTTCTGCCGGTTCTTTCCGCCGTTTTCCTGATCGGCTCTTTTCCCAAGTTCGGCATCGGATTGACGGCCTGGGTCGCCTTTATTCCCCTGTTATTCGCCCTTCGCGCCACGGACAAGCCATCGAAGGCTTTCCTTTCCGGCTTTATCACGGGCATGATATTTCATGTCGGGCTGCTGTACTGGGTCGCGCAAGTCATCGTCACGTACGGCTATCTTCCCCTCTACATCGGCATTTCCGCGATGCTTCTTCTGGCCATGTATTTGAGCCTTTATTTTTCCCTCTTTGCCGCGATGGTGGTTTTTCTCCGGAACAGGGGATTCTCGGAGGTTGTAACAGCGCCTCTGCTGTGGAGCTGTCTGGAATTTTTGAAATCTCATCTCTTCACCGGCTTCCCCTGGGAAAACCTGGCCTATTCGCAATATAAGTACCTTCACCTCGTCCAGTTTTCCGATGTGACGGGCATATACGGTTTGTCGTTCGTCATTGTGTTCGTGAATGTTGTCCTGTTCGATCTGATCGTTTATCGGGAGAACATCAAAAAAGTGTTCCCGGAACTGGCCACCGGATGTATCATCCTGGCGCTCCTGTTCGGCTACGGCCAATTTTCCCTCAATCGCATCCGGCATGAACTCAACCGCTCCGAGGCGATGGAAGTTTCCCTGGTCCAGGGGAATATCGACCAGAACATCAAATGGAACCCTGCTTACCAGCGGGAATCCATCGAATTGTACCAGAATATGTCCCTCAAGAAGGCACCCTTGGGCCTGGGATTGATCGTCTGGCCGGAAACGGCGACCCCGTTTTTCTTCCAGGATCCCTCGCACCTTTCCGCCGTGGTCCGGAATATTCCGAAATTGACTTCGGACTGGCTTCTTTTCGGCAGTCCCAGTTATCTTGACGAAGGTTCCGGGACGGAATACATGAACAGCGCTTTTTTACTGTCTCCGGACGGCAACGTTGCGGGCAGGTATGACAAAACCCACCTGGTTCCCTATGGAGAATATGTTCCGTTAAGGCGTTTCTTTCCCTTCATCAACAAGCTGGTCGCCGGAATCGGGGATTTCAAAAGGGGTGACGGTGTCAAAGCGCTCCGAATCGGCAGGCATGATCTGGGCGTATTGATCTGTTACGAAGGCATCTTCCCGGAAATAAGCCGTAAGTACAAGGAAAACGGCGCCGGTTTACTGGTCAATATCACCAACGACGCCTGGTTCGGCAGAACCTCCGCACCGTATCAGCACTTGTCCATGACGGTTTTCCGTGCGGTGGAAAACCGCACATTCCTTTTAAGGGCGGCCAATACCGGCATCAGTGCCATCATCGACCCGTCCGGTAAAATCATCAAACAAACCCGGCTTTTTGAAAGATCCGCCATCCGGGGAAGCGTAAAATTTCTTGATAGAAGAACCATCTATGCATTATATGGTGATATTTTTGTATATATTTGCCTGATTCTTTTAGGCGTCATCCTGTTCAACTCAATCAAAGGAGATCTGACATCATGCTTGAAGAACTTACCGACAAAGTAAACGATTTGCGAAGAAGAATCGATCGGTTAGGGGAGTATCTTTGACATCCAGGAAATCGAATATCAAATCAAATCCCTCGAAAAACTTTCCCTGCATGAATCCTTCTGGAACGACCAGGAGAAGGCCAAGGATATCCTGAGAAAAAAAAGCCGGCTGGAGGACACGCTTTTCCAGTGGCGGAACCGAACCGCCGCACTGAATGATCTGGAAATCCTGCTCTCTCTGGCTGCCGAGGAAAAAGACCCGTCCCTCCTGGAGGAAATCGAGGATGAGGCGAATTTGCTGGAGGAGATCGTCCGGGACTACGAGCTGAAAACCATGCTCCGCGAGGAAGAGGACACCATGAATGCCATCGTGTCCATCCATGCCGGAGCGGGCGGCACCGAATCCCAGGACTGGACGGAAATGCTTTTGCGCATGTACCTGCGATGGGCCGAGAAGAGGGGGTTCAAAACGGAAATCATCGACTACCAGGCGGGTGATGAAGCCGGTGTCAAGAGCGTTTCTTTCACTCTCGAAGGGGACTACGCCTATGGTTATATGAAAGCGGAAATCGGCATTCATCGCCTGGTGAGAATTTCGCCGTTCGATGCGAACGCCCGTCGTCACACATCCTTCGCCTCCGTTTTTGTTTATCCGGAAGTGGAGGATGACATCGTGATCGACATCGATGAAAAAGACCTGAGAATCGATACCTACCGTTCGACCGGTGCCGGCGGTCAGCATGTCAACAAGACGGATTCGGCGGTCCGTATCACCCATATCCCGACGGGAATCGTCGTCCAATGCCAGAATGAGAGGTCGCAGCATAAAAACAAGGCCATGGCGATGAAGTATTTAAGATCGCGTCTGTACGAGAGAAAATTGCAGGAGAAAAACGAGAAGCTGGACGAGATTCATAAAACGAAGAAAGACATCGCCTGGGGAAGTCAGATCAGATCCTATGTTCTTCATCCGTACAAGATGGTGAAAGACCATCGTACGGACCTGGAGATCGGCAACACAACCCGAGTCCTGGATGGGGACATCGACGAGTTCATCAACGCCTATCTGATCATGACTTCATCCGCCTGAGACGGGGAGATTGTGAACTATTTTACGTCCCTATGCTGCGAATTAGGGTTTTACAGGACGTTTTTTTGTGTTATAGGGAACGGCGATACGATTACCGGGGAGAGACGATGCCCATAATGTCATAGGTATTTTGATTATGATATGAAAGGATGGCCATGAATTCAGAAAAGTTGCTCTTATGGATAGCCGTTTTATTCTCTTTTCTTTTTCTCAATACTCACGAAGCCCTTGCCGAGAATAGTTACTTTCAGAAACTCTTTGGTATACAGACCCCGTCTGCGGCGGAAGCGGCATGCCAGGGCAAACCGGGTTGTACCGCCGGTAAGGCCGCCGACTGTCCGGATGTAAAAGTCGTGAAATCCGCTTCCAGACCCGGCGATGAAGACGATGCGGAAGACGCTGAAGATGAAAAAGACTCGGAACAGGATATCATGGAGACATCCTTGTCCCTTCTGGAAGATTCCCAGGAGCTGTGGGTGAAAGGCGACGTGGAAGGGGCCATCCGGCTTTTGGATCAAGCTTATGAACTGATGCTCAAAACAGACGGAGATCCGGACATCGCCAGGCAGAAAGACGATCTGCGCCTTCTTATTTCGAAGAGAATTCTCACCATCTATACGTCCCAGCAAACGAAAACAAACGGCAAATACAGCGAGATCCCCCTGATCATGAATGCGGACGTGGAAAAGGAAATTCGTCTTTTCCAGACCGTGGAGAGGGACTTTTTTATTTCATCATATCAACGTTCGGGACTTTATCGGCCCATGATCGTCGCAGAATTGAAAAAAGCCGGCCTGCCTGAAGAGTTGTCCTGGCTGCCGCTGGTCGAAAGCGGATTTAAAATCTGCGCCTTGTCCCGGGCAAGGGCCCTGGGTTTGTGGCAGTTTATCCCTTCGACGGGTTATAAGTACGGCATGAACCGGGATGAATGGATCGATGAGCGGATGGATAGCGAGAAATCCACGGTTGGGGCGATCGGTTATTTGAAAGAGCTTCACCAGATGTTCGGCGACTGGCTTACCGTTCTTGCCGCCTATAACTGCGGGGAGGGGAGGGTGTTGAAGGTCATTGCCGGCCAGCATATCAATTATCTGGACCGTTTCTGGGACCTCTACCGCCGGCTGCCTTACGAAACGGCACGGTATGTGCCGCGTTTTCTGGCGACCCTGCACATCATCCGCAATCCCAAAAAATACGGAATGAATCTGGGGCAAACGCTTGAAAATGATTCTCCTTTCCCTTACAGCGTCGTCAAGACGAGCCGAAGCATGCGTCTTTCCGATATTGCCGCTAAAATGGAAATATCCGAGGACGCTCTCAATGTGTTGAATGCGGAATTGAGGCTGAGAGTCACACCGGATCGGGATTACAATTTGAAAGTGCCGGCCGACTCATCGGTAAAGCTTTTGGCCGTCATGGACGAGATCCCGCAATGGGAAAAACCGGCCCCACCGCCTCCCCCCAAGATCGTTCCCAAAAAATCGGTATTGGTGAAGCACAAGGTAAAAAAAGGCCAGACCCTCTCATCTATTGCCCAAAAATATGGAACGACGATCAATGCGATTCGCGAAGCCAATCGCCTGTCCAAAAGGGCCGTTCTGAAATATGGCCAGATTCTGACGATACCGTCGGATGACGTTTCCCCGGTCAAGATGGCCAAGGGAAAGGGAAAGAAGTCGGGTAACATATCGAAAGCAAAAGGGAAAAAGAAATTTGCCCAAGATAAGAATGTCCGCCGTTACAAGGTGAAGCGGGGAGATACCCTGGTCTCGCTGGCAAAGCGTTTCGATGTTTCCGTGCAGGATCTGAAGAAAATGAACAATCTCTCGGGATCTTCCCTGAAGGCCGGGGAGACGATAAAGGTTATCCAGTAAGGATTCGATATCAGGACAACCGCTCTATTTCCTGAATTTTTTCCAGCAGCCTCTTGCGGGACACGGGAATCGCGGTCTTGATTTCCTGTGCGAAGACGGATACCTTGTATTCTTGGATCATGGCGGACAGTTCAGACAACCTCCGCCGTTTTTCCTGCGAACAGACGGGACTCATCGCTTTGATGAAATCATCGTATGTCTTAACGAATTCCGTCACCTCCCTTTCCTTGTTTCGATCTTTTTCGAGATTGCACACCCCTCTTTCCGCCCTGATCGACAAAGCCCTGATGTAACGGATGAGGTTCATGAAATCATCTTCCCGAAAATACAGGAGAAAATCCGGAGGCAGCAGATTCGCCAGTTCATTTTGAAGCTGGTCGAGATACTTCAGGATGACCGGATTCTTTCTGTTGGCAAGCTGAAGGGTTTCGATGGTCCGGCGGACGGTATGGCCGGTTTTCATGACCCGGATGACGTACGGCAGAAGCTCTGATGCATGGGGAAGAAATCTTCCCCTCGCCTGATCGAGGCTATCCTGAAAAACCCTTTTATTTCTTGCATCCAGGTTGCATAGATCATGGATTACTTTATGAACGATAAGCTGGATTCGATTCCGGGTATCTCCCAGAGGCTTCAGGTATTCGGTCAGTTCATGGTTTGAAGTCAGGTTTTTTTTAAAATCCTTTGTCTTTTCCTTGAGCTGAAGCGCATAACAGAGCAGCATTCCCCTGCGATGTTCGCTCCGGGCTTCTTGGGGATTTTTAAAAAGCCTGAGAGAACAGCGTTCTCCCTGATCCGAAACGGCGGGGTAAAAATAACCTTTCACTTTACCGTGCAACCGGAAGGGAATACGCTCCGGCAATTCATCCATATCGAAGGAAACCAGGCCTTGTTTTTCCCATTGCGTCCTGGCCGCCTCAAACGCCTCGTTTTCCGTTTCTTCCAGGGTTTGGGAATAAAGAGTTTTCAGATCGCGGCTGGACGAAAGAGATTGTCCCGATTCGTCCACAATTTCGTAACGCATCCGGAGATGTTCGTCGAGACGCTCCGCGGGCCAGGCGGAAACGGGAACGTCGATTTCCCATTCCTCCTTGATATACCGGCTGAGACAGGCCAGAAAAGCTCCCCCTCCTTTCGACATCCCCTGTGCGATCCGGAAAGCTTTTTCCCTGACGGGATGCAGTTGTTTCCGGTATTCTTTCGGAAGTCCCTTGAGAAGGGCATGAACCCGCTCTTCCTTCAAGCCGGGCACGAGCCAGTCGACGGCGTCGCCGGGCACGCTGGTCAACGCGTTGATCGGGACTTTCAGGGTAACGCCGTCCTTCTCCGAGCCCGGTTCGAAGGCATAGGACAACCGGAAGGTAATGCCGTCGAACCGGGCGGTATCGGGGTAATCCGCATCAATGCTTCGTGCTGGTATGTCCCGTTCGAGAAGATCCTCTTCCGTCATTTTCAGAAAATCATCCGAACCTTTTTCGATAATGAGCCGTTGCAGGGATTTTAAACTCGTTATGCCGGGCAGGCGTTCCCGGTAAAACGCGATCCGTCCTTCCCGTTTGACCAGGAGATCCCTTTTCCGTATTTTTTCTTCATACTCCTTGATCCGGCCGATCAGACGTTGGTTAAACGTCAGAAAGGTGAATTTTTTCGTGATTTCCCCGTCGGCCAGGGCTTCATGGAAGAGCCCTGCGGAGAGCTCCGGATCGATGCGCCCATAGGCGACCGTGCGCCGCGGCACGATGATGAAGCCGAAGAGACTGACCTGCATGAAGGCGACAACCTCCCCTTTTTCCCGGTCCCAATGGGGATCGGAGTAGGTACGTCTGCACAGGTGTCCCCCCAGTTGTTCCAGCCACTCCGGTTCGATATGGGCGACGGTCCGCGCATAAAGGCGTGAGGTCTCCACGTATTCCGCCGCCACAATCCATTGCCCGCTTTTTTGGAACAGGCCTGATCCCGGGAAAATGTAGGCTTCTTTCCCTTTCATGGCCGTGAAACGGTTCTTTTCCCTTTTTTGGGCGATATGGGAAAGATAACCGGACAGAATCGATTTGTGAATCGCCGCATATTCAGGACTGCGAACGGACCAATCCCCGGTCTCGGCCATGTCCTTATTCCGGTCTTCTTCGCGGGCGGCCGGGTCATTCGGGTAGCGGACATCCTGTTCCAGGATGCGGACAAGCTGATGATAGATATCCTGCCACTCCCTCATTCTCCTGTAAGACAGGAAATGATCTTTGCAGAACTTTCTCATTTTGTTCTGTGTCCGGAAATTTTCCCGGTTATTTCCGTAATGAAGCCAGATGTTGAGCAGGGTGAGAAAATCGGATTGGGAATTTTTCAGGACGCGATGCATTTCGTCGGCCTGTTTTTCTTTTTCGGCGGGTCTTTCCCGTGGATCCTGGATGCTTAAGGCGGAGGCAATGACCAGGATTTCATGGAGACATTTTTCCTCGCGCCCCTCGATAATCATCCTTGCCACCCGGGGATCAATCGGGAGAAGGGCCATTAATCTGCCTTTATCCGTCAATTCATACAGGTTGCGATTTTTTGTCGGTTTTTTTGTCCTGGAGATGGCACCCAGCTCGTAGAGCAGGCTGAAACCGTCTTTGATCGCTTTTTCCGAAGGGCGATCGATGAAGGGGAACGTGCGGATATCCGTCATGTTCAAAAAGAGCATTTTGAGAATGACGCCGGCAAGATTGGAACGAAGTATCTCCGGGGTGTTGAATTCCGGCCGGGTCTGATAATCGGCCTCGCTGTAAAGCCGGATGCAGAGGCCGTCCTGGACCCGTCCGCACCGGCCTTTTCTCTGTTCCGCGCTGCTTTTGGAAACGGGCAGAATCGGCAGGCTGGTGGTTCCGGATCTTGAATTGTAATACAGCAGTCTGGCCAGCCCCGTATCGACGACAAAACGCACGCCGGGAATCGTCAGCGACGTTTCCGCAATATTGGTGGCTACAATCACCTTTCTTGTCGCTGAGGATTGGAAAACCCGCTTCTGATCCGCCCAGGAGAGCCGTGAAAACAGGGGTAAAATCTGAGCATCTCCGTCATTTCTCCCCTTCAGGATCTCGCAGCATTCACGGATATCCTGCTCGGTCGGCATGAATACCAGGATATCGCCGCTGGATTCCCTTTTCAGCAAGTCATCGACGGCGCCGACGGCGGCATCGATGTAGGTCTCGTCTCCTTTTTCTTCCAGATCCCGGTCGATGGGCCGATAAGACACCTGAACATGGTAGAGCCTGCCGGATACCTCGATGATGGGTGCGTCGTAAAAGGCCCTTGAAAATTTTTCCGTGTCCAGCGTGGCGGAAGTGATGATGACTTTCAGATCCTTTCTCCGTCTGAGGAGGTTCCGGAGCATGCCCAGGATGAAATCGATATTCACGCTTCTTTCGTGGGCCTCGTCGACGATGATCGTATCGTACTGTTTCAGCAGCGGATCGTGAGGGGTTTCCGCGAGGAGAATACCGTCGGTCATGATCTTGATGCGGGATTCGGCCGAACATTTCTCATCGAAGCGGATTTTGTAGCCGACGGTCCGGCCTACCGGTTCCCCCAGTTCTTCGGCAATGCGGTGGGCAATGGTCATTGCGGCCAGGCGCCGGGGCTGCGTGCAGGCGATACCGCCTCTTTTTCCCCGGCCGGCCTCAAGGCACATCTTGGGGATCTGGGTGGACTTTCCGGAGCCGGTCTCTCCGCTGATAATGGTGACCCGGTTATTCCGGACGGCGTCGAGGATTTCATCCTTCTTTTGAACAATGGGCAGGGCTGTAGGATATTGAACCGGAATGTTGGTTCGGTCATTTGTATGCCTGATCTTCCGTGAATTTTCTTTGAGCGGCACATCCATGGTTCAGGCCGTTTTTTCCAGGATTTCAGGCATGATACGGTTTGTCGAAAGCCAGCCTTCCTGGATTGTTTCCTTGGCTTTATTGAATTCAAGAAGGGAGATGCCGGATAAATTGGGCGAAATGAGCACATCCGGCGGATCGACCAGCATTCGCTGGCGTGTAATTCTGTCCTGCATGATATAAATGGAACGCATGATCACGTCGATCACGTTGGGAGTCCGGCATTGGATGGTTTCCTGCTGATCCGTCTTTTTTAAAAAGGGGAAACTCGTGGGAATGAAATCACTTTTCAGGACATCGAAAAGTTTTTCCTGGAAAGTGGGATTGGCATTGGGAGTGCTTTTCCGGGGAACGTTCTTTTCCAGAATCCCGTCGTTCAGGTTTACGGCGATCACGACGTCCGCGCCCATTGCTCTACAGAGGGATACCGGCACGGGATTGACCAGTCCCCCGTCGATCAGCCATTGCGATCCTTTCTGAAAGGGAGTAAAAAGACCGGGCAATGCGAAGCTGGCCCGCATCGCATCTAGAAGCGGGCCTTTCCGGAAGCTGATTTCCCTTCCCGTCTGTAAATCCACGGCGACGGAGCCATAGGGCAGGGGAAGTTCCTCGATCGAAATGTTGGATATTTTATTGCGGAAGAATTCAGTGATCCGGTTTCCTTCGATGAGTCCGCGCCGGGACAGGCTGACATCGATAAATTTCAGAAAATCGAACCAAGAAAATTCGCGGGCCAGTTCTTCCAGTGCATCCAGAATACCCGCGGCGTACGCCCCGCCGACAACGGCGCCCACGGAACAGCCGCAAACAATATCGATGGGAACCCCTTTTTCCTGCAGGCAATGGATGACGCCGATATGCGACCAGCCACGCGCCGAACCGCTTCCCAAAACCAGTCCGATTCTCTTTTTCTTTTTCATATCTTTAAAATGTCATTCCGAACGGATGTGAGGGATCTTAATCTCACGGTATCGTTTGAACTTGAAGATTTCTCCTTACGGTCGAAATGACAAAAACGCGTATTGCGACACAACCTCGAAGCGAAGGCTCCCTTTTTCGAAGAGATTTTTCGTTGCCGTCGGTCCCCGAAAGGACAAAATCGAACTTTTTACGTCTCCATCACAGAATCATGTTGAAGATTGTCCGTAAACTATTTAGAATGACACTTCTAACACAGGATAGATAAAACTTTCCATGATTATCAATTCCCGGCAGGATGTTTTTCCCCTTTTTGAATTTTCGGCCTGCGGGCTTTACTGAAAAGACAACTGAGGATTTATGCCGATACTGACCCTGTACTTTCAACTGCATCAGCCGATGCGGCTCCATCCGGATCGCGATAAATTCCTTTGGGAGGAGATGAACCGTGAAATCTTCCTGAAGGTGTCCGATAAATGCTATCTGCCCGCCCTGTCCATGTTCAACGACCTGATCCTGGAAAATCCGGATTTCAAGATCACTCTCAGCATGTCTGGGACCTTTCTCGAACAGGCGGAAAAATTCAAGCCGGATGTCATTGGATTACTCAGAACGCTGCTGGAAGCGGGAGAAAAAAACAACCAGGTCGAATTTCTCGAAGAAACCTATTATCACTCGTTGAGCAGTCTTTACGAAGACTCCCGTAAAAGGGAATTCCGTGATCAAGTCAGTCTCCATCGGGACAAGATCAGGCGTCTTTTCGGTATTTTCCCGACCTCTTTTCGCAATACGGAGTTGATGTACAACAACCATATCGGCGAAGTGGTCGCCGATATGGGATACGCCGCCATGCTGTGTGAGAAGAGAAACGACATGTTTACACAGGGAAATGAGACCATTTCTCCCAACGCCGTTTTCCGGGCTAAGGACACGAATATGCTCGTTCTGGCCAGAAACCGCGAGTTGAGCGACGATATCGCCTTTCGATTTCCGCATCTGCCGATCAGTCCCGAACAGTATGCCGGCTATATTTCTCAGGTCGACGGGGAAGCCGTCATTTTGGGCTTCGACTTCGAACATATCGGAGAACATATATGGAAGGAGCGCGGGATATTCGATTTTTGGAAGGGTCTTCCCGCTGCGTTGAGCAAGGCTTCCAGCATCACGATGGAAAATCCTTCCGATATCGTCCGCCTTATACGGAACAAAGTGTCCTGTCCCGTCATCGATATCCACGCCCTTTCGACATCTTCCTGGGCGGATGCGGGTAGGGACACCTTCGGCTGGCTCGGCAATCCGACACAGTATCGCCTGTTTCGCGATATTGAAAGGCTGGAGCCTGATGTCAAAAAAGCGGGAGGGGAACTCCTGACAAAATGGCGCTACCTGACGACATCGGACCATGTCTACTTTCTGCATGAACAGCTCGGCGAGGACCATGCCGTTCATTCCTATTTCAATCCCTACGGAGGTTCAATCGCCCAGCCCACTCTGATTTTAACCCGGAAAATAGACGATCTAGAACATGCCATCAGAAGATACGAGATCCTGAAACGGGCCGAGCGGACCGCGGTTCTCCTGATCACGCCGGAAACGGGGAAACTGCCTGAGGACATGGGAGAACTGGCGAAATATATATCCGGTAAAAGCGGCGGCCAGGGTGAGGTCGTTTCGGCCCTGTGCGAAGGACTTTCGGAAAGAGGCATTGATGTTCATATCGCAACGCTCAATTTGAAAAAGAGATTTCAGAGGGAATCCAAAGTCGATGAAAAACAGTGGCGGGAAATCCGTTACAAAACGGATTCCAAGAAAATTCATCTTGTAAGTTCTTCGATTTTCTCCGAAAATCTGAGCGCCTATTCGGGTAATCCGCTCCTGACGGCAGCCGAATTTCAGCGGGCCGTCATCAACGATATCATCAAGACCGTCCGGGCAAGGCATAAAGGAAACATGATCATGCACACCCACGACTGGATGGCCGGCGGTATCATTGCCGCGTATGCGAAAGCCTCAGGCATTCCCTTTCTGCACACGGTACACAATGTCTTCACGGCCCTGATGCCGGTGGATACATTCACCGGTATCCATTTGGAAGAGCTTTCCGATTATCTCTACTTCGATCAGCTGGATGGAAGACAGTGTATCGATGCCCAGGCGACGGCCATCAAGAATTCCACCCTGATCAATTTCGTCGGCGAACGTTTTCTGCGGGAAGTTGTGGAAGATTACTTCATGGACCGGTCCATTATCCCCTGGAGCGTGCGCAACGAGGTCAAGGCAAAATATTACAATGATGCCGCAAGATCCATCATCAACGCGCCGGCCTCCATCATGTACCCGGAAAACTGCGATTACCTGCTTCAAAAATACGGTCCGGAGGATTTTTACGAGGCAAAACGCGCCAATCTCGTTGAATTCCAAAAGCGGACCGGGTTGAACAGGAACCCCGATGCCATCCTGTTTTTCTGGCCGTCCCGTCTGGACCCCGTCCAGAAGGGCGTTGATCTGCTGGAGCAGATCGTTCAGAGGTTTGTTGATACCTTTCCGGAAGTCCAGATCGCCGTCATAGGAGACGGTGTCGGCAGCGACAGAACTCATGCGAACATCCTGGGTCGTATTGCCTGGGCGTCGGGTGGAAAAATTGCTTACCATCCTTTCAACGAACCCCTTTCCATGCTGGGCTTTGCAGCTGCCAGTGACGTGTTCGGCGCCTCCCTCTATGAACCCTGCGGCCAGATCGATCAGGTGGGAAACCTTTTCGGGGCGACGGCGACAAACCGGGACACGGGCGGCTATCATGACAAGATTCGTGAATTGCGTCTGAAGATCGACGGATCTCCCGTAGATGTCGGCAACGGTTTTCTCTTTCGCGATTATGATGCGGGAGGTTTGTGGTACGGCCTGAGAAAAAGCGTTCAGTTTCACCGGAAGCCGCTGTCCGTCCGGAATGAACAGATCAGGCGAATCATGCTGGAGGCCCGTGAACGCTATGACCTGAACAATATGATCGTGGAATATCTCAGTTTATACGAGAAGCTGAACGGCGGGCGTCCCCTCGCATGATGAAACCGCTCCGGATCAGCGCCATTTTCTGAGAAATCACGACATAACGAAACCGTAAAAAATCCCATCTGGTCATTTTGAGGAGCGCCGTCGACGAAGAATCGCCGTTTCTTGTTTTCAATTTTCCACAGGAGTCTGTTCCTGGGCGCAACGAAAGAATCAGGATGACGCTAAAAGTGGGCAATCAATCGGAAACGTAATTTCTTCTTGTAATTGTGTAAAAAAAATTGTACCTGAATTGTACCTTTTTTTGAGGTACAATTTGACCGTTTTCGAGCCTTTTTGTGGTCAGGCCAAAAATGAAACAAAGTGGTAATATCCATGAAATAACTACACTTTATTCAAGTGCCTGGGTGGCGGAACTGGTAGACGCAAGGGACTTAAAATCCCTCGGAGCTTTGCTTCGTGAGAGTTCAATTCTCTCCCTAGGCACCATTATTTTCTTGATCTCAGAGCGGGCATCGGAAATTGGTTGACATCTGGCTGCCCGCCACATTTATGGTTCCTTATACATTTTTTTTCTGATAAAAATGCAAAAGAGCTTGTTTGTGGGTTTTCCCCTATGATTTTGTTTGCCTAACGTTTGATATATGCATATAATGCTTTGGCTGAAAACATGACGGCTCTGTAAAAAGTCAAAAAATTCTTCCCCTTGACGGGTGAGGGAAAGAAGTCTTTTACGGGTTCACTAAAATAGGAAGGAGGAGTAGAATTTTTTAGAAAAATTATAAGACAGCGTTTCTTTAATCAACGAATTAACGTCCTTAACTACTTCTTGATGACCTTGTAAAAAGTTTGTTTTTGTCATTTCACGGGGGTGCCAGCGACAAGGAATTTCTTTCAATATCAAATTTTTCGTTTTTGCCCGAATGACAAATCGATCATTTTGCGGTGTCGTCGCTTTGGGTGCGAGGACTTATTTAGGCGTTCATATACTACCGGATTTCAAAAAGGTTTTGTTCGACTTGTAAAAACTTTTGAATGTTCTGTTGCTGTTCATCTGAAAGGAGGTAAGGGGAGGTATGAAAACGATGAAGTTGGTCCTAAGGTATGGTCTATGTCTTGCTGTCGGGGTGGTTTTCATGGGTTGGAGCAATGCCCAGGGAGAAACCCTGCAGGACGCCATTCAACAAATGCTCAAAACAAACCCGGATATCAGGTCAACCGCTTATAACAAAATGGCAAGAGAACAGGAAGTGATTCAGGCTAAAGCCCGTTATTTCCCGACTCTGGACGTGATCGGATCGACCGGTTTCTATAATCAGGATCACCCCAATCAGGATTCCACCTGGCCGAAGGAAGCCACATTAAAGCTTCGCCAGAATGTTTTCGAAGGAGGCGCAACCCTTTCCGAGGTACAGCGCCAGGAGGCCAGGGTAAAATCGCAGGCCTACCTTTTACAGGGCAGATCGGAGACGACAGGTCTTCAGGCCTGCAAAGTTTATCTGGGCGTATTACAGTCCACCGATCTCTATGACCTTGCCAAAGAGAACCTTCTTATCCATGAACGGATCTATGACCAGATCAAATTGAGAAGCGAAGCGGGTGTCGACCGCAGAGCGGATCTGGACCAGGTTATGGGGCGTCTGGCCCTGGCACAGTCCAACATCGTCGTCGCCAAAGCCAACATCGAAGATTCCAAAACGGATTATCAAAATGTCATCGGTGTTCTGCCCGGCGAACTGGTCAAACCGGATTCCGTGGAATCGGCCATTCCGGCCACCATGGAGGAAGCGGAACAGGCAGCCGTTAAAAACTATCCCATTCTGAAATCCGCCAAGGCCGATGTCGAGGCCCGGGAGAAGCAGCATGAGACCGCCAAGCGGGTCAACTTTCCCAAACTGGATTTGGCCGTAGACTATACCTGGCAGGACGATACGCAAACTGCTGATCCCTTCAAGTACCAGGAAGATTTAACGGCAATGGCCATGTTGAGCTTCAACATCTTCAACGGTTTCAAGGATAAGGCGCGCATCTCTGAAACACGCTATCTGATCAATGAGGCGGAAGAGATTATGAACGGCACCCAGCGCCAGGTGGTGCAGTCCATCCGCCTGTCTTACGAAGCCTATCTGGCCGCGCAGGACAGGGTCAAGAAACTGGAAGAGTATGTAAAGGCATCGAAGTTGACGGCGGACGCCTTTACCGCCCAGTGGAGCATCGGCCGCAGGACCATGTTTGACGTGCTGGATACGCAGGCGGAATACATCAATGCCAAGTCGGATCTCGTTAAGGCGCAATATGAAAAGAGGTATGCGGAATACCGCGTGTTGACCGGCATGGGTGTCCTGGCGAAAACCATGGGACTCGAGTGGCCTGCGGAAAGTCGTGTGGCGGAAAACAAACGGAAGTAAGCGGAATTTCTAAAAATTGAAAATGGTTGCTCCTGCCTCCGATTTCCGATCGACGATCGGAGGCAGGAGCAACTGAAGTATACGCATTTGCAAGGTCCCATAAAAACGACCCGTGCGAACTTTTCGCCCACGATGCTGCAGACGTTTTCCCAATCCGCTAAAGTTTTTACATCAATTATCCGAATTTATACATAGTTATCCCAAACAACTCTTTTTCTCATAATTGAATTGTAAAGGATCGGTCTGTTTTAAGGAACGTGGCGAAAACATTAAATAAATTTAAATGGATTCTGCTTCTTTCAATTATTCTATCCGGTCTGGTCGTGGCTCAACCGGTCTTCAATGGCGAGGATTTTCGATTAAACCGGGACGTTTTGAAGAAAGCCGAATTGAAATACGGCCGGGACGCCCGGCAGCGTCTTCTGTCATGGGAGGACCTCATCCGGAAGGACAAAACGTCTTCCGATCTTCAGAAACTGGAAAAGGTCAACCGTTTTTTCAACCGGATGGAATTTGTCAATGATGTCCAGCTTTGGGGGGTCAAGGATTACTGGGCGACGCCCATAGAGTTTATCAGCCGGAATGCCGGGGATTGCGAAGATTTTGCCATTGCCAAATATTTTACGTTGAAGGCGATGGGTATTTCCGAAAAAAAGTTAAATATAACCTATGTCAAGGCACTGCGTTACAACATGCCTCATATGGTCCTGACATATTATGCCGAACCGGGGGCAGAACCGCTCGTTCTCGACAACCTGAGCGACGCGATCGAGATGGCTTCGAAACGGAATGATTTGATTCCCATATTTACCTTCAATGGTACGGGGTTGTGGCTTGCTCACCAGAGAGGACAGGGAAAACTTGCCGGTGCCGGCAGCAGAATTACCCCCTGGCAGGACCTCCTGCAGAGGATGTCAGATAACCCACTTTGATACGGAAGGTTTGGAAAATGACCCTATACCGACAGCTTATCATTTTCACCCTTTGTCTGTTTTTCCTGCTTTTTACCGGAAGCTGGCTGGCCAAATTTGAAAGTACGCGTTCTTTTCTCATCAATCAGCTTGAATCCCATGCCCAGGACACGGCCACCTCTTTAGGGCTGTCCATTTCGTCCCGTGACGGAGCCGGCGACATGGCTACAGTCGAGGGGATGGTCAACGCCGTTTTCGATCGCGGATATTATGAATCGATCAGGCTGACCGATACGAACAACAAGACCGTGCTGGAACGGAAACTGAAAGTGACCATTGAAAATGTGCCGCAGTGGTTCATTTCCCTGGTTCCCCTGAAAACCCCCGAAGCAACGGCCAATACGATGTCGGGATGGCGCCGGACCGGTACCGTTCAGGTCAAAAGCCACCCAGGCTATGCCTATCATACCCTTTGGGAAGATGCCGTCCGCATGACCCTTTGGTTTGTCGCCTGCGGCATTCTGGTTCTTACCGGAGGCGCCGTTGGTCTTCGTATCCTTTTGAAACCCTTGTATCGTGTCGAACAGCAGGCAGACGCGCTGTGCCGGAAGGAATACGAACTCCAGGAGCAGCTGCCCTGGACGAAGGAGCTCAGGTCCGTCGTCGAAGCCATGAACCGGATGACCCTCAAGGTCAAGGAGATGTTCGAGGAACAGGTGCTGCATACTGAAAGTCTCCGTGAATGGGCTTATCACGACGTGTTGACCGGCCTGGGAAACCGGCGTTATTTTGAGAGCCAGGTCAATGCCTATTTAGATATTCCCGAATCCCCCAAGAGGGGCGTACTCCTGTTGCTTCAAATCAACGACCTGTCGACGCTGAACTTGCAGAAAGGTCTTCAGGCCGGAGACGACCTTGTAAAACGGGTAGGGGAGTTGATCCGGGAGAGCTTTGTTCAATGTGAGAGCGCGATCATGTCTCGCCTGACCGGCGGAGATTTCGCGATTTTTCTTCCCGACGTCCAGCAATGGGTGGCGGAATCCGTGACCTCCACCCTGACCGACCGTTTAAGGCAGGTCGCTGCAGAAGGAGTTTCCCTGACGGATCAGGTAGGACACGTCGGGGTCTCCGTTTTTGACGGCTCCGTCACTTTGGCACGCATTCTGTCCGAAGCGGATGCTGCGTTGGCGGCAGCCAGGCAGACGGGACCGAATGCATGGAATATCCGCGTAATCGGCGGAGATGACGCCGAAAAAACCCCTCTCGGTCAATTCAAATGGAAGGAACTGCTTGAAAAAGCGCTCGATGAGCGAAGAATTGTCGTGGAAGCGCAACCCGTCGTGGCGATGCGGGATCCTCAACAGATTTTGCACCTGGAGGTATTTTCCCGGGTAGTCCGTGAAGATGGGGAAGGGATAAGCGCCTCGCTGTTCATGCCTTTCGCCGAACGGATGAAGCTGGTGTCCGCCCTGGACCGTCTCGTATTGGAAAAGGTCAGGCAATACGATCGCCGGCAACTGCCTGCGGAAAATGTGGCCGTCAATATTTCCGCCTCATCCCTTCAGGATTTGACGTTCAGACAGTGGGTGGAAAACTTTTTGAGCAATTTGCCGCCGTCGTCCCCGCGTCTGATATTTGAATTTGCCGAATACGGTGCCGTACAGAACCTGCAGGTCCTCAGAGATTTTCGGACCGTTCTGGAAAAACAGGGACACGGGATCGGTCTGGATCATTTCGGGCGGAGTTTCTCCAATCTGGGCTATCTGCAATCCCTGAGACCGGATTATGTCAAGATAGACAGGGCCTATACGGGAGAGCTCAAGGATGAGGAGAACGATGCGCGATTTTATATCTCTTCCCTCTGCCGCGTTGCCCACAGCATCGATATAACCGTCATTGCCGAAGGGGTGGAGACAGAGCAGCAGTACCGGATACTGCGGGAATTGAATCTCGACGCCGCACAGGGGTATTTCCTCAAACGGCCCCGGCCGATGGAAGAGTGCCTGACATAGGGACCGCAGAAGAAAGGCGTTCCCCCGTTTTTTCGTTTTGATTCCGCGAAACATTTTTCGCGAACCGGTCTTTGAAATGACTCGGATAGGGATCTGATGACGGATTTGTCCACATCAGATAATATCGTCGACCGTCAGAATGCTCTGAGAAGCGTATTTTTCCCGGATCTTCTTCCGTTCCATGATCTTTTCCTGTGCCTTCTCCGGCAGTTCCGTAAAAATGATCACATTTTTCCGGATCAACAGATCGACAATATCCTCCAGCAGGCGTATAAATCCGAGGTCGGAAATGGTTAACAGGGTCTGCCATGATTCACTGGCGGCGTTGTGTTCCAGAAAATCCAGAACTTCCTGGTCGATGGACGTTTTATGTTCCGTCGCGTTGGTTTGCGGGCTGTTGTGCAATGCAATGATTTTTCCTTCATCATTCCGTTCTACGTACAGCATGGGTTCTCTCCTTAATTTTATTCCACCCGCGAAAAGTCAAAAAACTCACCCCTGGCAAGGGAGAGAAAAACAGGACTTTTACGAGGCCGCCAATTTTGATTTACAATTGGTAAAAACTATTGTTATGTTAAGCATAATTGATGCCATTATAAAACAAAAACAACATCGGTCCATGGTATTATATTTGCTTGGAATGAATAGTTCATTTTCATTGGTGTGAATATTTCACAGATCCGTAAAAGTCACGAAATGTTCGGTTTGTCATCAATAATTTACAGTCCAAGAAAGAAGGGTTTATGGCGGAAGGAAAAATACTCGAAAGTCCGAATGGTTGGGGCATTGCTGAGGACGTAGACAGGCACGATGATCCACTGCTGGACTGCCTGCTGCAGTTGAGCAAGCTTTACGGCCGACCCGCGTCGCGAACGGGACTCAGTTCCGGATTGCCCCTTGTCAACAACCGGCTCACCGTCGATCTTTTTCAGCGGGCGGCAAACCGCGCGGACCTTTCCTCACGTATTCTGAAGAAGCCCCTCGAGGAAATCCGGAAGATCCAGCTTCCGGCCATTCTGCTGCTCAACGATCGTCATGCCGTCATTTTGCTCGACAAACCGGACGATACGGGAAACTGCAAAATCCTGCTGCCGGAAACGGGCATGGGGGAGAAGATCCTCCCTCACGCCGAACTGGACCGGTTGTATACGGGTTACGCGATCTTCGTCCGCCCGAAGTACCGCCTGGAGAGGAAATCTCTGGAAGACCTGAGCCCGGTGACCACCCGCCACTGGTTCTGGGGCACCATGCTTGAATCCTGGCGCATTTACCGGGATGTGCTCCTGGCGGCTTTTCTGATCAATGTTCTGGGCCTGGTCGGAATCTTTTATGTCCTGAATGTGTACGACCGGGTCATCCCGAACAGTGCCTACGAAACGTTATGGGTTCTCTCCATCGGTGTCACGGTGGTTTATATTTTCGCGGTGGTGATGCGTGCCCTTCGCAGTCATTTTATTGACGAGGCCGGCAAAAAAACGAACTTGAAATTGTCATCCATGATCCTGCAGAAGGTCCTCGACCTCAGAATGGAGGCCAGGCCCCAATCGATCGGATCGTTCACGAACAACCTGCAGGAATTCGAAAGCATCCGCGATTTTATCACGTCCTTCTCCATTACCGCCCTGATCGATATTCCCTTCATGCTCCTGGGGCTTCTGGTGGTGTGGTACATCGGCGGCGCCCTGGTTGTGGCGTTTCTTTTCGCGATCATTGCCCTGGGAAGTTTTGCCTATTTTATTCAGAAACCGCTCCAGGCGGCCGTGGAAAAATCCGTGAAGGCCTCTGCCCAGAAAAACGCCATCCTCGTGGAAGGTGTTGCCGGTTTGGAAACCGTCAAGATGCTCGGAGCCGAAAGCCAGGTCCAGCGCGCCTGGGAAGAGGCAGTCAGCTACATCGCCAATTGGAGTTCAAGGTCCAGGTTCCTCTCGTCATCCGTTCAGGATGTCGCCTACTTTGTGCAGAACGCCGTGGTGGTGATCGTCGTCATCGGCGGCGTCTACATGATCACGGCGGGGGATCTGTCCCAGGGCGGCTTGATCGCCCTGGTGATCCTTTCCCGCCAGGTGCTCGCTCCGATGGCCCAGGTGGTGAACCTTGCCACCCGTTACCACCGGGCAAAGGAAGCACTGAAGACGTTGAACGATATCATGCAGCTTCCCGTTGAAAGGCCTCCGGAAAAAACGTTCCTCCTGAGATCCCGTTTTGAAGGAGCCATCGGCGTGAAAAACCTGACCTTCTCCTATCCCGGCCAGGTCAACAAGGTTCTGAATAACATCACCCTGGACATTTCAGCCGGAGAAAAAGTCGGCATCATCGGTCCCGTGGGTTCGGGAAAAACCACTCTCGGGAAATTGATGCTGGGACTTTACGAACCGACTAGCGGCATGGTCACCATGGACGGGACCGATATCCGGCAGATCGATCCTGCCGAACTGCGCCACTTCATCGGTTACGTGCCGCAGGATATCATCCTTTTCAAGGGAACCGTTCGTGATAACGTGACCATGGGCACCCACGACATGGACGATCAGACGGTTCTCCACGCCGCAGAAACCGCGGGGGTCAGTACCTTCATAAAAAAACACTCCAAAGGGTTCGATATGGAGGTCGGCGAATTCGGCCGCGGCCTTTCCGGCGGTCAGCGGCAGTGCATTGTTCTGGCCAGGGCGCTTCTTCTGGATCCGCCCATTCTGGTTCTCGACGAACCGACGAGCAATATGGACAATAGAACGGAAATCCGTATCAAGAACAATTTATCCGGAATCATCAAGGGAAAGACCCTGATCATGATCACTCACCGGGCATCGCTTCTGGAAATGGTCGATCGCCTGATCGTCATCGACAACGGGATGGTCGTTGCGGACGGCCCGAAGGCTTTTGTTCTGGAAGCCATGAAAAAGGGTCAGTTGAACATTTAAGCGAATCGGCAGGAGAAGACAAATTGGCTGAGCCTGAGAAAAAAACAAAGTTGAATGAACTTTTTCGAAGAATGCCATCGTAAGAAACCGATTACGTAACGGATATCCGGAATTCCGTCCTGGCACAAACCCCGCGGGGAGGGCGCATGATTCTTTATGCAACCCTTCTGTTATTCTTCATTTTCATCATCTGGGCCGCCTTTTCCGAAGTGGAAGAAACGACGAGAGGGGAGGGCAAGGTCATTCCTTCGAGCCACATCCAGGTCGTGCAGAACCTGGAAGGAGGAATTATCTCGGAGATTCTCGTGAACGTCGGCGATGTTGTCAAAAAAGGGCAGTTGCTTCTGAGAATCGACGATACCCGTTTTTCTTCCTCATTTCAGGAAAACCGCGCCAAGTATCTGGCCGATCTGGCGAAAGCGGCCAGACTCAATGCGGAGGCCACCGGGACACCTTTCAGGGTTCCCGACGAGGTCATGAGGGAAAAACCCGAAATCGGCGCCCTGGAACAGCAACTTTACAACTCGCGGATGAGCGAAGTTCAATCCAGCATGGGGATAAAAAGGCAGCAGGCCAATCAGCGCAACCTGGAACTGCGGGAGCTGAAGGCAAAGCTGACGGAACTGACGCGAACCTACGCCCTGCTGCAACAGGAATTGAAGATGACCAAGCCCCTGGTTGCCAAGGGGGCGGTTTCGGATGTCGAAATTCTCCGCCTGGAACGGGAGGCCAGCCAGCGGGAAGGAGAAATCGAAGCGCTCAAGCATGAGATTCCCCGGGCACAGTCGAAGTACGAGGAAAGCATGATGGCCATCCGGGAAGCCAATCTCAATTTTTCCAACAAGTCGAAGACGGATTTGACGGAAGTCCAGGCGCAGATCGACGAATCCTCGAGCACATCCGTCGCCCTGAAAGACCGGCTGGACCGTACGTCCGTGCGATCTCCCGTGAACGGCACCGTCAACCGTCTGCTGGTCAATACCGTCGGCGGTGTCGTCCAACCGGGCATGGACATGATCGAGATCGTTCCCCAGGAAGGAACCCTGCTTGTGGAAGCCAAGATCAAACCCTCCGACATCGCTTTTCTACGGCCCGGTCAGCAGGCCAACGTAAAATTTACGGCCTATGACTACACCATTTACGGCAGTCTTGAAGCGGTCCTTGAGCATATCAGTGCCGACAGTATCACCGATGACAAGGGAAACAGCTTTTATCTGGTGCGCCTCCGAACGAAAAAGAGCTCTCTCGGTACCGCCGGCCATCCGTTGCCCATCATTCCCGGCATGGTGACCACCGTTGATATCCTGACAGGCAAAAAGACGATTCTTTCCTATATCCTGAAACCGGTTTTAAAGGCGAAGTCTTCCGCATTGAGAGAAAGGTAAATTTCATGCTCATTCTCCTCGGCAGCCCAAACAGAGCCGTTATTAAACGATGGCAAGGTCTTTTATCCGAAAACAGCCGTTTTGAAAAAGCATCCACCCTGCGGGAGCTGATGGAGCGGTGCACGGACAGGAAATTCGACCTTGCACTCCTCCATCGACTGCTCGTCGATGCAAGGGCTTTTTCCGAATTGCGCAAACAATCCCCCCTGACGAAATTTTTTCTTTTGTCGGACCAACCCAGCACAGAGGAGGGGCTGGCATTTTTAAAACTGGGGATCGTCGGTTACGGCAATACCTACATTTCTCCCGCGCGGCTGGCCGAAGCGGTTCACGTTGTCTCGAACGGGGGCGTGTGGCTGGGCCAGCAGATCATCCAGCATTTGATCCAGGAAACCTATAACCGGGTGAAAGAAACCGTTTCCGAACATGAATCGGAGGACAAAATATCCGGCCTGACCAAAACGGAACGTAAAATCGCCGAACTGGTGGCCAAAGGGCAGTCCAATCTGGAAATCGCCGCCGATCTCAATATTACCGAGCGAACCGTCAAGGCCCATCTGACCTCCGTCTACGAAAAGACCGGGACGGGCAATCGCCTGAACCTGGCCCTGCTGATCAACCGCCTGAGATAACCCTTCAAAAAAGACAAAGCTGCCGCAGGAAGAAGAAACTCGGCTCCTGCGGCAGCTTGCTGTGATGAACCCCTTATTGTGTTCGTCGGCTAATCCCCATCGATGTCGACCTTCCCCAGCAGGGAATTCAATTCATGCTCCGGCGTCAAATCATTGTAATGGATGTTATCGAAGGTGATGCTCGCTTTTTCCGCACCGTCGGTCATGATCGACAGCTTTGCATTTCCGCCGTCGTCGCTGACCTCCAGATGGTCCGTTCCGGCGTTATACAGACCGCTGATATCGACTTTATCGCCGGCCGCCTTGT
>Ga0302246_1000220_pt1 | contig 57551 bp, 36 predicted proteins | sample AAG_UR_Trp_MG_FD_193533 | JGI IMG/M metagenome (GOLD analysis project Ga0302246, IMG submission 193533) | Enriched activated sludge microbial communities from anaerobic digester in WTTP, New Holstein, Wisconsin, United States - AAG_UR_Trp | ecosystem: Engineered > Bioreactor > Anaerobic >... | reverse complement strand
CGGTGCGCGATTATTTCGAGGCCTGCGATTATTTCCCGCAGCAGAAGATAGCCAAAAAGGGCCCTTCGTCGTTCACGGTGGAATGCCGCATCAGCCACCCCAACGAGGCGCTGCCCAATATCCTGCGTTTCCTTCCTTATATAAGGGTGGTCTCGCCGCCGGAACTTAAGAAACAGGTGCTGGAAAGGGTCAAAGGTTATCTTAAGAATTAGCGGGCGCGCCCAGGCGGACGAGGACGCGGTGCTTCACCAGGTCGCGGTGCAGCGCTATGACGCCGTCCTCCAGGACGCGGCCGTCGAGTTCCACGGAGGCCACGCCGCGCTCGACGTGAGAAGGGTTCTCGACGCGTATCTCGTAGACGGCCTGGCCGTGGCGGTAGGTCAGCTCGAAGCCGTCCCAGGAGCCGGGTATCACGGGGTCCAGCGAGAGTCTCTCCCCCCGCACTTTAAGCCCTAATATCTCTTCCACCCAGGCGCGGTACATCCACGCCGCCGAGCCCGTGTACCAGGACCAGCCGCCGTGGCCGACCTTGCCGGGCAGGCGGTAGATGTCGGCCGCCACCGCGTAGGGCTCGGCGCCGTAGCGCCAGACCGTCTCCGGGTCGCGGGCGCGTTCGCAGGGGTTTATCATGCGCAGGATCTTGGCCGCGCGGGTGCCGTCGCCGCCGCGCGCCAGCGCCATGGCCAGCCAGATGGCGGCGTGGGTGTACTGCCCGCCGTTCTCGCGCACGCCGGGCGGGTAGCCCTTGATGTAGCCCGGCGAAGGCTCGGACTTCTCGAACGGGGGCTCGAAGAGCAGGACCAGTCCCTCGTCCTCGCGGACCAGGTGCTCCCAGGCCGACTCCAGCGCGCGCGCGGCGCGCTCCGGGTCGGCGGCGCCGCTCAGCCGCGCCCAGGACTGCGGCAGCGAATCTATCCTGGCCTCGGCGCAGGTCTTTGACCCCAGCGGCGAGCCGTCGTCGAAGGTGGCGCGCAGGTACCAGTCGCCGTCCCAGGCGAATTTCTCCGTCCGGGCGGCCAGCGCCGCGCGCTCCCGTTCGTATTCCCGGCCGGCGGCTTCGTCGCCGAGCAGGGCGGCCATTTCGGCCATGCCCCTGAGCACGTCGGCCAGGAACCAGGCCAGCCAGACGCTTTCGCCTTTGCCGCCGGCGCCGACCAGGTTCATACCGTCGTTCCAGTCGCCGGTGCCCATGAGCGGCAGGCCGTTGGCGCCGCTTGTCATGGCGCGCTTCACAGCGCGCCGGCAATGTTCGAAAAGAGTATCCTTCTCGGCGGAGACCGCCGGCGTCTGGTAGGCCTCCGCCTGCCCCTCGTCGAGCGGCGGGGCCTCCAGGAAAGGCACGGTCTCGCGCAGGATGGCGGCGTCGCCCGTCACCGCGACGTAACGGGCGGCGACATAGGGCAGCCACAGCAGGTCGTCGGAGATGCGCGAGCGTATCCCCTCGCCGCCGGGCGGATGCCACCAGTGCTGAACGTCCCCCTCCCTGAACTGGCGGGCGGCCGCGCGCAGGATATGCTCGCGGGCCAGGCCGGGATGGGCGTAGAGCAGGGCCATAACGTCCTGAAGCTGGTCGCGGAAACCGAAGGCGCCGCCGGACTGGTAGAAGGCGGAGCGTCCCCAGACGCGGCAGGCCAGGTTCTGGTACGGCAGCCAGCGGTTGATCATGAAATCGGCGGAGAGTTCCGGCGTGCGCACTTTCACGGCGCCCAGCCGCCGGTCCCACCACGCCTGCGTCCGGCGCAGCGCGGCTTCCGCGGCCTGCTCGGCGCGGTAGGTCTTTATCAGCGCGCGGGCCTCGTCCGGCGACGAGGCCTGGCCCAGCATGCAGGTCAGTTCGACGGCCTCGCCAGGCGAGAGTTTAACGGAGGTCTGCAGGGCGGCGCAGGGATCGCGGCCCGCGCCGGCGCGGCGCGACAGGCTTACGCGCTCCATCGCGGCCGGATCGCTCAAAGAGCGGTTGCGGCCGATGAAGGCGGCGCGGTCGGCCGTGTAATTATCGGTGGGCACGCTCAGCGCCGCGAAGGCGGTCCTGTCCGCGTAGCCGGGATTAAAAGGATTGCGCGCGAGCAGGGCCGACGCCGCGTCGTCCCATTCGGTGACGACGTGCATCTGCGAAGTCTCCCTGGACTCGCCGAGCGCCCATTCCGCGTAATAGGTGACCGAAAGTTCGCGGATACGTTCGGAGGAGTTGCGCAGCACCAGGCGCTGCAGCTTGACCGGCTCGCCGCCGCGGTCGTCGACGGGAACGAAGACCGTCAGCTCCTGGTCGATGCCGTTGCTGTTATGTTCGAAGACCGTGTAGCCGGCGCCGTGCCTGGCGCGGTAGGACTCCTCCGAAGAGCGCACCGGCGACGCTGTGGGCGTCCAGAAGGCGCCGCTCTCCTCGTCGCGGATATAGACGGCCTCCGACGGCGGGTCCAGCACGGGGTCGTTGGACCAGGGCGTCAGGCGGTTGCGCTGGCTGTTGCCCTGCCAGGCGAAGCCTGCGCCGGTCTCGCTGACCAGCGCGCCGAAGGAGGGGTTGGCCAGGACATTGACCCAGGGCATCGGCGTGTTCATGCCCGGGCCGAGGTAGACGGCGTATTCGCGGCCGTCGGTGGTGAACCCGCCCAGGCTGTTGAAGTAAGGCAGCTCCAGGAACGGCAGCACGGCCGACGGCTCGCGGTCGCCGCCGCGCGCGTCCAGCGGGGCCGGCAGCTCGGGCGGCTCGGGCGCGGCGCTCAGCTGGTGGGAGAGGGCGCCCCGGGCGGCCACCATGACCACGCTGGCCGCCGCCCGCAGCAGTATGAGGTCCTCGGCGGGGATGAGACCGGCGCTGCGCAGATAGACTCCGCCGGGCTTGTCCACGCCGGCCTCGGTGGACTGGGCCTGCACCAGGCGCTCGAGCTTCTCGCGCAGCGGCTGCTCGTAGCCGCCGGGTTCCTCGTTGAGTATGACCAGGTCGGCCTTGAGGCCGTGCATGCGCCAATAGGCGTGGGCCTGCAGCATCTGGCGGACCAGCGTCAGGTCCCGTGCCTCGCTGATGGAGACCAGGGCGATGGGGAGGTCGCCCGAGATGGAATAGGCCCACAGGCCGGCCTGGCCCTTGCGGTTCCTGGCCAGGCGGTCGGCGGCGCCGCGCATGACGGGGCTGGGGTAGAGCAGGTGGCCGGCCAGCTGCTGGAAGCGGCGCGTGTCGTCGGGCTGCACGCGCAGCAGGCGCAGTTCGAGCTGCGCGGAGGTCCAGGCGAAATCCATGGCGCGGTCTATGGCGCGCGGGTCGCCGTACTTGTTCATGGCGGCGATAACCTGCTCGCGCGACGAGCCGGCGGCCAGTACCAGCGAGACCTGCGCGCGCCCGCCGGGCGGCAGCGTCACGGCCTGGCGCAGGCTGAAGATGGGGTCCAGGACGAAACCGCTGTTGTTGCCCGGCTCCTGCAGGGCGCCCATGGGGCGGGCCGGATTGCAGCCGCGGCCGATGAAGCGGCGGCGGTCGGTGTCGAAGCGCAGCGCCCCTTCGGCCGGGCGGTCCAGCGTGAAGCGGTGGGCCGCGTAGACCGGCCGTTCGCCTTCGCCGCGCGGGCGGCGGCGGGCGAGCAGGGCGCGCTGTTCCGGCAGCGCTTCGGTCTCGACGAAGAGTTTGCTGAAGGCCGGGTGCTGGCGGTCGGCGGCGTGCGGCGCCAGCGCCAGCTCGAAATAGCTGGTCAGTTCCAGGACGCGCTCGGACGCGGAGCGGTTTATCAGCGTTATCCGGCGTATCTCCGCGTCGTCCTCGGGCGAGACGATGACCTCCGTCCCGGTCTCTATGCCGTGATCGACGCGCCGGAACACGGCCCGGTCCAGCATGAAATTGGCCGCGTAGGAGCCGGGCTCGCCCCGCACCGGCTGGTAGGTATTGGACCAGAGCCGGTCGCCGTCGGCCTCGCGGATATAGCAGAAGGACCCCTGGTCGTCGAGGGTGCGGTCCGCGCGCCAGCGCGTGACGTCGATATCCTCCCAGCGGCTGCGGCCGCCGCCGGTATTGGTGATCATCAGGCCGTAGCGGCCGTTGGAGAGGAGCTGGGTCTTGGGCACCGAGGTATGCGGCGTATCGAACTGCCTGACCGACGGCGCGGGCTCCCCCAGGCCGGCCACCGACGAGACGCGCTCGCGAGTGGAGATGTGGTAGAGCGGGGGCAGGGCCGGGATGCGCTCGTAGAGCAGCGGCTCGGCGGCGCGCACGCGCGGGTCGGAGTTGAAATAGCGGCGGACGGAATCGTTGTTGAGGAAATTGGCCAGCGACAGGAAGCCCATGCCCTGGTGATGGGCCATGTAGGCGCGCACGATGACGCCGGCGCCGCCCTCGCGGCTGTAGTCGAGCGCCTCGAAATAGCCGCGCCCGCCCAGCATGCCCAGCCCGGCCAGCCGGCGGAGGTTCTCCGCCGATTCTTTGGGCGCCACGCCCGCGGCCAGCAGCGTGGCGTAGGGCGCTATGACCAGCTTCTCGGCCAGGCCGCGCTTGAGCCCCAGTTCCGGCACGCCGAAGGCCTGGTACTGGTAGGTCTTGCGGCTGTCCACGTCCGCGTAGGCGCATTCGGAGACGCCCCAGGGCGTGCCGTTTCTGCGCCCGTGGGCGATGTGTATCTCCACGGCCTCGCGGGCGGATTTATCCAGCAGGGAATTGGAGTGCGAGCGCTGGAAGAGCAGCGGCATCAGGTATTCGAACATCGTCCCTGTCCAGCTGAGCAGCGCGCGGCGCCTGCCGACGGCGCCGTAGGTGCGGTTCATGGCGAACCAGTGCTCCACGTGCAGGTCGCCGCGGGCGATGGCGACGAAGCTGCCCAGCCGCGCCTCGCTGGCCAGCAGGTCGTAGAAGGCGCGGTCCAGCCGGCCTTCCGAGACATTGAAGCCGATGGAGAAGAGCCGCCGGCCGGGATCGTAGAGGAAAGCCATGTCGATGGAAGCGGAGAGCTCGCGCACCGAGGCGCGCAGCTTTTCGACGCGGGCCAGCGTTTCGCCGGCCAGCCACTTTGCCTTGTCGAAAGCCTCCAGGAAACGGTCGCACCAGTCGAGCAGGGCCGGCGGGCCCGAGAGCGAGCGCTCGCGTATGGCCCGCACGCGGGCCGCGCAGGGGACCTCCCCCTCCGCGAGCTCCAGCAGGGAAGGCGCGCGGCGCAGCGCCCGGCGGAAATCGTCCTGGGCCGCCGGCTCCAGCGAGGCGAGTTCGGCCGAGGTCTTTTCGGCCAGTATCTCTATCCAGGGGAGGTAACGGCCGGCCTGGGCGAGCCAGGCCGCGGATTGCCCGCGCAGTTCGCGGGTCCAGGCGGCGGCTTCGCCCCCGGCCGCGCCGGTCCTGGCGGACAGGTCCCCTATAAGGGTATCCATTCTCTTTAACAGGACCAGCGCGTCGGCGGCCCGCTCCGGCGGGAAACGGCAGGCGTCGCGCAGTTCCTGGAGCTCACGGGCGCAATCGGTACCGGGACACCATGCCGCATGGTGTCCCCCGCTGATGCCGCCGGCCCGCAGCGACTGGCGCAGTATATCGCAGCCGTCGCGCAGGCCCTCGAAAACTTTCCCGTCCAGCAGCGGCGCCCGCTCCAGCGCGCCCAGGCCCGGGTCCAGCGCCCAGAGCGAAGCCAGGAGGTTGCCGCTGTCGACGGTGGAGACGTAGCGCGGGTTGAGGGGCTCGAGCCTGCGTATGTCGTACCAGTTGAGCAGGTGGCCCTCGTAGCGCTCCAGCTTCTCCACCGAGACCATGGTCAGCGACAGCCTCTCTACGGCGCCGTCGGCGGTGAGGTAGCCGAAGTCGCGGGCGGAGAGGACGCTGGCCAGGTAGAGGCCGATATTGGTCGGGCTGGTGCGCATGGCCAGTTGCGGCGGTTCGGTGTCCTGGTAATTGTCCGGCGGCAGCCAGGAGCTTTCCTCGTTCACGAAATCAGTGAAATAGCGCCAGGTGCGGCGGGCCACGGTCCTGAGGAACTGCCGGTCGGCGGCGGGCACCATCAGGCGCGGCTGCCTGGCCGGCGGACGCCGCACCAGCAGCCAGCCGGTGAGCGGCGAGGCGGCCCACAGGACCAGCCAGGGGATGGCCGGACCGAAAGCGTCCGGGTACAGCGACAGCACCCGGTAACCGGCGGCCGCGCTGAGCAGCGTCAGCAGGAACAGCGAGAGCAGGAAGCGCGGCACTTTGGACCGGGCGCCCGCGCCGGCGGCCTGGGCGGAGGTCCATTCCAGCAGGCCGCGGTGAGAGACGAGCATGCGGTAGGAGGCGCGCAGCACGGCGTCCAGGGAGACCCAGGCCTTGTACGGCAGCACCGAGGCTTTGGCCACGGTACGGAGCACGTCGCGCGTGCGCTGGCCGGAAGAGGAGGCCTTGCGGCTGCGGCTGTTGAAGACCCAGGTGAACGACTGCAGCAGGGAATGGAAGAAAAGCTGGGCGACGACCAGGGCGGAGGCGGTCCAGCCGGCCCGCGCGGAAAGGGTCCAGGAGCCGGCCAGCAGCGCCAGTATGGCCAGCGGCAGCAGGCTGCGGCGCAGGTTGTCGAAGATCTTCCAGCGGTTGAGAGCGGAGAGCGGGTTGGGGACGCGCCCGCCGCCGGCGGCGGGGACGCTCGGCAGCACCCAGCCGGCTATCTGGAAGTCGCCGCGTATCCAGCGGTGATGGCGGTTTATGTAGGTGATGTAATCCTGCGGGCTCTCGTCGAAGAGCTCTATGTCGCTGGCCAGGCCGACGCGCACGTGCGCGCCCTCTATGAGGTCGTGGCTGAGCAGCGTCGCCTCGGGGAACCTGCCGGAGAGCACGCGGCCGAAGACGCGGACGTCGTAGATGCCCTTGCCGTGATACGAGCCCTCGCCCGAGAGGTCCTGGTACACGTCGGAGACCGCGTTGGAGTAGGGGTCTATGCCGCTGCCGTCGGAGAAGAGCCGGCTGAAGGGCGTGCCGTTGGCGCTCGACAGCGACGGGCTGACGCGCGGCTGTATCAGGCCGTAGCCGGAGACCACGCGGCCGGCGTCGTCGAGGCGGGCGCGGTTGAGCGGGTGGGACAGCGTCTCTATCATGCGGCGCGCGGCGTCGTGCGGCAGCTGCGTGTCGCTGTCGAGCGTGATGACGAAGCGGATATCGGAGAGCGCCGCCGGGTCGCCGACGCGGACCAGTTCGGCCGCGCCGGGGCGCGTGCCGTCGAGCAGGCCGTTGAGCTCCTCGAGCTTGCCGCGCTTGCGCTCCCAGCCGATGAACTTCCGTTCGCATTCGCTCCAGCGCCGCTCGCGGTGGAAGAGGAAGAAGCGGCCGGCGCCGTGGCGGCGGTTGAGCTCCTCTATGCGCCGCACGGCGGCGGAGAGCAGCGGCGCGTCGGTCTCGCAATGCGGCTGCGCGGCGTCCCGGTAATCGGAATAAAGGGCGAAGAGGAGGTTGTTCTCGCGGTTGGCCAGGTAGCGCACTTCCAGCTTCTCGGCCTCCGCGTCTATGGTGGCCCGGTCGAGCAGCATCATCGGCACTACCACCAGTGTGCGGCATTCGTCGGGTATCCCGGCGGCGCGGAAATCCATTTTGGGCAGAGTGCGCGGCGGCAGCAGGCGCATCACCAGGTAGTTGAAGAGCTCCAGCGCCATCTGGCTGGCGGGGATGAGGAGCAGCAGGACGGCCGCGGCGGCCAGTCCGGCCGGCGCGCCGCCGGGCAGGCCCAGGCGCAGGGAGAGCAGCGTCAGCGCGGCCGTGAGCGAGAGAACTCCGGCGAAATAGACCGCCGTGTGGTTGCGGTAGACCCACCGCAGGGCGCGGAAACGCAGGGCTTCCCGGCAGCCCAGGCCCCGGGCGAGCTCCGCCCGCTTGTCCCCTATAAGGTAGAGACCGACGTGATCGGCGCCGGGCTCCCTGTCGCGGTCCTCGGCGGCGCGGCGGGCCATATCCACGGCGGCGGCGGCCACCTCCTCCTGGGGACGGCCGGAGCCGCGGTGCAGGTCCTCCACCGCGCGGCGGTAGCGGTCGCGCGTGGCGAAATCCATGCCGGGATAGACGCCGGCGGGGTCCTGCCGCAGGGCGTTCTCCACTACGCTGAGTTCCTCGAAGCAGTCCTTCCAGTCGAGCAGGGAGAGCAGCCGCAGGCTGTTGAAGGCGTTGCCGATGGAGATCTGGTCGCGGGCGCGGCCGGTCTTGCCGCGCTGGTTCAGCTCGGCCAGCGAACCGCCGAAACTCCGCTCCAGCCAGGCCCGCACCGGCGTCAGGACGGATTCCTCGTCGTGCAGGTAATCGAGCAGCTCCAGCGCGAAATAATGGCCGGGCCGGCGGTGGGTCTCGGTCAGCTCCGCCAGTATGGCGTAGAGCTGGTCGGGGTCGCGCCGGGTCGCGGTGATGAGGCGGTTGGCCCAGAAATCGGCGAGTTCGCCTTCGCGCAGTTCCGACACCGCCTTGAGCGTCAGCCGCTGTATGTTCTCCAGCAGCGCGGTGCGCAGCATCTGCGGCACCGCCCACAGTTCGCCTATCGAGAGCGGCGTGACCGACTGGTAGGCGCGGATATAGGAAAGTATGTTCTCCCGGTCCAGGTGCAGGTCGGAGCGGGCGGAGAGCTCGCGGGCGAGGCCGTAGATGCGCGGCAGGCCGCGGTCCGGTCCGCCGGAGAGGGCCGGCAGCTGGCGGTAGAACCGCCAGGGCAGGTTCAGGCGCACGTCGCGCGCGTTGCTCTCGAAGATATAATCGTTGTCCAGCAGCCACTCGCTGGTCAGCGGCGGAGACTGCTTGACGCGGTAGGCGGCGGCCAGCTCGCGGCAGGCCCGGCGGAACAGCCCCAGGCCGCGGCCAAGGCGTCTGAGCAGCTCCGGGTCGCGCGGCGTACGGTCGGCCAGCCGGTGCTTGCCGGCCAGGCGGCGGGCGTGGTCCTCCAGCTGGGCGGTATCGAGCGGGGACCGCCCTTCCTCGCGGGCGTCCGCGGTCTCGCCGGGCAGGCGGGGATGCATGACGCAGATGACCGGCGGGCGCTCCTTGCCGGCCAGCAGTACGGCGTGGGGAAGGTGGAGGGTCTCGTTGGGGCCCTGGAAGAGGATGACGGTCTCGCCGGCCGTCAGCCAGCGCGCGTGGTCCCTGAGCAGCCGCCGGTCCACGCCGAACCTGGAGCGCCTCAGCCAGACGGCGTTGAAAAGTACCGCCAGGACCGCGGACGGCGTCAGCAGGACGAAGGCGGCCTCGGCCAGGGCGAAAACGACGGCGACCGACCCGACGGCGGACGCCAGGCGCAGCCAGGCGAACGGGTCGTGCGTCCTTATTTTCCCCTCGGGAGTCCTGCGGATCCACGCCGCGCGCTCGTAACCCTTGCGCCGCAGCCGGGCGAAAGCGGCGAGCGCCTCTTCGTGCCTGGAAAAATAACTTACGAGTATTCCGGGTGTGTCCATTGCTTTTTACGGGGAAACTAGGCGCGGCCGCCGCCGCGTTCTACTGCGACTTCCGGCAGTAATTGAAACATATTTGGAAGGGCGAGACTATGCCGCCGCGCCGATAATACCGGAGGACGGGCCAATATCCCGCGCTTCCTTCCTTATATACGGGGGGCTCGCCGCCCGGCCCGGAAGAACGGGTACCCGGGCGGGCGAAGGACTACCTGAAAAAGACCCGGCCGCTAGTTGCCGTCAATAATGATCTCGGCGTCCGGACGGGCTTCCACCTGGCCGGGCACTATGATCTTGGCGTCCGGCCGCGGGGCGGGCTGTCCGGGGACGATTATTTTAGCGTCGGGCCTGGGCGCGGGCTGGCCCGGGACGATCACCTTCACGTCGGGCCTGGGCGCCGGCTGGCCAGGGACGATCACCTTCACGTCGGGCCTGGGCGCCGGCTGGCCAGGCACTACTATCCTGGCGTCGGGGCGCGGCGTGACCTGGCCCGGCGTGACTATGAGCTGCGGGACCGGCTGGGCCTGCGGACCGCCGCCGGTAAGGCGCATGACCCCGGAGGCGACCCATTTTTCCGCCGAAGAAAGGGCGCCGGAAAGAGGCGCGCCTATGTTCAGCGAGGGGTCCTTTATCCCTATGTCCCGCTTCATGAACCTGGTCAAAGCCCCGGGCTCGTTCTTCCCGGTAAGGAAGTTCCTGAGATCGCTGGAGGGCGGCGCCGCGACCGGCTTGCCGGTGATCGCTCCCCGTACCTGGGCGGCGGTATCTTTGAGAGACAGCGCGCGGCCCAGCGTCCTGGGAGCGTTGAGGGCGTTCTTGGTCAGGTCCGTGATCGCCGCGTAGTAGCGCTGCTTGCTGGCCGGGTCGTTCTCGTCGTACGCCCTGTAAGCGCCGACGAATTCGACCGCCGAGGCCCCGGTATTGTACACGCCCCTCGCCCCCATGTACGCGCCATAACCTTTCGTAAGGACGGCGCCGGTCTTGCTCGCCGTACCTATACCGCCCATGGCGGGCGCGACGATAAGGGAAGTGGCCACGCCGTTGGAGAACTCGACCCCGCCCTGGAGCACCGCGCCGAGCGTCGGCTTGCCGAAGCCGGCCATCTCGCGGCCCACGTTCTGTATGTTGCGGTCCTCGTCCACCCGGAGGTCCTCGTAGCCCTGGCGGTAGTAGTCGCCGAAACTTCCGCCCATGTTCCTGCCCAGCGTGCGGCTGATATCGTTGCCGTAGAAGTTGGATTTGGCCCTTTCGAGCAGGTCCCGCTGCAGGTGCTCGTCGGCCCAGCCGACCGTGCCGGCGCCTATGACGGAGATGCCCGCGCCCGTCAGCTGGACCGCGCCGCGGCCGAGCGTGCCGATCGCGTTGCCGGTATGTCCCAGTATGCTGGGACTGTCGAAGAGCTCGTCGCTGCCTATCTTCATCTTCGCGACGGTCTCCCGGCCGGCGCCGCGGGTCCTGGTTATGTAATTGTCCCGCCTGACGCCGTAGCCGACGAACCAGTTGCCGGTCTGCACCGTGACGCCGCTGTAGCGGTCGGTGGTATCCTCGCCGTTGAACCTGAAGAGTTTGAGCGGCTCGCGGCCGGAGATATCCTCTCCCCTGGCGGCGGAGCGCACGCTTATGTCCAGGCCGGTGTTGTCGGAGAGACCGCGGGCCTGTCCGGCGGGTATCGTGACCCACTGGCCTATGATCTGCCGCTTATGCCCGTCCGGGTATGAGATCTCGGCGAGCAGGGCGGTGCCGCCCCTGGAATCCTTCACCGTGTCCACCACGAGCCTGCCGTCGTTGCCGCCCTGGCGCGCGGCCTGCGCGAGGAACTGCTTTATAGGGCCGTCCCTGGTCCTGTCGTCGCCGGCCAGCACCTCCGCCGCCGAGGCGATGGCGGCGCCCCGCTTCTTCTCGGGCAGGCCGGAGATCCCGGCCATATCCACCGACATGCCCTGGGTCTTGCCGTTCACGGTCGTCCGCATGACATAGCCGCCGACGCGCTCGGTCAGCGCCCCGCCGGGGCCTTCCACGCGGTCCACGACCAGGCGGCCGTCCACGACGCGGCCGCTCTGCCTGGGCAGCCCGCCGGCCAGGGGTTCTATGGCGAAGACGGCGCGCCCGTCGGCGGCGGTGGTGACGGTCCTCTTCACGCCGGCCTCGGCGAGGACCTCGGCGTCCACCACGGTACCGTCGGGACCGCGGCGCCTGGAGGCGACCGGCTTGCCGTCCCTGCCGTAGACCTCCATGGTGACGGTGCCGTCGGGACGGCGCTCCTCGGTGCGGAACAACCCGCCGCCGGGCAGGCGTTCCGAGACGTTGAGCGTCCCGTCTTCGGAAACGCGCTGCTCTATCGCGTGCACCAGCCCGTCCTTGGGATCCCTGACCTCGTTGACGCGGACCGTGTCGTCGAGGCTCTGGAAATGACGCAGGCCGTCGGGGTCGTTGTAGGAGATGCCGAGCGGGCCGCCCTTGCCGTGCCGGGCCACCTTTACTTCCGTTCCGGGCTCGAGCGGCAGGCCGAGTTCTCCGGCCGGGAAGGAGGTCCCTTCGGCGAAATTGGGGAGGCTGGCCCGCAGCCAGGCCTGGTGGTCCGCCTCGCCCTTGCGGACCTCGAGATAGTCCGGGTCGGCGGCGTAGAGACCGGCGAGCGCCTCGCCGTCGGCGTCGTAGGCGGCGCGGTTCTTCTCTATCCAGGCGGCCCTGGCCCCGTCGTCCGGCAGCGAGGCGTATTCGGCGTCCATGGAGGCGCGGCGGGCGAGTATCTCCCTCTCCTTCGACGCGGTCGGCGACTTGTCCATGAGCGCGGCGACGGAGGCGTTCCAGCCGCTTACGGCCGCGGTCCTTTCCGCGCCTTCGAGCGAGGCGATCCCGCGGCCCTGCCGCAGGCGCTTGTCCAGTTCGGCCGCGATGGTCCCGTACTTCCGCTTGTCCCCGGCGTTCTGCGCGCCGGCCGCCATTTCGGCGTAGCGGTCCTTCTGGCGCTCCAGCCAGGCGGCCTTAAGGTCCATGTTGCGGTCCAGGCCCGCTTCCCGTATCCGCGGGGCCGCGACCGAGGGGTAGAAAGCCCCGACGGCGTTCCAGGCGGCTATCCTGTTCTCCGGCGACATGAGCGCGGAAGGCTCCATGGCGGGGCCGGGGTCCTTTTCGTCCGCGGCGGAGGCGGTTTTTCCGGGAGAGCCGGAACGGACGGGAGTCCCCGGCGCGGAGAGACCGTAATTCCCGCCGGGCGTTCTCTTACCGGCCGGGGAGGGGCGCACCGTCTCGGGGCCGGAGTCCGCGGACGGCCCGTTCGCCGCGCGGGCGGCGGCCGGGTCTTCGAACCTGGCGCGTTCCTGCGGCGTAAGACCGTCGAAGAAACTGTCCATCATCTGCCGTCCCATGGCCGGGTCGGCGGCGGAGAGCTCGGTGATCTCCGCGAAAGCCTTTTCCTTCTCGCCCATCGCGACCAGCTTCCTGGCGGTCTCCTCCTTCCGCTTTTTCTCCTCCTCGGTGAGCCGCGCCGCGCCGGCCGGCCGGACCTCTCCCTCGCCGGCCGCGGCGGCGGTCTGCCGGATGAACTTCTGCCGGAGTTTCTCGTAGTCGGCGAGGCCGGCGTTATACCTTTCCCCGAGCGAATCGAGGACGGCCGCGGTCTCGTTCCTGACGGCGATCAGTTCCGCCAGGTCCTCCGGCGCGGGCTCGTTCCGCGCGAGGCCCTCCACCCGGGCGGATTTCTCCTCCTGGGAGGCGAGGAATCCCTCCAGCTTTTCCCTGACGGAAAAGAGGGAGTCCCGGTACTGGTCGAAGTCGCGCTGGACGATGGAAGGGGTGGATGCGAGCACGGCGAACCTGCGCTCGGCCGCGGCCAGGTCGGAGGAGATGGCTTCCTTACGCGACCCGGCTTCCGCCCGCCAGGCGGGCGCGTCCATGCCTGACAGGGCGGCGAAGAGCCCCGCGCCCGGAACGAGCATCAGGGCGGGAAGAAGTGAGGATCTTATCGCTTTCTTCATAATAATGACCTCGCGGCGGCCCTTGCGGACACGAAATACCGTAGGGGAGAACGGCCGGCTCGCCCCCTATTGATAATATAGGACACCTTTTCCCCGAAAGCAAGGCCTTAAGTCCTATGCGGGCGCGGCGCATGCGTAGGGTCCCGCCGGCCGCAAGAGGGGTGCGACACTACGCTGTCGCGCCCCTCTTCTACGCTATTTACGCTATTTCGTGGGGCTTCCGGGCGGATACGATACGGCAAGGGGGAATCATGAGGTGGACGCTTAAAGAGTGGGCGAGCGAGAGCTTCAAGGCGGAGAAGAACGACGGCAGCGAAGTCTACGTGTACAGCGCGCCGGTCTGGAACGACTTCTTCAGGCGCGGCGGCGCGCCGGGCTACGAGGTGCATTACCACGGCAGCCCGATAGCGCGCATCTATTTCGACAGGAAAGGCGCTACCGTGAAGGCGCTGGAGGCGGGCAAGTGCTGGCCGGAGATCTCGGACCTCGACCTCATCGAGATAGCGCTGCGGCTGGGCAACGCGCGCAGGCTGCGGCCCGGCGCGGCGGCCTCGCTCAATTGAGGCGGGACGACCAGTCCGCTGCCGGGGCTATGCGCCCGCGCCAGGGCCGGGACTCGGGCCAGGAGAGGACTTCGCGCAATTTACCCGGCGGGACCTCGATGTCCCCGGCCGCGGAGAGAGGGATGGCGGAATCCGTCTTGACCTCGAGGTAGCCCAGCCGCTCGGAGTCTATGAGGGCGTAGAAAGCGGGGCCGTCCTCGAGCCGCGTCAGTTCGGCGTAGAGCCTGTCGCGCTCGGCGGCGGTACGGGCGCGCAGGAAGGCGACGGTCATGAGCGGGAAGACGCGCGGCAGATCGCGGCCCGCGAAGACGGTATCCGCGAAAGCGGCTATCTCGTCGGGCAGCACCGAATCGCGGGAGGCGGGATCGACGTCCCGGACGGACTCCAGGAAATGCCAGCCGCTGGCGCGCGAGCCCCAGGTGCGCTTCTCGAGGCGCCGCAGGTCCAGTCGGAAAATGACCTCTCCGTAGCGCTCGCGGCCGGCGTAAGGTCCGTAGGAGGAGAAGACGCAGGAATGGCCGCCGAAAAGGCTGTCCTCGATGGGCGGGGTGAAGGGCTTTTCCTTGAGGACGCCGCCGAGCCAGGCGCGCGACGGGGACAGCAGCGCCCCGCCGGAGAGGATGGAGCGCAGTTTGTCGAACTTGACCCGGGTGACCAGGTAGGGCGGCCGGCGGCGCATGCGCTTTATGAGCTTCTCTTCCCGGCGGGAGAAAGGCTTCAGCAGCAGTTCCAGCTGGTCGACGCGGGCGGCGGAGCCTGTTTCCAGAAGGCGGTAGCCTTCTTCGGCCGGCACGGCGGTGGAGAGGTTCAGGTTGAAAGCCGCCGCCCGGGCCGAGACCAGCGGCGCGCCGCAGTAATCGGCGGCGGCGGTCTGCGCCCCGGCCGGGACGGCGGGACCGCCGGCGAGGGCGGCCAGGATGGCCGCCGCGGGGGCGGCCGCCTTGAAAAGACTTTTCATTTTTTCTCCCCCTTCTTCTCGGCACGGCGCTTTATCTCGGCGGTCAGGCCGCGGAAGATGAAGGTGTGCACGGGATACAACGAGTACCAGTAGAGATTTCCGAAGAAGCCCTTGGGTTCGAAGTAGGCGGCGACGCGGAGCACCGAAGCCCCCTCGTTCCGGGGCCGGGCCTCGAACTGCAGCCAGCCCTTGCCGGGCAGCTTCATCTCGGCGCGCAGCAGGAGCACGCGGCCGTCGACCACGCGCTCGACGCGCCAGAAGTCCAGCGCTTCGCCCTGGTGTATCACGTCGGGATGGCGGCGGCCGCGCCGCATGCCCACCCCGCCGACGAGCCGGTCCTGCAGGGCTTTGAGCTCCCAGAGCCACTGCGCGCAGAACCAGCCGCGCTGGCCGCCTATGCCGGAGAAGACGGCGAACACTTTTTCGGCCGGCGCGGCTATAGGCTGCAGGTGGTCCTGCAGTATTATGCCCTCGGTGTCGATGAAGGAGCAGGGCCTGGCGTAATGCGGTTCGTAGGCCGTGGTCCAGGAGGTTTCCACTTCGTTGCCGCTGACGCGCATCAGCGCGTACTGTACCGCCGTGCGGTAGTCGAGCGGCTTGATCTCGGGAAAGACGCGAAGGGCCTCGTCGGAGGAGCAGACGACGTCGTTGCGCAGGCTTTCGAGCAGCGGCCGCGCCAGCACGGCCGGCACGGGGGTGATCAGGTCCACCAGCCGGGCGGCCAGCTCCGGCGACCAGAGCAGGCAGTTGAAGAAACCGCGCCGGAGGCCGCGGCTCTGGGCGTAGATCTCCATCATCTCGCGGTAGGTGTGCACCGCGCTGCCGCCTATCTCCAGGATCCGGCCTTCGGAGGCGGGGGTGTCGAGCGCCGAGACCAGGTAGGAGAGCACGTCGCGTATGGCTACGGGCTGGCAGCGGGTGTCGCGCAGGTAGAGGAAGCAGGGTATGAACGGAAGCCGCTCGACCAGGTAGCGTATCATCTCGAAGGAGACGCTGCCAGAGCCCACGATTATCGCGGCGCGGAACTCCGTCACGTTGAGACCGTGTTCGCGCAGGATGACGCCCACGCGGTGGCGCGAGCGCAGGTGATGGGACAGCGCGGCGGCGTCGGCGCCCAGTCCTCCCAGGTAGATCACCCGCCTGACGCCGGCTTCTTTTGCGGCCAGGGCGAAATTGCGGGCCGAGGTCTCCTCGTAAACCTCGAAATTGGGGGTATCGGACATGGAGTGGACCAGGTAATAGGCGGCGTCCACCCCCTCCATGGCCTCCTTCAGGCCTTCGCCGCAGAAAACGTCGCCGCGGAGGATCTCGGCCGAGCCCGCCCAGGGCCTGCCCTCCAGGTCCGCGGGATGCCTGGCCAGCACGCGCACCGCGTGGCCGGCGGCCAGCAGCCTGGGTACCAGGCGGCCGCCGATATAGCCCGTAGGGCCGGTGACCAGGATCCTTTTCATCGTCACTTATTATACTAATCGGCGGGGTATGCGGCCGGCCGGGCGGGGTTGCCCCCCCTCCCGGGTTTTATTACAATTACCCTGTATAAAGGCCGCTTCCGGATCTTTTTAGGAACGAGTGTTATCGCACGAGCCAGCGCGGCCCTGGCCGTATCATGACGACCAAGGAGACATCATGCGTTCACAAAGGATCATCTGGACACGGACGGACGAAGCTCCCGCCCTCGCCACCTATTCACTGCTGCCGATAGTGAAGGCCTTCACGGCCGGCACCGGCGTGACGGTGGAGACCGCCGACATCTCGCTGGCCGGCCGCATACTGGCCAACTTCCCCGAGTGCCTTACCCCCGAACAGCGCATCCCCGACCACCTGGCCAAACTGGGCGAGCTCACGCTCAACGCCGAGGCCAATATCATCAAGCTCCCGAATATCAGCGCCTCGCTGCCGCAGCTCAAGGAGGCCATCCGCGAGCTGCAGTTCCAGGGCTTCAAGGTGCCCAACTACCCCGAAGACCCCAAAACCCCCGAGGAGAAGGCGCTCAAGGAGCGCTACGCGAAAGTGCTGGGCTCGGCCGTCAACCCGGTGCTGCGCGAGGGCAATTCCGACCGCCGCGCGCCTCTCTCGGTCAAAAACTTCGCCAAAAAGCACCCGCATAAGCTCTCGCCCTGGACGCCGCAGAGCCGCGGCCACGTGGCGCACATGACGGGCGGCGATTTCTACGGCAACGAGAAGGCCGCGCTCGTGGAGAAGGCCGGCGAACTGAAGATAGAGCTGACCGCCTCCGACGGCAAGGTCCATACGCTCAAGAGCGGCGTCAAGGTGCTGGCCGGCGAGATAGCCGACGGCACTTTCATGAGCGCGGCCGCGCTGCGCAGGTTCTACGCGGAGCAGATGGAGGCCGCCAAAAAGGAGGGCCTCCTCCTGTCCGTGCACCTCAAGGCCACGATGATGAAGGTCTCCGACCCGATACTCTTCGGCCACGCGGTGGCCGTCTTCTTCGAGGAGGTCTTCGCCAAGCACGCCGAGACCCTCAAGACCCTCGGCGTCAACCCCAACATGGGCCTGGGCGACCTTTACAAGAAACTCGAGACTCTGCCGGCCGGCAAGAAGGCCGAGATAGAGGCCGACATCAAGGCCGTCTACGCCAGGCGGCCCGCGCTGGCGATGGTGGACTCCGCCAAGGGCGTCACCAACCTGCACGTGCCCAGCGACGTGATAATCGACGCTTCCCTGCCCGTGGTGGTGCGCGAGGGCGGCAGGATGTGGAACGCCGCCGGGCAGCTGCAGGAGACCAAGGCCCTGGTGCCCGACCGCTGCTACGCCACGATGTACAAGGAGATCATGGACGACTGCCGCCGGCACGGCGCCTTCGACCCGGCCACGATGGGCTCGGTGCCGAACGTCGGCCTGATGGCGCAGAAAGCCGAGGAGTACGGCTCCCACCCGACGACCTTCGAGCTGCCGGCCGACGGCACGGTCCGCGTCGTCGACCAGGACGGCAGGACGCTGATGGAGCACAAGTGCGCCAAGGGCGATATCTGGCGCATGAGCCGCGTCCGCGACATCCCGGTGCAGGACTGGGTGAAGCTGGCCGTCAACCGCGGCCGCGCCACCGGCGCGCACGTGGTCTTCTGGCTGGACAAGGCGCGCGCGCACGACGCGCTGGTCATAGCCAAGGTGGAGAAGTACCTCAGGGACCACGACACCTCCGGGCTGACCATAAAGATACTGCCGCCCGTAGAGGCGATGCGGTATTCCTGCGCCCGCATCCGCAGGGGCGAGGACACCATCTCGGCCACCGGCAACGTACTGCGCGACTACCTGACCGACCTGTTCCCGATACTGGAGCTGGGCACCAGCGCCAAGATGCTTTCGATAGTGCCGCTGCTGGCCGGCGGCGGGCTGTTCGAGACCGGCGCGGGCGGCTCGGCCCCCAAGCACGTGCAGCAGTTCCTGAAGGAGGGCTACCTGCGCTGGGACTCGCTGGGCGAGTTCTCGGCGCTGGGCGCCTCGCTGGAGCACCTGGGGAACTTCTTCAAGAACGACAAGGCGCTGGTCCTGGCGGAGGCGCTGGACCTGGCCATCGCCAAGTTCCTCGACAATAACAAGTCGCCGGCCCGCAAGGTGGGCCAGATCGACAACCGCGGCAGCCACTTCTACCTGGCCATGTACTGGGCGCAGGCCCTGGCGGCGCAGGAAAAGGACCCGCAGCTGCGCGTGCGCTTCGCCGAGGCCGCCAGGCAGATGGAAGCCGCCGAAGCGAAGATAAACGCGGAGCTGCTCGCGGCGCAGGGCAAGCCGGCCGACATCGGAGGCTACTACCGCCCCGACCAGGCCAGGACGGAGAAGGCCATGCGGCCCAGCCCGACGCTCAACGCGATAATCGAGCAGCTGCTCAAAAAGCCGGAGCCGGTCAACGCCTGACGGCGTCCCGGCAGGAAGTAAAAAAGCCCCCGCCTTAGAGCGGGGGCTTTTCATTTGAGCGGGGGAGGGCCCCCGCTTAACCGGGGACGCGGTTCAGCCGACGGACAGTATGTCGCGCTTGCGGGCCCAGTCGCGCAGCGAGCGCACGGCCTCGGGGCGCATGACCGAGATGGGGCGGGTCAGCTTCACCTGTTCCAGCACGCCTTCGGTATCGACGGAGCCGCCCGCGCCCTCGGCGCGGTACATGGCCGAGATAACGGCCTGCTCTATCTCGGCGCCGCTGAGATCCTGCGAGGCCTCCGCCAGTTTTTTAAGGTCGAAGGCCGACGCGTCCATCCCGCGGCGGGCGATATGTATGCGGAAGATCTCCGAGCGCGCTTCCGGGCCGGGCAGGTCGGCGAAGAAGATCTCGTCGAAGCGGCCCTTGCGCAGCAGTTCGGGCGGCAGCGACTCTATATCGTTGGCGGTGGCGGCGATGAAAGACCGGTCCTTGCGCTCCTGCATCCAGGTCAGGAAAGTGCCCAGGATGCGGCGCGAGACGCCGCCGTCTATCTCGCCGCCGGAGCTGGCGAAGACCTTCTCGATCTCGTCTATCCACAGGCAGACCGGGGCAAGGCGCTCGACGGTCTTGAGCGCCTTGCGCAGGTTCTCCTCGGTCTCGCCGACGTATTTCGAATAAAGGCGGCTGAGGTCCAGCCGGTAGAGCGGCGCTCCCAGTTCCCCGGCTATCACCTTGGCCGCCAGCGACTTGCCGCAGCCCTGCACGCCCAGCAGCAGCAGGCCCTTGGGCGGCGGCAGCCTGGAACTTTCGTTGAAGACGACGGCCTTGCGGTCGGCGACCCAGCGCTTGAGCCCGTCGAAGCCGGCTATGGCGGCCGGCCCTTCCGGCGCGAAATACTCCAGCACGCCGTTCCGGTCGAAAACGTCCTTCTTGAACTTCTCTATCTCGAGAAGGTCGCGCGAGCAGAGCCGCCAGTCCTTCACTATGGCCTGGTTGAGCGCCGAGCGGACCTGCTGCAGCGACAGGCCCCTGAGCGATTTGATGACCCGCCTGACCTCTTCGGGGTCGAGGGCTATCTCTATCTTCGCGCCGCTCCGCCTGAACTCCAGCACGGACGCGTTTATCTCGGCGAGTATCTCCTTCTCGTCGGGATAGCCGCCGGAGATGCGCGCCGCCAGCGGCTGTATGTCGGGCGGCAGCGACGCTTCGGCGCCCAGGACGAAGAAAGTGGTGCGCGTCTCCCGCGCGCGGTTGAGCAGGTCCTTGAAGAGCCGCAGCGGAACGTTGTCCTTGAGATGCTTCTGGAAGTCCTTGAGCACGAAGACGGATTCGCGCGCGGGGTCGAGCAGGTCGGCGGCGAGTTTGAGCATCTTGACCGGGTCGCCGGTCTGGTAGAAAGGCTCGTCCTTCATGTCCACGCGCAGGCCCTTGGTCAGCGACCAGCGGTAGTACTTCATGCCGTTCGCGCGCGCGACGTCGAAGAGCTGCCGCGAAACATGTATTTCGTCGATGGTGTCCACCGCCACCAGCGGGTAGCGGGACTTGATAAGAAGGGCGGCCTCGTTCTCGAAATTCATCCTAGCAGGACGTTCGCATCATTAGTCCCGGCCGTCCCGATCGCCGGGCGGCGCGCCGGGATACCGGCCGTCCTTATCCTTGAATATCGGGGTGATATCGGCCAGCTTTTTGGTCGAACCGGCGACGGGGACGCGTTCGGGCGCTTCGCCGTCGCGCTTCCGCTCTCCGGCGAGCTCGGCCTCGCGGTCATAATAACCCATGCCCGCTATAAGGCAGCCGCAGCCGAAACCCAGGAGCCCCGCGCTTATCTTCCCCCCGTAAGGTATGCCGGAAATATCCGCCAGGTAGCTGAAAGTCATCATGGCCGGGATCACGATGAAACGCATCCTGAAAGCGTCGTTCCAGATGAGGCGGACCAGTCCCACGCTTCCCAGCGCGTAAAGATAGGCCAGGAACGGGATGAAGAGAAGGGCGAATATGCCCGCGCGGGCGCCGGAGGCCGCGCTGAGCACTATCATCGACACTATGAGGAAGACCGCGCCGCCGACCAGTCCCCAGACCAGCGCTTTAAAAGGGTTCCGGCTGGCCGCTTCGACCGAGAGCCGCATCTGTTCCCTGAAGACCGCGGCGGAAGCCATGGCGAGGCCCAGCAGGAGGGCCTCGATGACGAGCTTTTTCATATGGAGTCCGCGCGCGGTTCTTGAAGCAGCGCGCAGGAATAGTCATCGCCGGCTTTGGAGCAGGAAACGCGAGCGGCGTAGAGTATGCCGGTCTCGTCGTCGAAGGCGAAGCCGTTGGCGTAGAAGGCGCGTATCAGCTTGACCGAAGCGTCCAGCGTGACTATCATTTTGCGCTCGCCGGCCGCGCTGACGAACATCGAGCAGGCGGTATAGTTCTCGTCCACGCAGCTGACCGACTCGGCCGTCAGCGTGTCCTTGCCGTCCGCCACGGCGTGAAAATCCGTCTCTTCCATCACGGAAACGAAGTTCAGGGCCTTCCACATCTCCGCCGCGGCGGCCCCGGCGGTCTCGACGCCCCCGCAGGCGGTCCTTTTGGCGCCGCCGACGACCGGCATATAAGTCCCGTCCCGCAGTATGAAGCCGGAGCCGTTATATACGGCCGGCTCGAACCTGCCGGTCTGCGCGTATATGAAGCCGCCGCCCGCCGGGATCACCACGTGTGTTTTCCCGGTGCGGGGATCGAGCAGAATGAAGGTGGTCCTGGCTGACGGGACGAAGTCCGGCGCGGGCAGCGAGAGCGTTCCGGCCGCGGCCGGCGAGGCGGCGGACAGCTGGGACAGCGCGTCCTGCGCCGCCGCCGGCGCCGCCAGCGCGAATATCGAAATAAGTATGACAACTTTCATTTAACCCCCGTATTTTCAGTTAAGGAGACCGCCGGGGGAGGCGGCGGTCCGGCTAAGCAAAACCTTCACGGAGGCCGGAGCATCGCAAGCGCGGAGGCCGAGTGAGGAGCGGCGAGCGCTATGCGCGAGACCGCGTGTTTTGCGTGCCGGACCGGCGACATGCCCCCGGCATCGTTCTCCTTACTGAAAAGAACTGTTTGCGCCCGGCAGGTGAGGACCGCCCTTTGGAGCGAAGCACGGCGTGCTTCGCGTGCGGTCCGCAAGGGCGCAGGCGGTTTCCTGCGTAAGCGAAACCGCCGAGCCGGGGTCGCGGAAAAGCGCTATGCGCTTTATCCGTGACTCGAACGTTCGATTCCTGCCTAACGTTCGATGACTTTAAAGAACTTTGGTGCGCCCGGCAGGAATCGGTCACGGGTTCCCTCGTCGCCGCCGCTCCTCGGGACCCGCGACCCCGCCTCGCCGCTGCGGCCGGCTGGCCTCGCGGCTCCGGCTTTCGATTCCTGACGCAGGCCGCACCGCGGCCTGCTCCGGTCGACTGCTAAGAACTGTTTGCGCCCGGCAGGAATCGAACCTGCACTAGAAGCTTCGGAGGCTCCTGTGATATCCATTTCACCACGGGCGCGCAAATCCAAAGAACCGAGATTACATTATACCAATAGGCGCCTGAACGTCTAAATATGCTTTTTCGCCAGCTCGGCGACCTTGCGGCGGAAGTCCGCCATATCGGCCGGCGCCGGGCCGCCGCCCTGGGCGAAGTCCGGCCTGCCGCCGCCCTTGCCGCCTATAAGACCGGAGACTTCCCTGATGAAGGCGGAAGCGTCGAACTTCGACCCCTTCAGGTCGGACGTGGCCGAGGCGACGAAGGACAGCTTGCCTTCGGCCGACGAATAGAGGAACAGCACCGAGGACTTGTGCTTCTCCTTGAGCTGATCGGAAAGTCCGCGCAGCGCCGGTATGGCCGCGCCGGGGGCCTCGGTAGAGACCAGTTTCACGCCGCCGGAAAGTTCCACCGATTCACCGGCTCCGGCAGAGGCCGCGGGCGCCTTGCCCTTGCCGCTCTTGAGCTCCTTGATATTCTCGAGCAGCTGATCGACGCGGCCGGGCAGGTCCTGCGGGGGTATGGAAAGTTTGGCCGCCGCGGCCTCGGCATAGGAGGCCACCCTGGCCAGGTAGTCCACGGCCGCCGGGCCGGCCACGCCTTCGATGCGGCGCACGCCGCGCGAGACGGAGGAGTCTTTGAGTATCTTTATCACCAGCAGCTCGCCGGTGCGGTCTATATGCGTGCCGCCGCAGAGCTCCAGGCTGTAGCGCTCCCTGGCCATGTCGAAACCGCCGCGGTTTATCAGCACGAAGCGCGCCGGGTCGCTGTACTTCTCGCCCAGCAGCGTGGTGGCGCCGAACTTCTGCGCGTCGGCCAGCGGGCGCTCGGCCTTGTGCACGCCGAAATCCTGGGCTATGGCGGAATTGGAGAGCTGCTCGACCTTCGCCATTTCTTCTTTGGTCGGGGCCTTGTTGATGGTATAGTCGAAGCGGAACCGGTGCGGGTCCACCTCGGAGCCGGCCTGGCGCGTGCTGTCGCCGAAGACGGCCTTGAGCGCCGCGTTGATGACATGAGTGGCGGTGTGATTGCAGGCGGTGCGGTAGCGGTTCGTCGAGACGCGGGCGGTGACCTTCATGCCGGTGGCCAGCCCGGTGCGGGCTATCACTTTGTGGAAGAACACCTTGCCGGCCGGCTTCTGCGTGTCCTGCACCAGCGCGGCCTCGGAGCCGCCGGCCATCAGCATGCCGCAGTCGCCCACCTGGCCGCCGGATTCGGCGTAGAAAGGCGTGGCGTCGAGGACGGCGTAGCCTTCCTCCCCGGCGGTGAGCGCGCCGGTCAAATTGCCGGCGGTGTCGAGCAGGCCGATTATGGTGGATTCCAGCTCGACGGCCTCGTAACCTTTGAAAACGGTCGGCGGCAGTTTCTCCTCGGCGGTCTGGAAAAGGAAGGCGTTCTGCTCGCCAGAGTCCTTCCAGCCGGCCTTGGCGGTGGCCTGCGCGGCTTTGCGTGCCGCTTCGAAGCCCTTGGCGTCGACAGCGACGCCTTTCTTCTCCGCCAGCTCGCGCGTCAGCTCGAAGGGGAAGCCGTAGGTCTCGTAGAGGCTGAACGCCTCCTTGCCGGGGATGCCCCTGGGGAATTTATCCATCAGGTCGGAGAGATATTTCTCGCCGGTCTCGAGCGTCTCGATGAAGCCCTGCTCCTCGAACCTGAGGCCCTCGGTGATCTGCTTCTCCGCGGTCTTTATCTCGGGATAGACGCGGCCGAAGATGTCCTGCACGGCGGGCAGCAGCTTGTGGAGGAACGGGTCGCGCGCGCCCAGGATGCGGCCGTAGCGGCTGGCGCGGCGGATGAGGCGGCGCAGCACGTAGCCGCGGCCCTCGTTGGACGGGATGACGCCCTCGGCTATCAGGAAGGAGGCCGCGCGGGTATGCTCGCTGATGATGCGGAAGGCGCTGGTAGCCTCGGGAGAGGAGCCGTATTCCACCTTGAGCAGCTTCGACGCGGCTTCGACTATCGGGAAGAACAGAGAGGTCTCGAAAGGGCTTTCCTTTCCCTCGACGATGAAGGTGAGGCGCTCGAGGCCCATACCCGTGTCTATATTCTTCTTGGGCAGCGGCTTGAAGGCGCCGTCGGCCTGCTTGTCGAACTGGGTGAAGACGTGGTTCCAGACCTCGATGTAGCGGTCGCAGGAGCATTTGCCGGGGCCTTCACAGCCGGGGTGGTCGAACTGCGGACCGCGGTCCCAGTAAACCTCGGAGCAGGGGCCCGACGGGCCGGTGTCGCCCATCGCCCAGAAATTATCCTTGTCGCCGAGCTCGAGTATGTGAGAGTGCAGGTTCTTGGGGAGTATCTTCTCCCAGATGGCGCGGGCTTCCTCGTCCCGCGGGGCGACGCCGCCGCCGTAGATGGAGGGATAGAAGCGGTCGGCCGGCAGGCCGAGGACTTTCGTGAAGAATTCCCAGCCCCAGACCAGCGATTCCTTCTTGAAATAATCGCCGAAGGAGAAATTGCCCAGCATCTCGAAGAAGGTCAGGTGGCGTATCGTGCGGCCGACATTGTCGATGTCGGTGGTGCGGAAGCATTTCTGGCAGGAGGCGGCCCGCTTCTTGTCGGTCTTGAGGCCCAGGTAATAGGGCTTGAACTGCACCATGCCGGCGGAGGTGAACAGCAGCGTGGGGTCGCCCTCGGGTATCAGGGGGCTGGACTTGACCACGGGGTGGCCCTGCTTGTCGAAGAAATCGAGGAAGGCCTGGCGTATCCGCTTGCTTTGCATAAATGTCAATTATACTAATTAGGGACGTTGTTGACTTGTTGAGTTGTTGACTTGATCCGCAGCCCCCCGCCGTATTACCGGCCCGAAAAGTCAACAACTCAACAAGTCAACAACGTCCCCTCAAATACTATAATCTGTTCATGCAGTCCAAGCGCAAAGCCACGCTCAACGCCTGGAACCGGATAAACGCTTTCTCCAAAGAGCGCGGCCTCTTCAGGGACCGCGACGCCATGGTGCTGGCGGTCTCGGGCGGGCCGGATTCGGTGGTCATGCTGGACTATTTCGCGCGGCAGGCGCGCGGGCGCCGGCTGAAGCTTTACGTCTGCCACGTGAACCACGGCCTGCGCGGCCGGGAGTCGGACGCGGACGAACGATTCGTGCGGCGGCTGGCGGGGTCCTACGGCCTGCCTTGCGGCGTTTTCAAGGCGCGTGTGAAGGCGCTGGCCAGGAAGTCCGGCTCGGGCACGGAGCACGCGGCCAGGACGGAGCGCTACCGCCTGCTGCTGAAATACGCCCGTTCCAGGGGCTGCCGGCTGGTGGCCACGGCCCATCACTCCGACGACAACGCCGAAACGGTGCTGCTCAACCTGCTGCGCGGCACCAGGGCGAAGGGCCTGGCCGGCATCCCTCCCTCGCGGCCGCTGGGCGGAGGCGTGCGCGTGATACGCCCGCTGATGGCGCTGACGCGGCGCGAAATAGAAGACTACCTGCGGGCCAACGGGATGAAGGCCCGGAAAGATTCCACTAACGACGACCAGAAATACACCCGCAACTGGATACGCGCGACGCTGCTGCCGCTGCTGGAGAGGAAGCAGCCGCGCATACGCGAACACCTCGTGGATATAGCGGAAGACCTGTCGGGAAAATCCTGAAAACCCGGACCTACCGGCCGGCCCAGGCGACCAGCTCGGGCGGGTAGCCGATATCGATCACTTTAAGCTCGCCTATGTTCTTCTGGGCGTGGGCGGCCATGAGCCCGGTCTTGGCCAGGCCGAAGGTCAGGGTGTGGGCGGCGATGACGAAGACGCCGGTATGGTGGCCGGTGTCGGGCAGCAGGCCCGAGGGCAGGTCCAGCGCGACTATCGGCCGGCCGCTCTTGTTCATGAGCTGGATGACGCGCTTGAGGACGCCGGCGGGTTTGCCCATCGAACCGATGCCGAGCAGGGCGTCGACCAGCAGGCCGAAGGCCGGCAGCGCGCCGGCCAGTTCCTCGACGGAGTCCTTCTTCACCAGCGTGATCTTCACGCCGGCCGCGCGCGCGGCTTCGAGGTTCCTGACCACCAGTTCGCCGTAGCCGGTGTCCCTGGGCTCGAGTATGAAGATCTCCGCCTCGGCGCCTTTCTGCTTGAGATACCTGGCCGCGACCAGTCCGTCCCCGCCGTTATTGCCCTTGCCGCAGCAGACGGCTATCCTGGCCGGCGACGGCAGGTTCAGGGTCCCGGCTATGCGCAGAAGTTCGTCGGCGGCGCCGCGGCCGGCGTTCTCCATCAGCTCACCCTCGGCCACGCCGTATTCGGTCACGGCCTTCCTGTCGATGACGCGGATCTTCTCCGGCGTCACCACGGGGAGCCCCTGGAATTCCTTCACCTGCGGTATCTTGGACATAAAGAGGCGTTCAGGACACGGCCCAGATCGTCCAGCCCAGCAGCCAGGCGAAACCCATGAAACCGAGCACGCACATGAGGTAGAAAGGCGCCAGCACCGAGAGCACCGCCTTGCGGGAACCGGCGGCGTAGAGGCCCTTTATCAGGCGGACGCGGGCGTAGAAGACTACCAGCAGCGTCAGCATGAACGCCAGGAAAGGGCTGAGATAACCGAGGCGCGCGAAGAAGGCCAGCGGCACGGCGAAGGCCCAGAAGAACTCGGCCAGGCCGAAGGCCAGGAACAGGCGCAGCGCGCTGCCCTCGGCGGAGGCGGTCTCCAGCGCCAGGTGCACCGAGGCGGCGGAGACGAAGTTCATGGCGCGCAGCAGCAGGAAAAGCACGATGAACGACGCTGGCCCGCCGGGTATGGCCATGAACATGCGCAGGAAGGCGAACAGGCTGAGCGAGCCGACGAAGTAGCCGGCCCAGCCGGCGGCGCCCAGGCGCTTGCGCGTCAGCGCGGCGAGCGAGCCCGCCGGGTTATCGACTATGTCGGCCGCGTCGGACAGCAGGGTCATGGCTCAGAACCCCTGCCACCGGTATTCGAGGCGCGGGTGGTCCGTGACCAGTTCCGCGACCCTGCCGCCGCCGAACAGGCCCAGCCTGGATTCCAGGATCGAGAAGATGCTGGAGAAGGGGTCGGTGTCGCGGATGACGCGCGGGTTCTTGCCGAGCTTGCCCAGTTCGCCGGCCAGGTCCAGCGCCGTCTGGGTGTCGCCGAGAACGTCCACCAGTTTCGCTTCCAGCGCCTGGCGGCCGGTGAAGATGCGGCCGTCGGCTATCTCCGAGCGCAGTTTGTCGGCGGGGATATTGCGACCGGTCGAGACCACGGCGACGAACTGGTCGTAGGAATCGTCTATCATGGCCTGCAGCAGCCGGCGCTCCTCGGCCGTCATCTCGCGGCCCATGGAGCCGATATCCTTGAACTTGCCGGATTTGATGATCTCCGGCTTGTAGCCGATCTTCTTCATCAGGCCTTCCAGGTTGGCGCCGCTGAAGATGACGCCGATGGAGCCGGTGATGGTCCCGGGATGAGAGACGACCTTGTCGCAGGCGGCCGCGATGTAGTAGCCGCCGCTCGCCGCCACGTCGCCGAGCACGGCGACGACGGGCTTCTTGTGCTCGTTGCGGGCCCGCAGGATGGCCGCGTTGATCTCCTGCACGGCCGAGACGGTGCCGCCGGGCGAATTGATGTCCAGCAGGATCGCCTTCACTTCCTTGCGGGCGGCCAGTTTGTCTATCTTGCGCGCGGTCTGGCCGCTGCCCCTGTCCCAGGAGCGCGCCGAATCGCTCTGGTAAATGGCGCCGTAGACCGGCACGACGGCGACGGCGTCCTTGCCGGTCGGCACCATGCCGGTGATCTGCTTGAGGTCCAGATCGGCGGGCCTGGCCTTGCGGGCGGTGGCGGCTTTCTCTATGACGAGGAGCGAGACCATTATCGCGGCGGCGTAGAGGACGGCGAGGACCTTCAGCCAGAGCCTGGTCGCGGTCCTGGGCGCGGCCGGCGCGGGTTCCCGCGCGGGCGGCGGCGCCGCGGGCGCGGGAGAAGCCTGGGGCGGCTCCGGCGCTCCGGGCTGCGGGGCGGCGGCGCCCTCCTGCGGGGTCCTCTCCGGTTCGGGGAAAGGGTTCTTTATCTCTTCCATCGTTCCTCCGGCTGATCTCGCTGTCCGTCAAAGCTGGCTGGCGTCCACCACCCTGTTGCGGCCGCTCTCCTTGGCGCGGTAGAGCGCCGCGTCCGCGGCGGCCACGGCTCCGGCGGCGTCGCGGCCGTCCCGCGGGAAATGGGCCACGCCTATGGACACGCTTATTCTAACACTTTCAAGTCCGTGCGAAAAATTCTCGGCCGCTATGCGGGCGCGTATCGCCTCGGCCTTGCGCAGGACGCCCTCCGGCTCCGCGCGCGGCAGGACCACCGCGAACTCCTCCCCGCCGTAACGGGCGACGAAGTCGGTCTCGTAGACGCTCTCGCGCAGCAGGGTGCCCACCCGCTTGAGCACGAAGTCGCCGAACTGGTGGCCGTAGCCGTCGTTGAGGCGCTTGAAATGGTCGATGTCGGCTATGAGTACGGCGAAAGTGGTGCGGAAGGCCTGCGCGCGGCGGACCTCCTCCTCGATGCGCTCGTCCAGCACGCCGCGGCGGAAGACGCCGGTCAGGCCGTCGACGCGCGAGAGCCATTCGACCTCCCGGAACAGGCGCAGGCGGCGCACGGCGAAAGCGAGCTCCTCGGCGAAGGAGAGCATGGCGGCGGCCAGTTCCGCCGCGGACGCGGACGAACCGGGGAAGGCGGCGGCGAAGAACCCGACCGCCTCGCCGGCGTGGTTGACCATGACGCCGGCCCTGGGCGGCTTACCGTCCGCGGCGAAAGGCTCGGGCGGACCTTTGCCGGGCAGCCCGGCGGCGCGCCGGAGGCCTTCGGGCGAATTGAAACCGGAGGCGGTGTCGCGGCCGCAGGCGAAAAGTTCCGCCTCGCCGGCCGGGCCCAGCAGGTAGAAGGCGAAATCCTCGGTGCCGAAGTAATCGCTTATGTAGCGGGCGAACTGGCGCCCGGCGGCCTGCTGGTCGACGGCCTCGGCCAGGTATTTCATGGCCGAATAGAGCAGCAGCACCTTCTTCTCGCGGCCGCCGGCCTCGTTGAACTCCTTTTTGGCCAGCGCCAGCCGTTCCGCCACTTCCCCCAGCCTCTCCGCTCCTCCCTCCCGCGCGGCTCCGCCGGCGGCGCTCCCGGAGCGGCGCGCGAGGACCCACCGGCAGGCGGCCGCCGCCCAGAGGGCGGTCAATGCCGCCGCCCCCGTCGAAACGGCCGCGGGCAGGGCGAGCCAGAAAAGCCCGGCCCCGGCCGCCGCCGCGAGCGGGACGGCGGCGCGGCCCAGCCGGCACAGGAACAGGACCGGGAACCAGAGCGCCGACAGGGCGGCGAGGGCTATTTCGCTCTCAGGCATGGACCACCCTGTTCCGTCCTTCTTTCTTGGCGCGGTAGAGGCGTTCGTCGGCCACGCGCACGAGCTGGCTGGGGACGGCGGCCTCGGCGGGGAACTCGGCCACGCCGAAACTGACCGTGACGCCGGCCGGCGCGCCGCCGAAACTGAAAGGCTGGGCCTCCACCGCCCGCCGCAGTTCCTCGGCCGCGGCCGCGGCTTCGGCCTTGGCGACGCCGGGCAGTATGACGGCGAACTCCTCGCCTCCGTAGCGGGCCGCCAGGTCCACGGCGCGCACGCGGCCGGCTATCACCGCCGCCACCGTCTTGAGCACGTGGTCGCCGGCCTGGTGGCCGAAGCGGTCGTTGTAGCTCTTGAAATGATCGATGTCGGAGAGCAGCACGGAGAAGGGGACCTTGCTGCGCGCCGCGCGCAGGATCTCCTCCTCCAGGCGGGTCTGGAAGGCGCGGTGGGTGTAGAGGCCGGTCAGGGCGTCGCGCACGGCCAGCTCGCCGACGCGCTCGTAAAGGTAGAGGTTCTCCGTGGCCACGCCGGCTATGGCGGCCAGCAGCTCCACGGCGCGCAGGTCCTCGGTGCCGAAGCGCTCCGGGCGCTGGGAGGAAAGGCGGATGAAACCGGCGGTGGAGCCGAAATGCGGGAGCGGCACCACCATGGCCGAGCGCTCCCCGGCGGAGAAGTCGCGCGCGGAGAAGCGGTTGTCGGAGGCGGAATCCCGGACCAGCAGCGAGACCTTGCGTTCGGCCGACCAGGCCTCGAGCGGGTCGCGCGGCGCGCCGGGGACCAGGTCCACGGAGGCGTCGAAGAACTGGTCCTTGACCAGCTGCCCGAGGCGGGACTTTATCTCCTCGGGCGAGGCGGAAGCCGAAAGGTGCTGTATGGACGAGGAAAGGCCGGACTGGAACTTGATGCGGTCGAGCAGCCTCTTCTTATGCGACTCGTAACGGGCCAGTTCCTCTTCCAGCGCCTTCAGCCGGCGGGAACTCTCGGCCAGGGCCCCCTCGGCGCGCAGCGAGGCGTCCTTCCTGGCGTCCTCCACGTGCTGCGTCAGCCAGGCGAAACCCAGCAGCGCCGCCATCTCCAGGAACATCAGCAGCGAACGCTGCACCTGCAGGTCCTGCCAGGCGAAGCGCGGCAGCACGAAGCCGGCCGCGGCGCAGAGGAAGGCCAGCAGGAACTTTATGTCCCTGTCCTCGTGCGCGAGGGACAGGAAGACGAAGCCGTAAAGCGGGTAGACGGCCAGCGCCGAGGCGGGTTCCAGCGCCAGCGCGGCGGAGACGGCCGCGAAGAGGGTCAGCGCCAGCGTTATCCTGAGGGGCCTGCTCTTCATCATCTTTATAGATGGATTCTACAACTTTGGCGGGGACTTATCTAATGAAAAAGCCCCCGCGGCGGCGGGGGCCTTTACGGGGCCGGGCCCGGGCTCAGCGCAGCGGGACGCCGCTGAGCTGCTGGTAGGCCTGCGATTCGGGCGAGGGAACGGTCATCTCGGCCAGTTCCTCGGCGCTTATCGGGGTGATCGTGTAGGGCAGCGGGGCCACGATGGTCTTCTCGCCGCGGCCGGGGGCCGGGATGGTCATCATCAGGTTGCCGTCCTGCGTGCCGTAGACGGTGGCGCCGGCGCCCTGCAGGCGCACCAGCGCGTCCGCGTGCGGGTGGCCGTAATTATTGCCGACGCCGTAGGAGATTATCGCGTGCACGGGCTTGACGCGCTCGAGGAACTTGGGCGAGGAGGAATAGGACGAGCCGTGATGCGGGACCTTGAGGATCTGCGACTCGAGCCCCGACTTGAACATGCGGGTTATGGCATTCTCCTGCGCGGCCTCGATGTCGCCGGTGGTCAGCAGGGCGGTACCGTTGTAGTAGAAGCGCAGGACGATAGAGCAATTATTGATGGCGCTGGAATCCCTGGTCTTTATCTCCTCGGAGCAGGTGCTGAGGACCTTGACCGTGACCTTGGGATCCCAGTTAAGGTTCTGGCCGATCTCGGGGAAATGGACCTTGGCGGACTGGGCGGCGGCCAGCTCGCGCAGGTTATTGTCTCCCACCGCGTTGAGGTTCTCCAGGCGGCTGTCGTAAAAATTCTGCACCTCGAAATACTGGAAGACTTTCTTGAGGCCGCGGTAATGATCGCTGTGCGGATGGGTCAGGACGACATGGTCTATCCTGCGCACGCCTTTGGCCATCAGGAACTCGCGCACCGGCAGCGAGGAGGGGCCGCCGTCTATCAGCACATTGGAGCCGCCCGGCAGCTCTATGTAGGTCGCGTCGCCCTGGCCGACGTTCAGGAAATACACGTTGAGCTGCGCCCAGCCGGAAAGCGGGAGGAAGAGCAGCGAAAGCAGTATCGCGAACTTGCGCATGGTGACTCCGGGCCTGCCAGGATGATAAGTCATGATATAGTGTAGGCGACGGCCCTCGCCCGGGAAAGGGCCAAAGGGCCTACGAGGGCCCAGCCTCCCGGCCGGTCCGCCGGCCGGGGAAAAGCGGGCTTCAGTTAAGCAGGGGAACGGCCCTTACCGCCAGCCAGTAGCAGGCGGCCGAGATCGCGGCCGAGGCGGGGATGGTTATGATCCAGGCCCAGACTATGTTGCCGGCCACGCCCCATTTCACGGCCTTTATGTTCTTCAGCGTGCCGACGCCGACTATCGCGCCGGTGATGGTATGGGTCGTGCTTATCGGCACCCCTATGGCGGAGGCGCCGAAGAGGACCAGCGAAGCGGCGCCCTCGGCGCAGAAGCCGTCGACCGGGCGCAGCTTGGAGAGTTTGTGCCCCATCGTCTTGACTATGCGCCAGCCGCCGCTCATCGTGCCCAGCGCTATCGCGCCGTGCGCGGAGAGCACTATCCAGAGCGGGATATGGAACTCCTCCCCGAGGTAACCGGCGCTGAACAGCAGACCGGCCATGATGCCCATCGTCTTCTGCGCGTCGTTGCCGCCGTGGCCCAGGCTGTAGAGGGCCGCCGACACGAGCTGGCCCTTGCGGAACCAGTGGTCCACCTTGGAGGGCGTCTGCCGGGCGAAGAGGTTATAGACCACCGCGCCGAGCCCGATGCCCAGCAGCATGCCGACCATGGGCGAGATGAAGATGAACGCCACCGTCTTCATTATGCCCTTCATCACCAGCGCGGCCGGCCCGGCCTTGACCAGCGCCGCGCCTATCAGGCCGCCGACCAGCGCGTGCGAGGAGCTCGACGGGATGCCGAAGAACCAGGTGATGAGGTTCCAGCTGCAGGCGCCCGTCAGCGCGCCGAAGATGATGTAGCTGTCCACCTGGCCGATATCGACGATGCCCTTGCCCAGCGTATTGGCCACGTGCAGGCCGAAGACGGCGAAGGCGATGAAGTTGAAGAAGGCGGCCCAGAGCACCGCGTACTTAGGGGAGAGAACGCGGGTCGCCACGATGGTGGCTATCGAGTTGGCGGCGTCGTGGAAGCCGTTCAGGAAGTCGAAGAACAGCGCCAGCCCGATCAGGAAGATCACCGCCAGGAACACGCTATCCATGCTTCACCAGTATCGCCTCGATGGTCTTGGCCACGTGCTCGCAGGTGTCGAGCGCGCCCTCGGCGGTCTCGTAGAGCTCCTTCCACTTGATGACCTGCACCGGGTCCTTCTCCTCGTCGAAGAGGCGGCCGATGGCCTTCTCGCGCACCGCGTCGCCCAGGTTCTCCAGGCGGTTCACCTCTATGCAGTAGTCCACCACGCGGCGCTGGCGCTTCATGTCAGGCATGGCCTTGACGGCGCCGGCCAGGGCCGCGGTGGCCTGGTCTATGAGGTCTATGAACCGGGCGAAGTCCTTGTCGCGGGGGTCGAGCTTATAGAGCCTGACGCGGCCGGCCATGGCGTTGAGCAGGTCCAGCACGTCGTCGAGCGTATTGGCCAGGCTGTAGATGTCCTCGCGGTCTATCGGAGTGATGAAGGTGCGGTTGAGCATGTCCGTGATCTCGTGCAGCAGGGCGTCGCCCTCGTGCTCGAGCTCGCGGATGTTCTTAACCTCGGCCTCGTCCAGGACGCCGTCCTTTATGGCCTTCTTGAAGAACTCGGCGGCCTTCATCAGGTTCTCGGCCTGCAGGCTCAGGAAATCGAAGAATTTCATCTCTTTGGGCACGAAGCTTACCATGGCACTCTCCTTGGGCTGTCCGTTTTACTCCGGAATAGTATAGCGGAGGCGCATCAAGGCGCCTTAAAGAGCGTGTAAAATCCGGGTAAATTTCAGGCCGGCAGGGTGAACCAGAAAGCGGAGCCGCGGCCCTCTTCCGATTCGACGCCGACGGAGCCGCCGTGGAGCTCCACGGCGTGCTTGACGATGGAAAGCCCGAGGCCGGTGCCGCCCAGCTCGCGCGAGCGCGCCTTGTCGACGCGGTAGAAACGCTCGAAAACGCGGGGCAGCGAGTCGGCCGGGATGCCGGGGCCGGTATCGGCCACGGTCACTCTGACGCGGCCGGTCTCTTCCGAGGCGGAGAGCGTCACCGAGCCGCCGTCGGGAGTGAACTTGAAGGCGTTGTCGAGCAGGTTGGAGAGGGCCTGCTCCAGTCCTTTCCGGTCGGCCCGCACCTGGAGCGAGGGGGATACCCTGTTCTCGAAGGAGATCCTTTTGCCTTTGAAGGCCGGCAGCAGGGAGCGGTGGACCTCCTCCGCCAGTCCCCGCAGCGGGAGGCCGGAGAGTTCCAGACGCACGGCGGCGGACTCGAGGCTGGAGAGCCTGAGCAGATCGTCGACCAGCGCTTCCAGCCGGGAGGCCTGCCGCAGCACGGACTCCAGGAATTCGCCGCGGTGTTCCCGGTCGTCCACGGCGCCGCCGAGCAGGGTCTCCACGCTGCCCTTTATGGCCGTCAAAGGGGTCTTGAGCTCGTGGGAGACGTTGGCGACGAAATCCTTGCGCAGCCGCTCCACCTTCTTGAGCTCGCTGACGTCGTGCGCCACCAGCACGCAGCCTTTCACCTTCCCCCCCTCCAGCACCGGGGCGGCGTTCACTTTCAATTCGGCCGGCCGGCCGGCGGCCGGGGCGGAGTCGCGGGAGGCGGGACGGCCGGAGACCAGCGCCTCCAGCGCCGCCTCCTCGAAACCGGTGCCGCCGAAAACGTCGAGCATCCGCCGGCCGGCCGCCGCGCCGGGTTTCAGGCCGGCCAGCCTTTCGGCGGCGGGGTTCATGGCCTTTATGACGCCGCGGCCGTCGGTAAGCACCAGCGCTTCCGACATGTTCTCCAGCACGGCCTCCACTTCCCTCTTGCCGGCCGAAAGCTCCCCCATCTTGCGGGCCAGGTCCTCCGCCATGGAGTTGAGCGTCTCGGCCAGGAGCCGGAGCTCGCCGGAAGCCGGGACCTCCGCCCTGTATTCGAGATCGCCGGCGGCGAAACGCTTAGAGGCCCGTATGATCCCGCCGAAGGGGCTGGAAAGGAAGTGGATGAGCCAGAGCCCGAGCAGGACCGCCAGGACGGCGGAGACGGCCGCGGCCTCCGCCACGCTGCGGCGTATGGCGGCCAGTTGTCTCTCGACTCCGGCCAGCGGCACCGCCAGCCTGATGATCCCGGTCTGCCGCCCTTTTTCCAGGGCCGGGCGCGCGAAGTAGAACATTTCGCCTTCGAGGGTGTCCGAGCGGCGCAGGGCGCGTCCCTGCGAGCCGGCCAGGGCGGCGGCCACCTCGGGCCTGGCGGCGTGGTTATCCATGCCGGCCGGGGCGCCGCCCGGAAGTCCGGAATCGGCGAGCACCCTTCCCCTCATGTCTATGAAAGTGACCCGTTCGTCCAGCCTGCGGCCGAGCTCCGCCGCCAGCGGCGGCAGCGCGCGGGGGCCGGCGGCGCCGAAACCGTCCGCCGGGAGCCGGCTCTCGATGAGAACGGCCTGCGCGGAAAGGGCCGCTTCCAGCCGCGCCAGGGATTCCTTCTCCAGGCGGCCGTCGGCAAGCCAGGCGGCGAGACCGAGCGAGAAGAAAACCACCGTGAGGCAGGAGGCCAGCAGGCGGAACTTGAGCGTCTTGAGCATTTATTCGAAGCGGTAACCGAAGTTCTTCACCGTTATGATGCGGGCGCCTTCGCCCTTCAGCTTGCGGCGCAGCGTGCCGACGTGCACGTCCACGGTGCGGGTCTCCAGTTCCAGCGCGGCGCCCATCCCCCAGGCCTTTTCCAGCAGGGCCTCGCGCGAGAGGACCCTGCCGCCCGCGTCCACCAGCGCGCGCAGCAGCGCGAACTCCTTGGCGGTCAGGTCGACCGGCCGGCCTTTGAGGGTGACCAGGACCCGGCCGAAATCTATCTCCAGCGCGCCGTCCTTGAACCGCTCCTCCGCGGCCAGCGCCTCGGAAGACCGCCGCAGGACGGCCTTGACCCGGGCCAGCAGTTCCTTCACGGCGAAGGGCTTGGTGACGTAATCGTCGGCGCCCAGTTCCAGGCCCACTATCTTGTCGGTCTCCTCGGACCTGGCGGTCAGCATGATGACCGGCAGGCGGGCCGTTCTCCGGTCGAAGCGCAGGCGCCGGAGCACCTCGGTGCCGTCGAGCTCCGGCAGCATGACGTCCAGCAGGACCAGGTCCGGCCGCTCCTTCGAGGCCAGCTCGACGGCGGCCGGGCCGTCGTAGGCCAGCAGCGTGGAGTAGCCCTCTTTCCGGAGATTGTAGTCCAGCATCCTGGAGATGTCCCTCTCGTCCTCCACGATCAGTATCCGCCTGGGCATGGCTAACATGATAGCAACGCCGGCGAGGCGCGGCAATAGCCCGGAAAGAACGCGGCGGCTCCGGCGCGAAAATAGCGCGCCGACGGGCGCCGCGCCCCGTTTTTTGTAGAATTATGCCCATGATGACGCCGCGCAAGGACCTTCCGGAGCACGACCTTTCTTTCAGGGGCTTCGAGCAGCTGATGCCGCGCAGGATAAAGAACATCCTGATGGTGGCCTCGCTCTACGACTCTTTCCTGATAGCCGACGACGAGCGCCTGACCGAGGCGCTGTTCAGCGAGCTGGCCGAGGCGCCGCGCATCGCGCGCGTCTCCACGGCGGAAGAGGCCTCGCTCAGGCTGGCGACCGGCGATTACGACCTGGTCATAGCGATGGTCCAGCTGGGCGACACGGACATGCGCGAGTTCGCGGCGGACATAAAGGAGCAGCGGCCCGGCCTGCCGATAGTGCTGCTCTCGTTCAACATGCAGGACGTGCTCAACCTCTCGCCCGCCACGCGCGCGCTGGTGGACGGGGTGTTCCTCTGGCACGGCGACACCGCGATCTTCTCGGCCATCATAAACCTGATGGAGGATTCCCTCAACTTCGAGAGCGACTCGAAGGCCGGCGTGCAGGCCGTGCTGCTGGTGGAGGACAATGTCCGGTTCTACTCGTCCTACCTCCCGGTCATCTATTCGGAGCTGATGAAGCAGACGCAGGTCGTCATGGCCGACGAGCTCAACCCCTCCAAGAAGATGCTGCGGCTGCGCGCGCGTCCCAAGGTGCTGCTGGCCGGCGATTTCGACAGGGCCTGGGAGATCTACTCGAAGTACAGGGCCAATCTCCTGGGCGTGATAAGCGACATAGAGTATCCCGTGGGCGACGCCTGCGATCCGGAGGCCGGCCTGCGGCTGGCGCGGCGCATCAAGGAGGAGGACCCGGACATGCCGGTGCTGCTGCAGTCGTCGAACTCGGCGATGTCGCGCGCGGCCGGCGAGCTGGGGGCCTCTTTCCTGCACAAGTCCTCCAAGGACCTGGGCCGCCAGCTGCGCGGCTTCATACTGCGCTACTTCGGCTTCGGCGACTTCGTCTTCTCGGACCCGCGCGGCAACGAGCTCGCCCGCGCGGCCGACCTGCAGGGGATGATAAAGCTGCTCAAGGCCGTGCCGCTGGAATCCATCTTCTACCACGCGGAACGCAACCATTTCTCCAAGTGGCTCTTCGCCCGCACCGAGTTCGAGATCGCCTACCACATACGCCCCAAGCGCATCTCGGAGTTCCGCGACCTCGAGGCCCTGCGCAAGTACCTGATGGAGACGCTGCACCAGTTCGTGCACCGCACGCAGCTGGGCACGGTGCTGAAGTTCGACCGCAGGCTCTTCGACGATTCTACGCCGTTCGTCAAGATAGGCTCCGGGTCGATAGGCGGCAAGGCGCGCGGCCTGGCCTTCGTGGACTTCCTGCTCAGCCGCGAGGATTTCCGCGAAAAGTTCCCCGGGGTCTGCGTGGAGACCCCCAACACGATAGTTCTGGCGACCGACGTTTTCGATTTCTTCATGGAGCAGAACGGCCTGGACGCGCAGCTCAGCGACACCCATTCCAACGAGCGCGTGGCCGCGATCTTCGAGGCGGCCAGGCTGCCCGACTTCCTGATAGAGGACCTCAGGACGATAGTGACCGTCATCAGGGGCCCGCTGGCCGTGCGCTCCTCCTCGCTGCTGGAGGATTCCAAGACCCAGCCTTTCGCCGGCATCTACAGGACCTACATGCTGGCCAACAACCACCCGGACGCCGAAGTCCGGCTGGAACAGCTGCGCCGCGCGATAAAGTACGTCTACGCCTCCGCCTTCTCCAGCGAGGCGCGCGCGTACCGCCGTTTCTCCCCCCACCTGCCCGACGAGGAGAAGATGGCCGTCATCATACAGAAGGTCGTGGGCCGCACCCACGCGGAGGGAGGCCGGCATTACCCGGATTTCGCGGGCGTGGTGCAGTCGTACAACTACTATCCCGTCCCGCCGCTGGAGGCCGAGGAGCCGATAGCGCATATCGCGCTGGGACTGGGCAAGACGATAGTGGAGGGGCACAACGCGCTGCGCTTCTCGCCGGCCCACCCGCGCAACCTGCACCAGTTCTCCACGATAAAGGACTTCCTCGGCAATTCGCAGAAACAGTTCGCCGCCCTGGACCTCCGGAAGGCCGGCTCGTCCTTCACCTACGAGAAGGAGCCGGACCTGGCGGTGTTCGGGCTGGACGCCGCGGCCGCGGACGGCACGCTGGAACTGGCGGGCTCCACCTATTCCCGCGAGAACGACGCGGTCGTGGACACCCTGGCGGCCGACGGCCCGAAACTGGTGACCTTCGCCCCCGTCCTGAAGAGCGAGGTGGTGCCGCTGGCGGCGCTGCTGAGCGAACTCTCGGACCTGGGCCGCGAGGCCATGGGCAGCAATATAGAGATGGAGTTCGCCGGCACGCGCGACCCGGGAACGGGGACGGCCGAATTCCACATACTCCAGATGAGGCCGATGGTCTCGCGCACGTCCTCGCGCAGGGTGGACATGTCCGGGATGGACCCCGCCAGGATAATATGCAGCAGCGGGACCGCCCTGGGCAACGGCGAGGTCAAGGGAGTGCTGGACATAGTCTATGTCAGGCCGGACGCCTTCTCGCCGTCGAAGACGCGGGAGATAGCCGAGCAGATCAGCGGGCTCAACCGCCTGCTGCAGGACGAGGGGCGGCCCTACCTGCTGATCGGCCCCGGCCGCTGGGGCTCGAGCGACCCTTTCCTGGGCGTGCCGGTCAGCTGGCACCAGATCTCCGGCTCCCGCGTGATAGTCGAGGCGAATTACGGCGAATTCTCGGTGGACCCTTCCTACGGGACCCACTTCTTCCACAACGTGACCTCGCTGGGGCTCGGTTACCTGACGGTGAACTCGCTGCGCGGGGACGGGGAGATAAACTGGGACTGGCTGGAGTCGCAGCCGCGGGCGGGCGAGACCGCGTACGTGCGGCATCTGCGGCTGGAGCGGCCGCTGGACATCAGGATAGACGGCTGGACGGGCAGGGGCGCGGCCGCGCTGCCCTGATCACTCCGCGATATATTTTATTCCCTTCCCGGGCTGCCCGAGCAGCGGCAGTTCCCAGATCTCGAGGGACAGGACGTCCCTCATGAAGGCCTTCTTCCCTTCGCGCGGCACGGCGTGCCAGTCGTCCGAGACCGGGTCCAGCGCCGCGTCGAGCAGGGCGCGCCGCAGGTCCTCGTCGAGGTTTTCGCGCAGGTCCTCGAGCAGGGGGCTGAGCGACAGTTTCCAGGTCCTGCGTCCCGCCTCCCTTTTCCCGTTCCCGCCGCCGTTATTCCCCCCGGCGGCCTGCCCCCTCCCGGAGAGGTCCGGCTTGCGCCGGCTGACCACCGCGCGCCAGGGGTTCACGCTGACCCCGTAGAAGCGCCAGCGGGTATTGTCGTAGATGTTCCAGCCGCGGAAAGGGTTGAGCCTGGCGTAGCCTTTGAGCGAAAAGGGATTGATGCCGGCCAGGTCGCGGAAGTCCCAGCGCAGCGAATAGTCCAGGCCCATCCTGGAGCCTTCCAGGTCCGTGACGAGATTGACCTTCAGCGAGCCCTGCGAGGGCGCGGGGGCCGTGGAGGCCTCCTGGGAAAAAGCGCCGGCCGCGCAGCAAAGCCCCAGCGCGGCGGCCGCGAAAGCGGCCCTAGAAGCCTTCTTTGGAATAACGCTCAAGCAGTTCCCTCGCCAGGCGGCTGTCGGGGGCGAGGCGCACGGCCTCGTCCAGCGCCGCCTTGAATTCGGTCTCCAGCTTCACCTTGTTGCGCAGTTTCCGCCCCTCGATGGCGTAGACGGCCGAGATCACCGCGGCCTTGAGCGCGTAAAGGTCGCCGGCGAAGCGGCCGGGGCTGACGAAAGGCAGGGCCGGACCTTTTTCCAGCGCGGCCTCGATGAGGTCCTCGCTGTCCTCGTAGGCCCGGTAGAGGAGTCTGCGCGCCTGTTTCATGTCGGAGCCGGCCACGGCGAGCCCGGCGCCCTCCTGGAAGTCCACTTCCACCAGCTGGCGGCGGGCGTCCAGCATGGCGGGCCAGGTGCGCAGCGCCGAGGTGAACATCGCGCGGGCCTGGCCGTACTCCCTGGCCAGCAGGTGGACGTTCCCTTTCACCGTGAGGTCCGCGGACTTCGCGTAGGCGGCGTCCGCGGCGAAGAGAGCGGCAATGGAGCGCAGCTTCTCCATTTCCTCCGGGCGGGAGAAGACGTCGTTCATGGCGACCTCGAAGGACGAGAGCAGCGCCGGCGGGACGCCCGTCCTGAGCGCCGGCTCCTTCTTCTCCAGCCCCTCCACCGCGGCGCGGGCCGAGGCGAGATGTTCGGCCTGCGCGGCGTATTCGAGCGCGCGCTCCCGGACGCGGGCGGAACTGGCGCTGAGGGCCAGGGACCCGTCGGAACTCAGCCACGGCAGCAGCGCGGCCCGGGCCAGGCAGGCGGCCATCAGCGCGCGGTGGCGGCCGGCGGAGTCGAGCTCCTTCTCCTTCCTGGAAAGCGAAGCGGCCAGCGAAGCGAGGGTATCCATCTCGCCGCGCATCGCCAGGGCCTGCACCAGGGGCGGATAGGCGTGCCATTGCAGCGGGCTTTCCTTCACGAGGCCGGTGAGCACGCGCACTTCCAGCTCGGAAGCGCGCGCGAAACCGTTGCGGGCGGCCGCGGCGGAGAGTTCCTCAGCGGTCTTCACCGCCCGTTCGGAGGAGGGGTCGAGCTTCAGCGCTTTCTCCAGCCAGCCGAAGGCCTTCTCGACGTCGTTCTCGCGTACCGACGAGGCTTCCATCACGGCGGCGGCCTTGTCGACGTAATAGCCGGCGGCCTTGCGCTTCACCGGCCCGCAGGCGGCCAGGGTCAGGCAGAAAGGCAGGAGCAGGACCGCGCGGGACCGTCTCACCCGCCCCCCCTGACCAGCTTCACCTCGCCGGTGAAGATATCGTGCCAGTCGTTCTCGGGATAATAGCGGGAGACCAGTTCCGGCGGCAGGGCGCCGGGAGTCAGCGGGGCGCGGTGCAGCAGGGAACATTCGTAGACCAGCGCGGAGCCTTCGACGAAGAAAGCCCCCGGCAGCGAGCCGTTCTTAAGCCGGAGCCCGCATTCCCGGGCCTTGTCCGCGTCGCGCCCGGAGCGCGAGCCGCAGAAGGCGAGCTCTTTCTTCATCTCCCCCTCGCGCGGCACGCAGACCGTGAAGCAGGAGGCGCCGCGCAGCAGGGAATAAGTATGCCTCGAGGGACGGACCAGGACGCTCAGGACCGGCAGGCCCCAGGTCACGCCGAGCTGGGCCCAGCCTATGGTCATCGGGTTGGCGCCGCCGTCGCCGTTCTCGACGACGAGGAAAGCGCCGGTCCCTTCCAGGGCCAGGCAGAGCTTGTCGAAATCACGGTAGAAATCCAAGATCGCCTCCTGGCCTAGGCCGTCCAGTCCAGTAATATTTTTCCCGACTTGCCGGAGGACATTATCTCGAAGCCCTCTTCGAACTCCGTGTACGGGAACCGGTGCGTGATGACCGGCTTGATGTCGAGGCCGCTGGTCAGCATGGCGCACATCTTGTACCAGGTCTCGAACATCTCCCGGCCATAGATGCCCTTGAGGAACAGGGCCTTGAAGATGACCTGGCTCCACGGTATGGCGGTATCGCCGGGCAGTATGCCCAGCAGCGCTATCTTGGCGCCCATCTTGACGGAATTTATCATATCGTTGAAGGCCCGGCCGTTGCCGCTCATCTCCAGTCCCACGTCGAAGCCCTCGGTCATGCCGAGCCGCTTCATCACCTCCGGCATGGTCTCCTTGCGCGGATCGACGACGTTCTTTATGCCCAGCTTGCGGGCCAGTTCCATGCGGTACTCGTTGACGTCGGTGATGACCACGTGGCGGGCGCCGACATGGTTGGCTATCGCGCCGGCCATGATGCCGATGGGGCCCGCGCCGGTTATCAGCACGTCCTCGCCGATCAGGTCGAAGGAGAGAGCCGTGTGAACGGCGTTGCCCAGCGGGTCCAGGATGGCGGCCTCGTCGTCGCTGACGCCGTCGGGCAGCGAAAAGACGTTCTCGGCCGGTATGGAGAGGTATTCGGCGAAGCAGCCGGGGCGGGTGACGCCCACGCCTTTGGTGTTGATGCAGAGGTGGCGGTGGCCGGCCTTGCAGTTGCGGCAGTGGCCGCAGACGATATGACCTTCGCCGGAGACCCGCTCGCCGACGCGGTGGCCGCGCACGGCCTTGCCCAGCTCCGCGATCTCGCCGACGAACTCGTGGCCGACGTGCATCGGGACCGGGATAGTTTTCTGCGCCCACTCGTCCCACTGGTAGATGTGTACGTCGGTGCCGCAGATGGCGGTCTTCTTTATCTTTATGAGCACGTCGCCGTCGCCGACCTCGGGCCGGGGCACGTCCTCCAGCCAGAGTCCTTTTTCGGCCTTTTTCTTGACGAGAGCTTTCATCTGTTCCGCTCCTGTGGAAAGGGGTGAATTACCGTCAGGACATTATACAAATAGAAAGGGGGCGTCCCCCGCGCGGGGAACGCCCCCTTCCGGCGCGGCGCCGTTCAGCCCCTTACCGCCAGCAGCGCCTCCCTGAACTCGTCCACGCTGCGGAAACGCTTTTCCGGATCGGGGTCGAGCGCCTTTTCCAGCAGCGGGTCGAAGGCCTTGGGTATGCCGGCCATTACCGCGCTGACGGGATGATAGCGCATCTTATTTTTCTGTTCCTGGAAATCCGGGCCGGGGAAAGGCAGCGTCCCGGTCAGGGCCTCGTAAACGCAGACGCCGAGCGAGTAGATGTCGGACTCGCGGCCGGAAACGCCGGAGGCCTGTTCGGGCGCCATGTAGGCGGGGCTCCCGACGACCTCCCGGCTGGCGCGGGCCAGCGTCTCCCTGGCCGAACGGGCGAGACCGAAGTCCATGACCTTCACGTCGCCTTCGGAGTTTATCATGATGTTGCCGAGCTTCAGGTCGCGGTGAACGACGTTCTTGGAATGCGCGTAGGAGAGCGCCTTGCAGACCTGGTCGAAGATCTCGACCACGGCGGCCGTGCCCAGCATGACCTCTTTCTCCAGTTTCTTGTCCAGCGTCGGCCCGTCTATGTACTCGAAGACGAGGTAGATATTGTCGTCCTCCTCGAAGATCGTGTAGATCTCCACGATGTTGGGGTGGTGCAGCAGCGCGACCGTGCGGGCCTCCTGCAGGAAGCGCTGCTTCTCGCTCTCGTTGAGCTTGATCTCGTCGTTCATGCGCTTGATGGCGACGGGCCGCTCGAGCGACTGGTCCACGGCCTCGTAAACGACGCCCATGCCGCCCTCGCCCAGTTTGCGCTCGATCTTGTACTTGCCGGAGGTGACGCCCTCGTAGAAGATGGAAGGGGAAAGGATGTCGGGCTGGGTCTCCCTTCCGGCGGCCTGGCCGCGCCGGCCGGAGACCACGTGCAGCATGCCGAAGGCGATGAGGAGGCCGCCGCTCAGGGTGAACCCGAGCGTCATCGCGAAACGGCCCTTATGACCGCGGCGCGGGCCGGGGACCTGGCTTTCCTCCGGGGCCTGGGCCGCGGCGGGGCCCGGGTCGAAGCCGCCGACCTGGCCGGAATACTGGGCCACGGCGTCGCGGAAACGGGAGGTATAGGCCGAATTCAGCGAGGCCGCCTGCCTGAAATCCTCCAGCATCCTTTTATAGTCGCCCATCTTCTCATAGGCCAGGGCGCGGTTGAACCAGGAATCGGCGTAACCGGGGTTGAGCTTGATGGCCCGGCCGGCGTCGCCCTCCGCCTCGCGGGACAGGCCTTTGCGGTTGAGCGCCCAGGCGCGCATGTTGAGCGCCTGGACATTGCCGGGGTCGCCGGCGAGCACGCGGGTGGTGTCGCGGACGGCTTCGTCGTAACGGCCGAGGAAATTGTTCGCGTTGGCGCGCTCCAGGCGGGCCTCGTCGGAGCGAGGGTCCTTCTCCAGCGCCAGCGTCGCGTAACGGGCCGCGGCCTCGTAATCGCCTAGCCTGGTCTTGGAGGCGGCGGTCTTCAGATAGGCGGCGGCCTTGGCCGATTCCCGCGGAGAGGCCCGTTCGGCGGCGCCGGCCGCGGCGGCGGTCCCGGAACCGGAGGCCGGGGCGGTCCCCGGCAGCACCGCGTCGTCCCCGCCGGGGACGGCGGAACCGCCGCTCCCGTCGAAACTGCGTTTTATGTCCTCCAGCGAGGCCAGGGCTTTCAGGCTGGAAGTCTCGCGCCGGCTTTCTATAAGGGCCGACAGGATGCGCGCCGACTCGTCCTGAGGATCGGCGGCCATCGCCTTGCGTATATCCTCTATGGCCCCTTTCCTGTCCTCCATGGAGGAGCGGGCCAGGGCCCTGGCCTTGTAGGCGTCGACGTGCTCCGGGGCCAGTTTAAGCGCTTCGGTCGCGGCCTCGGACGCGCGGGCGAAGTTCTGCATCTCGTTGAAGTACTCGGCGGCGGCGGTGTGAACGTCCGGGTTGCGCGGGAAAGCGTCCCGCAGAACGGCGAGGTGATCTTCCGCCTTTTTGTTATCGCCCGACTCCACCTCCTCTCCGACCATTACCAGGGCTTCGATCAGGGGAGCCGGACCCGGGTCCGCGCCGGAGCGCCCCGACCCGCCCGGGGAACGGGAGCCGCCGGCGGGCGGCGACCCGGCGCCGCCCGCACCGGGGCCGGGAAGCGGCCTTCGGCCGAGATCGGCGCGGCGGAACGACGGCGCGCCGGTGAAAGGTCCGATTCTCAGTTCGGCGAGATCCGCCAGCACCCGGTCGGCGGGATCGATACGCCCGTCCTTCACGGCCTGGCGGACCCGCATCACGACGAACCGTATCCTGTTGCAGTTCTCGTCTATATAACTCGCGCGCTCTTCGTCCGTCTTGCCGCCCAGCTCGTCCAGCAGTTCCCGCGCGGCCTCGATGGCCGGCTTCTTGAAATGCGGGAACTGGACTTCGTCCGGGCGGGGACGCCCCGTGACCAAGGAGCCGGGCTCCGGAATGGAGGGGTCCGGTCCGGCCTGGGCGGGCGCCGCAAGAACGGACGCCGCCAGGACGGCTGAAAGCAACAGATCGGTCATCGTCTTTCTCATATCTTTCCCGGAGACCGGACAGAACGCCCCCGCCAGGGTAAAGGAGGCCTCGCTCCTTACCGCGGCGGTGTTCTGAATAATAGATTAAAACAGCGGTTGACCTTTGTCAAGGGCCCAAATGGTCCGGGAGACATAGGACCAAAGGGAACCGGCCCCAGGGCGGGCGGCGGCGCGCGGTCCGGCCGGAAAGCCCTCCCAATGGACCCAGGAAGGCCTGGGACCATCGACCGCACAGGGACATGGGCCCTTACGCCCTTGTGGTTTTTTACCGGTCGGTTAAACTATATATGGAAAAACAACGCCTCTGCCGGAGGAAAGAACCATGAACCGCCTTAAAACGACCTTGTCCGCGATACTCCTGCTCTCGCCCCTGTCCTTTGCGGGCGCGCAGACCCCGGAAACCGACCCGGCTTACTTCACGATAAGCGACACCGTCGTGAACGTACGCGAGATAGAAGCCTCCGAAGAGCCCGTCAACCTGGTAATGCCGGAGCGGCAGCCCGCGACCAAGGTAGCCCCCGCGGCCGCGGGCGCCATAATCAACGGCGGAGCGGCCGCCTGGAACATCGTCAACGGCGGACAGGCCTCCTCCAATCTCAGCCACACCTACGCCAGCGCCATACCCGGCTGGGGCAACTGGCACAATATCACCGGCTGGCGCGGCCCCAAGAAGGTCGTGTACGAACTCAAGTCCAAGAACCTCTACGGCATCACCGTGCTGGACCTGGAGTACGAGGTCTCCTTCTTCTACGGCGGCCACGATCAGGACGGCAAGGGGAAGTACATAACGAACTTCACGGCCAAGGCCACCCGCTTCGAGATCAAATGGGGCTTCAAGTACTATATGGATATAAGGATATCCGACCCGATGAACGTCGGCACCCCCGAGGACCCGCTCGCCTATATGCAAGCCGACGTCAACTGGAGCTTCTCCAGCCCGATAAAGACCCAGCGCGGCTTCCAGACCTACTCGGTGCGCGGCGACGGCATGTTCCGCGACATCAGCCCCGACGCGGACAAGATGGCCGAAGACCTGGTCCCTCCCGCTCCCCCGGAGAACGTGAAAGTGGAGTGGAACTAAGGACCGGATGAACCTCCGCGTACCCCTGCTCGTTCTCGCCCTCCTGCAGGTCCCGGCCTTCGCCGGGGCCGGGGAGGACCGCGGTCTGCAGACGCGCTGTTCGTTCACGCGGCTCTCGGACGTCACTTTTCCCTTCGAACAGGCCCCGGAACTTCCGCCCGCCGGCCCGCTCTTCGGTCAGGAGCAGCAGCTCCCGCTGGACGGACCGTCTTTCACAGGCGCTAAAATACACCCGGGGGTGGTGATAGTGGCCGTAGGGGCCGGGGCCTGGAAACTCATAAACGCCGGCCAGCCCCAGGCCTATCTCGACCATTATTACGCCAGCGCCTATCCCGGCTGGGCCAGCTGGAGCCAGATCTCCGGCTGGGAAGGCCGGCGCGAAGTGCGCTACGGCATCGCCTGCAGGAACAAGACCGGCATGACCGTGCTGGACATGGAGTACGCGCTCTCCTTCAATTACGGCGGAAAGACGCCCGACGGTAAGGGCGCGTATATCGGCAACCTCACCGTCAAGACCGAGAAGTTCGACATACAGTGGGCGACCAAATTCTCCCTCGGCATACGCATCTCCAACCCCGCCAACGCCGGCACGAACGAGGCCCCCGTGGCCTACCTGCAGACGGACGCGGCCTGGACCTTCAGCAGCCCCCTGGTGGACAAGGTGGACGGTTTCCAGACCTACGGCGTATACGGCGACGGGCGCTTCAACGACATGAGCGCCGACAACCCGGATTTCGACGATCTCACGCCCCAGGCGCCGGAGGGGACGCCCCAGGTGTCCTGGAACTGACCGGCAGGCGCGAAAAAAGACCCCCGGCTCTCGACGCCGGGGGTCCTTTTTTTCAGCCGCTGGAAAAGTCCTAGCCGGCTCCGCAGCACTTCTTGTACTTCTTTCCCGAACCGCAATGGCAGGGATCGTTGCGTCCTATCCTGGGCTCCCCGCGGCGCACGGTCTCCACCTTCTGCACCTCTCCGCCCTGCAGCACCTCGGGATGCTTCTTGAGCCACTTCTTCACCGCGCGGCCGTCGTTGATATCCACCCCGTCGGCCAGCATCTTGCGGTAGACGCCTATTATCATCTGCCGCATCTGCGGGGTGCGGGCCTGGGACAGGATCTCGGGCGAGATCTTGTCCAGCTCGGCCGCCAGCTCGTCGTCGCTCTTGTCCTTGACGGCCTTGACGGCTTTAACAGCGGCGGCCTGCGCCTGTTTTTCCGCCGACGGCGGGACGGGCCTGGCGGGAGCGGCCGTGGCCGCCGGCGCATCTTTCTTCGGCTCCGCGGGCTTTTCCTTGGACAGTTTGTCCTTTATGAAGTTCCAGATCATTTTTTTCTCCCGGTCGCGCGGCGGCTCAGGCCGGCACCCTGTTCCTGTCCTTGAGATAGCAGGCCAGCGCTATCGAATGCAGCTTGGTCATCGGCGAATCCGTGCGCGAGGGCAGGATGACCGGGATATTGGAGCCGGCCAGCAGCGTGGCCGACTTCATGCCGGCGCCGAAGAAGCTCAGGCACTTGTAGACCGGGTTGGCCGAGTCGAGGTCCGGGAACAGCGCTATGTCGGTATTGCCGGGCACCTGCGCGCCCTTGATGCCCTTCTCGGCGGCGAGTTCCTTGGAGAAGGAGATATAGACGTCGTAGGGACCCTCCACCACGCAGTTCTTTATCTTCCCTTCCTTGTTGCGCCTGGCCAGCTCGGCGGCGTCGAGCGTGCTGGGGATCTTCTCGTTGACCTTCTCGACCGGGCAGACCACCGCCACGTTGGGCTTCTCCACGCCCAGCATGCGCATCATGTCGACGGCGTTGTTGAGGATCATCTGCTTCTGCTCCAGCGTCGGCGCTATCATGATGGCCGCGTCGGTGACGGCGAAGAGCTTGTGGTAGTTCGCCTGCTCGAAGAGGACGAAGTGGCTCAGCACGGTCCCCTCGGCCACGGCGCCTATCTCCTTGCGCAGGATGGCCTTCATGTAGAACTTGGTGTCGACGAGGCCTTTCACCAGGAAGTCGCCCTTGCCGGCCTTGACCAGGTCCACGGCCAGGTTGCACATCTCGGCGTAGTCGCTCTTGTCCACTATCTCGAAGATGTCGAGCTTGAGGCCGACCTTCCGCGCCATCTCCTCCACCTGCGCCTTGGGCCCTATCAGGATGCCGCCGGAGATTATCGAGTTGTCCACGCCCATCTTGCAGGCGGTCAGCACCTCGTCGTTATTGGCGCCGGGGACCACGATGCGGTTGGTCTTTCCGCGCACCTTGGCCAGCAGGTCGTCGAAATTCTTGAAGTTCATGGGATAGCTCCTTTATCAGTATTTTTTGACCAAATCGGGGTGCAGGATGCCTTTTTCCGCCGCTATGCGCAGGGCGGCCATCTCGTCGCCGCCGGGATAGGAGAGCACGGGCGCTATCCAGGAGACGCGTTTCTTGAGCTCCTCCACTATGATCTTGTCGTAGGCCAGGCCGCCGGTGAGCACCACGGCGTCCACTTTGCCCTCCAGCGCGCAGGCCATGGCGCCTATCTCCTTGGCTATCTGGTACGCCATGGCCAGCACCGCCTCTTTGGCCTTCTCGCGGCTTATCTTCGCGGGGTCCAGGCCCGCTCCTTCCTTGACCTCGCCGTTGAGGATATATTTCTCCAGCGCTATGCAGTCGGAGGTGCCGGTATAGGCCACCAGGCCGCCCTGCCCCTTGAGCTTGAGCATCATGTCCTGCCGGCTGTACTTGCCGTTGAAGCACATCCCGACCAGGCCGCCGGCCGGCACGCCGCCCGAGCGCTGCGGCGTGAAGGGGCCGTCGCCGTTGAGCGCGTTGTTGACGTCCACCACGCGCCCGTCGCGGTGCGCGCCGACGGAGATGCCGCCGCCGCCGTGCATGATGATGAGCCGGCATTCCTCGTAGGGCTTGCCCAGCTGTCGCGCGGCGTGGCGGCCGCAGCGCTTCTGGTTGAGCGCGTGGAAGATGGAGATGCGCGGGTTCTCGGGCATGCCGGAATAGCGGGCGAGCGGGTCCAGTTCGTCCACGACCACGGGGTCGGCGATGAAGGAAGGGATGCCAAGCGGGCCGGCGATGTCGTGCGCGAGGATGCCCCCCAGGTTGGAGGAGTGGTCGCCCAGCACGCCTTCGCGCAGGTCGGCGAGCAGGGCCTCGTCCACCGCGTAGACGCCGCCCTCTATGGGCTTCACCAGGCCGCCGCGGCCTATGACGCCGTGCATCTCCTTCGGGTCCACGCCGTGCTCCTGCAGCGCCCGGAGCACCATCTTCTTGCGCAGGTCGAACTGGGCGGTTATCTTCTCCCGCTCGTAGGGGGCGAGCTCGGCGGGGCTGTAGCGCACGGTCTTATGGAAGACCAGGTCCTTGCCGCGGTAATAGCTCACCTCGTCGGAGGTGGAGCCCGGGTTGATGACCAGTATGTTCAGCTTTTTTTCCGTCATTCGTTCTCTCCTGGCTTCGCGGAAGCACGGCCGGGGCTGCGGGTTCGCTGTCGGGAAAGGCGCTGGGATGGCGCCGACGCAATTATAATATAATACAAGCCGAGCCGCTTTCAATGGGGTTCGCCGGTGTAACATATCCTTAACCGAATTCCGCGCCGAATCTGTTAAACTATAAAAGTCATATGTCCCTTCCGACCGGAAAGTCCAGGTTTTTGGCCGCCGCTCTAGCGCTCGGCCTGGCCCCGGCATTGGCGGCCCCGGCCGCGGCGCAGCTGCAACCCGTACCCGGGGCTCCTACGCTGGACACCCTCACTTTCAACTGGCCCGCGGGCACCGGCAACTACACGGTACAACTCTCGACCGCCTCCGATTTCTCGGCCATCTCCTTCGCGGGCACGGTGCTTGCGGCCGAAACCACGACCTACCAGAACCTCCCCCAGGACTCTCTCTATCACTTCAGGGTAAAGGACTCGGCCCAGGGCGACGATCTTTATAGAAGCGCTCAATCGGCCACGCTGGCGGCGGCGCCAACCGGCCCTTTCTTCCAGGGCGGGGAAGGCTATTTCACGGCGGAGTCGTCGATCACGGCCCAGGTCAGCGTCGCCTGGGAGACGAACGGCAACCCCGACTATACCGAATACGTCCTGGAATACACCTCCCACACCGATTTCACCGCCTATAAAGGCAGTATCGCGCTGCCGCACCCCCCCCTTACGGCCAGCGGGCTGCTGGCCAACACGACCTACCTGTTCCGGGTCAAGGCCTCCAACCTGGAGGACGTGGAAACGATCTACTCCGGCGTTATCTCGACCAGCACCCTGGCCGCCGGGCTCCGGGACGTCGCCCACGAAGTCCACCGGACCAGCGCGGCGGTCTCCTGGACGCCGATGGCCTCGGGGGTCCAGGAGGGGGACGCGGAGGGCTACGCGCTGCTCGTATCCACCTCCCAGCTCTTCACGGGGACGGTGCACTACTCCGCCACGGATAATGCCGCCGCGGGAGAACTGACGGTAGAAGGCCTGCTGATGAACACGACCTATTACTACAAGGCCGGCGCGCTCAACTGGAACGGGGTCCCCAATTTCACCTATGCGGAATCCTTCACCACGCGGGCCTCTTCGATCTCGGCTTTCGGGCTGGTCTCCAGGCACATAAACTCCGCCTCGTTCTCGTGGGACGCGCTGGCGGGCGGGGCCGCCGGTTACGAACTGCAGGCTTCGACCTCCGCGGCTTTCGGCCTGGACCCGGGGGCCACGGTGATCTCCAGCCGCACCTTCGACCTGGCATGGAACTCGCTTTCGGTAGAAGGACTGCGGGCCAACACGACCTGGTATTTCAGGGGAGGCTCCCTGAACTCCGTCCTGGAGGGCAATTACGCCGCTGCCGTCTCCACCATCACGCTGGCGGACCTGGTGGAGCTCGCGCAGGACGTGACCCCCCCGCTGGCCGTAGGGCAGACCTTCATTTCGGTCAGCTACCTCGAGAACGACAACTGCCTCGGCTACGTGCTCGAGCGCTCCACCGGGCCTTTCGGCTCCGGCGCGGAGGTGTATTTCACTTCGGCCCCGGCCCCCTCCGGCGGTTCCCTCCGCTTCGACTCGCTCAGGCAGAGCACGACCTATTACCTGCGCATAGCCGCCCTGAACTGGGACTTCACCCCCAATTACAGCGACCTCGGCTACAAGGCCACGCTGGCGGCCGACCCGCTGCCGCTGGTCACGCTCTACCGGGTCTGGAGCACGAGCGCCACGGTGACTTTCGGACCAGTGGGCTCCGACGGCTACGCGGTGCAGGCTTCCACCTATTTCTCCTTCACTCTCATCGCGGCGGAGACCTTCGAACCGGACGGGGACGCCGGCTCCGCCTCGGTAGAAGGGCTGGACCCCAATACTTTCTATTATTTCCGCGCCGGACCCGTGTTCTCGGGGACCACCGTCTACACGCTGGCGACGCCCTCCGAGGACTACACTCTCCCCCAGGCGGCCGCCGGGGGGAAATTCAGCGGCGTCTTCTATTCCAGCGCCGCGGTCACCTGGGTCGCGCTGCCGCCGGAGCCGCCGCCGGACAGCGCCTGGGGTTACTCGCTGGAAGCCTCGCTCCAGCCCGGGTTCGACGCCATAGCCTTCTCCTCGGTCACGGCGGAGATCTCGGTCTCCACGCTCGCGCTGACGGGACTGGCGCCCGACACCTCGTACTATTTCCGGCTCGGTACGCTGGCCCGCGACGGGGACAAGCGCTTCTCGGTACTGGGCTCCACCGTGACGCGAGCCATACCGCCGGAGCAGGCGGATTTCTCCTTCCTGAGCACGGGTTCCATCACCGTCAACTGGACGGCCGGGGACAATCCGCCCGACACCCGCTACAGGGTGGTCACTACGACCGCGCCGGACTGGGAGAACCCGGACAACGCCCCGGTGACCAGTTCGGACACCTACAACCTGGCGCTCAGCACTTCGGGGCTTTTCCCCAATACCACCTATTATTTCTGGGTGACGGCGTTCAACCGGCTGGGGATACAGGAAGGGCCTTACACCTTCGAACCCATGGCCACCCTGGCCTTCCTCCCCGCGGCCGCGGCGCCTTCGGGCATAGGCAAGTCCTCCGTCACGATAAACTGGGACAGGGACCTGAACCCGCCGCCTCCCGACACCGAATACGAGGTACGGATCTCCACGCGTCCGGATTTCGCCTCGGCGGTGCATTCCTCGACCACGCGCGAGACCAGCGCCTGGTTCGACGGGCTGATCTCCAACGCCTCCTACTACGCGCAGATCGCCGCCCTCAACCATACCGGCGTCCCGACCGCTTTCACCCCTCTGCCGGCGCCGCTGACGCTGCCGGCCACCCCGCAGGCGCTGGCGCAGGACGACGCCATCTCCGGCCTTAAACTGGACGCCTTCAGCGTGCACTGGGAGAACGGGGACAACCAGTACGGGACTTCTTACGCCGTGGAGGTCTCCACGACGGAGGATTTCTCCGTCCTGTACTCTTCGGGCGTGGCGGACGGGACCACCACCCTCTATTTCACGGGACTGCTGACTGGCGCCACCTACTGGACGCGGGCGCAGGCCATAAGCCGCGGCGGCGTCCATCGCTCCTCCTTCACCCTGACCGGCTCCACCGTCACCCTGGCCGACCGGAAGGGGACGGCCCCTTACGGGGTGGATACCACGGTCTCGCTGCCGACCTACTACGGCGACTACACCATCATAGTGCCGGCCGGCGGCCTGAGCGGCTCCACCCGCATCAGGATAGCCCCGGAGGCCTCCCTGCCTTCGGCCCCGGCCAACGCCGGGACCCTGCTGCCGACGGGCATAGGCCTGGAGGTCACTCATTTCCCCCCGGTAGTCGTACTGGAGGCCGTGACGCTCGAGGTCCCCTACCGCGTCGACGATCTCCCGGCGGGAACGGACAGGTCGCGGCTGGTCCTGGCCCTCTACGACCCGGTCAGCGGGGGCTGGGTGCCGCTCCCGTCCGTCTCCGACACGGCCGCGAACATCGTGAGGGCCCAGACCTGGCACCTCTCGACTTTCCAGATCATGATCTCCGTGCCCGGCAGCGGTACGACGGGGCTCAAGATCTACCCCAACCCGTACCGGCCCTCCTCCAGGGCCGGCGTCATGCGTTTCGCCGGCCTGCCCGCCGGTACCGGCATAAAGATCTACACGATACTGGGTGAACTGGTCAGGGAACTGCGCACCGGGCAGGACGGTACGGCCAGCTGGGACGGCAAGAACGAACGCAACGGGGAAGTGGCCAGCGGGGTCTACCTGGCCTTCATTAAACCGCCGGACGCCGGCGGCAAGCTCTTCAAAGTGGCGGTGGAGCGCTGAGATGAACGGGACCCGGACCATGACCGCGGCCGGACCCGCCTTCCTGGCGGGGACCGCCCTCCTGTGCCTGGCCGCGCTGACGCTCCCCTGCGCCCCCGCCGCCGGGGCGGGTTTCGACTCCGCCGCGGTCGGGACCTCCTCGGGCCAGTTCCTCAAGGTCATGGCCGGCGCCAGGGGCGCCGCGCTCGGCGAGGCCTACACTTCCCTCGTCGGGGACGCCTCCTCCATCGAATGGAACCCGGCCGGGCTCATCCACATAAAGAAACAGTCCCTTTTCCTCATGCACTCCCTGTACATGGCGGACATGTCCATGAACTACTTCTCCTACGCCCAGAACGCGGGGGACGTCGGCGCCTGGGGCATGGCAGCCAAGCATTTCTCCGCCGGGAGCATCAAAAGGACCGACGAGAACGCCGCGGACATCGGCTCCTTCAGTCCCTACGACGTGTCCCTGAGCGTGGGCTTCGCCTGCTACATCACCGGCTTCAACCGCGATCCCGAAGAGAGGTTCGTGCTGGGCGCCAACGGCAAACTGGTGCGTTCCAAGATCCTGGCCAGCGACAACACCATCTCCGCGGACATCGGCCTCCTCTTCCCTTACTTCTTCGAGAACAGGTTCCGCCTGAGCATGCTCGCGCAGAACATAATGGGCAGCCTGCGCCACGACAAAGAGGAGGCGCCGCTGCCGCTGGTCCTGAAGCTCGGCAGCGTCACGCACCTGGGCAGGCACCTCGATTTCACCGCCGATTTCGTCTACCCGAGGGACAATTACCCCTGGCTCGCCATGGGCGGCGAGCTCCGCGTGCCCTTCGGCAGGCGCACCGAGGCGGCGCTGCGCGCCGGCTTCAACACGCGCGCCCTCACCGAGAACTCGGGCTTCCGCAACGTCGGCCTGGGCGCCGGTTTCCGGCACGACATCTACAGCCTGGATTATTCCTTCTCCCCCCACGGCGACCTCGGCGTCGCCCACCGCATGTCCCTGACCCTGAACTACTGACGGGCCGGTCCCGGCAAAAGAAAAGAGCCGCCCGCGGGCGGCTCTTTCGCTTCCGGGCGGGCCGGTTCAGGCGGCCGCGGTTTCCCGCTTCGCCGTCATCGGGAACGACAGCCCCAGCCAGGCGGCCGCGAAGAGCAGCGCCGCCGCCGCGTAGGCCCCGCCGGGCATGCCGCCCGAGGCCTTCACCGCCGAGAGGACCATGGAAGTGAAACCCTTGGAGAAGCGGTAGGTGAAGGCGTCGGCCACCTGCTTGGCGCGGTAGCGGGTGTCGTAGGAGAACGGGATGTAGAGCGTCTCCTTGGAGGCCCGGAAGATGGAATAGTCCATCCCCTTGAAGAGCAGGAAAGCGCCGGCGGCCAGGGCCAGCGACGGGGCGACGAGCAGCAGCGCGCAGGCCGCGATGTGCACGGCCGGGATGGCCGCCTGTATGCCGCGGGTCGGCACCCAGCGCAGCAGCAGCGGCGCCATGATGAACTGCATCGCGAACGAGAAGCCGTTGACCCACATCCAGAAGGAGCCCAGGTAGGCCGTGCGCAGGTCCTTGTCCGGCAGGGCGTCCTGCACCAGCAGCGAGAAGCGCATGTCCAGCATGGTGGCCACCACCTGGGCGCTGAAAATGACGAGGGCGATGAAGAGCACGGTGCGGTTCTGTTTCAGTATGCTCAGGTGCACGTGGCCGAGCCGGCCGCCGGCCTCCTCGCGCGAGGGCTGCGGCTCTCCGGCCTGCGCGTAAGCCCCTCGTATGAGCACGGCCGCCGGGAAGAACATGACGGCGGAGAAGAGGATGAAGGCCTCGGTGCCGAAGCCGGCCACGTAACGGCTGAGGAAGAAGCCGCCCAGCAGCGAGCCCAGCGCGCCCAGGCCGGCCACGGGGCCGTTGAAGACCTTGCCTTCCTCGTCGCGCAGCACGCTGTTGATGAAGGACCAGTACTGCTCCGAGATTATCACGACATAGGATTCCTTGAAGACGTAGAGCAGGAAGGCGGCGGGCTTGCCGAGAAGGCCCACGGCGAAATAGAGGCCGACCAGGCCGGCGGCCGAGACCAGCATGGAACCGACCATGGTGCGCGAGCCGCCGAAGGCCGAGAGCGAGCGCCCGTAGAGGTAGATCATGGCCGCCATGAAGAAAGGCACCACGCTCAGCGCGTAGGGTTTGTCGGCCGCGCTGAAATGGGCCATGAAGATGGATTCGGCGGGCGAGCGGATGAACTCGTAGCCGCAGAAGAGGAAGGTGGCCGAGAAACCCGCCAGGAAGACGCCGCGCGCCACGTGCCGCCCGCGTTCCGTCTTTAACGCCGCCATCAGTGTGCTCATACGCAAATTATCGCAAAAAAGGGACGCTGATTCCTAAATGCCTATTCATCAGCGCTCCGGGATACGCCGTACGCCCGTTCCGCGCCTCCCTTACCGGCGCGGAATAGGCATTTAGGAATCAGCGTCCCCTACCTAATACCTGAACTGCCCCTTCTCGTATATGGTCGCTTTTTTCCCGTTCTTCAGCGTCGCGGTGACTTTCTTGTCCTCGGTATTGATCATGTCCCAGTGCACGGCCGAGTCGTTGTAGCCCAGCTTCGCCTTGGCCTCTTTGGTCAGTTTCGACGGGTCCCCGGCGTAGGTGTCGCTATAGGCGCTGCCGATGGCGACGTGGCAGTTGCCGTGCTTCCCCCCGTGGTTCTCGTCGAAGAGGATGTCGGCCATGAACTTGTCTATCTTGGAGAAGCGGCGGTCGGTCAGCGAGTATTCGCCTATCTGCGCGGCGCCCCTGTCGGTGGCCATGACCTTGCGGACATAATCCTGGCCCCTGGCCGCGGAGATCTTAGCGGCGCGGCCGTCCTTGAACTCCAGGCGGATCTTCTCCACGTAGTTGCCGCCGCGGAAGGTGGGCAGATTGGCGTAGTAGACGCCGCGCGTGCCGCGCCAGTCGGGCGAGGTGAAGATCTCGAAGCTCGGGATATTGTGGCCGCTCACCCCGAGGAACTTGCGGCGGTCGCCCAGTTTCACTTCGAAGTCCATGGAAGCCGATTCGGTGCGGATGGTGTCTATCGGCAGGGCGTTGAGCCATTTCTTGATGGCCGTCACTTCTTTGAAGATGCTGTTCCACTTTTTGGCCGGGTCGGGCTCGTTGATATAGCAGGCCTTGGCTATCTGCGCCGCGTACTCCTTGAGCGAAAGCCTGGCCTGCCTGGCCAGCTCCTCCGTCGGGTAGGTGCAGAGGGTCCAGGCGAACTGCCCCTTCTCCTCGCGCTTATTGCGTATCTCCCAGAGCGGCTTGCGGGCTATGGCGGCCTGCGACTGCCGCTTGGTGTCTATGTCCTTGAGATGGGTCAGCGAGGCGGGAGCGTTGATGTAGACATAGCCGTTGAGGTTATTGTAGAGCTCCTTGTCCCAGGGCCCGAGGAAGCCGCGCTGTTTTTCGTCGGAATGCTCGTAGAAGGAACGCTCTATGGCCGGGGTGGCGAGGAAATTGAAGACCACGTTGAAACCGCGCCTGACCAGTTTGCGGTGGACTATCTCGCCCAGTTCTTTGGCCTCCAGGTCGCAGCGGACCAGGATATTGTCGTACTTCTTGAAGGGCTTGGGGCGGGCGGCGGTCAGGCCCCAGATCAGGGCGTCGGCGTACTTCTCCAGTTGTCTCGGGGTGTAAACGCTCATGTTCTCCTCCTGTTTCGATCTCGGGGGGCGCCGGCCCCTCCGAATCATTCTACCAAAGCGGTCAGCGGCTACGCCCCAGGCCAATCCCGCACTCGTCACGGTTCGCTTTTTCCAGGATGCACCTTCGCTCCGTTCGGCCGGGCACGAACTCGGCCCGGGCGCATAGCGCCTCGGGCCTCAGACAATCATGCCCGTCCGGCAGTGCCGGTGCCCTCACTACGCTCGGGAAAAAGCTTGTATAACCAGGTTTTATTATACTCACTGTTACAGAGGTCTGACAGGCCATCACCGGATAGGCCGACAAAAACGAGGTACGCCAAGACCGTTGAGGAGCATGGTCGTCCGGTGACA
>Ga0302246_1000195_pt1 | contig 61376 bp, 57 predicted proteins | sample AAG_UR_Trp_MG_FD_193533 | JGI IMG/M metagenome (GOLD analysis project Ga0302246, IMG submission 193533) | Enriched activated sludge microbial communities from anaerobic digester in WTTP, New Holstein, Wisconsin, United States - AAG_UR_Trp | ecosystem: Engineered > Bioreactor > Anaerobic >... | reverse complement strand
CCGGCACCGTGCCCTTTATCTGCGTATCCGTCCACAAAGTCAGCGGCGCGGTGGCCCCGCCTATCAGCGCCAGCGTAGTACCCGCAGAGTAAGTACCGAAGCCTTCGCCTGTTATAGTGAATGGCAGGCCTATAGGTCCGGAAGAGGGCGTGATGGAAGCCTCCGCCGCGCCCGACGAAGGTGCGACCGTGAAGTGGGCAGTCTTCACCGCCGAGGCGTTCATCACCATGTCATGGGCCAGGTAATAGACGGTATGCGTGCCGGGCGTCAGCGTGAACGGGCCTTCATAGCCCGAATTGCCGCAGGTGCCGCGCGGGCCGTCATCTTCTTCGTCCTCGCCCTCCCCTTCTTCGCCGTCGCCTTCACCGCCTTCGCCTTCCTCACCGCCGTCCTCCTCCTCTGGCGGGCAGCTGTCGAAGGTGACGTCTATCAGGTATTCCGCCTCGTTAAGACCCGAGGCCACGCCGTTGGAAATAGGGTCGAGCGCTTCCAAAGTTATGGAGTCCCCCTCGATCAAATAGGCCTCGCCGCCGTCGGGCACCGTGGAACCCGCGGCATGCAACCAGACCTCCGGCGGAGTGCCGTCGACATAAATGCGAACGGAACGCATTTCCGCGTTACCGACATGGTCCGAGCTGAAATAGTGAACGGTATGGCTGCCTTCGGCCAGGGTGAAAGGACCGGCGTATCTGGAGTTCCCGCAGGTGCCGGGAGGACCCTCATCATCCCCCTCCCCGTCATCTTCCGGGCAGCTTTCGGGGTCTATGTCCGCCAGCCAGGCGATCTCTTCGACGCCGGAGGCCACGCCGTTGGAGACTGGGTCCATGGCATCCAGCGCTATGGAGGCGCCTTCGACCACATATATTTCAGCCCCGGCGGGATACTCCATCCCGTCTACGGTTAAACGCGTTACCGGCGGCGTACCGTCGACGTAGAAAGTGGCCTCTTTGAGCAGTTCATAGTTGCCCGCCGCGTCCGCGGAGCCGTAGCCGAGCCGCCGGACGCCTTCCGGCAATGTGATGCCGGGGGAATAAGTCATGAATTGCCCCAGGCTGGCCGGGACCAGGCCGGTCTCGAAGAGGGCTTCGGTCAGGTCGGGAGTATAATAGGTATCGACCATCCCGCCCCGGTCGTCCTCGGCCAGCAGGCCTATCGTGGTCCCCGTGGAGATAAAATTGCCGCCCTGCCCGTCGATATACACATCCTCGATCGGTTCCAGCGTCGTGAACGGCGGCCAAAGGTCCGGCGCCTCAACGTCCGGAGTGGCCTGTCCGCCTATCGCCACCGCGAAAGGCGAGGCGGTCGTCGAGTAGCCGAATACCACCTTATTGACCCGGTCCACCCCCTGCGTGATGTCCTGTCCGTTGTGCAGCAGCCTGAGATACGGCTCCTGCCAAGGTTGGACCCCCGCGGCCGCGTACTTTATGGCTATCGTGAAGCCGCCGGTATAGTCGGCGTCGATGTGAACATCGTAAGCCAATGGGGTGGGGAGCTGGGTATATCCATCCGGCAGGTCGACAGAAGTCGGATTGGCGTGGAAACTGGCGGCGCGGGTGACATCAGCGAGTCGCAGGGAAATATCCCCGACTGGTACCGAGACATTAGCGCCGGTCAGAGGCTGCGACCCCGGAATTTTAAACTCCACTTCCCCAGTCGTCATCGTCATCCACTTGTCCATGACGGCGACATAAGCCGTATGTGTTCCCGGGGAAGCATAAAAATGGGCCAGGCCGATACCCGGGGGAAGTACGACGCTTTCTTCATGCGGCCAGGTACTGAAAGGTTTATCTATAGCATACGTGGCGACCAAGTCCGCCGGTCCGAAAGCGTCACTCTGGATATTTAAAAACAATTCTCTGTCTTTCCGCGGCTTGATGATCGGCGCGGGGGAATGCGGCGGCGGCGCCGGCTGCGGAACGGAATAGGCGCGCGCCTGGGAAGAATCCGCCAGAGTTTGGCGCTGCGCATCGAATTCCCGCCAGTTGCCGGCTCGGTCGAAGACGCGTGCAACGAGATTTTTGTCCGGATTGCAATTGCATTCCAGCGTGCGCGCCTGGGAACCGAGCGTATCCGCGTCGTCCACCGCGAGTAGAGAAATGTCTGTTGCGGTGGATGAATAGAGATAATATTCGATGCGGTCTATGCCGGACTCAGCGTCGTTGGCGACGGCTGATATCCGGAACCGGTCCCCGAGGTCATTTACCGACAGAGCGCTGAGCTTGGGCCAGCTCACGTCAAGAGGAACAGTTTTCTCACGCAGTAATTTAATCGGGGTCTGAAATCGTGCATCTTCCTCTTCCGATGGCACAAGGGGAACGCCCGCTTGTTTATAGGCGTGTATGACCAGACCGTCACAACGGAACCGTTTGGGGAGAGTCTCCCCAGGGTCATATTGCCAGAGATCTACAGGAAGGATACCGTATACATATTCCTTCCCGAGCAGCAGAGCGGCTTGATAGGCGACACGGTCGTTTAGGTCGGCCGACAAGGACCCGCTCTTTGGCGTCCTTGCCCCCCAATAGTTGTTCGGGTCGCCTTTGATAAACTCCGCGGCCGAAACTCCTCTAACATATTCGCCGTCGGCATGGACTATATAATGGAAATGGTCCGAATCTGAAACCGGCAATAGTTTGCCCCCATTTCTCTGCAAACTCGCCACAAAGGCCGCCGTGCTCTGGCCTTTCTGGTAATCGGAGTCGCTTACGACATAGATCCCGTTGTGGCCCCATTCTTCAATACTGCGGGGCAGAGGCGAATTTTGTAATTTTCTGAATACTATCGACCCGGTCTCGAACTTGTCCGGCGGGTCATAGGCCGCGAACGCGGGCGAGGCAACGCAGACATTGTAGTCGAATTTCTGTTCCACGGTCCCTGTGTGACCGAATTTATCGACGGCATAGACCGTAAGCGTATAATGGCTCCCGGAGATAATATTCCTATCCGTCAGCCCCTCGTAAGCCCAGGCCAGGGAAGTGGTACCCGAAGGGAGCTCCAAGACAATCGTCGCACCGGCATCCGCTGCCCAGTTCGCACCGTTCCAGTAAGTGGTCGTACCCCACCGGTCGAGCTGAGCGATCTTGAGAGAGATGGACTGGATCTCCGCCGGGTCCGCGGCCGTTCCGGAAATGGCCGGGCTGGAGATGAACATCATGCCGGGGGAAGTGGTAATGTCTATTTCAGGCGGGGTCCTGTCCACCACGAATTGGATACGTTTACGTTCCCAAAAATTCAGCCTGTCAAGGGCCCATACGACCACCTCAAAAGAGCAATTCCCCGTTTCCGGATAGACGGCATGGTCGGCTAAGTCGTAACGAAGCGCGAGGTGCGCCATCGGCCCTTTAACAAAGTCGCAACCGGGGAAGTTCTCGTCGCAATATCGCCACATAATGCTGTAGTCGTCGGGCTCCGAGTCCGTGGATTTACGCACCTGGCACGATCTGCCACCAGGGCGAAGGGTAACATCGACCTGCTTCATTTTTGAACCAGAATCGGCCACTTCACCTAAGATGACTATTGCTGTCTTTGTGGAAATGATGGCTCCGTCTTCCGGCGCCGTCAGGGCTATGGTAGGAGAGGAATTGTCGATATAGAATCCTTTACTGAGACTGAACGAGAAAGACCGTTCGCTCCCGTCCACCCTATTCTTCGCCACCCCGCTGATCCGCGCATTATGGGGCCCCTCGGATAGGCCCAGGTGCGGCACATTGCAGGTCATGGCAAGGAGTTGTCCGTCGCCGCAGCCAGCGACAATTCCCCCGTCGACGTGAAGAGTACCACTGCTGAAAGCTAGTGGTGCGCAATCCGGCGGATGACATGACGCCCGGACGGTGCCGAAAGAGATGCCGCTCTGCGCGTCGAGCGTGTAGTAATTGTCCGGACCGATGTTCCACTCCATAGCGAGGCTCGGCCAGGTGGCCGGGTCGGACGCAAAAGCCGGAGGAACCGCGAGCGTGTGCAGCAATAAAACCATGGCGAATAGGACGGAATATTTAGCCGCCGAGAATCCCTTCATGCTATCCCCCCGATCCCTTCACTTTTTTCTTGAGGTCTTTCAGGCACTGCTTCAAATGTTTGTAATCCATGTGGTCGTCGGGATATTTTTCCCCCCGGGCCTCCATCCGCTCCTGCGTCCAGGTCCAGCGCGAATCAACGGCGAAGTTGTCTATCATCCGCTCCAGCACCGGGATGGCGCGCGCGTCGCCAAGTTGCACCAGCAATCTGGCCCCGGCAGAAACATCCATTGTGTTCCCGCCGCCGCCGGGCTTGGCACTGAATCCGTCGGCCGGCAAGAACCAGCGCAATATGGGCTCGACCGCCTCTTTTACGCCCAGATAGACTAAGATCGCGGCGGCCTCTTGGCGCGAGGCGCCCAAGCGCGACCTATCGTCCAGCAACTTCAAAAACCGGGGAACTATCAGCGGTTTCACCAGTTCCCGTCCCTCAGGTGTGAGGATATGCTCCCAGAACTGTAATATGGCGGTAGCATGATAAAAAGAATCCGGCGCGCTTTCATCGTATATCTTCAGCAGGCAGCCTATGGCGCGCGGGTCCTTGGATTTGCCGAGCGCGCGTATGGCGTTGAGATTTATGCCTATTTCATTGAAATCGGCCGGCTCACGGCGGGTAAGTTCCATCAACATATCGACGTCGTCACCGCCGGCATAGCCCACCACGGTCATAACGTTCTTGAGCACCTCGCCGGGGGTGGCGGGGTCTTTGGCTGTTTCTTTCATCGCTTCGCTGACGCGGCTGTCGGTACGAGCGACTTCCAGCAGCATTATGGCCGCCATGCCCCGGACGCGGCCGTGATCTTCCTTGTCGCGCATGATCGCCACAAGGCTGTCGGCATAGCGGCCTATAGCCCTGGCGCTTACGGTGTAATTCTTCTGCAGCATTATCCCGTAGCGTATACGCCAGTCAACGCTTTTATCGGACAATACTTCCACCAGCTCGGCGTTGAACCGCAGGGAATCAAGTTTTCCTCCGGCCTTTTCGGCCAGCCGCTCAAGCGCGGCGTCGTCCTGGCCTTTTTCCCCGGCGGCTATCTTTTCAAGCTCCTGGATCCTTTTGCGTAGCGAAGCAGAGACCTTCACCCCGCCGGCCTTGTAAGGCGCTGTGGATTCGCCGGGCTCAAGGTCTTCCAGCGGCGCGTCTTCAAGATAGGGGTCGTCCTCCGCCGGAGCCGCCACCGTCGCGGCATTTTCCGCGAAGATGACGGCCGGCATGGCTGTCAGCAGAAGTAGAAGCAGAGATGTTTTAAGTACGAAGTTTATCCCTATAATAAGCACTTACCTCGGCCAGACATAGGTCTCACATGTCTCGGCGACTAAAACCTCTGCTGAAGCGACTGCAATCGTACATGATAAAAGAAGCCCTGACAGTCTTTTTACCAGATTTTTATTCCTGCTCATTGCCCCCCCCCGGACCTATTTTCTAGTACCTATACCCCTGACCTTTATGCCATGTAGCCTTCCTGTTCTCGCGGACGCATTTTTTGAGGCGCTCAAGGTGCTCCTGTATTCGCTTATAGTGGACCGAGCCTTCCGGGAATTTGAGCCCACGTTCTATCAGGTTTTCCTTTTCCCAGGTAAATCTTGTATCTGCCGGATATTTTTTTAGGACATCTTCCATCGCTTTTATTCCGCGTTTGTCGCACAGGTCGGCCAAAAGCCGGGTGCCCCAAAAGACGTCTGCAGCCCCTCCCCCGCTATCTTTTACAGGCATCCGGTCTTCGCCGGCCGGCAAAAACCAGCGGGTGATGGGCTCATATACCTCGCGGACATTCAAGCGCACCAACAGTTCCGCCGCATAGTTTCGAGAGGCGCCCATATACGACCTGTCGTCCACCATTTTCAATAGTTTCGGCGTCAGGACCGGCACAAGCGCGGCCCGGCGCTCCGGGGAGGACACTATCATGCATTGCAATCCTTCTATGGCCGTGACATTGAAGAAAGAATCCGGCGCGCTTTCCTCTAAAATCTTCATCAACAGTTCCGGCGCTTTCGGATTTTGGGACCGGCATAGCGAGCGTATGGCATTGAGATTTATGCCTACCTCGTTAAAGCTTCCCGGCGCGCGGTTCATTATCTCCAAAAATCGGTCCACGTCATCTATCCCGGCGCCGCCCAGCACGGCCATCACCGGCTCCAGCAGCGCCGCTGGCGCGGTGGTGTCGACGGCTATCGCGGTCATAACCTCCCTGATATCGGCGTGCTCTTTGGCCAGCCCGGAAGATATAAGCAACGCCACGCTTCCGCGCACCCGTGGATGCTGTGTCCGGTCCGCCAGAATGGTTTTAAGTGCGGGCAACCGTTTTTCCACCGACCTAGACGTCACCATGAATTTCTTCACGCGCAGGAGCAAGTACCGTACCCGCCAATCCACGTCCCTGTCGGCCAACACTTCCACTAATTCATTGTTGAATCGCAATAAAGCCAGTTTGCCGCCGATCTCTCCGGAGATCCGCTCCAGCGCGGCGTCGTCCTGGCCCTTTTCCCCGGCGGCTATCTTTTCAAGTTCCTGGATCCTTTTGCGCAGCGAGGCCGAGACCTTCACCCCGCCGGCCTTGTAAGGAGCGGTGGATTCGCCGGGCTCGAGGTCCTCCAGCGGCGGCTCTTCGACCGCGTATCCGTCATTCGCAGCCGGGGATTCCTCCGCGGAAGTAAATTGCGGAATTATCGAGAAGACTAGTGCTGAAACCAGTATTTTAAGCATGAAAAGACACATCCTCCCACTAAGATGCCTGAACAAAGCGGCGTAATGTAGAACGGAGATGTTGTCCGGCGCGGCCCCTAAACCCCATATCCCGGACTATTTAAGGATTTTACACAAAACGAACGGATATTTGTCAATATACCGATTATGTCAATGTCGAGGATGGGAGTCTTTGGCGTTAAAACGATGGGAAGATTGCCGACTCTCCCCCCGCCGACAGGCAGATATGCTCGCCGGCCGGTGAACCCATGGACGCATGCATCCTGGAGGCCAGGTCTGTCAGAGCGCCATCCGTCATGGGTGAAACGGCCCCGGCCGGGTCCGCCACGAGGAAGACCCCGGCCCGGGCGGACCGTTCCCGGCGACCGCTCGCATGCGCCTGGCCCAGCTTTTTGCGGCAGAGGTCTTTCAGGCGCCGCTCTTTCTTTTCGTCCGCGCCGGAAAAGGCGTCCCGATTTTTCAGGCAGTGCACTTCGAAAAAGTATTTTTCTCCGGCCAGTACCGCCGAGATATCGGCTTCCCTTCTCTGTCCGCCCGGCAGAAAGCGTATCTCCGTGAAGCCGCGACGCGCGAGGATGTTAACGGCCCTCAGCTCGGCCAGCGCCGCCTCCAGCCTGTCAGGCGCGAAATTATTGTAGTCGAAGCCCGTTATGGAGAGTATCCCTTCGGCGGGCAGGGCCAGTGCCGCGGCGGACGAGTCCAGCAGGGCCTTTATGTTGCCGAGCCGCCGGGCAGGGTCGGCTTTAAGGGCTTTCCTGAGTTCTGACGCCGTTCCCTGCGCGATGAACTGCCCGAGATATGCCGCAAGTCGCGGAGGCAGTCCGGAAGCCGCTATCGCCGCAAGGACCTCTTTCCTGTTCATGACGGGAAGCTACCTGGCCGGCAGGGAGGAGCGTACGGCCCAGCGCAGTTTGGCGCAGGCGGAGCGGGGGTTGGAGCGGCGTTCGGCCGACGACGGCCTGGCCGGGGTCTGGGAGACCGACGAGTAAATCCCTTCTTCCTCGCCTTTGAAAAAAGCTTTCTTTACCCGCCGGTCCTCCCCGGAGTGGAAGGACAATATAGCGGCCCGGCCTCCGGGTTTCAGGCACCAGGGCAGGACGGAAAGGAAGCGGTCCAGCGCGCTGAATTCCTCGTTGACCTCTATGCGCAGCGCCATGAAGACGCGCTGCAGCGATTTCTTTATATCTTCCTCCGAGAGCCCGGGTGCCGCGGTTTTCAGCCCTGCCCGCACGGCGGCGGCCAGCGCCGCGGTGGTTGCCGGCGGCGGCGCCGCTGCCTTTATCGCGCGGGCTATCGGAGCGGCGTGAGGCTCGTCGGCGTTCTCCGCGAGTAGCGTTTCAAGGCGCTTTAGCTGGACCTGCCGCAGGAATTCGGCGGCGGGCTTGCCGCGGGAGGGATTGAGCCGGAGGTCCAGCGGCCCGTCGGCCTTGTAGGTGAAGCCGCGTTCGGGATTGTCCAGCTGCATCGACGAGACGCCCAGGTCGGCCAGGACGCAGTCGAAACCTCCCCCCGCCTCGCCCAGCAGGCCCATGATCCCGGCGTAATTCATCTTGCGTATGAGAAGCGCGTCCGGGCCGTAACCTTCGGCCCGGAGCCGGGCCTCCGTCTTGGGCAGTTCCACCGGGTCCACGTCCACGGCGAAAAGGCGGCCGCCGGGGAGCAGCCGCGGCAGTATGCGGCGGGCGTGTCCCCCGTAGCCGAGGGTCGCGTCAAAGCCGGTCTCGCCGGGTTTGGGATCGAGTATGGAGAGTATCTCTTCGACGCAGATGGGCCGATGGGTGCCGGCCGGAGTGAGGCCTTTGGCGATTATGTGCTCGATCTGGTCCGCGTATCTGGCGGGGTCGAGCTCCTTGTATTTTTGAGCGAAGCGGCGCGGGTGCGTGCCGCTGTAGCGGACGCGGCGCTTGTGCGGCTTCGGGGCCTCGTCGGTCATTTGCCGGGCCGTTCCGCGCTACCGCAGGTCGAGTACGTCCATGAGGCCGGGGCCGTAGGAGACGATGGAGAGCTTCGGGTAAGGATAGACCCTGGACAGCTCCCCGATTTTCTTGAGGAAGGCGGCGGCCTCGCCCTTTATGTCGGCGAGCCGCCTGGGATTGTCGGCGCCCTGGTAGAGGTCGATATGGGTTATCGCCAGCCGGGTGGCGGAGTTTATCGCGACGGCGCGGCGGGCCAGGTCGTACTCGAAAGCGCCTATGCGGCGCAGACGGCCGCTGACCGAGCCGACCTCGCGGCCCTTCGTGTGGTGTATATTAAGTTTCGACTTGTCCTTTATTTCCGCGGCCAGAGGGCCGGGGCCGACGCGGCTGACATAGGGTTTGAAGATGGCGTAGACGTCGCGCACGTATTTGGGGCCCAGGCCGGCCTCGGCGAGGAAGGTGGAGGCGGTGGTGTCGCGCGAAGTGACGTAGGGATATTCGCCGTGCAGCAGCGAGAGCTTCATGCCCTGCGTCCCTTCGACGATGACGCCGTCGCCGGCGGAGAGCGCCTTGTTGAGCAGCTCGGGCACGGGTCTCACCCAGCGGCGCAGCCGCGGCTCGTCCTTGGCGAACTTTATCTTCTTGCGGTCGATGCGCTCGCGCACGGCCGTGCCCAGGCCGGTGCCGACGCTGCCGATTGACTTCATCATGCGCGCGTCGCGGCGCTCGGCCGCCGTCTGGCGCGGCTCTATCACGACGGCGTTGGGGTCTATTATTATGCGGCCGGCGGTGCCGGTCAGCGCTATCTCTTTGAGCAGCCAGTCGGTGATGATGTAAGTGCCGGCGCCGAGCACCAGTTTCGTGCGCGGGTTGACGAAGCCGGCCGGAATGGATTTCAGCGCGTAGATCTTCCCTTTGTGGAAGACCGTGTGCCCCGCGTTGGGCCCGCCGACTTTCACCGCGTAGCGGTAATCGCCCTCGTGCGCCAGGTAGGCGCAGATCTTGCCCTTCCCTTCGTCGCCGCCCTGACCGCCCGCTACTATGTCTACCGGCATGAGGTCTCCTTCATTTCCCCCGGGCCAGGCGCGCGGCCAGGCCGGTGTAGGGTTTGGACAGCAAAGCTTTCAGTTCGGTCCTGACCGCCGGGCGCACGGGCAGGCTTTCTACGAAGTCCCGCAGGTCCGGCAGGGTTACGGCGCGGCCGCGGGTAAGTTCCTTGAGCAGCGAATAGGGATCCTTCACCCCCTCCCTGCGCAGGACGGTCTGCACCGCCTCGGCGTAGACCTCCGGATGCTCGGCCAGCGAGCGGGCGGCCGCGGCGCGGTCGACGCTTATGCGCGAAAAGCCTTCCATTACCGACTTGTAGGCGATGAGCGAATGGGCGAAGGCCGCGCCGTAATTGCGCTCGACCGTCGAGTCCGAAAGGTCGCGCTGCAGCCGGGAGACCGGCAGCTTGGCCGAGAAGAAGCCGCAGAGCGCGTTAGCCGCGCCCAGGTTCCCCTCGGCGTTCTCGAAGTGTATAGGGTTCACTTTCTGCGGCATCGTGGACGAGCCGACTTCCCCCGCCACGGCGCGCTGCACGATAAGGCCGTCGCTGATATAGCGCCAGATATCCTGGCACATGCCGACGAGTATCGTATTGGTCCGGCGCAGCGCGTCGAAAAGCTCGGCGACCGCGTCATGCGGCTCTATCTGCGTGGTGAGAGGAGCGGCTTCGATCTTTATCTTAAGTCCCTTCGAAGCCGCGGCGGCGAAGCGGCGGGCGAAGGCCGGCCAGTCGGCGCGCGGGAAAGCGGCAAGGTAGGCGTTGTAATTCCCGACCGCGCCGGACAGCTTCGCCTGGAGGCGCAGGCCGAGCAGTTGAGCGCGCTGGCGCTCGAGGCGCGAGGCGAAGACGGCGAATTCCTTGCCGAAGGTGGTGCCTACGGCGGGCTGGCCGTGCGTGCGGGCCAGCAGCGGGTCGGCGGCGTGGCGGCGGGCCAGGCGGCGGAGTCCGGCTATGATATCGTCGAGAGCGGGCAGCAGCACCTCGCCCAGGCCGCGCGAGAGCATCAGCGCGTACGAGAAGCTGTTGACGTCCTCGGAGGTGAGGGCGAAATGGACGTATTCCCTGTATTTGCCCAGGCCCGCTCTTTCAAGACGTTCGCGGATGAAGCGTTCGCAGGCCTTCACGTCGTGGCGGGTCTCTTTCTCTATCGTCTTGACGCGCGCCGCGTCGGCGGGAGAGGCGCTACGCAGGGCCTCCAGCAGTTTTTTTCCCTTCGCGGGCAGCCGCGGTATGCCGGTCCCGGGCAGGCCGCAGAGCAGTTCCAGGTAAAGCGCCTCGACCTCGAGACGGTGGCGTATGAGCGCCGCTTCGCTGAAATAACGGGAGAGTGGCCGGGCGACCGCCGCGTAGCGTCCGTCGACCGGGCTTACGGAATCCAGTTCGGTCATGCCGATATGATATCAAAAGGGCGGGAAAGGCGGCGAGCGGGGCGGGAAGCCCCGTCGCCCGCGATCAACGGGGTTCCGTCGGCGGGGTCGGCGGCGGTTCTCCGGGTCCGGACCCGCCGCCGCCGGCCTGCCAGGTCTTGAGCAGCGCGGCCGCGGCGGCCAGTTCCTTGAGCAGGGCGGCCAGTTCCGCGCGCTCCGGGTCCGCCAGACGTCCGCTGAAAAGAGAGAGTTTCTCCGAGATCCTGTTCAGTTCCCCGCCGAGCTTTTCGGCGAGCGCGGCCTGTCCCCGGGTGTCCGCCGGGGCGCCGCTTTCGCCGAGCCTGGCGGCGAGGGCCTTCTCCCGCGCCAGCGCTTCTTCCAGGCTGGAACTCAGCGCGGCGGTCTCGCCCTGCAGGTCGAAAACGGTATTGGCGGCTTCTTCGAAGTCGTGCTTCTCCTGTTCGATCTGGATCTGCGCCTCCGCGAGCTGGTTCCGCAGGGCGGTCAGCTCGGCCTCGCGCCCGAAGTCCTTTTTCCTCAGTTCCTCTTCCCGCCCGCGCAACTCCAGAAGTTCGGCCTGCACCGCCGCCAGCTTTTTCTCCGCGTCGTCCAGACCGGCCGGCGCTTTTCCCGCCCCCTGTTCCGCGCCGCCGCCGGCTTTGGCGACGGCCAGTTCGCGCTGCAGCGCCGCCGTCTGTTCCGCCGCCAGTATCAGCTGCTTTTCCAGCGCCTCTTTGGCCGCCTTCAGTCCGACGATCTCGCCGGCCAGGGAAGAGGCCTCTTTAATGTTGGTTTCCAGGTCGGCGGAGAGTCTGCGGGTCTCGGCTTCGGCCGCGGCCAGCCTGGCGAGGAGCTTGTCGTGCGAAGCGCGGTCCGCTCCCCCCGCGTCGTCCACGGTCTCCGGCGTCTCCCGGGCCGGGCCCGCCGCGGAGGCTTTAAGAGCGGTCAGTTCGCGCTCCAGTACCTGCGCCCGCTCCCGGGCGAGCGAAAGTTCTTTTTCCAGCGCCTCTTTGCCCGCCTTGAGCCCGGTCATTTCGCCGGCCAGGGCGGAAGCTTCCCTCGAACGCGCCTCCAGAGCGGAGGAAAGTTTAGAGGTCTCGGCTTCGGCCGCGGCCAGCCTGGCGAGGAGCTTGTCGTGAGAAGCGCGGTCCACCAGGTCCGCGGCGTCCGCGGCTTCCTGCGTCGCCCGTTGCGCGCGGCCGGCGGAAGCTTTGAGAGCGGTCAGTTCGTTTTCCAGTTCAGCCGCCCTTTCCGAGGTCAGCTTCAACTGCCTTTCAAGAGCTTCTTTTCCCGCCGTAAGGGCGGCCGTTTTCTCCGCCAGTTCGGAGGCTTCCTTAGAACGCGCCTCCAGGGCGGCGGAAAGCTTAGCGGTCTCCGAGTCGGCCGAGGTCAGTCTGATAAGTATCTCTTCGGGGGAAACGCGGCTCTCCGCTCCCCGCGCGGCGGCGTCCAGGATTTTCGCCAGCGGTTCGATGGCCGCTATGGCACGGAAGCGTTCCTCCAGCGCCGCCGCCCGGGCCTCCTCCCCCTTCGCGAAATTTTCCAGGCCGGCGCGTTCCGCTTCCATGAGCGCCACGCGCTCCTTTTCCGAATCGAGAAGGGCCGCGAGTTTTTCCGCCCGCTCCGCCATGGCCGCGTGGGCCTGCAGGAGGCCCGCGGCTTTCTTGACGAGTTCGTCCTTGTCCGCGGCGGCGGCGTGCAGGGCTTCGATCTCGGCCTTCAGCGCCGTTTCCCGCGCGGAGGCTTCCAGCAGCAGGCGGTCGAGATGGGCCAGGCGGGAATCGAGCTCCTCGGTCCGCTTGACGATCTTCGAGTAGTCGCCGGAAAGCCGTTCGGCTTCCTCCTGGGCGCTGGACATGGCGTCCCAGAGGAAACCGATCTCGGGCCCGGACCGGGGTTCCGCGGCGCTCACGGTCGCCTCCCCGCCGGCGGCGCGAAGCGGCGGGACACGTGGAATATGATAACCGGCATGCTCATAAGGAGGGAAGAGTGCGTCTTCCCTACATTGTAAATGATAATAGAGGCCGGTTACAAAGTTATTTCATCCCGGTTAAAGGTTCATGGTCCCGGAGCAAAGTGCTATAATAAGAGCGGTTCTTCAGGGCGGGGTGCGATTCCCCACCGGCGGTGGTCCGCGAAAGCGGCGAGCCCGCGAGCCGAGGGCGGAAGCCCGAGGCAGGACCCGGTGAGATCCCGGGGCCGACGGTAAAGTCCGGATGAGAGAAGGACCGGTGTAAAGGCCGCGCGCGGTTCTTTTTGGCGGCTTTCCCCAGCCCTGAAGACTACTTCAGGGCTTTTTTATTGGAGAACCGATGGACTTCGCTCCGATAGGGGAGATAGTAAAGGACATAAAGCGCGGCCGCATGGTGATATTGGCCGACGACGAGAGCCGCGAGAACGAGGGCGATATAGTCATGGCGGCCCAGTTCGCCACGCCGGAGAAGATCAATTTCATCGTCAGGGAAGCGCGCGGCCTGCTCTGTTCCCCTCTCTCGGCGGACCTGGCCCGCCGCCTGGACCTTTTCCCGATGGAGCGCGATAACTCCGACCCGTACAAGACGGCCTGGACCATCTCCGTCGACGCCAAAAAGGGGGTCACGACCGGGATCTCGGCCGCCGACAGGTCCCGCACCCTGAAGGCCCTCGCTTCCCCCTCTTCCGCTCCCGCCGATTTCACCCGTCCCGGACATGTTTTTCCGCTGCGCGCCAAGCCCGGTGGCGTGCTGGTACGCGCCGGCCATACCGAGGCCTGCGTCGATCTCCTTAACCTCGCCGGCCTGCGCCCCGCCGGCGTCATCTGCGAGATCATGCGCTCCGACGGCGGCATGGCCCGCATGCCGCAGCTCAGGACCTTCGCCCGCCGCCACCGCCTCAAGCTGGCCACCATCGCCGACCTCATAAAGTACCGGCGCGGCCGCGAGACCATGGTCGAGAAGCACGCCACGGCCGCGCTCCCTACCTCTCACGGCGTTTTTACGATGCACGTTTACCGCGAAAAGCTCACCGGCCTGGAGCATATCGCGCTGGTGAAGGGCGAGCCCGGCCCCGCGGCGCTGGTGCGGGTGCACTCCGAGTGCCTGACCGGCGACGTCTTCGGTTCGCGGCGCTGCGACTGCGGCGAGCAGCTCGACGCCGCCCTGGCCGCCATAGCTAAGGAGGGTTCGGGTATCCTGCTCTATATGCGCCAGGAAGGCCGGGGCATAGGGCTGGGGAACAAGATAAAAGCCTACGCGCTCCAGGACAAGGGCTACGACACCGTCGAGGCCAACCTTGCGCTGGGTTTTCCCGCCGACCTGCGCGACTACGGCACCGGCGCGCAGATACTCTCCGATCTCGGCGTCCGCCGGCTGCGGCTGCTGACTAACAACCCGCGCAAGCTGGCCGGGCTGGGCGGCTACGGCCTTAAGATAGCGGAGCGCGTCCCGCTGGTGATGAAATCCAACGCGCACAACAGGAAATATCTGGCGACGAAGGCCCGCAAGCTCGGGCATATGTTCATTTAGGAGGACGAATGAAGATAATAGAAGGAAAACTCAAAGCGGATAAACTCAAGTTCGCTCTGGTCGTGTCCCGGTTCAACGACTTCCTCACCGGCAAGCTGGCCGACGGGGCCGTCGACACGCTGAAGAGACACGGCGCCGACGAGAAGGACATAACGCTGGTGAAGGTTCCGGGCGCCTACGAACTGGCGCTGGCCGCCGACAAGGCCGCCGGCGGGAATTACGACGCCGTCGTCTGCCTCGGCGTCATCATCCGCGGCGATACCCCGCATTTCGACCTGGTCGCGGCCGAGACCGCCAAGGGCGTGGCCGAAGTGTCGATGCGCCGCAAGAAGCCTGTCATCTTCGGCGTGGTCGCCGCGGACAACCTGGAGCAGGCCATAGAGCGCTGCGGCACCAAGCAGGGCAACAAGGGCGCCGAGGCCGCCATGGCCGCCATCGAAATGGCCGACCTGTTCCGGAACTTGTAAGGGGACAATGGGGGTGGCGGCGGATCCGCGGAGAAAAACCGTCCGGAGCCGCGAGCTTGCGTAAGCGCGAGCGGCGAGAGCCGGAAGGGCGAGCACGGTGTGCGAGACCCTGTTTTTCGGAGCGAACCGCCGACAGGCCCCCCATACTTGCTCCTTGTTTTATGACCGATAAAGAACTGATGAAGCGGGCGATAGCGCTGGCGCGGCGCGGCAGCCGCGGCGCGCATCCCAATCCCATCGTCGGCGCGGTGCTGGCCAAAAAAGGCCGGATCATAGCCGAGGGCTGGCACGCCCGTTTCGGCGGCCCGCACGCCGAGGCGTCCGCCCTGAAGAAGGCCGGGAGCCGCGCCCGGGGCGCCGACCTCTACGTCACGCTGGAACCCTGTTCCACCCACGGCAAGACCCCGCCCTGCACCGAAGCGATAAAGGCGGCCGGCGTGGCGCGCGTCTTCATCGGCGCTTCCGACCCCAATCCCTGCCACAGCTGCCGCGGCGGCGCCATACTGCGCGCGGCCGGCGTAAAGGTGACGACGGGCCTGCTGCGGAAAGAGTGCGATGACCTCAACCCGGCCTTCGCCAGGTATATGCGGACCCGCCTGCCTTATGTCACGCTCAAGACGGCCCAGAGCCTGGACGGCAGGATAGCCGACGCGGCCGGCCGCTCGCGCTGGATCTCTTCCCCGCAGTCGCGCCGTTTCGCTCATAAGCTGCGCGCCGAAGCCGACGCCGTAATTGCCGGCGTCGGTACGGTGCTGGCGGACGACCCGCTGCTCAATGTGCGCGGTTTCAAAGTCCCGCGCCAGCCCTGGGTGGTCATCCTCGATTCCCGGCTGCGCATACCGCCGAAGGCGCGTGTTTTCGGGAACGACCGCGTCATCGTCGCCGTCGCCGGCAAAGCCCCGACGACGGCGGTAAAGCGCCTCCCCGGTCACGCCGAAGTGCTGGAACTCCCCCGGGACCGCGACGGGCGGCCTTCGCTGCCGGCGCTGCTCAAGGCGCTTGGCTCCATAGGGATAAGCCACATACTCGTGGAGGGCGGCGGAAAAGTCGCCGGTTCCTTCATCAGCCAGGGCCTGGTGGACCGCTATTGCTGCATCATCGCCCCCATGGTCATCGGCGGCACGGACTCCCGCGGTTCCGCCGTCTGGCCCGACAGGCTCAACGCCGCCCGCAAAGTGCTGGGCGTGCAGGCCGAGGTGAAAGATATCCTGCGCCTCGGCCCCGACCTTATGCTCGACGTGAGGTTCAGGTAATGTTCACGGGAATGATCGAAGCGGTGGGAAAGCTGAAGTCATATGCCGGCGGGAGGCTGGCCGTGGAAGTGCCGGCCGGCTGGAAGCTGGAGACCGGCGAGAGCGTCGCCGTCAACGGCGCCTGCCTCACTTATGTCTCGGCGAAGGGCCGCGCGGCCTTTTTCGACCTCAGCCCCGAGACCCGCTCGCGCACCGCGCTGGGCCTGCTGGGCCCCGGCGCGCCGCTCAACCTGGAACGCGCGCTCAAGGTCGGCGCCCGCCTCGGCGGACATTTCGTCACCGGGCACATAGACGGGACGGTGAAAGTGCTCGCCGTCCATAAGGAAGCCAGCAGCTTCACCCTCGAACTGGAGACCGGCGCCGGCGCGGTCATGGTCGAAAAGGGCTCCGTCGCGCTCGACGGCGTCAGCCTGACCGTCTTCGCCGTCACCCCGCGCTCCTTCAGGACCGCCATTATCCCCCACACCTGGGCCAATACCGCGCTCGCCGCCCTCAGGCCCGGCTCCGCCGTCAACATCGAGTACGATATACTCGGCAAATACGCGCGCGCCTGCGCGGCCGGGGACGCCGCCCTGCGCGAGGCGCTCGGGAAGAACGGGTTTTTATGATCCGTCATTGACCGCGGTCAACTTAAATCGTATATTGTCCGTACCTATGAAAAAGACCCTTTTCCTGCTCCTGTCCTGCGCCCTCGTTTCCCCCGTCTTCGCCGAGGGCGGGAAAAACCCGGAGAACGGCCTGTCTTTCCGGCAGCTCCTCTCCCGGGTGGCCGTCTCCAACTCCTCGCTCGCTCTTCCCGAGCCGGAGGCGGCGGTCGTGAAGGACGACCTGTCCCTGCTGGCCGACGACCGCTCATGGCTCACCGTGGCCGCCTCCGACAAGTATCAGCGCACCCGCCTGCTGGAAATGGGTTTGGATATAGTCGAGATAGAAAATGGTTTCGTGCGCGGCTTCGCCCGCGAGTCCGCCGTGCGGGAGATAGCCGCCGGGGGCTTCAGGATCGACGACAAGGTCTCGATATACAATTTCGACAAGGATTTTCCCCTCGCCGACGCCGCTTATCATAACTTCGGGGAGACCGTCGAGGTACTGAAGCAGCTGGCCGCCGCCCATCCCGAAGAGACCTCGCTGTTCTCCATAGGCAGGACGGTGGAGGGCCGCGACATCTGGGCGCTGCGCATCAATCCGGCGGAGAAGGGCACGGCCCCCAGCGCCAGGCCCGGCGCCGTCTTCATGGCCAACCATCACGCGCGCGAACACCTGACCAACGAGGTCGCGCTGCTCTTCGCCGTCTGGCTGCTCGAGAACAAGAACGCCCCCGAGGCGCGCAGATACATCGACACCCTCGACATCCATATCATCCCGATGGTCAATCCCGACGGAGCCGAGTACGATATCGCCGCCGGCAAGTACCGCTGGTGGCGCAAGAACCGCTCCGTGAACGCGGGCGGCTCCTACGGCGTGGACCTCAACCGCAACTACGACGCGCGCTGGTGCGAGGCCGGCTCTTCCACCAACCCGTCGGCCGACACCTATTGCGGACCTTACGCCTTCTCCGAGCCCGAGACCCGCGCCGTGCGCGACTTCGTCCTGGCCCGGCCGAACATAAAGACGCTGCTCACCTATCACACCTATTCCGAACTGATACTTTACCCGTGGGCCGGACTCGACGAGCCGCTCGAGGACAAGACGGACCTCAAGGTCTTCGAGACGATGGCGAGAGCCTTCGCAGGCTATACCGGTTATGTGCCTCAGCAGTCCAGCGATCTCTATGTCGCCACCGGCGATACGACGGACTGGGCCTATATGCAGCGCCGCATCTTCGCCTTCACTTTCGAGATGACCCCCAAGCGCTGGGGCGGCGGCGGCTTCTATCCCGGCGCCGGCGTGATAGAGAAGGTCGTGGCCGACAATATCAAGGCCGCGATGTACATGCTCAGCGTGACCGACGACCCGTACAAGCTGGCGCGCTGAGATATACCGCGCGTCTGCCGAAAAAGGTCCGGGATATGCTCCCGGACCTTTTTTTGGGGCCTATGTTCCCGCTGGGTCCAAAGACCTTAGCCCACCACCCCCTCTTCTGATATGATATCCGTATGACCACTTTCATCAAAGTTCTCGTCTTCGCCTTTTTGATCCCCGCCGCTCCGGCCGCCGCGGCGCCCTTCGCCCTCAATTCCATGAACGCCTCGGACGTGGTCGCCGCGCCGGTGCCGGCCCCTGAGACCGTCGTCCCTAATGCCGGCGCTACCGTCCCCGCCGAGTGGACCGTGATGGTTTATTCCACCACCCGCGACCAGCTGCGTTACGCCCTGCTCTGGCAGCTGCTGGAGATGAAACGCGTCGGCGCTTCGGAAAAGGTCCGGGTCGTGGCGCAGGCCACTCTTCCTTTCCTCAAGGCCGACGGCTCCGTTTCGACCGACACCGTGCGCATAGCCCTCGGCGGCCCGGCCGCGGAGGGCGCGGTGGACGCCGCCCTGGAGAAGGTCTTCTCGGGCGGGCAGATAGACGAGAGCGCGCTCGAGGCCTTCGGCGCTGACATAGTCTGGCGCGCCCCGGCCGGGGACACCGGCGACTGGCGGGCCGCCGCCGATTTCACGCGCTGGGCCGCCGCCTCATACCCCTCTTCGCGCCGCGCCTTCTTCATCTACGGCCACGGCAACGGCTTCTTCGACGGGAAAAAGCAGCCCGCCCAGAAGGGCACGCTGATGGACACCGAGACCGGTAATTACGTCACGCTGCCGGAACTGCGCGAGCTGATGCGCGCCACCGGGCATGTGGACGCTTTCGTCATGACCTCCTGCATCATGCAGATGGCCGAGGTGGCCTGGCAGGTCAAGGACTACGCCGACGTGGTGGTGGGTTCGAGCGAACTGATGTACGCTCTGGGCTACGATATGGGCGGCATGCTGCAGCTGCTCAATTCGGTCCCCGCCGTTCCTTCCGCCGAGCTCGGGAAGTTCCTAGCCGCCGGATATGTCGAGCGGGCCAAGGCGTTCGAAAGGCCGGGCGCCCACGCCTCGGTGCTGGATACCTCCGCGCTCGACGAGCTGGGCCGTAGGGTGCGCGCCTGGGTGGAGGCCGAGACCGCTTTCGACAATCACGAGGCCGAGAACGCCGGGATAAAAGGAGCGGCCCGCTTCGATATCTTCGGCGTCACCATGGCCACCGACGCCCCGCATATAGCGGCGGCCCTGTCCGTCTCCGGCGACCTTTACGATTTCGTCAGGATAGTGGCGGAGAAGACCCCCGCGGACGCTCCCGAGGGAGCGCTGGCCGTCGCCCGCGCGAATGAACTGATGTCCTTCATCTCGGACGGGCTGTTCCACGGCTACTACCAGTACGGCACTTCCCCTACGGGCTTCCCATACGCGCGCACCCACGGCATTTCCGCTCATGTGCCGCCGGTGAGGCTGGTCGGCGACTCGCTGGAGGGCTTCATGGCCCTGCAGGAGACCGATTACTGGTCGCTGCCTTTCGCCGTCGAGACCGGCTGGGGCCCCTTCATCCGCCGGATCTATTCCAGTTATAAATAGGGCATCCGCCCGTTAAAAGGGAAAGGCCGGGAGATCCCTCCCGGCCCTTTCTTTTGCGCGTCTGAAACTCAGTCCCCCTTGGACGAGAGCCGCTCGTAGGCGGCCTGTATTTCCTTGAAGCGGCGGTGCGCCAGCGCCTTGAACTCGTCCCCAAGGTGGTCGACCTTGTCCGGGTGGTATTTATTGGCCAGTTTCAGGTAGGCGGCGCGTATCTCGTCGGCGGAGGCGTCCGGCGCGACGCCCAGGACCTTGTAAGGGTCTTCCTCCGGTCCCGGCCCGCCGGCTTCCGCGGCGGGCCCTTCTTCCGCCGGCCCGGCCTTTTCCCCTCTCCGTCCCGCCCTGAGCAGGGCCGGGCGCCGCACCAGGTACCAGTAAAGAGCCGCTATCACCAGGATATCGTCTATGAGGCCGAAGCGGCCGAGCCCCCGCTCGGGCAGCAGGTCTATCGGGCTCAATAAATAAAGAGCGGACAGGACGTAGAACCAGGTCTTCATCGGCTTAAGGAAGGAAAGGAAGGGCGTTGGCCGCGGGGAGCAGGAAGAAGTCCGCCGCCAGGCCTCCGAGCAGGACGAAGGAGCCCAGCAGCCACAGCATGGCCGGCGTGCCGGCCCGCGGTGCGGCGGGCGTGTCGGCCTTGCCGGCGTATATGGCGGTTATTATCGAGAGATAGTAGTAGAGCGAGACGGCGCTGGCCAGTACCGCGATGACGACTAGCCCGGGGCTCCCGCCGCGCACGGCCTGGGCGAAGAGCCAGAACTTGCCGAAGAAGCCGGCCAGCGGCGGTATGCCGGCCAGCGAGAGGACGAAGACGGCCATCAGGGCGGCCTTGGCGGGGTCCGCGGCGGCGAGTCCCCGGAGATCGGCGAGCGTGACGCCTTTCTCGTGCTTCTCGAGTATCGCGACCAGCGAGAAGGCCCCTATGGTGGCGGCGGCGTAGACGGCGAGGTAGAAATAGACGGCCGGGAAAGCGGCCTTGCCGCCCATGAAGCCGGTCAGCAGGTAGCCGGCGTGCGCCACGCTGGAGTAGGCCAGCATGCGCTTGACGCCCGCCTGCGGCAGGGCGGCTATATTGCCGGCGGCCATGGTCAGCGCGGCCGCCCACCAGAATATTTTGTAATAGAGCGGCAGGTCGGCGGCGGCGAAGAGGCGGAAGAGTATCAGGACGGCGCCGGCCTTGACGGCCGAGGCCATGAAGGCGGAGACGGGCGTCGGTGCCCCCTCGTAGACGTCCGGCACCCACATATGGAAAGGCACCAGCGCGGCCTTGAAGGCGAAGCCGGCCATGATGAGCAGGAAGCCCGCCGAGGCGGCGGCCTGGTTCACTTTCAGTCCGGAGATGGCGGCGGCCGACTGTATCAGCACCGAGCCGACGGAGCCGTAGAAGAAAGCGATGCCCAGCACGGTCAGCGCGGCGCCGAAGGAGCCGAGCAGGAAATATTTATAACCGGCCTCGGCGCCGGCGGCGGTGCGGCGGGCGGCGGCCAGCGCGTAGAGCGGCAGGGAGACGACTTCCAGCGCGATGAAGACGCCGATGAGGTCGCCGGTAGCCAGCATGGCCATCAGGCCGACGGTGGAGATGGGAAGCAGGAAATAGTATTCATTGGCCGGCAGTTGGGCGGCGCAGGCGGCGCGCGGGGTCAGGTCTACGGCGGCGAAGGCGGCGCCGAGTATGAGCAGCCACAGGAGCTTCGTCAGCGGGTCATAGACCAGCGACTGGCCGAAGGGCATTATATTGGCCGGGCCGCCGAAGGAGACATTGAGGAGCGCGGCGAACAGGCCGATGCCCGCCGCCCGCGCGGCCCAGGCCGGGCGCAACAGCAGGGCCACGATGGCGGGCACCGCGACGAGCAGCAGCGGGGCGGTCAGGTCCAGGAGGTTCTTTTCCATTATTTCCCCTCCTGTACCAGGGAGAACGGGGGGCGCTGGCCGCCGGCCAGGCGTATATAGTCGTTGACGGCCGTGTCGAGGCGCTTGAGGAAGAAGTTGGGATAGACGCCTATCCAGACTATCAGCGCCAGCAGGGGCAGGACGCAGAGCCATTCGCGGACCTTGAGGTCAGGGAGCTCCTTATTGGCGGGGTTAGTGACGGGACCGAAGAACACTTTCTGGTACATCCCCAGCATATAGACGGCCGACAGGATCACGCCGCCCAGCGAGATCAGCGCCAGGCAGGGCCATACTTTGAACGAGCCGAAGAGTATGAGGAACTCGCCGATGAAGCCGTTGAGCCCGGGCAGGCCGATGGACGAGAGCGTGACTATCATGAAGACCGCGGCGAAGGCCGGCATGACTTTCGCGATGCCTCCGTAATCGGCCATCAGCCGCGTGTGACGGCGCTCATAGAGCATCCCCACGCAGAGGAACAGCGCGCCGGTGCTCAGGCCGTGATTGACCATCTGCAGCACCGCGCCGCCGACGGCCGCCGGCTCCAGGACCAGCGCGCCGACCATGACTATGCCGAGATGCGCCACCGAAGAATAGGCGACCAGCTTCTTGATATCGTCCTGCGCCCAGGCGGTCAGCGAGCCGTATATCACGCCGAAGGCCCCGAGAGCCGCTATCGGCCAGCCGGCCGTCATGGCCGCTTCGGGGAAGAAAGGCACCGCTATCCGGATGAAGCCGTAGACGCCCATCTTCAGCAGGACGCCGGCCAGTATGATGGACCCCGCCGTCGGGGCTTCGACATGCGCGTCGGGCAGCCAGGTGTGGAAAGGCCAGAGCGGCACCTTGATGGCGAAGGCCAGCGCGAAGGCCAGGAACAGCAGCATCCCGGTTCCCCCCGCCGCCGCGTTGCCGTACGCGCTCAGCGCGAAGGTGTAAATGCCGGTCCGGCTCTGATGGTCGAAATAGAGCCAGAGTATGGCCGCCAGCATCAGCAGGCTGCCGGCCATCGTATAGATGAAGAACTTGACCGAGGCGTAGATCCGGCGCTTCCCGCCCCAGATGCCGATGAGGAAGTACATCGGGATCAGCATCGCCTCCCAGAAGACGTAGAAGATCAGCAGGTCGAGCGCGGCGAAGACGCCCAGCATGCCGGTCTGCAGCGCCAGCAGCGAGGCGTAATAGAAGCGGCGGTGCTCTTTGACCGCCGTGAACGACGAGAGCACGGCTATCGGCCCCAGGAAGGCGGTCAGCATGAACATCAGCAGGCTTATGCCGTCGAGGCCGACGGCGTAGCGCGCGCCCAGGGCGGAGAGCCAGGGCAGATCCTGCGCGAACTGCATGCCGGGCAGGGCGGGGTCGAAGCCGAGGTAGAGCGCCAGCGCGGGGACGAAGGCCAGCAGCGAGGCCGCCAGCGCCAGCGGACCGGCCAAATGTTCCTTATCGCGCGGCAGCAGGGCTATGCCGACGGCCGCCGCCAGCGGCAGGTAGATGGCGATATTGAGCAGGTCGGGGCCTATCATCATAGGTAATACCCCGCCAGTACGGCCGCCAGCAGGACGCAGAGTCCCGCCAGGAAGACTATCGCGTAGAACTGCGCGTTGCCGGTCTGGGCGGCGCGCAGGCCCCGGCCCATGGACATGAACAGCGCCGCCGTGCCGTTTACGAAGGCGCCGTCGATCACTTTCGAGTCGGGCACGCGGAATGTCCAGCCGGCGAAGCGTTCCAGCGGCTTAAGTATCAGCGCCTCGTAGAGCTCGTCGAGATAGAACTTGTTGAGGAGGAGCTTATGGAACCGCGGCCAGGCGGCCGCCAGGTCCTCCGTCCTGCGGCCCACCAGCAGGAAGGCCGCTATTATGCCCGCGGCGGCCGCCGACACCGAGACGGCTATCATGAGCGCCGAGTGATGCTCCGGCGGTGCGCCGGGCTGCAGGAAGGGCAGCAGCCAGGCCGCGCCGGCCATACCGCCTGCGACGGAGAGGACGGCCAGCAGTCCCATCGGCGCGGTCATGACGGCCGGCGATCCATGGACGTGCTCCTTGCCGCGGTATTTGTCCATGAAGGCCAGTATGAGCAGGCGCGAGATATAGTAGGCGGTAAGCGCGGCGGTAAACAGGCCGGTCAGCCAGACGAACCCAGCGCCGCTGTTGAATACTTTCTCCAGTATCAGGTCCTTGGAATAGAAGCCGGCCAGCGGCGGCACGCCCGAGATGGCCAGCCAGCCCGTCGCGGTGAGTATGAAGGTCGTCCTCATGTGCTTGCGCAACCCGCCCATTTTGAACAGGTCCTGCTCGCCGCCGAGGCCGTGAATGACCGAACCGGCCGCGAGGAACAGCAGGGCCTTGAAGAAGGCGTGGGTCGTGAGGTGGAAGACGCCGGCGGCCCAGGCGCCCGCTCCGACGGCCATGAACATGTAGCCCAGCTGGCTGACCGTGGAATAGGCCAGCACTTTCTTTATGTCGCGCTGGGCGACGGCGATGACCGCGGCCAGGAAGGCCGTGAAGCAGCCGGTGATCAGCACCACGTTCAGCGCGGCCGGGGCGGCCTCGTAGAGGAAGAACATGCGGCTGAGCATGTAGACGCCGGCGGTTACCATGGTAGCGGCGTGTATGAGCGCGCTGACCGGCGTGGGGCCGGCCATGGCGTCGGGCAGCCAGACATAGAGAGGGAACTGCGCGGACTTGCCTGTGGCGCCGACGAAGAGCAGGACCCCTATGAGGAAGGCCGCGTTCACGCCGGCGAAAGAGGCGCCGGCCGCCAGCTGCGCGTTGGCCGAGAGCGTAGCGAAGTCCAGGCCGTAGACGCCGCCGGCGTGCATGACGGCCGCCAGCAGCATGAGCCCCGCCAGGAAGCCGGCGTCGCCTATGCGGTTGGTGACGAAGGCCTTCTTGCCGGCCGAGGCCTTCTCCGGGTCCTCGTACCAGAAGCCGATGAGCAGATAAGAGGCCAGGCCCACGCCCTCCCAGCCGACGAACATCAGCACCGGGTTGTCGGCCAGGACCAGCAGCAGCATGAAGAAGACGAAGAAGTTCAGATAGGCGAAATACTTATGGAAGCACCTGTCGCCGTGCATGTAGCCGATAGAATAGACATGGATAAGGAAGCTGACGCCGGTGACGACCAGCGCCATGACGGCCGAGAGCGGGTCCAGCCGCAGGGCGAAATCCACCGTGAAGGGCCCGGCGGAGATCCAGGTGAAGAGCGTGTCGCGCAGCAGGCGGTCGGCGGCCGGCAGGTTCAGCAGGTCGGAGACCGAGAGCAGGGCGAAGATGAAGGAAAGGAATATCGCCAGCGAGCCCAGTATCCCCCCCGTCCTCTCGGAAAGCAGGCGTTTTCCCAGGAGGCCGTTGAGGACGAAGCCGGCCAGCGGCGGCAGTATCATCCATTTGAGGAGCGGGTAGAAGTTGCCTTCCATTATCCTTTAAGCTCCTTTAAAGCGTCTATGTCCAGGGTCCCCAGCCTGCGCCATATCAGGACGGCCAGGGCCAGGCCCACGCCGGCCTCGGCGGCGGCTACGGCGAACATGAAGATGACCCAGACCTGCGGGTCGACGGCGCCGGGCGCGCGCGAGAAGGCGACCAGGACGATATTGGCGCCGTTGAGCATAAGCTCCACGCACATCAGCAGGACGATGAGGTTGCGCCGCACCAGGAAGCCGAAGGCCCCGGCGGCGAAGACGGCCACGCCCAGGCCGACGATATGGGCCAGGGACACGGACTCGGTCAGGGGCAGGAAGTTCATCATAACTTCTTCTTAGCCGTCAGCACGGCCCCCGCTATGCCCGCCAGCACCAGCAGCGAGAGGAGCTCGAACTGCGGCGCGTAGCGGCCGAAGATGAGCCCGGCCTGCTCCGCCACGGAGTAGGGTTCGGGCGCCAGCTTTACGAAAGCGATGAAGAAGCGGGCCGAGGCCAGCATCAGCAGGGCGAAGAGGCCGGCCGCGCCCGCGCCGGCGGCCATGAGCAGCAGCCGCGGCAGCGGCGGGACTTTCAGCGCTTCGTCCTGGCCGGTCATATGTATGGCCAGGATGAACAGCGCCATGACGGCGCCGGCATAGACTATTATCTGCAGGTAGCCGGCCAGTTCGGCGCCCAGCAGTATGTAGAGGCCCGAGGTTGCCAGCAGGGTGAAGAGCAGCGACAGGGCGCAGTATAGCGGCCGGCGCAGGAGGACGGTGCCGGCGGCCCCGGCGAGTACGGCGCCCGAGAGCAGATAGAAAGCGGCGTTGAGCAGGAAGGGCTTCATTTCTTCTTCCCCTTCCGATCCCATTCATTGTGCAGCCGGTTGGAGGCGCCGAGCAGGGAAGGCTCGCCCGGCAGGTTGCGCAGCAGGTCCCGCTTGGTCATGAACATGTCGTCGCGGTTCAGAGCGCCGCCGGGGATCTCCCCGGTGTCCATCGCTATGGCGTCCTCGGGGCAGGCCTCGACGCACATGCCGCACATAACGCACCTGGACAGGTCTATATCGAATCCGACCGGGTATTTCTCGACCGGGTTCCCGTCGGAATACTCGCCCGCGGTTATATCTATGCAGTAGGCCGGGCAGGCGGTCTGGCACATGTAGCAGGCCACGCACTTGGGCGTGCCGTCGGCGCGCAGTTTGAGGCGGTGGCGCGTGCGCAGACGGGCGTTGCCGGGCAGCGGGATGCGCTCCTCGGGATAGCTGACCGTGACTATGTTCGAAGGTTTAAAGAGATTGCGGAAGAAATGCTTCAGCGTGACCAGCATCCCGGCGGCCACTTCGGTGAAATAGAGGCGCTCGAGCAGGGTCAGCGGGCGGTTGTCGACTTTCTTTATCTTTATCATCCGAGCCACCATATGGCGACGCCCGTCGCGAGGATATTGAGCAGGGCCAGCGGCAGCAGCCCCTTCCAGCACAGCGTCATGACCTGGTCGAACCGGAACCGCGGCAGCGTCCAGCGTATGACCAGCAGCAGCCAGCTGAAGAAGACGGTCTTGACCGTTATGCTGCCGACCTGCAGCAGCACCACGAGGTAATGGTTAAGCGGTATCTCCGCGTCCCAGGGGAAGACGAAGCCGGATTGCTGGAGGTAAGGCACCTGCCAGCCGCCGAAGAAAAGCGTGGCGGCCAGCATCGAGATCACTATCATCTCGACGAACTCGGAGAACATGAAAGAGGCGAAACGCATCGAGCTGTACTCGAGGAAATAGCCGATGATCTCGCTTTCGCCCTCTACCACGTCGAACGGCGTGCGCTTGTTCTCCGCCTGGGCCGCGGCCAGGAAGAGCAGGAAGGCGAAAGGCTGGCAGACTATGCCCCAGGCCGGCAGCCAGCCGAAGAGCAGTTCCCCCTGCGCCCGCGCGATGTCCTGCAGGCTGGCCGAACCGTAGACCATCAGGACGCCGACGAGAGTGAGGCCCAGCGCCACCTCGTAGGAGATCATCTGCGCGGCCGCGCGCAGCGAGCCGAGCAGCGCGAAGTTGTTGCGCGAGGCCCAGCCCGAGAGGAAAGCCCCGTAGATGGCCAGCGACGAGACGGCCAGTATGAAGAGTATGCCCAGGTTGAAGTCGGCTATCTGGAGATCTATACGCAGGCCGGCTATGTCGATATAATTGCCGAAGGGCAGGGCGGCGAAGAGCAGCAGCACGGGGAAGAGCGCGAAGAGAGGCGCCAGCGTGAAGAGGACCTTGTCCCCCCACTTCGGGACGAAATCCTCTTTGAGCATGAGCTTTATACCGTCGGCGGCCGGATGGAAGAGTCCGCCCAGCGCGAAGCCGAACACGGAAGCCCGGTTGGGCCCGATCCGGTCCTGCATGAGGGCGCTGACCTTGCGCTCGGCCAGCGTGAGCAGGGCGGCGAAGCCCATCACGGCGCCGAAGACCACGCAGGCCTTGAGGAAAGAAACGCCCAGGAAGACCAGGAGGTCCATGTGCGCGAGCATGAAGTCGGGTACGGACGGCGTCATTTGAGCTCGAACTCCGCCTTGTCGTCGGAGAGCGGCGCGCCCGCCAGCTCCGGTATCTTCGCCTTCAGCCGCTCCAGCACCGCCGCGCGGGTCTCCAGCCGTATCGGCGCGCCCAGCATGGAGGCGATCCTGTCGGCGGCCTGCCAGACCGGCAGGACTCCCTCGGGCGCCTTGACCGCGGCCCGTGCCCGGCGCAGGCGGCCCGCGTAGTTGATGAACAGGCAGTCCGACTCGAAATGGGAGGCGGCCGGCAGCACGCAGGCGCGGCCGGGGGCCGGCTCGTCGGAGAAAGAGAAGACGGAAGAAGGGATGTCGGTCCTGGCGGCCGTCAGGGCGGCTTTGACTTCCTCGTTGCGGCCCAGTACGAACCTGACCTCGCCGGAAGCCAGACGCTCGCTGAACTGCTCGCGGGTGTAGCCGCCGTACACCGCGTGGATGAGCGCCAGGCCGCGCGAATTTGGCGAATGGTCGGTGTTCTTGAGTATGCCGTCCTTTATGCCCGGTTCGGTACTGAAGTGGAGGCAGAAATTTTTGGTGCCTATGGCGGCGGCCAGCTCGGCCAGGGCCAGGTTGTCCTCGAGCGACATGAACGGCGAGCCGAAGATCGCCACCTGTTCGGGCTTCAGCTTGCCCAGGCGCGAGGCGGCGAAACGCAGGCCGGCGGCGGGCTTGAGGTTCCCCTCCTCGCAGAAGGCCGCGGCCGGTCGTCCGGGGGCGCGCAGCGACTTGTAGGTCATGCGTCCCTCGTCGCAGAGCCAGGCCGGGAACCCTTCCTCGGGGCGCGGCATCAGGCGGTAGACTATATTGTCTTTGTGATGCACCTCTATCGGGCAGCCGGTGGCGCAGCCCGCGCAGACCGAGGCCGTGCGCTCCAGGAACCAGACGCGCTTCTTGAACCTGAAATCGGCCGAGGTGAAGGCGCCTACGGGGCAGATGTCGGCGATATTGAGCGAATAATCGTTGTCCAGGCGCGAGCCGGGTTTGAGGTCTATATAGGAGTGGTCGCCGCGCTCCCTGACGCAGAGCTCCCCGGTCCTGGTCACTTCCTCGCAGAAGCGTACGCACCTGGTGCAGAGTATGCAGCGCTCATTGTCCAGCACCAGGTATTTGCCGACGTCACGGCGCTTGTGGCGGCGGACTTTGTCGGCCTGGGGGAAGCGGCTTTTATGGAGTCCGTGCTCCATGTAATAGTCCTGCAGGCCGCATTCTCCGGCCTGGTCGCAGATGGGGCAGTCGAGCGGGTGGTTTATCAGCAGGAATTCCAGCACGTCGCGGCGGGCGGCGCGCACCTTTTCGCTGGCGGTGAGTACCGACATCCCTTCGGCGCAGGGTGTGGAGCAGGCGGTGACCAGTTTGGGCGCTCCTTCTATCTCGACCAGGCAGATGCGGCAGTTGCCGGCGACGCTCAGCGACGGGTGATAGCAGTAGCGGGGTATAAGGACGCCCATGGCCTGGGCGGCCTCGAGTATCGAGGTCCCCGGCTGCACCTGCGTCTCTTTCCCGTCTATCTTCAGTTTCATCCTATCACGATCCAAAAAGCGGAGTAATCATTCGGGGGCATGGCGTCGTGCCAGTCCGCAAAACACGGGCTCTCGCGCATAGCGCTCGGCCCTCTTCCCTCGCTCCTCGCGCTTACGCAAGCTCGGAGCTCCGGGGCGGTTTTGCTAAACTGGCGCGACGCCTCCCCCGGTTGTTCCTTCATTTCGTCCTCCCGGGACGGCAGGTGTTGCCGGCGGCGTGGGCGTCGAACTCTTCGCGGAACTTGGTTATAAAGCTGATGACGGGCATGGCGAGGGCGTCGGCCAGGGGGCAGATGGTGCGGCCCACCATGTTGTTGGAGATGGAGAGCAGCAGGTCGGCGTCGCCGGGCCCGGCCCCGCCCTCCTCGAAGCGGCGCAGGACTTTCTCGGTCCAGCCGGTGCCTTCGCGGCAGGGCGTGCACTGGCCGCAGGATTCGTGATGGTAGAATCTGGCCAGTACCAGCAGGGCGTCCACCATGCAGGTGTCTTCGGCTATGACTATTATCCCCCCCGAGCCCAGCATGGAGCCGGCGGCGGCCAGCGACTCGTAGTCGAGCCTGGCGTTCATCGCCTCTTCGGCGGTGAGGACGGGCGTGGACGAGCCGCCGGGTATGACGGCCTTGAGTTTTTTGCCTTCGGCCATGCCGCCGGCGTATTCTTCCAGGAAGGTTTTAAAGGGTATGCCGAGCTCGGCCTCATAGACGCCGGGCTTTTTCACCGGGCCGCTTATCGAGAAAAGCTTGGTGCCGGTGCTCTTGCCCGCGCCGAGGCCGGCGTACCAGGCTCCGCCTTTCTCTATTATCGCGGGCACGGCGGCCAGCGTTTCGACATTGTTGATGACCGTCGGGCAGGCGAACAGGCCTTCGACGGCGGGGAACGGGGGCTTGAGGCGCGGCTGGCCGCGGCGGCCCTCTATGGACTCGAGCAGGGCGGTCTCTTCGCCGCAGATATAGGCGCCGGCGCCCTTGTGGACGTGCAGGTCGAAACTGAAACCGGAGCCGAAGAGCTTGTCGCCCAGGAAGCCGGCCACTTTCGCCTCGCCTATGCATTTCTCCAGCAGGGCGGCCTCGCGGGCGAATTCGCCGCGCACGTAGATGTAGCCGGTCTTCGCCCCTATCGCGCGGCCGGCTATGGCCATGCCCTCGATGAGCAGGTAGGGGTTCATGCGGATCAGTTCGCGGTCCTTGAAAGTGCCGGGTTCGCCCTCGTCGGCGTTGCAGACGACGTAACGCTCTTTGGCGCTGTCCTTGGGGATGAACGACCATTTCAGGCCGGCCGGGAAGCCGGCGCCGCCGCGGCCGCGCAGGCCGGATTTCTTCACCTCGTCGATGATGGCGGCCGGTTCCATGCGGGTGGCCTTTTCGAGCGCGGTCCAGCCGCCGGAGGCCTTGTAGCCGTCCAGCGACACCACTTTGTGCTTGAGCAGTATCTGTTCGGCCATTATTTATGCGCCTTCGCTTCCGCACGCAGACCGGAGATGAGCTTGTCCAGTTTTTCCACCGTCAGGTTCTCGTGATAATCGTCGTTGACCATCATGACCGGCGCCGTGCCGCAGGAGCCCAGGCATTCGACGGTCATCAGCGTGAAGAGACCGTCATGGGTGGTGCCGCCTTCCTCTATGCCGAGCCTGGCCTTGAGGTATTCCAGGAGCTTTACCGAGCCCGTCATGTGGCAGGAGAGGTTGCGGCAGACCTGGAGGAGATATTTTCCCCCGGGCTCGCGGCGGAACATGGTGTAGAAGGTCAGTACGCCCTTCACGCGGGCGTAGGATATGCCCAGGAGATTGGCCAGCGCCTGGGCCGCCTCTTCGGGGAAATGGCCCAGCTCGCGCTGCACTTCCTGCATCAGCGGGATCAGCGCGGCGTCCGCTTTCGGGTACCTGGCGACCGTCGCGGCCACCTTGCGGTTGAATTCCTCGGAGAACTTGAACTTCTTCATCGCTCCAGTTCCCCGCCTATCATGTTTATCTGGCCGAAAGTGGAGATGATGTCGGCGATATAGCCGCCCTTGATGAGGCGGCCGAGTCCCGCGGTAAGCGTGAAGCACGGCGGGCGCACGCGCAGCCGCCAGGGCCGCCCCGTGCCGTCGGAGACCAGGTAGAAGCCCAGCTCGCCGTTGCCGCCCTCGACGGCCTGGTATACCTCGCCGGCGGGCGGCTTGACGCCTTCGTAGGTCAGCTTGAAATGGGCCATCAGGGCCTCGATGTTGCCGTATACTTCCTCTTTGGGAGGCAGGATGACGCCGTAGCCGGGATGATTGACCGGGCCGGCCGGCAGCTGTTTGAGCGCCTGCTCGACGATGCGCATGCTCTGGCGCATCTCCTCGAGGCGCACCAGGTAGCGGTCGTAATTGTCGCCGGCGTCGCCGACGGGGATATCGAAACTGAAACGGTCGTAGACCAGGTAAGGCGAGGCCTTGCGCACGTCGTAGGGCACGCCCGAGGCGCGCAGGACGGGGCCGGTGAAGGCCAGCGAGACGGCGTCCTCCTTCGATATCTTCCCGGTGCCGCGCAGACGGCCGTTGAAGATGGGGTTGCGGGTCAGCAGCCTGTCCGCGTCGGCTATGTTGGCGCGCACTTTTTTGAAGACCGCGGCGGTATCGGCGGCGAAGGTGCCCGGCAGGTCGCGGGTGACCCCTCCCACGCGGGCCCAGCCCGGCGTGATGCGCCCGCCGGCTACGGCGTCGGTCAGGCGGTAGAGTTCCTCGCGGGCGTTGATCAGGTAGAAATAGACGGTGAAGGCGCCCAGTTCCATGGCGTTGGCGCCCAGGCAGGTGAGGTGGTCGGTCAGGCGCGACAGCTCGCTCATGATGACGCGGGCGTATTTGCAGCGCTCGGGCGTCTCTATGCCCATGAGCTTCTCGACGGCCAGGGCGTAGCCTACGTTGTTTATGAACGGCGAGACGTAGTTGAGGCGGTCGGTGTAGGGGACGGCCTGGTTCCAGGTGAGGTTCTCGCAGGTCTTCTCGAAGCCGCGATGCAGGTAGCCTATCTCTACGTCGGCGTCCTTGATGCGCTCGCCTTCCACGCTCAGGAGTATGCGGACTATGCCGTGCATGGCCGGGTGGGACGGGCCCATATTGAGCAATAGCCGCCCGTCGCCCGCGTTCTCGAGCGACCAGTTCTTAGGGAGTTCGTGCGCCGGTCTTTCCATGTTATTAGCGGAGAACCATTCGGGTATCCCGGCGGTTCACCACGCAAAAACGCCGCTCGCACACCGTGCTCGCGCTCCTGCCTCGGACGGTTCTTCTTAGGTGAACCGGCGGCATCCCCGTTATTCCCTTAATCCGCATGGTCTATCCTCGGCTGGCGGCCTTTGAGCGGGTAGTCCTTGCGCAGGGGGTGGCCCTCGAAGGAGTCGTACATCAGCAGGCGCCGCAGGTCGGGGTGGCCCTTGAAATCTATGCCGTACATGTCCCAGGCCTCGCGCTCGAACCAGTCGGCGGAGAGCCAGAGGGCGGCCAGCGAATCCACGGCCGGCTTGCCGCCGGGCAGGCGGGTCTTGAGGCGCAGGCGGGCGTTGGTCTTCGAACCGTAGAAATGGCAGACGACCTCGAAGCGGGGCTCCCGCGGCAGGTAGTCGGCGCCGGCCAGGTCCATCAGGAAGTCGAAGCCCAGCTTGTCCTTGAGGAGCGACGCCGCCTCCAGCCACGCTTCGGGGGCTACGACGGCGGTGTCGTCCCCGCGGAAGGAGTGAGTCTCGACGACCTTGCCGCCGAGTTCCGTTCTAAGCGCCTCTAAAATATTCTCAGCGGCCATGTTTGCGGTCCAGCACGGATTCTTTGGAGACTTTTTCCTGGAGCTTCACCAGCGCGTCCAGCACGGCCTCGGGGCGCGGCGGGCAGCCGGGGATATAGATGTCGACGGGGATTATCTTGTCTATCCCCTGCACGGTGGCGTAATTGTCGTAGAAGCCGCCGGAGGTGGCGCAGACGCCGAAGGATACCACCCACTTGGGCTCGCACATCTGGTCGTAGACGCGCTTAAGGACCGGGGCCAGCTTCTCGTTGACCGTGCCGACCACGAAGAGCACGTCGGCCTGGCGCGGCGAGAACCGCGGGTACTCCGCGCCGAAGCGGGCGATGTCGTAGGTGGAGGCCCAGGCGCTCATGAACTCCATGCCGCAGCAGGCCGTGACGAAAGGGTACTGGAAGAAGGAGTACTTGCGTCCCCAGTTGATCGCCTCGTCGAGGCGGGTGGTCAGGAAGGAATTGCCGAAGAGCGTCTCTAGTCCCATTCCAGCGCCCCCCTCTTTACGGCGTAGAACAGGCCCGCGCCGAGCACCAGGATGAAGGCCGCCATGGCCGCCAGCGCGCCGGGGCCGAGCTGGCGGAAGGAAACGGCCCAGGGGTAGAGGAAGACTATCTCTATGTCGAACATGACGAAGAGTATGGCGACCAGGTAGAAATTGACCGGGACGGAGGCGGCGGACTTCTGCGCCGCGGGCATGCCGCATTCGAAGGGCAGGTCCTTGACCGCGCCGCGGCCGCGCGGGCCCAGCAGGACGGCGAGTATCGTCATCCCCCCCGCTACCGCCAGGCCGAAGCCGGCCACTATAAGCGTCGCCGCATAATTATCCATAAAGATATTTAATTCTATCAAAATACGCCGGTTTTTAAGCGGCCGCCGCAAATGTTGTAGAATCGATGGTATGAAAGTCCTTCTGGCCGGCGGCGGGGGTTTTTTCGGCGGCGCCGTCGCGCGCCTGCTGGCCGGGCGCCATAAGGTGGTCATTCCTTCCCGGGCGCCGTCCTCGCTTCCCCCGGACCTGCGCCCCAATGGCGCGCGCTTCATGGAGGACCTGGCCGCGCTGGTCGAAGAGCACCGCCCCGAGGCCGTCGTCAATTTCCTGGGCATACTCAGGGAATGCCCGCAGGAAGGCGTCACGTTCGAGCGGGTCAACCTCGATTACACGCACAGACTGCTGGAGGGAGCGGCGGCCGCCGGCGCGCGCCGGTTCGTGCAGATCTCTGCGCTGGGGGCCGACGCCTCTTCGCGCAGCCGTTACCTGCGCACGAAAGGCCTGGCCGAGGACGCGCTGGCCGCCTCCCGCCTGGACTGGGCCGTGCTGCGCCCGTCGGTGATAACCGGGCCGGGCCAGAAGTTCTACGAAGACCTGCGCGGACTGGCCCGCTTCGCTCCGGTCCTGGCCGCGCCGTCGGACAGGCGGCTGCAGCCGGTGGCTCTCGCCGACGCGGCGGAATGCGTCGTGAGGGCGCTGGAGTCGGATATCAAAGGGGAGGTTTTCGAGCTCTGCGGGCCGCAAGCGATGAGTTACGCTGAGTTCTTCCGGGCTTCGCTGCGGGAACTGGGGATAAAAAGGCCGGTGCTGGGCCTGCCGCGGTCCTTCTTCGCGCCGGCGCTGCCGCTGCTGGCGCTGCTGCCCGCTCCGCCCATGACGCGGGACCAGTACCGCATGACGGCGTCGGACAATGTTTTCTCCGGGAAGTACAGGGGGGTCGAGGACCTGCTGGGGCGCCCGCCGGTCAGGGCTTTCGGTTCCCCTCTTCGATAAGCTCCGCGAGGAATAGGGTCCCGCCGGACTGCTGTTCCTTGTATTCTTCCGACAGTGTCCCCCACTTGAAGCCTTCCGCCTCGCGGCGCACGAGCAGCGCCCTTTTCCCTCCGACCATCGTCCGGTAGGTCTTTACGACGCAGGGATATTTTTTTCCGCCGGCCGAAAACTCCCCGGGCTCCTCTTTGCGTAGCCGCGGCAGTCCCTGAGGATTGAAGAGTGTGCCCTCTCTCAGGCGTAAAAGTTCCATGTTCTCCGGATCGGGGAGCTCTTTCCAGCCTTCGCCGGCGGGCAATTCCAGGCGGGAAGCGATGTTGTGGGACAGGTCGTAGGGTCGCGGGGCGATATGCTCGCGCCAGGCCCGCCGCTCTCCTCCGCTCCGCCATTCGTTGAGGAAAACGATGTCGCCGCCCGGCGGGGCGGCTTCGACGGAACGCGCGAGCGTTACGGGTTCCTGGCGGTAGGAGCCGGAATAGCGGTAAACGGCGTAGTCGCCGGGGGCGAAGGCGGGAGTTTTTCCCCCGCCGGAGCAGGAGCAGAGGAGGAGCAGCGCCGGGAGGGCGAGGCTAGATCTCGTCCCTGCCGAGCTCATTGTGCTCCAGGTAGTCGAGGGCGTTGCGGGCCGCGGCCTGCTGGGCTTCTTTCTTGTTCTTTCCCGCGCCCATGCCCAGGACCTTGCGGCCGAGGCGCACGTTGACGGTGAAGTTCTTGTCGTGCTCGGGGCCTTCGGAGCGGACGATCTCGTACTCCGGGGTGCGGTGATGCTTCTTCTGGATGAGCTCCTGAAGACGGCTCTTATGGTCGGCTTCGGGGTCTTCGGGTTCGGAGGCGGAGACCCAGCCCAGCACCAGCCGTTCGGCTTCGGCCATGCCGCCGTCCAGATAGACGGCCGCCAGCAGGGCTTCGAGCGAGTTGGCCAGTATGCTGGTGCGTTTCTTCCCGCCGGTCTGGGCTTCGCCCACGCCGAGCAGCAGGTGCTCGCCGAGGTTTATGGCGCGCGCCCAGGACGCGAGGTTCTGGCGCGAAACGAGGAAGGATTTGAGCTTGGAGAGGTGACCCTCGTCCCTGCCGGGGTGCTCCCCGTAAAGATACCGGGCGACAGCGAGACCGAGCACGCTGTCGCCCAGGAATTCCAGTCTTTCGTTGCATTCCGCCGAATGTTTTTCGGCGGCGTAGGACTTGTGAGTGAGCGCCGTCCTCAGGAGATCCTTATCCCTGAAGGAATAACCGATGACTTCCTCGATGGGAGGCATCCGCGGCGCTCCCGGGTCGTCAGCTCTTGGCGGCCTTCGCGTTGATGTAGTTGACGGCCTCGCCCACGGTCTTGATCTTCTCGGCGTCCTCGTCGGGGATCTCTATGTCGAAGGCCTCTTCGAGGGCCATGACGAGCTCCACCGTGTCGAGCGAGTCCGCGCCGAGGTCCTGGACGAACTGGGCCTGGAGCGTGACGTCGGCGGCGTCCACCGCGAGCTGCTCGACGATTATCTTTTTCACCTTCTCTTCTATGTTTTCCGCCATTGTATCTCCTTACGGTCTCTTAAGTCGCTAGACTAGTCAGATCAGATGTACATGCCGCCGTTGACGGCCAGGACCTGGCCGGTGACGTACGACGAGTGCGGCCCGGCAAGGAACAGCGCGGCGCCGGCCACGTCGGCGGGCTTGCCGAAGCGCTCCAGCGGGATCAGGGCCGTGATGGCTGCCTTGGCCTCTTCCTTGAGCGCTTCCGTCATTTTGGTCTCGATGAAGCCGGGGGCTATGGCGTTGACCAGGACGCCGCGCGGGGCGAATTCCTTGGCCAGCGATTTGGTCAGGCCTATGAGGCCGGCCTTGGAGGCCGAATAGTTGGCCTGCCCGGCCTGCCCGGCCTGGCCCACTACCGACGAGATGTTTATTATGCGCCCGGCCCTGGCGCGCAGCATGACCTTGGCCGCGGCCTTGGACATCAGGAACGAGCCTTTCAGGTTGACGGAGATGACCGCGTCGAAATCGTCGGGTTTCATGCGCAGGACCAGGTTGTCCCTGGTTATCCCGGCGTTGTTGACCAGGATGTCCAGCTTGCCGAAGGCCTTGACCGCATCTTCCACCGCGGCCTCGCAGGAGGCGGGGTCGGTGACGTCGAGGCGGATGCCGGAGGCTTTGACGCCGTGGGCGGAGGCCAGTCCGGACGCCGCGGCCGCGGCCTCGTCGGCGGAAACGTCGCCGAGCAGCACGGAGGCGCCCTCGCGGGCGAAGGCGGCGGCTATCTCCAGGCCTATGCCGCGCGCGCCGCCGGTGACCAGCGCCGAAAGTCCTTCGAGCTGCTTCATGCCTTCTGCTCTTCCTCTTCCCGCTCGGGGTGTTTCTCCATGGAGGCCTTTAGTGCGTCCATGCGCTTGGCTATCTGTTCGGACAGGCCCGAGGCTGCCAGCTCGCCGGCCAGGCGTATAGCGCTGAAGATGGCCTTGGGCGTGGACTTGCCGTGGCAGATGATGGCCACGCCGTTGACGCCCAGCAGCGGCGCGCCGCCGTACTCGTCGTCGCTGAGGCGGACCTTGAGGTCCTTGAAGAGCTTCTGCATCAGCATCGCGCCTATCTTGTAGGTGAACTTGCGGTGGATCTGGTCCTTGATGAGCTTGAAGATGACCTTGGCCAGGCCCTCGGAGAGCTTGAGGACGATATTGCCCGTGAAGCCGTCGGTGACGACGACGTCGGTGAGGCCGGCGGGCAGGTCCCTGCCCTCGACGGGGCCGTAGAAATTGAGGCCGACGTTCTTGAGCAGCGGCAGCGTCTCCTGTACCAGCGCGTTGCCTTTGCTTTCCTCCTCCCCTACGGAGAGCAGGCCGACGGAGGGGTTCTCCTTCCTGAGCAGGACCGAGGAATAGACGGCGCCCATCATGGCGAACTGGGTCAGGTGCCAGGGCTTGTTGTCGGTATTGGCGCCGGCGTCCATCAGTACGCTGACGCCTTTGTAGGTCGGGTACGGCACGGCCAGCGCGGGGCGCAGTATGCCCCTGATGCGCTTCATCTTGAGCAGCGCGGCCACCATGACGGCGCCGGAGTTGCCGGCGGAGATCATGCCGTCGGCCTTGCCGTCGCGCACCAGTTCGGCGGCGACCATCAGCGAGGAGTCGGGCTTGGTGCGGCACTCCTCGACGGGCTCGCTGCCCATCTCCACCACCTGCGGGGCGTGGACGATGGTCAGCCTGGGCGGGTTCTCCAGGCCGCGCCGGCGCAGTTCCTCCCGTATCTCGGGATCCCTGCCGACGAGGATGACGTCGTGGTCGAGGCGCTTGAGGGCCTCTATCGCGCCTTCGATGTTCGGCCGCAGGCCGAAATCGCCGCCGTGAGCGTCGATGGCTATTCTCATGGCGGGGGCTTATTTACCCTGCTGTTCTTCGTCCTTCTTTTTTTCCTTGCGGGGAACTTCCAGTTTGCCGTTGTAGGTCCCGCAGGAGGCGCAGACCCTGTGAGGCAGGCGCATGGCGCCGCACTGGGGACAGCTGGCGAGCGACTTCAGCTCGAGCTTCCAGTTCTGCGCCCGGCGGGAATCCCGCCTGGAGGCTGTATGTTTGCGTTTAGGATTAGGCATCTCATGGCTCCTTGTTCTTCAAATCGCGCAGGGCGCCGAAAGGGCCGTCCCGCCCCGGACCGCATTTGCAGGGCCCGGCGTTCAGGTCGGCCCCGCAGCGGGGACAAAGCCCTTTACAGCCGTCCGAGCATAAAATCTTAGCCGGGACCGCGAGCACCAGGGCCTGGCGGACCAGGTCCTCGATGTCTATTGATTCTACTGAATATTCATAAACCTCGTCAAAAGATTCGGCGAGGGAGGCCCTGAAATCGGCGTTGCAGCGGTCGCACGGAAGGGCGGCGACGGCCTTTATCCCCCCTTCCAGCAGCAGGTCCCCGCTGCCGACGGAGAAATCGGCCTCGGCGGTGAGGGACAGGAGCGCGCCTTTGCCCTCCAGGGCGTCCGCGAAAAGGGCCGTGTCGCACTCTATTACGCGGTGCAGTCCGCCGCCGGTCCGGATCTCGGACTGGCGGAAGACGAAGGGACTGTTCTTATGCGCGTGCTTTTCGCCGTCTTCCATGAATAAGAGCGTATAAGATATTAACTATCGGCCCCCAAGTCAATCCGCCCCCTCGTCCCGCCCGCAGGCAACAGGAAGAACTATGCCGGGGGCATGGCGTGCCCTCACCTCGCAAAAACAGGGTCGCGCACACCGTGCGCGCCCTTCCCGTTCTCGCCGCTCGCGCTCGTCCGCGTCTCCGGCCCCGCAGGACAGCGATTCCACCGGCTACCTCCGACGCGACTTCGTAAGCGAGCGGCTCCGAAGGGTTTTGCTCCGGTGAGGGCACGCCTCCCCCGGCTGTCCCCTTATGGCTCGCTTAGCGGGCAGGCTCCCCGGAGGCTCCCGCGGCGAGTCACATGAGGAGGGTTTTCCCCCGAGCGAGAGAGGGTACCGCTCTGCGGACGAGCAAGAATGTCTGAGGCCTAGCGCTATGCGCGACGGCCGAGTTCTTGCGAGGCCGAGCGAGCGAAGGGCGGGTCCGGAAAACCCGAACCGTGACGAGCGTGGGAGCCTCCGGGGAGGCTATCGCACGCGGCGGGCCATGAGACCCGGGGAGAAGTCGACCCATTTAGTGTCCCATGAGGAGACAATCGGGGGAGGCGGCGTGTCAGCTAAGCAGGACCGCCTCGGAGGCGCGAGCATCGTAAGCGCGAGCGCCGAGAGCCGAGGACCGACGCGCTATGCGCGCGAGTCCGTGTCCTGCGTGCTGACACGCCGACATGCCCCCGGAATAGTTCTCGATTAGAAGCCGGCTTTGCGGCGGACGCGGTAGGGAGGTTTCCCGGACGCCCCGTAGTAGGTGCGCATCAGCATCTCGGCGATGAGGCCGAGGAGTATGAACTGAGTGCCGACGAGGGCGAAGAAGATGGCGACCAGGAAGAGCGGCTGGTCCTTCACGAAGACGCCGTTGGCCACTTTATTGTAGAGCGTCCAGCCGGCCATTATCGCCGAGGAGAGGCCGAGCAGGAGCCCGGTGCCGCCGAAAACGTAGATCGGCTTGGTAAGGTAATCCCCCATGAACTTCACGGTCAGCAGGTCCAATGTCACCTTGAAGATGCGCCAGAGCCCGTACTTGGAATTCCCGCGCGTGCGGGGCCGGTGCGAGACCGGCACTTCCTTTATCGAAGCCCCGCGGTAACCGGCCAGCGCCGGCAGGAAGCGGTGCATCTCGCCGTAAAGTTCCAGCTCCTTCAGGAACGAGGCGCGGTAGACCTTGAGCGTGCAGCCGTAGTCACGCAGCCGCACCCCGGTCACGGCCGAGATCAGCCAGTTCGCCGCCCGGGACGGCAGCACCCGCGAAAGGAACGGGTCCCTGCGGTCCCTGCGCCAGCCGCTGACCACGTCGGCGCCGTCCCTCGCCGCCGCGAGCATCGCCGGGATATCGGCCGGGTCGTTCTGCAGGTCGCCGTCGAGGGCCGCGATGTATTCCCCCCGCGCCGCGGCTATGCCGGCGCTGAGCGCGGCCGTCTGGCCGAAATTGCGCGCCAGCGATAACGCCCGGCATTCCGGCTCCGCGTCGGCCAGGCCGGAGAGCAGTTCCCAGGTGCCGTCCGCGGACCCGTCGTCCACCCAGACGCATTCCCAGCCCCCGTCCAGGGGTCTCAGCGCGGCCTTGAGCGAGTCCCAGAGCTCCAGGACATTGTCCCGCTCGTTGAAAACGGGGATCACCACGGAGAGCTCGGGACTCATTGTTTTCCCCCCAGCAGCGCCGTGTAGAGGCGCTCCTGCGCCCGCACCATGGCGTCGATGTCGAATTCGGAAAGGTCGGTCGCGCGCGCCCCGTCCGAGAGACGGCGGCGCAGTTCGCGGTCCTGGATGAGCCGCGAAAGCCTGTCCGACATGGCGGCCGTGTCGCCGCGCCTGACCAGGAAGCCGTTCACGCCGTCGCGCAGTATGTCCCGCACCCCGTCGGCGTCGTAACAGACGGCGGGCAGGCCGGTCGCCAGCGCCTCGACCAGGCTGCGCGGCAGCCCCTCCCACAGGGAGGTCATGGCGAAAATGTCGGCGGCGGCGAGTATCTCCGCCGAGTCCCTGCGCCAGCCCGGCAGGAAGAGCCGGTTCTTGAGCGAGGGATGTTCGGCCAGCCGCCAGTCGGCCGGCGACATCTCCCCGCCGCCGACGAAGACGAAGACGGCGTCGGGATGGCGTTCGGCGGCCAGGCGGGCGGCGATGAAGAAATCCCCCGGGTTCTTCTGGGGCTTGAGGTTGCCTATGGAGACGACCATCGGCGCGCCGTACGGTATGCCGAGTTCGGTCCGCAGTTCGATCCGCCGGTCGGGCGCGGGGTACTCGGATAGTTTTATCCCGCTGCGCACCAGCGCGTAGCGGGACTTGTCCCCGATGCCGCGCGCCGCGGCCTCGGCCATGTTGGCGGAAGAGACGAAGAGGAGCGCGTCGGAAAGGCGGGCGCAGAACCTCTCCAGCAGGACGTAGAAGATGCGCACCGGGGCCGGCTGCCTGTCGTTGAAGCCGAAGCCGTGGAAGGTGTGGACCACGGCCGGCACGTCGGAGAAGAACGCGGCCAGGCGGCCGAGTACGCCCGCCTTGGAGGAATGGGTGTGTACGATGTCCGGTTTCAGGCGCTTTATGGTCCGGCGCAGCTCGAAGAAGGCGCGCAGGTCCTCGAGCGGGCGTATCTCGCGCACCAGATGCCGCAGCGGAAGGGTGATCCCGTCGGGAGCGTCCTTCTGCAGTTCTCCCCCCAGGCCGCAGGTCAGGAAAGGGGAGAAGCGCTCCTTGTCGAGGTGCTTTACCGTGTAGAGCGTGTTGGCCTGGGCGCCGCCCAGGTCGAGACGGGTTATTACGTGAAGTACCCGTATGAATGCCATCGGCGTTATCTCTTTTCCGCGGAGCCGCCGGTGACCGTCAGCGACGGGAAATAATGGCGGAGTATCGCCCGGTATTTCCAGCCCAGGCGGCCGCCCAGGCCTTTCCCCCCCGCGACGCAGTAGCCCCGTCCCTCGCCGGTGCCGAGCCCCTTGACGAAGAAAGCGGACGGGAATTTGCCGTCGAAGAGCGGGCGCAGCGTGAACAGCGGGGAGCGAAGGGTGCCCGCGGCGAGGATCTCCGAGATCGCCCCGAAGCCTTTTATCTCCGCCGACCCGGCGGTGCCCTCCAGTCTTATGGCCTCGACCTTCCCCGTCGGGGTCCGCGCGAGCGTGCGTATGTTCCGCAGCCTGCCTATCCTGTGCTCGCGGTTGGCCCTGCCCTCTATCCAGCGCGGTTCCAGTATGAGCGTCCAGCTGGCCTCCGAGGCGTAGGCCTTGTCCGGCGGCAGGCAGTGCATGGCGTCCGGGGGACCCTTGTGCATATGCCGCGAAAGCGAGAACGGGGTCAGTTCGCCGGGAAGCGGGTTGAGGTCGCTGATGCCGCTCTCGGTCGAGCCGCCGCAGGACGGCGTGTACTCCCCGGCGGCCAGGAGGCCCGCGCCGGAGAGGATCTCGCCGCGCGTGGCGGCGGCCGCGTCCGCCGCTTCGGCGGTCTCGGTGTTTATCCCGTCGAAGGGCTGGCAGTGGTCGGAGTCGCAGAGGTGGAAGCCGTCGCGGGAGTGGCGCATGGAGGCCTTGAGCCCGCGCAGCCGGGTCCTGAAGACGACGGACAGCGCCTTGAGGGATTCCGGATTCCGGTCCCCGGCCGACGCGCGGGCCGTCATGGCGGGCAATACGTTCTCCAGCGGCGCGCGGTCGATCAGCACGAAACCGTCCTCGCGGAGGTTGACGAGCAGTTCGCCCGTGATCTCCCGGTCGCCGCGGTTCACTCCGCCAGCGGCCGCCAGGTCGGCGTTCTTCAGCAGGATCACTCCGCCCGGGGTCCTGGGGACTATCCGGAAAGTATTGCGGGTGGAGTAGACCGGGTTCGCCGCCGTATCCTTGACCTCGTAGATGCGGTTGAAGGAGTTGTAGGCGGCGCTCCATTGCGTTCCGCCGGGGCCCTCGGCCGTCCTTCCCAGCCGCGAATCCTCTATCGTGAAGGGGGTATTGCAGATGAAACTGAACGAACGGACCGTGGAAGGGACGCCTTCTTTATCGGCGAAGAGCGCTATGTCCGCCTCTTCGCCCTTGTCGAGCTTAACGGGCACGGTATGCACGGGCCAGGCCAGGCGCGTCCAGTAAAGGAGGTTCTGGTGGTTCCCCTTCGTGTGCCGGGCCAGTTTCTCCTTCCTGGCGGAGAAAAAACGCTCTTCCGGGTCTATTTCGGAGAGAGTGTAATATGTCTGCCAGGCGGGGACGAAATACTCCGCTTTCTCGTAGACACGCGCCAGGTCTATGGCGGCCTGCAGGTTGCGCGGGTCGTAAAGCAGCGCTTCCTTCAGAAAAGTCACGGAATGCTGCTTTTTCTTGAGGAGCTCGAAGTTGCGGCTGATGCGCACGGCGGCCGGCACCAGCAGGTAAGGATACGACTGGTATACCCCGCGGTAGAGCTCTATCGCCTCCGACGGTCCCCTGAGCCCTTCCTCCGCCATGGCCAGCGCGAAGCGCGTATGGGCCAGAAGGTCCTGGTCCGCCGTCAGCGTCAGCGTCCGCTCCAGGGTCCTGCGGGCCTCGGCGTGCTTTTCCAGCGCCAGGAAGTCCCAGCCTTTCTCGTAGTTTATGTAAGGGTCGTCCTGCGCCGAGATCTCCGCGCGGGAGAGCCAGGCCACGGCCTCCTGCGGCTTGCCGGCTTCGGCCAGCAGGACGGCCGCGTCGCGCATGGCCGCCAGCGCGAGCGGCGTGCCGGAAGACATGAAGGCCGCGTACTTGAACCCCTCGATAGCGTCGTCCGGCCGGCCGGCGAGCCAGGACCGGAGCGCGCCGCGGTACACCGAGCCGGGGCTCTCCACGCCCGCGGCCGCCGGGGCCGCCAGCGCGAATATTAAGGAAAGGAGGGAGAGGGTCTTCATCGTGGATTAATTTAGCAATTATGGGTTTTGACGGCAAGGACGGCCGGCCGGTTTTTGCATTGTCCGGATTTTTTATGTAAAATAGGATCACCGGGCCGTTAGCTCAACGGTAGAGCAGACGCCTCTTAAGCGTAAGGTTACAGGTTCAAATCCTGTACGGCCCAAAAAAACAGCGCAGCCGGAGAAAACCCCGTTACCGAACGGGGTTTTTAGTTGAAGCCTTCGCCGCGTAATCCGGACTATCCCTTTTATCCGGCGCCAGAGTGGTGGAATGGCAGACACGCACGGCTTAGGACCGTGTGCCGAAAGGCGTGGAGGTTCGAGTCCTCTCTCTGGCACGATCTGTCGTGCGCAAGAAGCGAGCCGAAAGTTCGGCTCGCGCGAGGACTCGAAAGCCGGAGCCGCGAGCCGGCAGGCGGCAGCGGCGAGGCAGGGCCGCGGGGCCCGAGGAGCGGCGGCGACGAGAGAACCCGCGGCCGAGTCCTCTCTCCGGCATCAGGTTCTTCGACTTATCCCAGGAGGAAAAATGCCCGTCACTCTCGCTTACGGAGACAAGATCAGGAAGATAAAGGCCGACGGCTGCGTCCATGTCTACGCGGTAGATTCCGGCAAGGAAGTCCTGGCCGAGGTCCAGGAGCAGGCGCTCGTGCGCCTGCAGGCCGTAGTGACCCTGCCCGGCTTCCGCCAGGGCAAGGTCCCGCTGGCCATGATAAAGGAACAGTTCCCGTCCATGGTCCGGGACGAGGCGCTCGACATACTGGCCAAGGCCGCGCTGCCCGAGATCATAAAGGCCGAGAGCGCCGCGCCCGTGGTGACCCCCCTCATGACCAACGTTAAGTACGAGACGGGCAAGACCGCCTATTTCGAGGTGCAGCTGGAGTGCAGCCCCAAGGTCGAGCCCAAGAATTACGAGAGGATAAAGGCCGTGCGCCGCGTAAAGAAGGTCTCCGAAGACGAGGTCGACAAGTATATAAACCAGCTGCGCGAGTACAACGCCTACCTTAAGCCGGTCGAGGACTCCCCGATAGCCGGCACGCATTTCGTCGTGGTAGACTACGAGACCTGGGAGAACGGCGTGAAGGTCGCCGACGGTGACGTGAAGGGAGAGATCGTGGACATGTCCGCCCCGCAGACCGTGGCGGGACTGGCCGAGAAGCTCCTCGGCGCCAGGAAAGGCGACACGGTCGAGTTCGATTCCGAGTTCGGCGGCCGCAAGCTCAAGTTCAAGGCCCGCGTGCAGGACGTCAAGGAGAAGGTGGTGCCGGCGCTCGACGAAGGCTTCCTTTCCCAGGCGGGCGTCAAGACGGCGGAAGAACTGCGGGGCAACGTGCGCGGCATGCTCGAGCGCGGCGAGACCGAGCGCACCGAGAAGGACCTGCTCTCGCAGATAGAGGATCATCTCATAAAGCACAACCCGATGTCCCTCCCCCCCACGCTGGTCAAGGAGGAGTCCAAGGAACTGATGGAAGTGCTGCGGCGCCGCATGCAGGGCGACGAGAACTTCAGCGAGGAGGCCTTCGCAGAGCGCGTCGCCCCGATCGCGGAGCGCAACCTCCGCCTCACCTACCTGCTCCACAACATCGCCCGCAAGGAGAAGATCGAGGCCACCGACGCGGACGTGGACGCCGAGCTGCAGAAAGCGCTGGCCAGGCTGGCCAGCGAGGAGGAGAAGAACAAGGCCCGCGAACTGTTCGACCGCCGGAAGGATTATATCCGCGCCTCGATAGTGGAAAACAAGACCATGGATTTCATAAAATCCAAGGCGGAGATAAAGGAAGAGTCCAAGTAGGCGCGGCCGTCCCGCGCGGAGGAAAACAATGATTATCCCTACAATTATCGAAAAATGGAACCAGGGGGCGATGGTCGGTTACGACATCTACTCCCGCCTGCTCAGGGACCGCATCATCTTCTTCGGCGACCCCGAGGGCGCCGTTTCGACGGCCTCGGCCAACACGGTCATAGCCCAGCTGCTCTACCTCGACGCCGAGGACCCGGACAAGGACATCAACCTCTACATCAACTCCCCGGGCGGCATGGTCACGGCGGGCCTGGCGGTCTACGACACGATGCAGTTCATCAAGGCCCCGATCTCCACGATCTGCATGGGCATGGCGATGAGCTTCGGCGCCGTGCTGCTGGCCGCCGGCTCCAAGGGCAAGCGCTACGCTCTGCCCAACGCCCGCATCATGATCCACCAGCCCCTGATCTGGGGCGGCGGGATCTCCGGCCAGGCCACGGATATCGAGATAGAGAGCCGCGAGATGCAGGAGAACAAGAAGCGCCTTACCGAGATCCTGGCCAAGCACACCGGGCAGAGCGAGAAGAAGGTCCACGACGACATGGAGCGCAACTTCTACCTGTCCGCCGCCGAGGCCAAGGATTACGGCATAATCGACGGAGTGCTGGACTTCAAGAAAAAATAACGACGCCGGAGCGACCCAGAACCTATGGCTGAACTTCAGAAAGAGCGCCGCGAAGAAGAGAAACTGCCCGCGACCCTGCCCGCCATCGCGATACGAGACGTGGTCATGTTCCCCCACATGGCCCTGCCGCTGTCCGTGGACAGGCCGCGGTCGGTGGCCGCCATAGAGCAGGGGCTCAAGGCCGGCCGCAAGGTGCTGGCGCTCACGCAGAAGAAGCCGCAGGTCAACGAGCCCGACGCCGGGGACCTCTACCAGTACGGCGTGCTCAGCGAAGTTGCGCAGTCTCTCAAGCTCCCCGACGGCACGATGCGCGTGTTCCTCCAGGGTCTGCGCCGGGCCCGCGTGAAGTCCCTCGCGGCCGAGGGAGAGGCCGGGGCCTTCATCGCGGAAGTGGAGTACCCGGAGGAGAAGCCCGAAAAGGGGCCCGAAACGACCGCGCTGATGCGCCACACGCTGGAGGTCTTCGAGCAGTACGTCAAGCTGGGCACCCGCATCCCCGGCGACTCGGTCTCGCTGCTGGCGCAGGTGGAGGACCCTTCCCGCCTGGCCGACACCATCGCCGCCAACACCCCCTTCAATCCGCCCGAGCGGCAGGACCTGCTGGAGACCGAGGGCGCCAGGGAGCGTCTCGAGAAGCTCCTGAAGATGCTCGCCAAGGAGATAGAGATCCTGGACATAGAGCAGAAGATCCATTCCAGGGTGAAGTCGCAGATAGAGAAGTCGCAGAAAGAATACTATCTCAACGAGCAGATGAAGGCCATCCAGAAGGAACTGCACCAGAAGGACGACCTGGCCAAGGAAGTCGACGAGCTCAAGAAGAAGGTCAAGCAGGCGAAGATGTCCAAAGAGGCCGAGGCCGCGGCCGAGAAGGAGCTCCAGCGGCTCTCCCGCATGGCGCCGTTCTCCCCCGAGTCCACCGTCTCGCGCACCTATCTCGACTGGCTGACGGCGCTGCCCTGGTCCATGGAGACGAAGGACGTCATCGACATAGAGGCGGCCCGCAAGGTGCTGGAGGCCGACCACTTCGGGTTGAAGAAGCCCAAGGACCGCGTGCTCGAATACCTGGCCGTCGCCAAACTTACGCAGCACCTGCGCGGCCCCATACTCTGCTTCGTCGGCCCGCCCGGCGTGGGCAAGACCTCCATCGCGCGTTCCATCGCCTCGGCGATGGGCCGCAAGTTCGTGCGCATGTCGCTGGGCGGCGTGCGCGACGAGAGCGAGATCCGCGGTCACCGGCGCACTTACGTCGCTTCCATGCCCGGCCGCATCATCCAGAGCCTGAAGAAGGCCGGCAGCCGCAACCCGGTCTTCCTGCTCGACGAGATAGACAAGATGGGCACCGACTGGCGCGGCGACCCGGCCGCGGCCCTGCTCGAGGTTCTCGACCCGGAGCAGAACAGGGAGTTCACCGACCATTTCCTGGACGTGCCGTTCGATATCTCCCAGGTCATGTTCATCGCCACCGCCAACACCCTTTACGGCATCCCGGTCAGTCTGCGCGACCGCCTGGAGATAATCGAGTTCAGCGGCTACACCCACAACGAGAAGATCGAGATAGCCAGGAAGTACCTGGTCCCGCGCCAGCTCTCCGAGCACGGCCTCAAGCCGCAGGTCTTCAGCGCGGACGACGCCGCCATCGACGCCGCCATACGCGGCTACACCCGCGAGGCCGGCGTGCGCAACCTCGAGCGCGAGATCGCGACGCTGGCCCGCCGCGCGGCCAGGCGGATAGTCGAGGAGAAGCTCTCCTCGGTCAGGGTGACCGGGGCCAATCTGCACGATTTCCTCGGCATCCCAAAGTTCGTCCAGGAGAAGGTCTCCCCCAACGGCGTCGGGGTCGCCACCGGTCTGGCCTGGACCGAGAACGGCGGAGAGGTGCTCACCGTCGAGGCCGTCGGCGTGCCCGGCAAGGGCGAGCTGATGCTGACCGGCAAGCTCGGCGACGTCATGAAGGAATCGGCCCAGGCCGCTTTCTCCTACGTCAAGTCCCGGGATTTCGCCCCCGAAGCGAAGATCGCCGCCGCCAATTTCCACGTCCACGTGCCCGAGGGGTCCGTTCCCAAGGACGGACCGTCCGCGGGCATCACCATAGCGACGGCGCTGGCCAGCCTGGTCTCGGGAAGGCCGGTGAAACCGGACGTTTCCATGACCGGCGAGATAACGCTTTCGGGCCGGGTCCTGCCGATAGGCGGCCTCAAGGAGAAGGTGATAGCCTCCTTCAGGGAGGGCGTGAAGACCGTCCTCTTCCCCAAGGCCAACCTGAAGGACCTCGAGGACGTGCCGGCCGAGATCCGCAAGGGCATGCGCCTCTTGCCCGTTTCGCATATGGACGAGGTCATAAGCGCCGTCCTGGCGCCCGCGGGCCGGACGCGCGGGACCGCCAGGTCCTCGGCGCGGCGCTGAGAGAGCCGGCGTTCCCAGAGGGGGCATTTGCTGATGAAAAAAGCGGCGTTCCTGTCGTTCTGTCTTTTTCTCCTCCCCCGGGCCTTGCCGGCCTACGAGGGCGAACTGGCCACGCACGAGGTCGAGGGCGCGCTGGAGAAGACCAGGATGGGCGAGGTCTTCGGCCAGTACCTGGCCACGATACAGATGTACGATCCCGAGCGCGCCACGCAGCTCGGCATACACGAGGCGGACGCGCTGCTGACCAAGCGGAACCAGGAGCGCGTGAACATCCAGCTCGAGGCGCTGCGCAAGATCCGCTCCAAGCTGCACGAGATAGACAGCGGCCCGCTGTACCCTTCCGACGCGATAGACTACGCGCTCTTCGACCGGATGCTCGAGACGGACATCTACAACCTCGAGAAGACCAATTTCCTGGCGCTGCGTCCGCACTACTATCTGGAGCCGCTCCGCTCGGTCTTCGACGTGGTAAGCCGCGACTACAAGGACTATAACCTGCGGGCGGCCGCGGCGCTCTCCCGCATGAAGCAGATCCCCGACGTGCTCCTGCAGGCCGAGCGCAATCTGGCCTCCCCGCCGAGGATCTGGGTGGAGAATTCCATCCGCCAGTGCGATCACGCGATAAGGACGGTCCCGGATTTCGTTCCGCTGTTCCGCGGCTACACTCTCTACGACCCCCTGCTCAAGTCGCAGGTGGACGACGCTCTCGAGAAGCTCAAGGTCGCCCTGACCCGCTACCGCGATTTCCTGCGCAACGAGGTCCTGTCCTCGGCGGACGGGGATCCCGCCGCCGGCGAGTATTCCTACGGTTTCTACCTGGAGCGCTGGCACGGACTGTCCATGACGCCGGGCAAGGCCTACAGGACCTTCAAAGGGGCTTTTAAGCGTTCCCTCGCCGAACTCAAGAAAGAGGCTTTCAATATCGACCCCGTCCTCTATAAGAAACGCGGCTGGCGCGGCGTGCTGGAGAAGCTTCCCCGCGAGCATCCCGACCTCAAGGACGTGATCAGGATATTCCGGGAGGAGTCGGAGCGCGCCCACCAGCATTTCGACGAGTTCAAGGTCGTGCCTTACCCGCAGCAGCGCCTGGTCATGAAGGATATGCCGGGCTTCCTGGCCCCGGTGCTGCCCTACGTCTATTTCGCCGAGCCTTTCCCGCTCGACGACAACCGCGTCTCGGAACTCTACGTCTCCCTCCCCCCCCAGTCGCTGCCGGCGCCGAGGCTGGACGCCGTCCTCAAGACCGGCTTCAGCTACGTGCAGATAGAACTGCTCACGGCCTACGCGGTGCTGCCCGGCCTCCACCTGCGCAGTTACGAGGCGGTGAACAACGCCTCACGCATACGCCGCGTCTCCAGCCAGCCCATCCTGGCCAACGGCTGGGCCTGTTATGCCGAACTGCTGGCCGAGGAGATGGGGTTCTATTCCTCCTACTGGTCCCGGTTCATGAGGATCTACCTCAAGACCCTGCGCGCCGCCAGGTCGGTGGTAGACGCGGGTTTCCACACCGGCCGGATGGATTACGCCGAATCCGTGCGGTTCTTCGAGGAGAACCTGGGCTTCAGCCGCGGCCAGGCCGAACAGGAGGTCCTGCGCCTCTCCTTCGCCCCCACGGAGGGAATGACCCATCTGCTCGGGATGGACTATGTCCTGGAGATGCGCGATTATTTCAGGACGACGGAACAGAAGCACTTCGACCTGCGCAATTTCCACACCTATTTCCTGCGGCTCGGCAACGTAACGGCCGAGTCCGCGCGCGAGGAGATGCGGCGCCGGAAGAAGGAGCAGGAGAAGATGGTGAGATGAACCGGGCCGCCGCGGTGGAGTTCGAGAGGACGGGGAAGACCTACTACCTCCCCAGGCTGGGCCGTTCGCAGCCTCTGGAGGCCGTGAAGGACGTTTCGTTCGGGATACGCCGCGGCGAGATCCTGGGCCTCCTCGGTCTCAACGGCGCCGGCAAGACGACGCTGATGAAACTGATGGCCGGTCTGCTCTCCCCCACCTCGGGCTCGGTGCGGGTCCTGGGCTCCGACCCGCGCGACCCGGAGAGCCGCCGCCGCACCGGCTTCCTGCCGGAGCTGCCTTATTTTTATCCCCGGTACCGCCCGGCCGAGGCGCTGGCTTATTACGCCTCGCTCAGCGGCATGGACCGCGCCGCCGCGGCCCCGGCCGTCTCCTCCGTAATGGAAAAGGTCGGCCTGGCGCCCCACGCGGCCAAACGGATCTCCGAGTTCTCCAAGGGCATGATGCAGCGGCTGGGCCTGGCCCAGGCGCTGGTGCACGGGCCGGACCTGGTCATACTCGACGAACCGGCCAGCGGCCTGGACCCTATCGCCATACACGACATGCGGGTGCTCATAACCGGCCTGCGGGAAGAGGGCCGCACGGTGGTGCTCTCCTCCCACAGCATCTCGGAGCTCGAGAAGGTGGCCGACAGGGTCATCATGCTTTCCCGCGGCAGCGTGGTCTCCTGCGTCGAGAGCGGGGCCTGGCGCGGGACCGAGGGCGGCCTCGAGAAACTCTTCATGGAGGCGGTGAGATGAAAGCTTTCTTCTCCCCCGCGCTCCGCGTCGCCTCGCATTCCCTGCGCCTGCACCTGCGCGACCGCTTCTTCGGCCTCTTCCTGCTCTTCTCCCTGCTCCTGATCTATTCCTCGCTGCTGGTCGGCGTCATGGCCGTCTACCAGGAGCGCCGCGCGCTGGTGGATTTCGGCCTGGCCCTGATGGAACTGATGGGGCTCGCCTTCTGCGTCTACGCCTCCGCGACCGCCGTTTCTTCCGAGGTGGAGACCAAGACCATCTACCTGGTCTTTTCGCGTCCCGTCCCGAGACACTCCTACCTGCTGGGCAAGATGCTGGCGGTCTTCGGCGCGGCCGCCGTCCTTCTCGCGGCGACCGCCCTGATGCATTCTTCCCTGCTCCTGCTCCGCGGGCACGCTCCCGACGGGCCCTATTTCGCGGCGCTGGCCTACTCCTGGCTGAAGCTGACTATCATCTCCTCTCTGGTCTTCACCGTCTCCATGTTCTCCACCTCCTCCCTTTCCTCCATGGTCATAGGCTTCATCCTGTGGATGCTGGGCCATTTCGCCCCGGAAACGGTGCTGATGGCCGCGCAGGCGGCCGGCGAGGGCTCTCTCCTGGAGCTGCTCGCCCGGCTGATACCGAATTTCCAGCTTTTTAATTTCAAGGACGCGCTCGACGTGCGCGGGGCAGCCGCCCCGCCCCTCGCGGCCCTGCCCTACGCCGCCGCCTGGTGGACCGGTTCCTACGGCTTCGCCTGGGCGCTGCTGCGGCGCAAGGAGTTCTGACTTGCTTCCCCCGGCGAAGGACCTGGCCGCGGGCCTCCTCTTCTTTCTGCCGGCCCTGGCGCTGAACCCGCTGGCCGCCCCCTACAGACCGCCCCTGCCGCCCGTCGGCGAAATAGAGGAGGTGCGCCGCGGCGCCGCCGAGGACGCGGCCGCCGTAAGTTTCGGGGCCCGCCGACTTTTCGCCGACCTCTGGTTCATACGCCTGATGCAGTATTACGGAACGCGGGAATCGGTCCACGACGAGCGGGCGAGGGAGCACCACGCCCATCATCACGCCGACGGCAGCGTCTGTCATCACGGCGCGGGCTGGGAGAAGGGATTGTACCCCGAGTTCGTTCCGCTCTCGCTCCACGTCCTGCACCTCGATCCTTATTTCCACAGCGCGGTGCTCTATTCCGCCGCTTCGCTGGCTTACAACCTGGACAGGCCCGCCGAGGCCAGGAAGGTGCTGGAGCTGGCGATAGAGCGCGCCCCGCGGGAATGGCGTTACCACTCCCTGCTGGCCGCCGTCGGTTACAGCGGAGAAACGGACCCGGCGGAGATAGTCAGGCTGCTGCTCCCCGTGGTGCGCCAGCCCGACTGCCCGACGATGCTGAAGAACCAGACCGCTTTCCTGAGCAAGCGCGCCGGCGACTACGCCACTGCCGCCGGGATCTACCGGGACATAGCGGAGAACGCGCCGGAGAGAGAATACGCCGAGCGCGCGCGGCGGGAACTGGAAAAACTCGAGACGGAGGCCCGGTGAGGATACTCAAGATAGTGGACAACTCCGATTGGGACATCAGTTCCTACCAGGTGCTGCACCTGGCGATGCAGCTCGTCAAGAAAGGCCATACCGTCGTGGTGATGTGCCCCAAGGATTCCCGCCTGGCCGACGACTGCCGGAAATACAAGGTGCCGGTCAAGCCCTTCACTCTCGTGGCCAGGTTCGGTCTGTTCGAGCTGCAGGACTACGACATCATTCACCTCTACAACACCTACGGCGTGGGGCAACTGACCGTAAAGAAGGCCGCGGGGCACGGCCGGATAGTGTTCAGCCAGCTGCGCCTGGACGGGATGACCGCGATGATGAAGCTCAAGGCGATAGAGCCTCTCGTCTCCAAGTTCCTCCCCTCCTGTCCCACCGTGCGGGAGGATATGCTGGCCGCGGGCCTGTCCCAGGCCAAGCTGGCGGTCCTTCCCCCGTGCATAAACACCAGCCTCGGACGCTGGGAGAGCGCGATGCTCATCAAGAGGACGATGGCCGTGAAGAAGGAGTTCCAGGTGGGGACGGTCAGTATGGACGAGAGCCTGATGGACCAGCAGTTGTTCCTGCGCATAGCGCGCGCGGTCCTGGACCGGGACCCTTCGCTTTCCTTCACGCTGGTCGGCCTGAAGGACGAGCGGATACGCAAGCTCGCCAGGAACCTGGAGATAAGCCACAAACTGGACATGCTCGGCGAGCGCACCGACATGCCCGAGGTCATGGCCATGCTGAACGTCTACGTCAAGGCCACGATGAAGGAGGAGATCTCGATGTCGCTCATGGAGGCCCAGGCTTCCGGGGTCGCCTGCGTTATCCCCCGGCTTCGCGGTCTCAGCGACTATACCATACACGAAAAGAACGGTCTGGTGGTCCCCCCGGGCGACGCCGAGGCCTACGCCGCCGCCATACTGCGCCTTTTCGAGGACCGTTCCTCGGCCGAGGCGCTCTCAAAGGCCGCCTACGAAGCCGTCGATCACAATATGTCCGTGGAAGTGGTGGTGAACCTTCTCGAGGCCCAATACGAGGAAGTCCTCTCTTCCCAGCAGGCGTCAGCGGCCTGAGAGCCTAGAACCAGGTCCAGTGGCGGCCCTGCGGGTCCTTCCCCGCCGAATCCACGAATACGGTCCCGAAGTCCGGGCTGGCCGGGTCGGCCACATAACCCCAGCAGCCGGTCCCGCCGGGTTTCAGCGCGGGGTAGTTCACCACCCTCGAGCAGGCCGGGCGTCCCCTGAGCTTGAGACGGGGCACCGCTTCCAGTTTCCCCTCCGCCAGCACTTCCCCGTAATCCCGCGGCCGGGCGCCCTTGTCCTGCCTGTAAAGTTCGGCCGCCACCCGCAGGCCCGAGAGTTTCCTCAGCGCCTCCGGGACCGGCGTCTGGCTTAAAAAGATATGGTACAGCAGCCCGCCGCAGAGCCCCGCCGCCGCCAGGGCCGCGGCCGCCGCGATCCTTTTGTTTTTCATGGCGAAATGATATCAAAAATGCGCGGCCGGCGGTTTTTTTGTAGAATAGGAAAGTCGTCAAAATTCCTTCAAGGGGACCCCATCGCATGAAAATACTTTCGCTGAACTGCGGCAGTTCGTCGGTAAAATATTCCCTTTTCGACTGGGAGAAGAAGCTCCCGCTCGCTTCCGGCGTGGTCGAGCGCGTCGGGATAGACGGCTCTTTCATAGCCCACGAGGCCCCCGGCAAGGAGAAGGCCGTCATCGAAAGCCCCTGCCCCTCCCACAAGGAGGCCATAAAGCTGGTCATCGACACCCTGATCGACGGCAAGCACGGCGTCATCCCCAACCTCAAGGGGATAGCGGCCGTAGGCCACCGCGTGGTGCACGGCGGCGAGAAATTCGTCAAGTCCGTGATCGTGGACGACAAGATCGTGGAGACCTTCCGCGAGCTCTCCTCGCTGGCCCCCCTCCACAACCCGCCGAACATCATGGGCATAGAAGCCGCGCGCGAACTGATGCCCACCGTGCCGCACATGGCCATCATGGACACCGCCTGGCACCAGACGATGCCCGAGGCTTCCTACATGTACGCCCTCCCCAGGTCCTGGTACGAGAAGTACGGCATACGCCGCTACGGCTTCCACGGCACCTCTTTCCTTTATAACGCCAAGCGCGCGGCCGTGCTGCTCAAGAAAGATCCTTTCAAGACCAACCTGGTCATCTGCCACATCGGCAACGGCGCTTCCATCAACGCGGTGAAGAACGGCGTTTCCCACGACACCAGCATGGGCTTCACCCCTCTCGAAGGCCTGGTGATGGGCACCCGCGCCGGCGACCACGATCCCGCCATCCCGCTCTACGTGATGGCGCGCGAGAGCCTCAACCCGGGCGAGATGGACGCCATCCTCAACAAGAAGTCGGGCAAACTGGGCATCACGGGCCAGTACAGCGACGCGCGCGACGTCGAGATAGCCGCCGAGAACGGCGACAAGCGCGCCCAGCTGGCGCTGGACATGGAGGCCAACAGGATAAAGAAATACATCGGCGCCTACTCGGCGGCCATCGGCGGGGCGGACGCGGTCGTCTTCACCGCCGGCGTCGGCGAGATGGGGCCCATCACCCGCGCGGCGGCGCTGTCCGGCCTGGAGTTCATGGGCATAAAGCTGGACGCGGCCAGGAACAGCCTCTCCAAGACCCGCAACGCGGAGACCGAGATCTCCGCGAAGGATTCGAAGGTCAAGGTTTTCGTGATCCCGACGGACGAGGAAAGGGTCTTCGTGGAGGACGTGGTGGGGCTGATGAACGGGACCTACGACGCGCACACGCGTTTCGACTACACCTTCCAGCACAAGGACTACCGCAACAAGCTGCGCGACGACGCCTTCGCCAAGCAGTGCGCCAAGAAACCCGGCCTGCTGGAGATAGCGGTGGCCCCCGCCAAAGGGATCAAGGCCGCCGCTTAGGACCGGACCAGACGAAGAGCGCCTTGCGGGCCTCGGTCCGCTGGCGCACGGTACCGCCGGGGAACAGCTTTTTAAGCAGTTCCCCGGCCTCTTTCTTGAGGAATTTCACGCCGTTTATCTCGATATGGGCCTGCGCCTCGCGCAGAGCCTTTTCGAGAGGGTCTTCCCGCCTCCAGACCTCGCGGAACACTTTCTTCCGGAAGCGGCGGCCCAGGGCCTTCAGCGAGCGCTCGACGCGCGACGCGCCTTCCGGGGAGAGGTAGGGCAGGCCGTGCAGACGGAAGACGGCTTCCATCACGGGGTTCTTCCTGACCCCGTACCAGCCCACGTAGGCGCATTTTTCCGCGCAGGCCTCCATTTTCCGGACCTCGGCCGGAGTCCCGACGGCCGAAGTCATCGAGGCCACGGCCAGGCCGAAACGGCCCTCCGGCACGGAGGCCGGTGCTTTTTTCCAGTCGGCCCTGAGCGTCTCCACGTTGCGCAGGCCGGCGGCCGAGGCTTCCGCCTTCATGCGCGCCAGCATCCTGGGGGACAGGTCCGTCCCGGTCACCCGCCGGGCGGCCGGGGCCATGACCAGGGCGAACAGGCCCGTGCCGCAGCCTATGTCCAGCACGTCGAGCCCCCGCCATTCCGCGCCCAGGCGGCGCATCATGGACAGGGTCCTGCGCGTGGCTTTCAGCGTGGCCGGCGCCAGCGGCGAAGGATAGCCCGCCGCTTTGCGGTCCCAGAACAGTCTCGCCCCCGCGTCTTTAGGGTCCTGTTTCATGCCTGAAATTATACAATTCCGGCCCCCGTCCGGATACCGCGTGATTACCCCCCTATAATTTGTTAGAATTTTTCAGTGATGAGAATGCGTAACGCGCTGTTCTTCGGCATCCCGTCCATAATACTCCTGGTCGCCGCTATTTTCGTGCTGGGCATCTTCCTGATCAAGTGGTTCTGGATGTGGACGATACCGGAGCTGTTCCCGGGCGCGGTCGCCTCCGGCGCCGTGGCGGAGCATATCTCCTGGTGGACGGCGCTGAAACTTTCCGTGCTGGTGGCCCTGCTGGCCGCCATTACCAACATCTCCAAGAAGTAGGGCCGCGGGCCCGAGGGGAGCGGGGTTGAAAAAAATACTGGTCTTTCCGGCGGCGTTCGCCGCTCTCTGCCTGGCGCAGGCCTGCTCCAGGCCCGCCTCCATGTCCGACGAGAACACCATCGTGGTCTGGGAGCAGGAGGACGCCCAGGTCGCTCCCTACATCGATTCCGTCTTCGAGGCCTTCAAAAAGCTCCCCGGCAACGAGGGGATAGAGATAATCCGCGCGCATTACCAGACCGAGGACCTGCGCCAGCAGTTCCAGGCCGCCTCCCTCGCCGGGGTCCCCCCCGACCTGCTGCTGGGCCCGTCCGACACGGCCGGCATCTACGCCATATCCGGCTTCATAATCCCGCTCGAGGATATGTTCGATTTCAGCAGGTTCAACGCGCCCGTGGTCGAGGCCATTTCGCTGGACGGCCATGTCTGGGGCGTGCCGGTGTCCAACGGCAACCACCTGCTGATGTTCTACAACAGGAAGTTCGTCAAGACGGCCCCTGAGACCACCGACGAGCTTTTCGCCTTCTGCGCGGGGGACGCGAAGCGATATAAGCTGGAGCGCTGCATCGCCTTCGACATGGGCGAGCCCTTCTGGCTGATGCCCTGGCTGGGCGCCTTCGGCGGCTGGCCGATGGACGGTAAGAAGCCGACGCTGGACACCCAGCCCATGCGCGACACCCTGAACTTCTACCTCGATCTCAAGTACGACAAGAAATACGTCCCGATGGAATGCGACTATAACTGCATGGATTCGCTCTTCAAGGAAGGGAAGGCCGCTTTCATCATCAACGGCGACTGGGCCATCTCGGGCTATCAGAAGCATTTCGGCGAGAACTTCGGCCTCGCCGTCATCCCGAAGCTTTCGAAGACCGGCCGCTGGCCTTCCCCGATGGTCAGCGGCAAGTACTTCACGGTCAGCTCCGGCCTCAAGCCGGAGAAGCTGGCGCTGGTCAAGCGCCTGCTCGAGTTCTACACTTCCCGGGAGAACCAGGTGAAACAGTACCAGGTGCTCACCCGCCTCCCGGCCCTCAAGGCCGCCGGCTCGGCCAGGGAGATAGTCTCCGACGAGGTCTCGCGGATATCGCTGGAGCAGATACTCAAAGGGCGCCCGATGCCCATGGCCACCGAGATGCGGGCGGTCTGGGACTCGGCCCGCAACTACATGGGGCTGGCCACGACGCGCAAGCTCGACGTCGATACGGCCGTGAAACGCATGCAGGAGAACACCGACCGCAAGATAGAGGAGATGAACCGCTGATGGAACTCCTTCGCTCGGTCTACGAAGTCGCCGGTTTCATCCTGCTCATAGCCCTCGGCGTGGCCGCGCTGGAAGGCTACTTCTACTATCATTTCAAGTTCCACGACCGCCCCTGGTTCTTCTGGGCGGGACTGGCCGTCTTCCCGCTGCTCGCCTGGTCGGGTTTCGTCGCCGGCGGCATAGCCAAACCCGGGCTCTTCGCCTGGCTCCTTGCCCTGGAGGCCGCGGTCCTGGCCTTCTTCCGCTACGCGGTCAAGGGCCGCCACTCGCTGGCCTATCTCCTCCTGCTCCCCGCCTTCGTCGGCCTGGCGCTGCTGCTGGTCTACCCCTTCCTCTTCGAGGTCTATCTCTCCTTTCACGATCTCAAACTGACCACGATAATGATGTGGAAGAACACCGGGAAGATCCCTTTCGTGGGCCTCGAGCAGTACGTGAAGGTCTTCACCACCTCCCCCCTCTCGGAAGTGACCTTCTGGGCCCTGCTGGGCAGGACCCTGCTGTGGACCTTCTCCAACGTCTTCTTCCACGTGCTCGGCGGCTTCGCGCTGGCCCTGCTCCTCAACAACGCCATCAGCCTCAAGGGCGTCTACCGCACGCTGCTGGTCATCCCCTGGGCCATGCCCCAGGTGGTGGCGGTCCTGGCGATGCGCGGCGAGTTCCATTCGCAGAACGGCTTCGTCAACATCGTGCTCGGCAGGATAGCCGAAGCCTACCCGTTCCTGGCCGGCCTGGGCGTGGGACCGGTGCAGTGGCTCAGCGACTACCCCCTCCTGACCTGCACGATAATAAACGTCTGGCTCGGCATACCGTTCATGATGGTGGTCATCCTCGGCGGGCTCCAATCCATCTCCACTTCCTATTACGACGCGGCCGACATCGACGGGGCCTCCTATTTCCAGAAGCTGCGCTACATAACGCTACCGCTGGTCAAGCCGGTGCTGATGCCCGCCGTCACGCTGGGCACCGTCTGGACCTTCAACAACATCAACGTCATCTACCTGGTGACCGGCCAGGCCGGCGGCACCGAGCAGGCGGACATCCTGGTGTCGGCGCTCTACAAGGCCGCTTTCACCTACAACCGCTACAGCTATTCCGCCGCCTTCGCCATAGTGGTCTTCGCCCTGCTTTTCTTCATCTCGGTGACCTACCTGCACGGCTTCGACGCGGCCAAGGACGAGCGCTGATATGACCGGAACCAGGAAAGGATATTTCAGCCGGCTGGCGGCCTCCGCCGCGGAGGTGATGGACAGTCCCGTGCGCCGCGCCAAAGCGCTCAGGTACCTCCTGATACATATCGTCGTAATAACGGCCGCCGGCGTCTGCGTCTACCCCCTGCTGCGCATCCTCTCCATTTCCCTGCGCCCCGGCGACCGGCTCTTCTCGACCGACCTCTCGCTCATACCCGACGGCGCGACGCTGGCCGCCTACGCCAGCCTGCTCAAGGACACCATGTTCCTGCGCTGGCTGTGGAATTCGCTGATCATAACGCTGGCCACCTCGTTCATCGGCGTCTCGCTGGCCTCCACCGCGGCCTACGCCTTCTCCCGCTTCCGCTTCCCCGGCAAGAAGGCGGGGCTCATCCTGCTCCTTTCCAGCCAGATGATACCCGCGGGCATGCTGATACTGCCGCTGTTCCTGATGATCATGAAGCTCAAGCTGATGAACACCTACCTCGGCATGATCATCGCCTACTCGGTGAGTTCCCTGCCTTTCAGCATCTGGATACTCAAGGGCTATTACGACACCATCCCCCGCTCGCTGGAGGAGGCGGCCCTCGTCGACGGCACCAGCCAGGTGGGCGCTTTCTGGCGCATCATCCTCCCCCTTTCGACCCCCGCCCTGAGCATCGCCTTCCTCTTCAACTTCACGACCGCCTGGAACGAGTATCTGGTCGCCCGCGTCGTGCTCTTCAGTTCCAAACAGTACACCTGGACCCTGGGCCTTTTCGAGCTGCAGGGTCAGTACATAACGCAGTGGGGCATGTTCGCCGCCGGCTCCATGCTGGTCACGATACCGGTGCTCGCCGTCTTCCTCTACTCTTCCAAGTGGCTGATCTCCGGCCTTACGCTGGGCAGCGTGAAAGGATAAAGTTCATGGCTACCGTAAAATTCAGCAATATCGTCAAGAACTTCAAGGACAACCAGGTCCTCAAGCGGGTGGACCTCGAGATCAAGGACCACGAGTTCGTCGTCATAGTCGGCCCGTCGGGCTGCGGCAAGACCACGCTGCTGCGCATGCTGGCGGGCCTGGAGGAGATCTCCTCCGGAGAGATCCATATAGACGGCACGCTGGTCAACCACCTCCATCCCTCCAGGCGCCAGATCGCGATGGTCTTCCAGGATTACGCCCTCTACCCGCACATGACGGTCGAGGAGAACATGAGCTTCTCCCTGCGCATCAAGAACGCGCCCAAAAAGGAGATAAAGGAGCGGGTGGCGGAGGCCGCGTCCATCCTGCAGCTGGGCAAGCTGCTCAAGCGCATGCCCAAGCAGCTCTCCGGCGGCCAGCGCCAGCGCGTGGCCATCGGCCGGGCGATAGTCCGCCAGCCCAAGGTGTTCCTCTTCGACGAGCCGCTCTCCAATCTCGACGCCAAGCTGCGCGAGGAGATGCGCGTGGAGATAGCCAAGCTCTACCAGCGCCTGGGCGCCACCATCATCTACGTGACCCACGACCAGGTGGAGGCCATGACGCTGGCCGGCCGCATCGTCATAATGAACCAGGGCGTGATACAGCAGGTCGGCACCCCGATCGAGGTGTACCGCAAGCCGGACAATCTCTTCGTGGCCGGTTTCATAGGCAGCCCCACCATGAATTTCATCGAGGGCAAGCTGCGGGTCGAGAAGGGCCATGTGCGCTTCGTCTCCCCCTCTCTGAGCCTGGACCTGCCGGCTTCCCTGCTGCCGGCGGAGGGCGCGCACGAGGGCCGTGAAGCGGTCATAGGCGTGCGCCCCGACGACGTTTACGCGGGCCGCGAGGCCGGGAAGAACTGCTCGCAGCAAGTGGACGCTGTCCTGGAGGTCAGCGAGCTCCTGGGCCACCGGGAGAACCTCTACCTCAAGGTAGGGAATCTGCGGGTGCTGGCCACGGTCGAGGCTTTCTTCGACCGGAGCCCCGGCAGCTCCGTGCCGGTCTGTTTCAACTTCGAGAACATGCACGTCTTCGACAAGGCGAGCCAGAAACGCATCAGCGCCTGAAGATTTGGAAACGGGCGGCTTATTTTTTATAATTTAACGGCAAGCAAAAGCCCCTCGGGGCTAAAAACGCGGAGGTATAACATGAAGGTCAGCATAGACAGGGAAGCGTGCATAGGCTGCGGCCTCTGCGCCAGCGAGCAGCCCGATATCTTCGAGATGGACGCGGACAAGGCCAAGGTCAAGTCCGAGACCGTGCCCGCCGGCAAGGAAGACGCCTGCAAGGCGACCGCCGGCAACTGCCCCGTCTCCTGCATCAAGTGCGAGTAAGCCTTTTAAAAGGCCGAAACGCAAAGGACCCGGCCCTGCGGCCGGGTCCTTCTTTTTGAGTTAATTAAAAATCCGTGTTGGTATTTTGAGGGCTTCCCCGTCGGGGAGGTCCTCTTAGTTAGACTTTTGCTAGTCTAACTCAATGAAAAAGATACTGCCGGCAATGCGGGGCCAGGATGCAGCACTGGGGGCGTACATCTACTGGCAAAACACGGTGGTTTTGC
>Ga0302246_1000185_pt1 | contig 62565 bp, 50 predicted proteins | sample AAG_UR_Trp_MG_FD_193533 | JGI IMG/M metagenome (GOLD analysis project Ga0302246, IMG submission 193533) | Enriched activated sludge microbial communities from anaerobic digester in WTTP, New Holstein, Wisconsin, United States - AAG_UR_Trp | ecosystem: Engineered > Bioreactor > Anaerobic >... | reverse complement strand
ATACAGTAACGGCTGAAGTGATCAGAAAATATATTGCGTATCACCGTGAACAAGAAACTAAACCCCAGCAGTTAGAATTGTTTTAAAGCCTATGATGCCCCGCCCTGTGGGCGGGGTAATTCACTTTTGTTTTGTTTTTAGTAGCCATATTCATCTAAAAACAACAATATTAAACCAATGTCAAGGTAAAGTTTAAATATGGGTTGTTATGTATCGTAATATTCATTAAATATGCACATTATTAAACTAATAAACGACGGGGACGTCAAATGAGCATTTGCGAGTTGAAAAGCATATTGCGGGAAATATTGGGACATTTTCCGTCTTTCTTCCCATGTTCGGCCTTAATTTAATGCTGTATTTATGGCTGAGAGGCCGCTGATCATGCTCTTCATGATCAGCCGGATTCTTATAGCAGGTTCTTCAAGTCCTCGGAGGTGATTTCGCAGTCCCGCATGATCTGGGAAAGGAGCCCCCGGCCGATTGTTTCGCCTGCATGAACGGGTATGACGGTGCATCTGCCATCGGGATGTCTGAGAAAATAGTGGCTGCCCTTACTTCTGATGACCTCAAAATCTAACTTTTCAAGGGCTTTGATAAGGTGTTTTCCTGTGACAGCCGGGAAATCGCTCATGCCGTAACCGCCACGCGTTGAACACCGATAAATTCGGTAGGTGCCGGTTCCTCGACTTCAAGGCAGAGTTCGATGGCTTCCTTGACTCTTTCCATGAGCACATCAAGCGACTTTGCCTGAGTATGACATCCGCGTAATGTCGGCACTGAGGCAACGAAATACCCATCCTCATCTTTTTCTATAACGACACTGAATTCTCTTTCCATTTTAAATCACCTCCGACACGATGATAGCACAGAGAAAAACCAGTTTCATCGTCTATTTGCCTTGACCGTTCTCTCACAGGTATATGGGCCAAGTCCACCTGACGCGTCAGCAGATCCGGGGCAGGAGTTCTCCGGAGGGGATGGTCACTTCCCGGAGGCCGCCGATCATGCTTTTCATGATGAGGCGTCCTCGGTCGACGGTCTTTTGGACCCGGCCGATGACGGCGGCGTCTTTCCCGTAGCGCTCGGCCTTCATGGCGGAGAGCACCTTGTCACTTTCCGCCTCGGGACAGAAGAGGACCATCTTCCCCTCGTTAGCCAGAAACAGGGGATCGAAGCCCAGGACTTCACAGAAGCCCCGCACGGGTTCCCTGACGGGTATGGCCGCTTCATCGATTTCAATAATAGTGCCCGATTGCTCGGCCATTTCCACGAGGATGGTGCCCAATCCTCCCCGGGTGCAGTCCCGCATGGCGTGAATCTCGGCGCTTGCCGCCAGGGCGGCGGCCACGAGGCCGTTCAAAGGCGCCGAATCGGAGACGATTTCTGCTTCAAAACCCAGATTTTCCCGCTTGTTGACGATGGCCGCCCCGTGGTCGCCGATGGGGCCGTTGAGGATGATCACATCCCCCGGTTTGATCGACGCCGGAGAAATCAACCCCGGATAACGGATCATGCCGACCCCGGCGGTATTGATGAAAACACCGTCGGCGGCGCCCCGGGTGACGACCTTGGTATCGCCCGTGACGATCTGCACGCCCGCCTCCCGGGCCGCCTCGGCCATGGATTGAATAATCTTTTCCAGGTCCGCCATGGGGAAGCCTTCCTCCAGGATAAACCCGGCACTGAGGAAGAGGGGGACGCCCCCGCACATGGAGAGGTCGTTGACCGTCCCGTGGACCGCCAGCGACCCGATATTGCCACCGGGAAAAAACAGGGGGTTGACGACGTAGGAGTCGGTGGTGAAACAGAGTTTTTCCGCCCCGATCCTGAGTACCGCCCCGTCTTCCAGACGGCCCAGGAGGTCATTCTGAAAATGGGGGAGAAACGTTTCCCGGATGATTTCGTTGGTCAGGAGTCCCCCGCCGCCATGGGCGAGGAGAATCTGGTCGTATTTCATAAGGACCTTTCCTTTTTAATCCGGTATCCGGCTACAACCGCCTGACCCAGGGCGATGCAGCCGTCGTTGTTCGGAACCAGGCGATGTCGTAGCACCTTGAGACCCACCTGCTCTAACGAACGGACACATCCCTCGTAGAGGATGCGGTTCTGGAAGCAGCCGCCGCTCAAGGCCGCCCGGTCGAGGTTTTCTTCCGCGCAAATCTGTCTGGAGAGGTCCGCGAAGGCGGCGATCAGGGTGGCGTGAAACAACGCCGCCAGATCCGGCACCGGTTTTCCTGCAAGAATTTGCTCCGTCAGGATACGGATTGCCGGGGACATGTCAAGGATAAAGACGCCGTTTTCCTTTTCGATATCGTAAGGCAAAACGGTCCCTTGCCCCTTCCGGGCCAGGGCTTCCAGTTCCATGGCCGCCTGGCCTTCGAAATTGACCTTTTCCCGGCGAAGCCCCAGGATCGCCGCGACGCCGTCGAAGAGGCGTCCCAGGCTGGACGTTTCGGGGCTGTTGATCCGCCGGTCGAGAATCCGCTCTATCATGGCGGGGGCGAAATCTGCGGGCAGGAGCCGCAGCCGTCCTGCCCATTCCGGCCAGGATGCACCATAGGCCATCTGCAGGAGCCCCACCGCCGTCCGCCAGGGATGGCGGATGGCCGTTTCCCCCGTCGGCAGGAGAAAGTGCTTCAGGTGACCCCGCCGGATGAAATCCGTCTCATCGGCCAGGAGGAATTCGCCGCCCCAGATGCGCCCGTCCGTGCCCAGTCCGGTGCCGTCCATGGCGAGGCCCAATACGGTGCCCGTCTCACGGTTCTCGGCGAGGCAACTCACGATGTGGGCGTGGTGGTGCTGGACGAGAATCACCTTCCGGTCTTTCATGCAAGCGGCCGTCCGGCTGGCGTAGTAATCGGGGTGGAGATCACAGGCGACGACCTCCGGGCGGCATTCGGTGATCCGTTCCATGAGCGCCATGGTCTCGTGGAAGAAATCCCGTGCCAGCGGCGTTTCCAGGTCGCCGATATGGGGACTCAGGAAGGCCATGTTTTCCTTGACGAGACAGAGGATTCCCTTCAGTTCCGCTCCCAGGGCCAGGACTTCCGGCAGGGGCTCCCGGAGAAACAATGGCCGGGGGGCGAGACCGCGGGACCGGCGGAAGAGGGTTGGCCGGTTTCCGTAAACGGCGGCGATGCCGTCGTCGCAGCGGACCAGGATGTCCCGGTTGTGGATGAGAAAGAAATCGGCGATGCCCCGCAGGCGTTCCGTCGCTTCGCGGTTTTGGATGCAGATGGGTTCGTCGCTCTTGTTCGCGCTCGTCATGACCAGGGCCGCAAAATCCTCCTGCATCAGCAGGTGGTGGAGCGGGGTGTAGGGGAGCATGACGCCGAAGGTGTCGACGCCGGGGGCGACGGCCGTAGCGATGGCCGACCGGTCTTTTTTGCGTAAAAGTACGATGGGCCGTTGCGGCGTCAGTAAAAGCCGCTCCTCCTCCGGGGAGACGTGGGCGATCCTTTTGGCCGCCGCCAGGTCCCTGACCATGATCGCAAAGGGTTTTTCTTCCCGGAGCTTGCGGGCACGGAGTTTCTGCACCGCTTCCTCGTTCGTGGCGTCCACGGCGAGGTGGAAGCCCCCCAGGCCCTTGATGGCGAGAATATCACCCCGTTTCAGGGCGGTGACGGCTTTCCGGAGCGGATCCGCCGTCGGGATCGCCCGGCCGTCTTTGTCAAGCAGCTGCAGGATCGGCCCGCAGACGGGACAGGCGTTCGGCTCGGTGTGGAAACGCCGGTTGTCAGGATCGTCGAATTCCCGCCGGCAGGCGGGGCACATGGGAAAGCAGGCCATGGAAGTCCGGGAGCGGTCGTAGGGGATATCGCTGATGATCGTCAACCGGGGACCGCAATTCGTGCAGTTGATGAATGGGTAACGATGGCGCCGGTCGGCCGGGTTGAAGAGTTCGGCAAGGCAGTCATCGCAGACGGCGATGTCCGGGGCGATATGGACCTTGCGCGCCTCGCCGCCCTCGCTCTCCAGGATTTTGAAGCCCTCTTCGCCGGTCGGCAGGAGATCGACGGCCTGGGAGATAGCGATTTCCGCCAGGGGGGGCGGGTTGGAAATCACGTCCTCTTTAAAAGCAGTCAGATCGGACGCTAATCCCTCCACTTCGGCCCAGACCCCGTCGGCGCGATTCTGAACCCAGCCGGAAAGACGGTGCCTCTGGGCCGTCCGGTAAATGAAGGGGCGGAACCCCACCCCTTGAACGATCCCCGAAAAAAGGTAACGAATCCTCTTGATCACGGCCGGGACTTGCGGAAGGCCTCCACCTGGCCGGTCAGCCACTGAATCCAGGGGGCCAGGCCCTCCCCGGTCTTGCAGGAAACGGTGAAGATGGCCAGCTTGGGATTGATGGCCAGGGCGTCCCTTCTGGCCTTATCCAGGTCGAAATCGACATAGTCCAGAAGATCCATCTTGTTGATGATCAGGGCCGACGATTCATGGAACATCAGGGGGTACTTCATGGGTTTGTCGGCTCCTTCCGGGGTGCTCAGAATCATGACCTTGCAGTTTTCCCCGACGTTGAACTCAGCCGGGCAGACGAGGTTCCCGACATTTTCCGTGATCAGCAGGTCGATGCCGCTCAGATCGAAATTCGGGAGGGCTTCCCGGACCATGTTGCCGTCGATGTGGCAGGCGCCGCCGGTGTTGATCTGCGTGACCGGGATATCCAGCCTGGCGATCCGTTCGGCGTCGCAGGTGTCCTGAATGTCCCCTTCGATGACCGCGATGCGGTACCGGGCGCGGAGGGCCTCGATGGTTCTTTCCACGAGGGTCGTTTTCCCCGCCCCGGGGGAACTCATCAGATTGATGACGAACACGCCGTTCGCATCGAAAAGGGAACGGTTATCCCGGGCGATGCGGTCGTTGGCGTCCAGAATGTTCTTAACGGTTTTGATAATCATCAGCCAGTCTCCTTCTCATTGAGGTGGTATTTGTAATAGGCGGCGCAGGTTCCCTCCGACGAGACCATGCAGGGGCCGATCGGGTTGACAGGGGTGCAGACCGTCCGGAAGAGGGGGCATTCTTTCGGCGTCTTGACGCCGCAGAGAATGTCACCGCAGGAGCATCCCTTCGGGTCTTCCGAGACGAATTCGGGAACGACAAACCTTCTTCGGGCATCGAAATCGCAGTAGGCCTCCCGGGGGTTGAGCCCGCTGCCGGGAATCCAGCCGATCCCCCGCCATTTTGCCGTGACCGTTTCGAAGACCTCCTCCATCACCTCCCGGGCCTTTTTGTTGCCCTCCGGCCTGACGCCGCGGGTGTACTGGATAACCACCTCGAACTGCCGGGTGTCGATCTGTTCCAGAATCATGGAAATGCCCTGAAGAATGTCGACGGGTTCGAACCCCGTAATCACGGCGGCCCTTTGCGCCCGGATAACCGGCCGGTAGGCGTCGGCGCCGATGATGACGCTGACGTGGCCGGGACAGAGAAAACCGTCGATTCTCAAATCAGGGGAATCGACGAGGATCTGGAGGGCCGGTGGAATGATCTTGTGGACCGACAGGACGGTGAAATTCCTAATCTGCCTGGCTTTAGCGGTTTTCAGGGTGGCGGCGATGGTGGGCGCCGTTGTTTCGAATCCGATTCCCATGAAGACGACGTCCTTGTCCGGATGCGCTTCGGCCAGGCCCAGGGCGTCCAGGGGCGACAGGACAACCCGGACATCGGCTCCACCGGCGCGGATCATCTGCAGGGTGATCCCTCCGGATGCGGGGACACGGAGCATGTCCCCGAAACTCGTGAAAATGACATTTTCCTGCTTGGCCAGATACAGGGCCGCATCGATCTCCCCGGTGGAGGTGACGCAGACGGGACAGCCCGGACCCGAGAGGAGCCGGATATTGGAAGGCAGCAGTTCGCGGATTCCGAACCGGCCGATGGCCGCGGTATGACTGCCGCAGATCTCCATGATGGCGATATTTTTCTGAATTTTACGTGCCAGGTGTTCGATCCGCCGGAGAAGTCCTTTCGCCAGCTCCGGGTCACGGTACTCATCAATATATTTCATGATCGATCAGTTCCTTGAGGAAAGCGAGTTTCTCTTTTGCGAGATCCTCGTCCACCTTGTGGATGGCATAGCCCGCATGGCAAATGACGTAGTCACCCAGGCCGACATCCTCGTCGACGATGTCCAGACAGACCTCGCGGTGGGTGCCGCCGATATCGATGACGGCGAAATTGTTTTCATCGATGGAAATGATCCGGCCGGGAAATCCGATGCACATGCGCTATCCTTCAATATTTATAAGTTATAAGTTTACAGATTGACGTTTTCATACTCAGTAATCCATCCCCTCCCCTCGCGGGAGGGGATGAAGGGGAGGGGGATAAGCTTCTGATACCACTTTGCAGTTTTTCACCCCACCCTGACCTTCCCCCGTCAGAGGCTGTGTCATAATGTCATTCTGAGCCGTCAGGCGAAGAATCTCGTTTTTTTTACATCCTGTTATGATTAGATTCTTTACTTCGTTCAGAATGACCTCAAACGTCAATCGGGTATTACGACACAGCCTCTCAAGGGGGAGGGAACCATATTACAGGGTATTACACTTACAAAACCAGTGATAAATCATTCTGAATATGGGAACTCATAAATGATGCGTATTCCATCGCCAATTTATAAACGAAAGCCGTCCTGTCAATCCACTTCCATCTCGATCAGCCGGAGTTCTTCCGTGCCGCCGGTCAGGGTGACATCCTGGCTGCGGCAGCTGGGGCATCGGTCCCATGCCCCGTCCATGGCGGCTTCCCGACCGCAGTCGAGGCAGCGGATACGGGCGGGGAGGATTTCGAAGTCGAGAATCGCCCCCTCGGCTTTCGTGCCGGCGGATTGAATGGAAAACGCGAATTCCAGGCATTGCCGATCCAGGCAGGAAAGCCGGCCGAAACTAAGCTTGAGCGAATTGACACGGCAGAAGCCATCCGTTGCGGCGCAGTCTTCCACGATATCCAACAGGGACTGGATCAGGGCGAGCTCATGCATGGGCCGTCTTCTCCGGAACAATCCCCAGGTGTGCCAGCTCCTGGAGGAGAAAATCTTCCAGGACGGGAAATTTTTCTTTCAGAATCGATGTCATTTCGGGATTCAAGTCCTTGTATTGATCCGGAACGATGCAGAGAAACGTCGTTTCCGGCATTTCTCCCAGCATATCCGCCTTGCACATGACATCGGCGAACTTGACTTCGTGTGCCGAGGTCGGCGGCGGCAGGTGGATTTCCATTTCCTCCTTCGAAAAGCGGTAAATATGGCCCGGTGTGTCGTCGATTTTCAGCACGTCGATGACGATCAGGTGTTCGCAGCTGCAGATCGTATCGAGAAGGACGTAACCGAGGGTGCCGCCGTCCACCAGGAGGACGTTTCCGGGGACATCGTAACGGTTTGAAAACCAGCGTATAAAATGGACCCCGAAGCCTTCGTCTCCCATGAGAATGTTACCCAGGCCCAGAACGGTAACATATTTCCGGTTTCCGGAACAGGGGAAAGGAGGGGAATTGCTTTCTCCTCCTTTCCGAGAAATCGGTTTTTCCTGATGATCGCTCATTTCCTGCTAGGGATTTGCCTTTTTGAACCGGTTTCCGCTGATCATGGAGGAGACGGTGCCCTCCTTGAAGATCACGTCGTACCAGAAAGCCATGTAGACATGGACGACGATGAACAGGATGAATGCCCAGGTCAGGATATGGTGAATCCACCGGACGCCGGCCAGGCCGCCCATCAGGTTTTCCAGGGGTTTCACGAACAGGTAGACGATGGCCGTAAAACCGGCATGGTAACCCGCACCCATCAGGATCAGGCCGGTGAGGACAATAAACAGCACCATGACCATGAGGCCGCCGTAGGCGATGGACTGCATGGGGCCGTAAAGGAACTTGTGTTCCGGAGGATCCCTGGAGATCAGGGCGTAAAACTTCAGCTGTTTGATCGTGTTCGGCCAGTCCGTGAAGGCGAAGAAATCCTTCCAGTCGGCGTGGAACTTCGAAAAGAAGGCCAGGTAGATACGCCAGATGAAGAGGAAGGTGAGGAATATGCCGAACAGGATGTGAACAAAGCGCACATTCCCCATGAGAAACTTATCAACCGTTTCCCCGTGCAGGATGCTGAAAGGATCGGCGATATAGAAGCCCGTCACGATCAGAACCGCGATCGAGAAAGCCATGCTCCAGTGGTTGAGCCGCATGGCGACGGTCCACTCTTTCACGACTTGTCTTGTCTCCTTCATGGGAGTCCCCCTTTCCTCAGGCAATCCTGAACTCCCGGATCCGGTCCGACTTCGGGTCGATAATGTGAACGGCGCACGCCATGCAGGGATCGAAGGAGTGGATGGTTCTCAGAATTTCAAGCGGTTGATCGACATTGGCCAGCCTCGTACCGACCAGGGACTCTTCGTAGGGTCCGCGATTTCCGGCCTTGTCCCGGGGCGAGCAGTTCCAGGTCGAAGGAACAACGGCCTGGTAATTGGCGATCACCCGGTTGTCGATGCGAATCCAGTGTCCCAAGGCGCCGCGGGGCGGTTCCGTCAATCCGCGGCCTTCGCCCTTTTCGGGAACGTTGCAGGGTGTCCAGAAGCGGGTGTCGCCTGCCTTCTGGTTGGCCACCAGTTCGTTGATCCAGCCGGCGATGTGACTGCCGACATACTTCGTTTCCAGGGCGCGGGCCGCCGTTCTGCCCAGGGTGGAGAAAAGCGCCGTCGCGGGAATGCCGAGGGTCTGCAGCGTACCGTCCACGAGGCCCCTGATTTCTTCGTTCCCGGAGGCGTAGGCGACCAGCACCCGTGCCAGTGGGCCGACTTCGTAAGGCTGCCCATCGTAGCGGGGGGCCTTGCACCAGGAATACTTTTCCTGGCCGGCCAGGTTGCCCCGGCTGTTGTAGCCCGTGTATTCGGGTTCCGTTGTTCCCACATAGGGATGCTCCGGTTCTGAACCCCTGTACCAGGCATGTGTCGCCTCTTCCGTGATCCTGGCCTCGTCGATCGGCAGGACCTTGGAGAGGTCGCGGCCCTTAATGATTCCCCGGGGGAACAGGAGCCTGTTCCAGTCGTCGTCCTGGGGGAACCCACCGTAGGCGAGGTAGTTGGGCACGCCCGCGCCGATGCCGGCCGCACCTTCACCTTTGTAGTAGGTGGCGGCGAGCAGCACGTCCGGAATATAGGCCGTATCGACGAAGTTGTTCAGTTCCTTGAGGCGGAACAGGTATTCGCCGAGCCTCGATGCATCCATGGCGTCCATGACGGAGGTTACGCCGCCGACGACCAGCGTCTGCGGGTGGGGATTCTTTCCGCCGAAAATGGCCATCATCTGGGCACCGAGCTTCGATACCTGCAGGGCATCCAGGTAATGGGACAGGATGATCAGGTTGGCTTCCGCCGGCAGCTTGTAGGAGGGGTTTCCCCAGTAGGCGTTGGCGAAGGGGCCCAGGCGGCCCGACTGGACGAATTTGGTCAACCGGGTCTGAACGGCTTTGTAGTGTGTCTCCGAGCAGTTGTAAGGATTTTCGCAATAGGCTTTGGCCATGTCGACCGCTTTTTTCGGATCCGCCGAGAGAGCGTTGACCACATCGACCCAATCCAGGCCGTGAAGATGATAAAAATGCATGATGTGGTCGGTCAGATACTGGGCGCCGTTGATCAGGTTGCGGATGATTCTCGCGTTTGCCGGCGGCTTGACGCCGAAGGCGTCTTCGCAGGCGAGGATGCTGGCCTCGTAGTGTGCGTAGGTGCAGACCCCGCAGAATCTCTGGACCATCAGACCCGCGTCCCGGGGATCACGGCCCTTCAGAATGGTTTCAATCCCGCGCCAGAGGGTAATGCTGCTCCAGGCGTCCCGGATGACCTGATTGTCATCGACCTCGACTTCTATTCTTAAATGCCCCTCGATCCTGGTAATGGGATCGACAACGATTCTTTTGGCCATGCTGTTCCTCCCGAATGTAATTTCACCAAAGATTAGCTGTTATTTGTCGTCTTTGTGCACGGCGGATGTGAGTCCTGCGTGGAGCGCGATGCCCGCAACCGTTGCCGCGAGAAGGGCCGTGCCGATCGTATCGACCGTTTTTTCGCCGCCGCCGATGGTATCCTCGTGAATCGGTTTCTCCAGGGGTTTCATCGTGTCCCAGAAACCCGGTTCCGTGCAGCCCATGCAGCCGTGTCCGGCCATGACGGGCCAGGAGATGGCGTTATTGAAACGTACGCGGCTGCAGTTGGCGAAGGTATAGGGGCCCTTGCAACCGACCTTGTACAGGCACCAGCCTTTCTTGGCCCCTTCGTCGCCCCATTCCTCTACGAATTCAGCTGCGTCGTAGTGCGGTCTGCGCTCGCAGTAGTCGTGGATTCTCTTGCCGTAGGCCCAGACCGGTCTGCCCAGGGAATCCAAGGCGGGGAGGCCGCCGAACAGGAGGAAGTGGAGCACCGTGCCGACAAAATTCGTCGGATTGGGCGGACATCCGGCGATATTGACCGTCGAAATGCCAAGGGCTTTGCCGACCCCGACACAGTCCGTCGGGTTCGGATCCGCCGCGGGGACGTTGCCGAAGGCGGAACAACTGCCGATACAGATCGTTGCACCGGCTTTGGCCGTGACCTCCTTCGCCAGCTCCAGCCCTGTCTTTCCCTTGGGTCCCAGGGTCAGGTACTTACCGTCCAGCCCCAGGGGAATGGCCCCTTCGATGACGCAGATGAACTTGCCCGGGAAATCGGCCAGGGCTTTCTCCAGATTCGCTTCTGCCTGGTAACCGGCTGCCGCCATCAGCGTTTCATGGTATTCCAGCGAAATCGTATCCAGCAGGATATCGTCTATGTTGGGATAGGAAGACCGCAGCAATGCCTCGCTGCAACCCGTGCATTCGGCGAAATGAAGCCAGACCACGGGAAGCCGGCTGAACTGTTCCGCCGCCTGGGCCACCATGGGTTTGAACATCGGCGGCAGCATCAGGGCGGCGGTCATCATCGACGTCCACTTGAGAAAGCTTCTTCGGCTGATGCCGCGATCCTTCAGCATGCTGTCGAAATCTTCCACCGGGGCGGGCAAGGCCTGATCCATTTCGGTCAGGCGGACCTTGCAATGTTCCATCAGTGCCCGGTAATGCTTCTCTGCCGGATTCGGGTATCTCAAACTTTTAAAAATATCCATATTACCCCCTTTCAGGTCAACAGAGTTATTCCTGTTGGATTGGTTGACAAACCATTCCCCCCGCGATGGTTATTGAAAGTGATTGTTTGTTACAAGAACGAAAGAGAACAGATGAAAAACTATCTGATTGCAGTCACTTGAAGGTCCATCAACCGGAATGCCGATGGACGAGGAAGAGATATACCGAACTGTGAATGATCAAACGATCTGCGTAACGGTTCTTCCCGAGAATCCTTAGTAAGTAGGAAATTCATAATTGAATCGAAAAAAATAATCAAGAAAGAAAATGACAGAATGCACCTGATTATTACACGGTCGATAGACGAGCGGCGGGTAAAGTCGGCAAAATGACCGCCAGGTTGAATCAACACCCGGGATTCCGGGTAGACCTGTTTCCGAATCCCGGGTATTCCCGAAGATTTTTTCCTGCCTGATCCGGTCCGGAAAGATATTCTAGAGCCGGGTCCAGTCGCCCTCGGCCATGGGGAGGAAATTTCTGTCCTGAAGAATCAGGTCCAGGTGGGCCAGGCTGAGGGCCGTGATATCGGGATCCGTTTCCCGCAGTTCTCCCGGCTGGTTGACCGTGAGCAGGTATCTCCGGCATTTCTCGCAGGTGAAGGCCATGTCGTCCCTTTCCCCCTCGATGTACATATAGTTCGTTTCCGCCGGGCTTTCCTTTTCACAGTAGGGGCATTTTTGCCGGGGGAACCGCCATTGATGAGCACATTGCGAGCAGGAGAGCCACTGCTGACCTTTTTCCCGGATCATGGCCAGTTTTGGGAAGCCGCCGCAGACGGGACAGTATCCTTTGTTCCAGGGGTGCGTCGCCATTTCGCCGGCCACATCTTGGGCCCGCTTTGCCAGGATGATTCCTCCGAGGACGTGCAGAAATAGTTTTAAGGCCGGGGGGGCGATTCCGAGGGCCTTGGCCCCTGTATCGATCTTTTCTTCATTGAGGGCGGCGGGAGAACGGAAAAAATCGTAGGGATCGAGTTTGCCGCCTGCAATGTTCTGCGACAGGATGTCCATATCCGCGGCCAGATGGGGAAATCCGGTTCCGATGGCATCCGTGATCGCCGGTGCCATGTCCCGCCAGGGGTCGTCGGGAAAGAAAAGAGCCTGTTGCTTGATGAGAGGAATCCCTCCCTCGCATTTTAGTTTGTCCGGCTGAAAGACGGTTCTCTTTTCCGGCACTTTTTCCAACAGGCGATACTTCACCAGGATAACGGGTTTAAAAGCACGAAGCAGGTTTTCTACATGTGGTTTCTGCTTGATCACACGGTCCATATCGTCGTTTAACCAAGTTATCATATCATCGATGCTTTTCATGGCAGACAGCCTTTCTCGTTTGGAATGGGTTGTTTGAAGTGACGGGGAATATTGGAAGCGGCATCGGGGTTCTCTGTTGATTCAGGGGCCCCCGATGCCGGTAGAGTGAAAAATATCGAAGCCGGTTACCCGGTATGCCCGTGGGGTTTCTTTTCCTCACCGTAGACTACCAGCGTTCCATGCTCCTCCATTTCCTTCAGCCACTTGGGGTGCTGCTTCTTCACCCATGCCCGCGTCACCCAGCCCGAAAACATCGCCGGCGCCGAGCCCGGAGATCCGATCGTCCCCAGGTAGAGGTGGACAAAGAAAAACGCGAAGATCGTCACGAAACCCAGCGCGTGCAGGACAAACATCCAGCGAACGAGCATCGCCGGGAAGGACAGGGGAAACCACATGATCAGGCCCGTCAGAACCATGATGACCCCGAAACCGGCCACCGCCAGGAAAAACGCCTTCTGCCCCGGATTGTACTTCCCTACCTCCGGCACCTTGTCCACATGCCACAGGTAACCGCCCGCAACCTTGATCCAGTCCAGATCTTCGGGAAAGGAAAACACGCCCGCTTCCTTCCACCACATCCGGATCGTAAAATACAGGGCCACACCGAAAAACAGCCCCGCAAAATTGTGAACATACTTCAAAGACCGCAGCCCGCCCATCATGTCTCCGATAAAATTGAAGGAGTGGAACATCATCCCCAACCCGGTAATGCACAGAAGGAGGCAGGAAAGCGCCAGGCTCCAGTGAACGATGCGCTCAAACGCATCCGTTGCTTTGATCATCCCTTTTTTCATATCGACTCACCCCTTCCTTTATTGATTGTCTTCATCCGGGGTTTTCGGCCCGTGAATGATGTAGTGGAGGAACGACCCTGCCAGGACGCCGCCCGCGGCAAGGAGACTCAGGGGTTTCAACAGATCCTTCCAGACGATGATGGACAGAGGCACGCTCGGATGCTCCGGAAGCTTCTCATAAGCGTCCACCTTCTCCGGCAGGACGTAGATCACGTGGGTCCCGTCGACAAACTTGTCGCCGTAGACCGACGCATCGCCGCCCAGTTCCTTCGCCCGCTGGTAAGCCTTCCTCAGCATGGCGTCCTTGGGCCCGATCTGCAACGCTCCCGTCGGACAGGAGAGAACGCATGCGGGCTGTTTGCCGGCCGCCAGGCGGGACTCGCAGAGATCACACTTGTAAATCTTGTCCGTCTTTCCGTCGTAGCGGGGAACATCGAACGGGCAGGCCGTGATGCACTCCTTGCAGCCGATGCAAAGTTCCGGGCGGACTCCCACCGTACCGAAGTCGGTCCTGTAAAGCGCCCCGCTGGGGCAGACCTTCATGCAGGCAGCGTCGGTACAGTGCATGCAACCGTCTTTCCGGAACATCCATTTGAAATCACCCTTCTGGTCAACATATTCCTGGAAGCGAATCAGGGTCCACGTGTTCCATTCCAGATCCGGCGGATTCTGATAGCTTCCCCAATTTTTCGTCTTCGAACCGGGCAGCTCGTTCCACTGCTTGCAGGCAACCTGGCAGCCACGGCAGGCGGTACAACGAGACAGATCGATTACTTTGATAAGTTCTTGTTTCATCTTCTCACCCCCTAAGCCTTGCTGACGTTAACCATGAATGCCTTGTACTCGGGACAGTACGTATTGGGGCAACCCACGGCAATTGACAGGTAATTGGTCGTTGCGTCAGGAGCGTCTTCCGGGAAACGCCAGCTGTAATTGAACGGCATACCTACCTGATGGACAACTTTGCCTTCCACCTTAAAGGGTGTCAGGCGTTTGGTGACCATGGCCACACATTCCATTTCACCTCTGACCGAGGAAACCTTGACGCGTTCGCCGTTCTTGATGCCCAGCTCTGCGGACAGCTTGTCGCCGATTTCGATATAGGCTTCAGGCTGCATTTCCAGGAGCCACGGCTGCCAGCGGGTGAAGCCGGTACACCAGTGTTCCGTACAGGAGTAGGTTGTGCAGACGTAGGGGAACTTCTGGTCGGCATTGGCGACCTTGTCCAGATCGCTCTTGAAGAGTTTGACCGCCGGATTGATCCGCTGACTCGACAGCGGATTCTTGGCCAGCGGTCCTTCCACGGGTTCATAGTGTTCCGGGAAGGGACCTTCGGCCATGCCCGGGCCGAAAATAGCGGCGACACCGTCGGCCTTCATGATGAAGGGGTACCGGCCCTTTTCCTTGTTTGCCAGAGGCGGCCAGGGGCCGTCGGCTACATCGCCGACCCATTTATCCCCCGTCCACTCCAAAAGCTTCCGCTTGGGATCGTAGGGTTTTCCGTTGAGGTCGCAGGAAGCCCGGTTGTAGATGATTCTCCGGTTCAGCGGCCAGGCATAGGCCCAGTTGGGGAACAGGCCAAGACCCGTCGGATCTTCCTTGCCGCGCTGCATCATCTTGTTTAAACCCTTCTGATCGAAACTGCCGGCCATGAGCCAGTTGCCTCCGGAAGTCGAGCCGTCCGCCATCAGCCTGGCGAAAGAAGGAACGGTTTCTCCCTTCTTGAATTCATCCTTCGTGCCCTTCTCCTTGTCCTCGAAGACCACATCCCGCAGGAAGTAGCCGTTGATCTGCTTGGCCACCTTCAAGGCATCGAAGTTTCCCGAAGCATCCTTGTAATCCCACTTCAGATTTACAATGGCCTCCGGGTGAGTACCTCCCTCCTTGGCGTAGAGGTCCTTGAGGGCGTCCATGATCCGCATGGTGATATCGCCGTCGGACAGGGCGTCTTCCGGTGGTTCGGCCGCCTTGTACTTCCACTGGACCCAGCGGCCGCTGTTGCTCTGGCTTCCTTCCTTTTCCATGGTGGCGGCTGCGGGCAGAAGGAATACTTCCGTGTCGATCTTCTTCGGGTCGACGCCTGGCGCCTTCCAGAACGAGGCGGTCTCGTTATCGAAGATGTTGACGTTGACCATCCACTTCAGCTTCTGCAGGCCCTTGCGGACCTTGTTCGAGTTCGGCTGACTGACGGCGACGTTGGAACCGTAAGCGAAGTAGCCCTCGATTTTTCCCGCATACATCTCGTCGAAGGTATGCATGGAGGAATAGGCCTTACCCTCTTCCACTTTCGGAAGCCAGGCATAACCGAAGTCGTTTTCGGCTGTTGCCTTGTCGCCGAACAGGGACTTCAGGAAACTGACGGTGTACTTGGGATAGTTCTGGTACCAGTTGGCCGACAGGGGATCGTTGGATTTCGTGGTGTACTTGTCCATGTACTTTGCCAGGGTATCCATGGATGCATAGGGCATCTTCAGGTAACCCGGGAGCAGGTTGTACAGGATGCAGTGATCCGTCGATCCCTGAACGTTCGGCTCGCCGCGCAGGGCGTTGATGCCGCCGCCGGCGATGCCCATGTTGCCTAAAAGCAGCTGAATGATCGCCATGGTCCGGATATTCTGGCTGCCGACCGTATGATGGGTCCACCCCAGGGCGTAGCATTCGGTGCCGGCCTTGTCCTTGGCGCCGGTCGCACCGTAATCCTTGTAAACCCGAAGCAGCAGTTCCTTCGATACGCCGGTGATCGACGAGACTTTATCGAGGGTGTAGCGGTCGTAATGCTTTTTCAGCATCTGATAGACGCAGCGGGGATGCTGAAGCGTGTAATCGCGAACGGGAATTCCGGCCGCGTCCTTTTCCGTTGTCCAGGTATCCTTATTATATTTGTGCTTCTCCGCATCGTAGCCGGTGAAGAGACCGTCCTGGAAATCGAAGCCGGAACTCACGATCTGCGAGGCGTTGGTGTAGTACTTGACATACTCTTCCTGGATGAGGTTGTTGTCGATAATGTACTTGATCATCCCGCCGAGGAAGGCGATATCCGTACCGGAACGAAGCGGCACGTGGTAATCGCAGCGGGCCGAGGTCCGGGTAAAGCGGGGATCGACGTGGATGACCTTGGCGCCCTTGTCCTTGGCGCGCAGGATCCATTTGAAGGCAATCGGGTGGTTCTCCGCCGTGTTGCCGCCCATAATCAAAATACAATCACTGTTTTTCAAATCAATGTAATGGTTCGTCATCGAACCGCGTCCAAACGACTCTCCCAGAGCCGATACAGATGGACTGTGTCAGACCCGGGCCTGGTGGTCGATATGGACGAGCCCCATGGCGCGGCAGGCCACGCTGAGGGTCCAGCACTCTTCGTTGCCGATGTTGGAGGAGCCGTAATGGCCGATGGTTTCCACTCGGTTGACCAGTTCCCCCTTGTCGTTGCGGATGACGAAGTCTTTGTCGCGGGTATCCTTGATCAGGCGGGCAATCCTCTTTGCGGTCCAGTCCCAATCCTTTTCTTCCCACTTGTCGCTTTTGGGTGCCCGGTAGAGGACCTTGCGCAGGCGGTGTTCATTGGCCTCGGTCAGGTGAAAGAATCCGGCGCCCTTGGCGCAGAGCGATCCTTCGTTGATCGGATGATCGGGATCCCCTTCGATGTTGAAGATCTTTCCCGTCAGCTTGTCGGTGCTGCAGATCAGGCTGCATCCCACCGAACAGTAGCAGCAGATGGTGGTCGACTGCTTGGCCGTCCGGATCCGATCCATTTTGGTCAAACCGGCCGCGTGAGCCTTCAGCGGCGCCAGGTTAAGACCAAGAGACGACAGAGCGACTCCCGACCCTATTAAGAAACCTCTTCTACTAATTTCCATAAACCCTCCTTCTCTACTCCATAATGGGATGATTCCGGAAGCCCTCGGTCGTAGAATGATCAGAACTCACCATTTGAAGGAATCAGCGATTGAATCCTGTCGCATTCATGATGATTCCAAGGGGTTCATCTGCCGCAATCAGGACGGATCACCGACAGATTGGATAACTTTACACAGAACCATCCGTGTTCTTGTGAATGCTGAAATTCCTCCCATCCTGGACTGAAAAAAGAATCCATCTAGGAGGAGAAGAACATCCGGATTCCGATATTGCGAGGTGGCAAGTACGGAAAATTTCTCCGGGAGACCATCCTGCGCTGAAAAAAATCTCCCTTAGCGACAGGGACACTAAATAATAAAAATGGAAAAATCAAGAGAATAATTACTTATCACTACTTCTAACTACACATAACGACACTTACGGCATGTCATGCATCATGCAAATAACAGATATTAAAGAAGAATCTGCGATTGCGAATAGAAAAAAACCTTGACACCCCGTCCAATAAAATAATATAGCACTGCTGTCATGCAGGGCAGACCATGCAAAGCATAACTAGTTGAATTAATACATTATATTAGTTTCGTCCCGATTCCGTCCTCACAGGACGGCGGAATTTTGCGCGAAGCATCTTTGAATGGGTTTTGATGATTCCTTCCTCTTCTTGTCTGTCGTCCTCCTTTATCAATTCTTGTGTGAATGTCAGAAGAGTGCGGATGGCAGAAAATGAGGGGATGTTTCACCGGTTCGACGAATGGGTGGATACGGGAATCGTCGGGGGAAAATATATTTATCCTTGGAAAGGAGCACGGTGTTATGGATGTCAGCAGAAGAGGTTTCTTGAAGATCTCCGGGGCAACGCTTGCGGCCGGTGGGATCGGCATCAGCCTGAAACCCGTCGAGGCCTATGCACAACCCCTGAAGATCATGTATGCAAAAGAAACCACCACCATCTGTCCTTACTGTTCAGTCGGATGCAGCATCATCGTATCCACCCGGAACGGCAAGGTTGTCAATACGGAAGGCGATCCGGACAGCCCGATCAATCGAGGCGCCCTCTGCACGAAGGGCGGTTCGATCTATCAGATGGCCGTCAATGAAAATCGCCTCGGGAAACCCCTGTACAGGGCTCCGTATGCAGCGGAATGGAAAGAGGTCGAGTGGGAATGGGCCTTGGAGAAGATCGCGGAAAATATCAAGAAGAGCCGCGACAAGAGTTTTCGCACGACCAACGACAAGGGTGAAGTCGTAAACCGTACGGAAGGGATCGCTTCGGTCGGCAGTGCTGCCATGGATAACGAAGAGTGTTTCACCTATCAAAAATTCTTAAGGGGGTTGGGCCTGGTCTATATCGAACATCAGGCCCGTATCTGACACAGCGCTACGGTAGCGGCTCTGGGAGAGTCGTTCGGACGCGGCGCAATGACCAATCACTGGATTGATTTCGCAAACAGTGATGTAATCCTGATCATGGGGTGCAACCCCGCTTCAAACCATCCTATCTCCTTCAAGTGGATCCAGAAGGCCATGGACAAGGGTGCCAAGCTGATCTGTGTGGACCCGCGGTTCACCCAGTCCGCCGCCCGCGCCCATTATTACACGGCCCTCCGTTCAGGTACCGACATCGCCTTCCTGGGAGGGATGATCAAGTATATTCTCGACAACAACCTGATGCAGGAGGATTACGTCAAGAACTACACCAACGCCTCCTTCCTGGTGAATCCGGCATTCAAGCTGCCGGCGGAGAACAACGGCGTATTTTCCGGTCTCGTTGACGGAAAATATGACAAGTCGACCTGGTCCTACCAGACGGGGCCTGACGGGGTGATTCTGAAGGATCCGACCCTGACCAATCCCAACAGTGTGTTCCAGCTCCTGAAGAAGCACTATTCGCGGTATAATCTGGATGTCGTTTCCAAGATTACAGGGACGCCCAAGGAGGGGCTTCTTGAAGTCTACAAGGCTTTCGCTTCAACCGGGAAAGCCGATAAGGCGGGAAACATCCTCTACGCCATGGGGTGGACTCAGCATACGGTGGGAACCCAGAATATCCGGACCATGTGCATGATTCAGCTTCTGCTCGGGAACATGGGCATCGCCGGCGGCGGCGTCCAGGCCCTGCGTGGAGAAGCCAACGTGCAGGGTTCGACCGATTACGCACTCCTGTTCCATATTCTGCCCGGTTACCTGAAAACGCCGGCCGCATCGCTGCCGACGCTTTCGTCTTACCTTGAGAAAAACACGCCGACGACGAAAGAGCCGAACAGTCTCAACTGGTGGAAGAATACGCCCAAGTACATGGCGAGCTACATCCGTTCGGTCTACGGTCTGAATGCGACCCTTGAAGAGGGTTATCACTACATGCCCAAGGTCGACGACGGTGCCAACTATTCCTGGCTGGCCCTGTTTGACGCCATGTACAAGGGGAAATTCACCGGCTTCTTTGCCTGGGGAATGAATCCCGCCTGCAGCGGCGCCCATTCGAACAAGGTCCGCCAGGCCATGGGAAAGCTCGACTGGATGGTCAATGTCAACCTCTTCGATAACGAAACCGGTTCCTTCTGGCGTGGTCCCGGCATGGATCCGAAGAAGATCAAGACGGAAGTCTTCATGCTGCCCTGTGCCGCTTCCGTGGAAAAAGAGGGAAGCATCAGCAACAGCGGCCGCTGGATGCAGTGGCGTTACAAGGCCGTCGATCCGCCGGGAGAGGCCATGCCCGACGGCGAGATCATGACGGAAATCCTCTATAAAGTGAAGGAACTGTACCTGAAGGAAGGGGGTGTCTTCCCCGATCCCATCACCAAGCTGACCTGGGATTACGGTCCCAAGGGCGCCGACGGCAAAATCCGCATTTACGATCCCCATGCCGTGGCCAAGGAAATCAACGGGTTCTTCCTGGAGGATAAAAAAGTAGAGGATCCGACCAAGAAAGGGGTGTTCAAGGAATTCAAGAAGGGCGATCCCGTTCCCGCGTTCGCTTGGCTCCAGGATGACGGCTCGACCTCGTCCGGGTGCTGGATTTACTGCAACTCCTACGCGGAAAAGGGAAACCTGGCTGCCCGGAGAAATAACAAGGACAACTCCAATATCGGCCTTTATTCCGAGTGGTCCTGGTGCTGGCCGGTCAACCGACGCATCATTTATAACGGCGCGTCCGTGGACATCAACGGCAAGCCCTACAGTATGAAGCGGGCCGTGATCTGGTGGAACGGCGAAAAGTGGGTCGGCGATGTACCCGACGGCGTGGGCAATCCCGGTTCCGGCAGACCGCCCTTCATCATGAAACCGGACGGTGTGGCGAGCCTGTTCGGGCCCGGCATGTCCGACGGTCCTTTCCCCGAGCACTACGAACCTCTCGAGTGCCCCGTGGAAAAGAACATGATGTCGCCCCAGAAGAACAACCCCGTCATCAAGCGGTGGGATAAGAAGGGCGTTGGGTCGGAGCTCGACGAAGTGGCGAGCTGCGATCCCCGGTTCCCCTTTGTGTGCAGTACCTACCGGGTGAGCGAACACTGGCAGACGGGTGTTCTGACCAGGTGGTGTCCATGGCTGGCGGAAATGCAGCCGGAAATGTTCGTCGAAATGAGCGAGGAACTGGCCAAGGAAAGAGGGTTCAAAAACGGCGAGCGGGTGGTGGTGAAATCGGCCCGTGGCGAAGTTGAGGCGGTGGCATTGGTCACGCCGCGCTTCAAGCCCTTCATGATCGGTGACACGGTGATTCACCAGGTCGGCATTCCCTGGCACTTCGGCTGGATTACCACCGCGGATAGGAAGTACAACCCGGGAGATAAAAAGGCCGAGATTTTCACCACGGGGGACGCGGCCAATCTCCTGACACCGACCATCGGCGATGCGAATACAATGATCCCCGAGAGCAAGGCCTTCATGGTCAATGTCGTCAAGAAGGGGGTGAAATAAATGTCTGAGAAAGCAAAATTAATCGATTTATCGAAATGTACGGGATGCCGCGGTTGCCAGTTGGCATGCAAACAGTGGAATCAGCAGCCGGCCAGGCAGACCAGGAATACCGGCAGCTACCAGAATCCGCCGGATCTGCAGTGGAATACCTGGACCCTGGTCCGGTTCCAGGAGGTTGTCACGAAGGATCAGGGTTTGAAGTGGCTTTTCCGGAAAGACGGCTGCATGCACTGCACCGACGCGGCCTGCGTCAAGGTGTGCCCCAGCGGCGCCCTGTCTTACTCGGGCATCGGTTCCGTCGATCTCAATAACGATTTGTGCATCGGATGCAAGGAATGCGTGTCGGCCTGCCCGTTTTCCGTACCCCGGTACGATGCCGAGACGGACAGGATTTACAAATGCACTCTCTGCACGGATCGCATCAAGGCGGACCTTCCTCCGGCCTGTGTCCGGGCCTGTCCGACGGGCACCCTTCAGTTCGGCGACCGGGACAAGATGCAGAAGATCGCTTACCAGCGGGCGAAGGAACTGGGCGGCGATGCGTCGGTCTACGGCGACAAGTTTGTCGACGGGACCCACGTGATCTACGTGCTGCCGGAGAAGGTGGATATATATGAGAGGCTTCCGGAGCATCCGAGCGTACCGCTGTCCATCATCGTCTGGAAGGATCTGTTGAAACCCCTGAGTCTCCTTGCCGCGGGCGGCGTCCTGGCAGGGTCGTTCCTCCACTACATCATTCACGGGCCGAAAACCCCGGATGAAGACAATCAATAAAGGAAGGGGTGAGTCGATATGAAAAAAGGGATGATCAAAGCAACGGATGCGTTTGAGCGCATCGTTCACTGGAGCCTGGCGCTTTCCTGCCTCCTTCTGTGCATTACCGGGTTGGGGATGATGTTCCACTCCTTCAATTTTATCGGAGACATGATGGGCGGGCTGCGGTCTTTGAAGTATGTTCACAATTTTGCGGGGCTGTTTTTCGGTGTGGCCCTGTATTTTACGATCCGGATGTGGTGGAAGGAAGCGGGCGTGTTTTCCTTTCCCGAAGATCTGGACTGGATCAAGGTTGCGGGCGGTTACCTGTGGCATGTGGACAAGGTGCCGGAGGTAGGGAAGTACAATCCGGGCCAGAAGGCGTTTTTCCTGGCGGTGGCCGGTTTCGGGGTCATCATGGTTCTGACGGGCCTGATCATGTGGTTTCCCCTGTCCTTCCCGGCGATGCTCGTTCGCTGGATGTTTGTCCTGCACGCTCTGGGTTTCGTGACGATCTTCGCGTTTTTCTTTGTCCACCTCTACCTGGGGACGATCGGATCTCCGGGCTCGGCGCCGGCGATGTTTTCGGGCTGGGTGACCAGGGCGTGGGTGAAGAAACAGCACCCCAAGTGGCTGAAGGAAATGGAGGAGCATGGAACGCTCGTAGTCTACGGTGAGGAAAAAAAACCCCACGGGCATACCGGGTAACCGGCCGGATATCGGAATCCTGAACGGAAGGGCTGTTCATGAAGAGAACAGCCCTTCTTTTTTTTGTCTTGATATTGGACGGGAAAGACATTAAACGTCAGAAGACGCTTTTCATCCGACCTCACAGCGCAGGCGGAGGTTCTTATGGTTCAATGGAATATCCTGATGGCTTTATTTCTGATCGCCTTCTTTTCCAAGGCTTTGGTTAAATGGGGGCTGTCGTATTTGAATGTGGCTCATCTGAATCGCCACGGGGGATGTGTGCCTGAAATTTTTGCCGGGGATGTCGATGGTAAAACACTCGGCCGAATGAGGGACTACACGGTGACCGGGTCGAGATTCTCGACAACGGAAGATCTCTTTGAGGATGGATTCCTGCTTTTGTTTCTTCTGACCGGCGTCTTTGTCTGGTTTGACGGCTGGGTTCGTTCCTGGAGCCTTCACGTTGTTTTATCGGCTGTCGTTTTCTGGGGGCTTCTTTTCCTTGGCAGCACCGTTTTGAAGATTCCTTTCGATCTCTACCGCACCTTTGGCATCGAAAAAAAGTACGGATTCAGCACCACCACGGCGGGGCTCTGGTTTTCGGACCAGCTCAAAAGCACCCTGATTTCCCTGGTCCTGCTGGTTGTTTTCCTGTCCCTGCTTTTCGCGTTGATGCGGTGGACTCCCGGATCGTGGTGGCTCTGGGTGTGGCTTGTCTTTTCCGTCTTTCAGCTTTTGCTGTCCTGGATTTATCCGGTGTTGATCGCCCCCCTGTTCAACAGGTTCGTTCCCGTGCAGGATGAGGCCCTGCGGGGCCGCATCTTCGCACTCATGCAGCAATGCGGGTTGAAGGCGAAAGAGATCTATCAGGTCGACGCCGGAAAAAGGAGCCGGCACACCAATGCCTATTTTACGGGATTGGGCCGGACGAAGCGCATCGTTCTGTACGATACCCTTCTCTCCGCCCACGATCACGAGGAGATCTTATCCATCCTGGCCCATGAAATCGGCCACTGGAAAAAGAGGCATGTTTTCAGGCAGATTCTCACGCTGGAGTTGTTTGCCCTGGTGCTGCTCCTCGGAATCCATGCCCTCGTCGAATGGCCCCTTTTGTACCGGACCTTCGGTTTTGCCGAAGCCACCCCCTACGTAGGGGTGTTTCTGGTTGTGATTCTGCTTGAACCCTTCCTGTATTTTCTCACGCCCGTTCTGTCGATCCGGGCCAGAAGATACGAGCGGGAGGCGGACCGCTTCGCCTTTGAGTGCATCGGTACCGGCGTGCATCTGGCACGGGCCATGAAGAAGCTGGCCAAGGACAACCTGGCCAACCTCCATCCCCATCCCCTTTACGCCTGGTTTTATTACTCTCACCCTCCTTTGACCCGCAGGATCGCCGATCTCCAGAAAATGGGGAAAACATGATGTCCCTGCGGAACGAACCGGTCTTTCAGGGCCGCGGCGGGGGTTAGACTTCTGATCCGTAGAACACCGGGATGGCTGAAGATAGGAACGATTCTTTCCCCATTCGGAGGTCAACCGGGGCGTTTAACGGACCCGTCCTCCCGCCTCGGGTTCGCGGTCGAAGGTGAGGACCGTCAACGTGTCCGCGGCATCGGTCGCGAGAATCATTCCCCGGGACTCCACCCCCATGAGCTTGGTCGGTTTGAGGTTCGCCACGACGACGACCTTTTTGCCGATCAATTCCTCCGGCTTGTAGGCCTTGGAGATCCCGGCGACAATGGTCCGTTCCTCGCCGATATCGATCAGGAGTTTCAGGAGCTTGTTCGACTTCGGCACCGGTTCCGCTTTCAGGATGACGGCGACACGCAGGTCGACTTTTTCGAAATCCGCGAATTCGATTTCCGGCTTCACCGGCGGAATCTCCGCTTGGGGAGGCGGAGGCGGCGCCAGGGTTTCCTTCTTCAGCTCAATTCTGGGAAAGAGCGTCGGACCCGGTTTGAGGGAACGGCCCGCCGGCAGTCCCCCCCAACCGGCAATCGTCGTGTAATCCTGGCGATCGATCTCTTCGATGCCGAGCTGTCCCAGGATCTTCGCCCCCGTGCCGGGCATGAAGGGGGTGATCAGGACGGCCACCGTCCGCAACGTTTCCAGAAGATGGTACAGGAGGGTCCCCAGGCGCTCCCTGCGGTCCGGATTCCGGGCCAGGTTCCAGGGCTCCTGCTCGACGATGTATTTATTGGCCGTGCCGATCAACTCCCAGATGGCCATCAGGGTCTTGTGGAACGCGAGTTCCTCGAAAGCGGCTCCGGCTTCCCGGATGACCCGCTTAGCCGTGTCGATCAGGGCCTGGTCGATGGACTCCGTTTGGGATGAAGCGGGGACCTTGCCGTCGAAATACTTGACCGTCATGGCGATCACCCGGCTGACCAGGTTTCCGAGATCGTTGGCCAGGTCGGCGTTGGTCCTCTGGACGAAGCTTTCCTCGCTGAAACTGGAATCGAGGCCGAAGACCATGTCCCGAAGGAGAAAATAGCGGAAGGCGTCGAGACCGTACTTGTCCTTCAGCTCGAGCGGCTTGACCACGTTCCCCAGGCTTTTGGACATCTTGCTCTGGTCGACGTTCCAGTAGCCGTGCACATTCAGGTGGCGGTAGGGCTCGATTCCGGCGGCTTTCAGCATCGTGGGCCAGTAGATGCCGTGGGGTTTCAGGATATCCTTGGCGATCAGGTGCTGGGCTGCGGGCCAGAAGACGGGAAAGTTTTCCCCGCCGGGATAACCGATGCCGGTGATGTAGTTGATCAGGGCGTCGAACCAGACGTAGGTTACGTAGTTCTCGTCGAAGGGAAGCGTGATTCCCCAGGTGAGGCGGCTCTTCGGGCGGGAGATGCAGAGATCTTCCAGGGGTTCCCGCAAGAACGCCAGGGCTTCGTTCCGGTACCGCTCCGGCCGGATGAAATCGGGATGGTCCTGGATGTACCGAATCAGCCAGTCCTGGTACTTGCCCATCCGGAAGAAGTAGTTGCTCTCCTTCCGGTACTCCGGCTCCGTCTGATGGTCGGGGCACTTGCCGTCCACCAGTTCCTTTTCCATGTAGAACCGTTCGCACCCCACGCAGTAATAACCCTCGTAACTGCCGAAATAGATGTCTCCCTTATCGTAGACGTCCTGAAGGATGCTCTTTACCGTCTTGATATGGTTTTCGTCGGTCGTGCGGATGAAATAATCGTTCGTGACGGACAGCTCGGGCCACAGGGCGCGGAACTGTCCGCTGATCCCGTCGGCGTATTCCTTGGGCGTGACCCCGGCCTTCCGGGCCGCTTCGGCGATTTTGTCACCGTGTTCGTCCGTTCCCGTCAGGAAGAAGGTTCTGTATCCGTTCATGCGGTGGTAACGGGCCATGACATCGGCGACGATGGTGGTGTAGGCGTGCCCGATATGGGGCGATGCGTTGACGTAATAAATCGGGGTGGTTACATAAAATATCTTGTCCATGTCTCTGATCCTTTCTGCACCGGACAATGGGGGGATTCTCCAGATTTTATTTCTTTTTCATGCTCAGGGCGATCTCTTTTCCGTCTTCCAGAATGACGGCCACTTCTCCCCGGGGAACGTTCTGGCGGACGACTTTCCCCTTGCCTTCGGGAGTGTCGATCACCTTTCCGCATTTCGGCATGTCCTTCTTCAGGTCGAGGTAGGCGTCGTATTCGAAGGCGAGGCAGCACATCAGGCGCCCGCAGAGGCCCGAAATCTTTTCGGGATTCAGGGACATGTTCTGTTCTTTCGCCATTTTGACGGTGACACGATCGAGATTGTGAAGGAGCGTCGCGCAGCAGACTTCCCTGCCGCAGATACCCAAGCCCTTGATCATCCGGGCTTCCTGGCGGGCGCCGATCTGCCGGAGCTCGATCTTGATCCGGAATTTCTGCACCAGATCCTTGACCAGTTCGCGGAAATCGACCCGGTTTTCCGCCGTAAAGTAGAACACGACCTTGCTCCGGTCGAAAAAACACTCCACGTCGATGAGTTTCATGGGGAGTCCCCGTGCTTCGATACGCTCGGCGCAGTAATTCCGCGCGTTCTTTTCGAGCTTCCGGTTTTCCTCCCTGACGGGATTGTCCGCATCCGAGACTTCGCGGACGACGGGCTTCAGGTCCGGAGGCAATCCCTCCTTCGGGACGGATCTGACTTCCGTGATTACCGATCCCAATGCGAGCCCGTTTTCTGTTTCGACGATTACCTGAGTATCTTTCTTAAGAGAGGGAAAAGGGGACGAAAACCAGTAGATCTTTCCTTCTTTCCGAAACTTTACCCCGACGACATCCTTCAAAAAAACTACGCCTCCTGCTGCCGTTGATGGACGAGTTTAAACATCATTGATTCCAAAGTCAACGCTTTATTGGCATTTTGGTCGATCGCGAGAAGAGCCTGCCCGACGGTCCGCAGATGTTCCAGCAGTTCCGTGCCGTCGAAACGGCGGATCAGGGAGGAGATGACGTCCATCCGGTCCCGGTTGATCAGGGAATCTTCGCTCCGTGTTTCCCGGAAAACCAGGGCGTCTCGGTAGCAGGATTGGATGACGGCCAATTTACGCGTGATGTCTTCCCGGTCCTTCCCGAATTCCGCGGAAAAACCGAGTAACTTCAGGATATCACGATTGTGCATGGCCATCAGGTCATCCAGGGTTTTATCCCGGAAAGCACGGTAATTCCCCGAGACCATTTCGATTGCCCGGGCCAGGCTGCCGCCGGAGGCGCCGGCGATCATGGCGGCGTCCTCCTCTTCCAGGGCGTGATGATCCCGCAGGTAGGAAGCGATGGTGTCTCGGTTCAGGGGAGAGAAACGAACCTGCTGGCACCGGGAAAGGATCGTTTTCGGCAGACCGGCGGGATTCCCCGAGACCAGGATCAGGAGATTCCCCGGTGCCGGTTCCTCCAGGGTTTTCAGCAGGGCGTTGGCCGACGTGATGTTCATCCTGTCCGCGTCGTCGATGATGATGATCCGGTTTTTCCCCTCCAGCGGCTGGTACTGCATCTGTGCCTGCAGGTCCCGGATGGCCTTGATGCGAATGAACTGGCCTTCCGGTTCAAGGAACAGCAGGTCGGGGTGGTTGTGGTGATCCGTTTTCAGACAGGAGGGGCAACGATTACAGGCATCGAACGACGCGACGTTCGCGTTGTTGCAGTGAATCCGTTTGGCCAGGGCGATGGCGACCGTTTTCTTGCCCACGCCGGTCATGCCGGAAAAAAGATAGGCATGGGGGATGCGATTCTTTTCCAAGGCGCCCGTAAGAAGGGCTAGCTGCTTCTCATGGCCGTATATGGATCGACGGGGCATGTGATTCTACCCCCCGATCCAGCTGTTCAGCCGATGACGGATCTCCTGCTGCAGATCGCCGATCTCTCTCGTTCCGTCGAGAACGATGAAACGATCCGGCTCCTTCTCGGCTAAAAAAAGGTAACCTTCCCGGACCTGTTGATGGAACGCCAGGGCCTCCTTCTCAAAGCGGTCTTCCCGGGGCAGGTCCCGCTGCATGTCCATGCGGTGTGATGCGCGGCTGAGGCCGAGTTCCACCGGAACGTCGAAAAGAAACGTTTTATCCGGTTTCAGGGATGCCGTCGCGATCTCGTTCAGACGATGAATCCGCTCCATGGAGATTCCCCGTCCGAATCCCTGGTAGGCAAGGGTTGCGTCGGTGAAGCGATCGCACAGGACGATGCTTCCCGACTCCAGTGCCGGCCGGATGACCGTTTCGACATGCTGGCAGCGTGAAGCCTGGAAAAGAAGCAACTCCGACAGGGCCGTGATGGCGAAGGAATGCCGATTCAGAAGAATATCCCGGATCCTCCGCCCCAAAGGTGTTCCTCCCGGCTCTTCCGTCACCAGGCAAGGAAGCCCGCATTGTCGCAGGTGATCCGCCGCCATCCCGATTTGGGTGGTCTTACCCGATCCCTCTACTCCCTCGAAAGTAATAAAACACGCCATGGGCGTTTCTCCGCAGAATTTTCACAACGGGGAATACCCAAAAAAAGGGAACCCGCCTTCACGTTCACCTTATCCGGCAAAGGTTCCCTTCGATAGTTGGTTCCGCCCGCTGACGGTTATTTCTTTTCCCCTTTGATCGCTTCGACGGGACAACTTTCAGCGCAGTCTCCGCAGTCGGTGCACTTGTCGGCATCGATCACGTACTTGTCGCTTCCCTCGCTGATCGCCGCCACGGGGCAAACATCTTCACAAGCGCCGCAGGAAATACAATCATCGGTAATTACGTGGGCCATAATTCTCTCCTTGTTTTAAAGTATTGATATGGACAGGGGAGCAGCTTCCCCCTTGTCTTTTACGATTCGGAAATGACTTCCTTTACCTCGGGGACCTGTTTCTTCAGGTACTTTTCAATCCCCATTTTCAGGGTCATCTGGGACATGGGGCAGCCGTGACAGGCTCCGGTCAGCCGGACCTTGACCACGCCCTCCGGGCTGATATCGACCAACTCGACATCTCCACCGTCCGCCTGCAGGCTCGGCCGGATCTGATCGATGACTTTCTGTACTTTTTCCTTCATGAAGATACCCTCCTTTTACGTTGATGCCTGACCGTCAGCGGGGCATGTAACGTGCCATTTCTTTCGTCAGACTTTTGGCCACATCAGGCAGACCGGGCCTGATGACCAGGTATTTTTCCGCCCTGATGTGACGCGCCTCCCAGACCAGTTTTCCCGTTGCGGCGTCCGCCATCCGGATGCCCAGGCCGACTTTCGCGACCTTGGTGTCCCCTTCCTTGATGTAATTCCAATAGTCAAGGCTGACGATGAGCAGGGCGTCGGCCTGGGAGATCCCGCCGATTTTCCGGCTCAGTTCAGGGTCCGAATAATTCAGTTTCTCCAGCTTTTCCAGGTAGGCCGTAACGGCATCCCGCAGCTCCTGATTCGTACCCGGTTGCTTCATCAGGGTATCTGCCGACACGACGCGGGAGAACCACTCCTTTTCGATCAAGGCGTCAACGACGGCCTGATCGATGATGCCTTGCGCTTCCGCGTAGGATCCCACCCCCACCGGAAGGACCACGATTCGTCCGGGGTGAAAACCCCGCGCTTCCGGAAGGACCACGTTGTACCGAAGACCGCCGCAGCCCGTAACGGATAAAGCCAACAGGAACGACAATACGAGAAAAACGCATCTCCTGTACATCGATGTATCTCCTTGAGCGTGATCAGAACCAGAACCGGACGGCAAGGCGCCACAAAAATGACGCTGCACCGGTGACAACATACATGGTTTCCAACAGTCCTTCAAGGACAACCCCGGAAAATTCAAGCCTTCTATCATATAGTTTGAAACAGATCAATATATAAAATAGGCAGGCGAGCAGGACCAAAGCCAGCGAGGAGGACCATCCAAGGAAATACGAAAAGAACAGAAGCAGGCCTGTCGGGAGAACGATTGCCGTCAGAAGTCTCCGGGTGCGTTTCTCCCCGATGACGACGGGGATGGTTTCTCTGCCGATCAACCGGTCGCTCTGGATGTCAAGCAGATCCGACATGGAGGACCGGACGAAGACGATGGCGAAGATGAAAAGAAAAGCGACCGGCATGACGGTTGATAAACCGTGTCTGCCGGCAGTCAGGGCCGGCAGGACGGCTCCGACCGCCGCCCAGGCCAGGGCGACGGACAGATTCTTGGAACCCGGCAGGTCTTTCAGGCGTCGGAAGCGATGGCGGAACGGCAGAATAGGCATGTTGTACAGGATGCCGAGAACCGATATGAGGAGAAGGAGCGAAAAGGGGCCGGAGCCCAGGGTGCAGGCCAGAAAAAGAGAGGCGAGCAGAGAAACGAGGGCCGCTCCGATATAGCGTTTTTTGTGGGACCGGTAGATTTCCTCCCGGAAAGAACCGATGATCGCATTGGTTTCCCGGTCGAGGAAACGATTCAGCGTGTGCATGGCAAAGACGTACAGGACCATGGCCAGGATAACCGTGGGATGGGGGGCCATGCCCTGAAGGAGCATGCTTGTGTAGGCCAGGCATCCCGCGCCGAACGCGGAATAGAGTTCCGTTTTGACGGTGAGAGTCCAAAGTTTTACAAATGAGGCGAGGTGTCCCGTCCGTTCCCCCTGAAGTTCCGTGAGGGTATCCACGACACGGTTGATGATCCAGTTCGGGGTTGACGCCCCGGCGGAAACGCCGATATTCTCATAGGCGGCGATGACCCTGTTCGGCAGTTCCTTCACGGTTTCAATGTGAAAGGTCGGTTTCCCTTCCTGTTCCGACAGGCCGGCCAGACGGCGGGTGTTGGCGCTGTTTTTGCCGCCGATAATGATCATGGCATCCGCCCTTTTGGCCAGTTCCTTGACCTCGGACTGCCGCCGTTCCGTGGAATCGCAGATGGTGTTGAAAATGACCGCAGCCGGGAACCTTTTCCGGATTCCGGCCACGATCCGGTTGTACTCGTCCATGTTCTGCGTCGTCTGGGCGACCACGCAGAGGCGGTCCGTATCGGGCAGGTTTTCCACCTCGCTTTCCCGGGACAGGACCACTCCCCGTTCCCCGGCGTAGCCGAGGAGGCCGTTCACTTCCGGATGTTCCCGGTCGCCGACGATCACCGTCGTATAATCCCGTGTCGCATGTTTCTTGATGATGGATTGGACGTGGGCGACTTTCGGGCACGTTGCATCGACAATCGTAACCCCTCTGTCCCGGATCCTTGTTCTTTCCTCCGGCGAAATGCCGTGGGCCCGGATAATCAGGATGGTACCGCCGGAAGGGTCGATATCGTCGATCCGCTCGATGGGGAAGACCCCCCTTCTTTTCAGCAGGTCGATCGTCTGGGGATTGTGGATCAGGGGACCGTAGGTATAGATTTTCCGGTTGCTGTTCTTCTGTGCGATGTCCAGCACAATATCCACGGCACGCTTGACGCCCATGCAGAATCCGGCCGTTTTTGCCAGTTTTATCGCCATTTTGTTTTCCCTTGCCCTGTAGTCGACACGGTACGTTAAACGCCGGAGTCTCGATTCCGGGAAATCCGGGCGAAAACAAAAAACTCTTTGTTGCCCGCGGGACCCAGAAGAGGCGATTCGCAGGTGGTCACCTCATTCAGCTGCAGTTGCCCGCACAGGGACGTGATTTTTTCGACGACGCTCCGGTGCAGGGAGGGGTCGGAGACAACGCCGTGCTTCCCTACCTGTCCCCGTCCGACTTCGAACTGAGGCTTGATGAGGGCGATGATCATCCCTCCCGGTTCGACCAGGCCGACGACCTTGGGCAGGATGATCCGAAGAGAGATAAAGGAGGCGTCGATGGTGGCCAGATCCAAAGGATCGGAAATGCCTGCGCCGTCGAAGTAACGGATATTGGTCCGTTCGATGGGAATGACCCGGGGGTCCGAACGAAGTTTCCAGGCAAGCTGTCCATAGCCGACGTCCAGGGCATAGACCTTCCTCGCTCCCGCCTGGAGCAGGCAATCCGTGAACCCGCCGGTGGAAGCGCCGACGTCGAGGGCGGTCAGGTCCGTAACCTCGATTCCGAAGGTATCCAGCGCGCCCCTCAGTTTCAGGCCGCCGCGGCTGACATAGGGGTTGAGATCGCCTGTTACACGGATATCCGCCGTATCCGGAACGAGACTTCCCGCCTTGTCGATTTTGAAATGATTGACCAGGACGCGTCCGGCGAGGATCAATGCCCGGGCCTGTTCCCGGGAGGCCGCCAGGCCCCGGTCGACGAGAATCCGGTCAAGACGGAGTTTGCCCTCTTTTTTGGTCAAGGCGCTTTTCCTGTGATTTTTCGCGCCGCGTTCACGATGCCCTCCCGGTCGATCCCGTAGATCTTCCTGAGTTCGGCCTGCGAGGCGTGCTCGACAAATTCATCCGGGATCCCCAGGCGGATGACCTGGGTGTCGCGAATTCCTTTTTCCTGGAGCATTTCCAGGACGGCGCTCCCGAAGCCTCCCATGAGCACGTTTTCTTCGACGGTGATCAGGCGGCGGCAGCATAGGGCGGCCCGGCAGATGAGGTCGTCGTCGAGGGGCTTGACAAAACGGGCGTTGACGACCATGGCGCGAACGCCTTCGCGCTGCAGATCCTCTGCGGCCGCCAGGGCGGGGTGAACCGTCGAACCGATGGCCACGATCGCCAGGTCACCACCCTCGTGAAGGATTTCTCCCCTGCCGATTTGAATATTCCGGGGTTCGCCTTCCCGCGCCACGCCCGTTCCTTTTCCCCGGGGATAACGGATCGAAACGGGACCATCCGCATCGACCGCCGTCTTCAGCATGTGACGGAGCTCGTTTTCATCTTTCGGTGCCATGACGATCATGTGCGGCATGGACCTCAGATAGGCGTAATCAAACAGGCCGTGATGGGTGGGGCCGTCGTCGCCGACCACGCCGCCCCGATCGAGGGCGAAAATGACGTGGAGGTTCTGCAGACACGTATCAAGAAGGATCTGGTCGTAGGCCCGCTGCAGGAACGTGGAATAAATCGCCACGACGGGGACGAAACCTTCCGTGGCAAGGGCCGAAGCAAAGGTGACCCCGTGCTGCTCGGCGATCCCGACATCATAAAAGCGTTCCGGGTACAGGGCCGCGAAACGGTCGAGACCCGTTCCTTCGCACATGGCCGCCGTGATGGCGGTAATTTTTCCGTTATCCCGGGCCAGGGCAACGAGCGTATCCCCGAAAACCTGGGTGTAGGTGGGAACGCCGTCATCCCGGCGGAGAGGTTTGCCCGTTTCCACGTCGAACGCGGAGGTACTGTGAAACTTCAACGGTTCCCGCTCGGCGAAACGGTAACCTTTGCCCTTTTTCGTGATGACGTGGACCAGGATCGGTCCTTGCATTTCCTTGACGTTTTTCAGGTTCTTGATGAGCGGATCCAGCCGGTGCCCTTCCAGGGGGCCGACGTAGGTGAACCCCAGCTCTTCAAAAAGGGCGCCGGGAACGAAGAAGGTCTTCAGGGATTCTTCGGCATGCCTGGTGAACTTGAGCATCTGGGGACCGAAGGAGGGGAAGGTGTTCAGGAAGTTCTTGATCTCCCCCTTCAGTTTCATGACGGTCTGGCCGGTCATGACCCGGTTCAGGTAAGAGGACATGGCACCCACGTTCGGCGAGATGGACATTTCGTTGTCGTTGAGAACGATGATCAAGTTCTTGTTCCGGTCTCCCGACCAGTTCAACCCCTCGTAGGCCAGGCCGGACGTCATCGAACCGTCACCGATGACGGCGATGACCCTGCAGGGTTCTTTTTTCAGGCATCGGGCTTCAGCGATGCCTGCCGCCGCGGAGATCGATGTGCCGCTGTGACCGACATCGAAAACGTCGAAAACACTTTCCGCCCGTTTCGGGAATCCGCTGATGCCGCCCCGCTGGCGGAGGGTATGAAACCGGTCTTTCCGTCCCGTGATGATCTTGTGGGTGTAGGATTGATGCCCCACGTCCCAAACGAGCTTGTCCTGCGGCGTGTCGAAAACGTAATGAAGGGCCAGCGTCAGCTCCACGGCGCCGAGAGAGGAGGCGAGATGCCCTCCTGTTTTGGAAACGGTCTCCAGGATCCTGCGGCGGATCTCTTCGGCCAGACGTGCAAGTTCGTCGATGCTGAGTTTTTTCAGATCCTCCGGGAGATTTACGCGCTCCAGCAGGGATGCATGATCCGTTTCAGGGGGGGATTGTGACTCTGTTTCCCGTTGCATGTCAGTCGCTGATTCCCCCATAATCTCCGGACGTGTTCCCGGTACGGCGGTTGTCTCTCATATATCCGATGCCCAATCGTTCAAAAATCCCGTTCCACAATATGGCGGGCGATCCGGCGCAGGGGTTCCGCCTTTTCATCGAAAGAGACCAGGGCGGACAGGGCCTCATCAAGGAGTTCCCGTCCTTTTTTTCTGGATTCTTCGATCCCGACCAGGGCGGGATACGTCGCCTTTCCCCTCGTGCGATCCGTTCCCGTGCTTTTCCCGATCCGCTTTTCTTCCCCCTCGATATTCAGGATGTCGTCGGCGATCTGGAAAGCGAGGCCGATCTGCGTTGCATAACGGATGAGGGCTTCCATTTCCGACGGTTTTCCTCCGGCCAGGACGGCGCCGGACCGGATGGAGGTGACGATCATGGCCCCGGTTTTCCGGGAATGAATGTAGTGAAGGGTGGCCAGATCGACCTCCTTCCCTTCCGATTGGACGTCCATGACCTGGCCGCCCACCATGCCGAAGAAGCCGGCTGCTTCTGAAATATCATGAATCAGGTCGAGGCGTTTTGCCGCGTCGATGTTTTTCAGATGATCCGGATTGGCCAGAAGGCGGAATGCCTCCGTCAGCAGGGCGTCGCCGGCCAAAATGGCGATGCTTTCCCCGAAAATCTTGTGATTGGTCAGGATGCCCCGCCGGTAATCGTCGTTATCTATGGCGGGAAGATCGTCGTGAATCAGGGAATAGGTGTGGATCATTTCCAGGGCGCAGGCCACCGGCAGGACGTCATCGGCACTGCCGCCGAGAGCCTCCGTCGCCGCCATGCACAGGATCGGGCGAAGCCTCTTGCCGCCCGCGAAAAGACTGTAGCGAACGGCCTGAAAGATAATCGTCGGATAGGTGTGTTCCGGGGGGATGTATTCCCGGAGGGCCATGTCGACTCTTTTTTTGCGATCGCTCAGGTAGCTGTCAAAATTCATAAAAAGATCCTTTGCTTCATTCAAATAGGGCTTACCTCGGTCATGATACGGGATATTCCGTTAACATGCCCGTTTGACCGGGGTGATGGCCGGATCGGATTAATCCTCTTCCTCGAAAGGAGCGGTGGTCCATTCCCCCTCGTCCTTCAGGAGAACCTCGACCCGCCTTTCCGCCTCGTCCAGTTTCTTCGCGCACAGCCGGGACAGTTTGATCCCCTCTTCGAAGGCCTTGAGTGAATCCTCCAGGGACAGGTCCCCGTTTTCCATCTTTTTGACGATTTCTTCCAGCCTGTTCAGGTTTTCTTCAAATTTGTCTTTAGCCATGTTCTTCCGTTCCTTTCGGACTTTCCGATTCAGAATCCGTGTTCGGGCCGGTTCGTGCAAAAAGCGCCGGCGTCCCTTTCTTCCGCCGGGTTTTTACCGAAGCGGTCAGTTCCCCCCTGGCGAGAACGATCGTAACCTCTTCTCCCGCCGCCACCTTCATCGCTTCCCGGATAACCTCGCCCGTTGCCGGCCGGAAAGTAATGCTGTAGCCGCGATTCAGGACCGCCAGAGGGCTCAGGGAGTCCAGAACGGTCATGCCGGTCTGCAAGGCCTGACGTGATTCGCTGATTCGGCGTCGCATAGCGGCTATCATATTTTTCAGATAAGATTCAAGGACAAAACGTTTCTGCCGGCATCCCGCCTGTGGATTTGCCTGATCGAGACGGACCCGCAGATGTCCGAGGCGGTCCGTCGTGCTCGAAAGATGCTGACGCAGGCGCTTCTTCAAGCGGTCGCCGTAATCGTCCAGCGACAGGCGGAGGTCATCGACTCGCCGGCGGGGATCCCGCAGGCGTTCCCGGAGGTCGTCGACCTGCCTCTTCCGTTCCCCGGTCATTCGGGTCATCCTGCCGTACAGCCGGAAGCGGAGATCCGCCAGCGATTTCAAAAGATCTTCCCGCAGCGGGACCACCAGTTCCGCGGCGGCGGAGGGGGTCGGCGCCCGGAGATCGGCCGTAAAATCGGCAATGGTGTAATCCGTTTCATGACCGATGGCCGAAATGACGGGAATGGGACAGGCGAAAATAGCCCGGGCGACCCGTTCGTCGTTGAAGGGTGCCAGATCCTCCAGGGATCCGCCGCCCCGCGCGAGAATGAGTACGTCCACCTGTCCGGTTGTCGCAATGTTTTCCATCGCCTGGACGATTTCCAATGGCGCCTCGTTTCCCTGCACGCGTACGGGGGCGACCAGGACGGAGGTGGAAGGGAAGCGGCGCTTGGTGACATGGAGGATATCCCGGATCACGGCACCCGTCGGGGAGGTGATGACCCCGATACGCCCGGGGATGAAGGGGATCTTTTTTTTATGCGCTTCGTCAAAAAGGCCTTCCGCCTGGAGACGCATCTTGAGTTGCTCGAATGCTTTCTGGAGAGCACCGACGCCTTTCGGTTCGACCGAATCGAGGATGATCTGGTATTCTCCCCGGGGGGCGTAGACACTGATCCTGCCCCGGCAGACCACCGATAACCCCTCCTCCAGTTCGAAGGCGCTGCGCCTTGCCTGCCGGTTCACGGCATTGCCGGGGAAAGCCCGGAACCAGACCGCCCGGATTTGTGCCCGGTCGTCCTTCAGGGTAAAATAGATATGGCCCGACGCGGGCCGACGGAGATTGGAGATCTCTCCTTCCACCCAGACCGAATCGAAATTCACTTCGAGGAGATCCTTGATCTCTTCCGTCAGGGCTGTAACTGTCAGGATTTTTTGCATCATATGGGGTCGAACTATCAGATAATCCAGGGGATGACAAGGGCGATTTTCGTTTTCCGCCGGAGGGGATGAGGATCCGTCGAATCACGGGATAAAATGTCCGGATCGATCGGCTCCGGTGTTTTTTCCGCTCGTTCCTCCCGCGGAAACGGGATCACGATCCGGTCGAAAGTCCCGGGACGCCGAGAGAGTTGACTTTGCCGGAAAACCGGCATAAATTAGCAATACGATTGGTGAATAAGGGGGCGGAGGCCGATTCATATCGGGGGTAAACGTGTCCGCGGGAAGGGGGAGAACAGGGCGAAGACGCCGGGTATCGTGACTTTACGGAGGTGCTTTTCCTCCGGATTTCAGGAAAATCATCGAAAACGGCAACCATGATGGGAGGAGGTGAAGGATATGTTTGAAAAGGTCCTTGTTCCGCTGGATGGATCGAAACTCGCGGAATGCGCTCTGCCTTACCTGAGAAATCTGGCCGAGGGAGGGAAAATAGGGGAAGTCATTCTGCTGAACGTGGTGGAAATTCCCGTGACCTGGATCGAGGGGATCGACTTCATTGCGGTCAAGAAGGCCAATGTAGAGCGGTCGACGAAATATCTGTCGGAACTGAAAAATCAACTGGAAGCGGAAGGAATGAAGGTCAACGCGGAAGTCATGGAGGGCGGTGCTACGGAGGCCATCGTCGACTATGCCAAAGAAAAGGGGGTGGACCTGATCGTGATCGGCACCCACGGCTATACGGGAATGAAAAGACTGATGTTCGGCAGTGTGGCGCTGCGTGTGCTCCATGATGCCCACTGTCCCGTTCTCCTGATCAGGCCGGAGTCGTGCCGTTGATGACAGAAAGAGGAAAACCGGCATCTTGATCTGTAATCACTTCGGCAATTGAATCGATCCGTTTTTCGCGGGTGAAGTCCCGGACGGGAAAGAGTGATGGCCACGGGGTTTGTTGACCCGTTCCGCTGTCTGGGGCACACCGGGCCGATTCCCGCCGTGGGGCTAGATGATATGGGTCAGGACAAAGACGGACGCCCCCGCCAGGTAGCCGGTGAATGCGAGCAAGGTGATTTTTTTCAGGTACCAGAAGAAATCCATTCTTTCCAGGCCCATCACGGCGATTCCTGCCGCGGAACCGATGATGAAGGCACTGCCTCCCGTACCGGCACAGTAAGCGAGAAACAACCAGAAGATGCCGTTCGGGGCGAAGGGACCGGCTTCGGCGGTGACGGGATACATGCCCTGGGCCGCCGCCACCAGCGGCACGTTGTCCACAATTGCGGAGAGGATGCCGATGAGCATGTCGATGATGTAGATGCCGTGGGCACCGGTGAATGTCGCAGAGAGAAAAGAGGACAGCGCCTTAAGGAGCCCCGCCTCCTCTAAAGTGGACACCGCCAGCAGGATTCCCAGGAAAAAAAGGATGGAAGCCGTGTCGATTTTTCTCAGGACACCCAGCACCGAGAGGGGGCCTTTCTCCTCCAGGGTTTTGTTCCTGTGAATGATTTCGGTCGTTATCCAGAGAATTCCCAGCGAGAGCATCATTCCCATGAAAGGCGGCAGGTGGGTCAGGGTTTTGAAAACGGGGACGAAAATCATGCCCGCCAGCCCCATGAAGAAGATCAGGTTCCGTTCGAAAAGACTGCACGGGTGGGGGCTGTAATCCCGGCGATGATTGTCCGCCGGCAGGGTGACGGCGCCTTTCGCACGGGCGGACAGAATCAGCAGGGGAGTCGCGGCGCAAACCAGGCTCGGCAGGACCAGATTCGCGACAATGCCCGCGGCGTGTGGCAACTGCCCCTTGATCCAGAGCATGGTCGTCGTCACGTCTCCGATAGGCGACCAGGCGCCACCGGCGTTGGCGGTGATGACCACGACGCCGGCATATAACCAGCGGGTTTCCCTGTCTTCGATCAGTTTCTTCAGAAGCGAGATCATGATGATCGCCGTGGTCAGATTGTCCAGGATCGCGGAAAGGATGAACGTGAGGGAACCGATAAGCCAGAGCAGGGAAACCTGGTTCCTGGTTTTGATCTTGTCGATCATGATGGAAAAGCCGTCATGGGCGTCGACCAGTTCAACGATGGTCATGGCGCCGAGCAGGAAAAACAGGATGTTCGCGATGTCGCTTAGATGGCGCAGCAAATTCTCGTTGGCGTGTTCCGCCAGGCCCGACAGGGCGAACAGGGTCCAGCAGATCCCGCCGGTGAGCAAAGCCGATGCGGCTTTGTCTATTTTTAAGGGGTGTTCCAGAACGATGAATGAAAAGCCGGTTAAAAAAACGGCAAGAATGATCATTTCCATCAGGTTTCCACGTCAGACTGAAATACGTTCAATAAGGGTGATCGCCTGTGCCGGACATTCAGACGCCGGGTTCAGGACGGCCGACGGCCTTGATTCCCCGCTTCCCCGGAGGGGGCTTCGCATTCCCGGTCATCGGGGTGTGATGAATTTTCCCGGCGGGTTTCATCGCGGTGCTCCGGCATCGGCAAAATTGGAACCGGTATCCAGGGCGAATCTTTTGACCAGCCATTTTTCGCCGCCGACCACCAACATGACGACCGTCGCGGCAGCCAGAATGCGGATCCATGATTCCAACGCGATGGGTGCGCTGTGGAACAGGAGGTTCATGACGGGGAGGTACGTGAAGAGCAGCTGCAGGAGAATCATGACGGATACACCCACGAAAATCCATGGATTGGAAAAAAAGCCTAGTTTTACGAAAGATCTTGTCAGGGAGCGGCAGTTGAAGAGATAAAAGATTTCGGACATGACGAAGACATTGACCGCCACGGTTCTCGCTTGCAGTTCCGATGCGCCCATCACATCGAGTTCGTACTCGTAAAGTCCGAAAGCGCCGGCCAGCATCAGGACACCGACGAGGGTCAGGCGCCGGATAAGCGTGGCGGTCAGGATCGGCTCGTCGGTCTGCCGCGGCGGCCTCTGCATGATACCGGGTTCCCTGGGTTCGAAGGTCAGCATCAGGCCGAGGAGCACGGCGGTCGTCATGTTGATCCACAGGATCTGGACCGGCAGGATCGGCAACGCCGTTCCGAGCAATACCGCGGCCAGGATGACCAGCCCTTCTCCGAGATTCGTGGGCAGGGTCCAGATGATGAACTTGGTCAGGTTGTCGAAAATGCAGCGCCCCTCTTCCACGGCCGCTTCGATGGAAGCGAAGTTGTCATCCGTCAACACCATGTCCGCCGCTTCCTTGGCCACCTCGGTTCCGGTAATGCCCATGGCCACGCCGATATCCGCCCGCTTCAATGCAGGGGCGTCATTGACGCCGTCGCCGGTCATGGCCACGATGTGACCCCGGGCCTGGATGGCCTCGACGAGCCGCAGTTTCTGTTCCGGCGTCACCCTGGCAAAAACGGAAACGGTTTCGGCTGCTTCGATCAGTTCCCCGTCCGAAAGACGGGCCAACTCCTTTCCCGTCAAAACTTTTTCGGCATGGGAAAGCCCGATCTTACCCGCAATAGCCGCCGCCGTGACCGCATGGTCGCCGGTTATCATCTTGACCTGGATCCCGGCGCTGTGGCAGTTTTTGACCGCCGCCGTCGATTCGGGACGAGGAGGATCGATCATGCCCTGCAGACCAAGGAAGGTCATGCCCCCGTTGATATCTTCGTGAGTCAGCCGGGATGCGCCCTGGGCGAGATTCCGCTTGGCCAGCGCCAGGACCCGCAAGCCCTTGGAGGCCATTTCGTTTACCGCCGCGTGGATTTTTTCCGCCGACAGGTCTTCCCGGGAATCGTTCCGGGAAAGGGAAAAGGCGCAGCGTTCAAGAATCGCTTCCACGGAGCCTTTGGCATAGACGACGGGAAGGGGTCCCTCGGGAGATTTATGGAGGGTCGCCATGTACTGGTGATGGGATTCGAAGGGAATCACGTCAACGCGGGGCCACAGGATTTTGATCTCGTCTTCGAAAAGTCCCCCCTTGACGGCGGCGGACAGCAGCGCACCTTCCGTCGGATCTCCCTGGACCGTCAACCTTCCATCTTTTTCCGCGATCACGCTGTCGTTGCAGAGCAGCCCGCACCGGAGCGTTTCCATAAGCGCCGGTTTTCGAGAGGCATCGACCGCACCGTTTTCGCCGATTATTTCGCCGGTGTAAGCGTATCCGGTACCGGTCACCTCAAAAAATTCTCCCCCCGCCATGATTTCCTGCACGGTCATCTGGTTTTCGGTCAGGGTTCCCGTCTTGTCCGAACAGATCACCGTTGTGCTCCCGAGGGTTTCCACGGCGGGGAGCTTGCGGATAATCGCCCTTTTGCGTGCCATGCGTGCCACGCCGATGGCCAGCGTGATGGTCATGGCGGCGGGGAGTCCCTCGGGAATCGCACCCACCGCCAGGGCCACGGCGGCCATGAACATTTCCGGCGCGCTTTCGCCGCGGACCAGGCCGATTGCGAAAGTGACGCCCCCGAGAAAGACAATCGCGTAGAGCAGATATCGGCTGAAGTCGGCGATCTTTCGCAGCAGGGGCGTTTCGAGATTCTCCGCGGAAGCGATCAGCTCCGAAATCCGGCCCACTTCCGTCTGGTCGCCGACGGCCACGACGATACCCGTTCCCTGCCCGTAGGTGATCAATGTCGAACCGTAGATCATGTTTCTCCGGTCCGCCAGGATCGTGTCATGGGGCAGGGGGCTTGTTTCCTTGGCCACCGGAATGGATTCCCCTGTGAGGGCCGATTCGTCCACCTTGAGATCCTTGGCGGCGAACAGCCGCATATCGGCGGGGACCTTGTCACCGGACTGCAGGAATACAATATCTCCCGGCAGCACCTCTTCCGAAGAAACTCGCTGCCTCTGACCGGAACGGATGACCGTCGCCTCGGAAGTCATGGTTCTGGCAAGGGCCTCGATGGCTTTCACCGCCTTCGCTTCCTGGATGAAACCGACGACCGCATTGATCAGCACGACGCCGAGGATGACCCCGGAATCGACCCATTCCTTCAAGGTGATGGTGACCAGAGAGGCCGCCAGCAGGATGTAAACCAGGGGTTGATGGAACTGCAGGAGGAAGCGGGAAAGCGGCCCCCTGCCTTTTTTCGTGGTGATCGTGTTGGGACCGAAGCGCTGACGCCGGTCTTCGATGTCGAACAGGTCGAGGCCTTTGCCCGGATCGCTTTCCAGGAGATCGATCACCTCTTCGGCGGGAAGATAATGCCAGTGCTTTCCGATCAGTTTCTGCATGGTCTCACAATCCTGTCATTTCATGGCAACCCGGGTTTCTGAATCTTCAGGTTGCCGGGTCGGCAAGATCCATCCAAACCTTGCGCCGCGACGACGTTATCTCTCTTGGGAATCGACCTTTGCTTAAACGAAAAAGCCGCCTGACAACCTGCCAGATGGCGGCCCAACCATCTCTCTTTTACCTCTATGGAATGCATGTCTTCCATAGACCCGTCAGGATGATTTGTGAAAATTTTAGTATGGAAAATATCGGAAAGTCGAGTTTTATTTGCCTTATTTCATCAGAAAAGATAAAAATACGTTTCAATATGTGTCTGAGCCCGGTGCCGACGATCATGATGATGGGGTGGATGCGGGAGTCCTGCAGCGGGCGCAGGCATCGGAGAAACGGCTTTCTTGCAAAGCGGTTTCGTACATGTTCGGCGGCGGAATAAAAGATTTTACTTTGTCCGGGAAACTGCTGTACAGGGTTTACCATGAACAATTCGTATGCAAATTATCTTTTACCCCGCTCAACGGATTCGGGTCGGGATTTTTCTCTAAGGTCGGATAATGGAAAAAAAAGACAGGATTGCGGACATCATTGATAATGTCCGCCGGGTGTTTCAAATACTGCATGAGCAGTCGAAAAAGGCGGAGAAGGAAACGGGCCTGACCTCTCCACAGCTCTGGGCGATCAAGGTGATCGCCGATTCGGCCCCGGTGCGGGTTTCGGAGTTGGCGCGCCGCATGTACCTTCACCCGGCGACGGTCGTGGGTATTCTGGATCGGCTTGAGGCGAGGGGATTGGCGAAACGCAGTGGATGTGAAAAAGATCATCGGGTTGTTCTGGTCGATCTGACGGATAAGGGGCGGAGCCTGGTGGTGTCCGCACCGGGCGTCGCACAGGGGTTTCTGGTGTCCGGCCTCGAACAATTGTCCGGCGATGTTCTGGAGGAAATAAACGGAGGGTTGAGCAAACTGGTTCAAATCTTCGGCGCTCAGAAAATCCCGCCCAAGTTGATCATGTCATCGGAGATGAACGTGCCCGGCGAAAGGCAGCAAAAAGGGTAGACAAAGCCGGGAGGATTTGCATGAGCGAACGGGAGAATGGAACCGGGGAACAGGGGACTTCCGCAGAAACTGGGATGATCATCTTCACGGATCTTGACGGAACCCTGCTGGATCGGGAGAGTTATGCATTCGATCAAGCCCGGTTCGCTCTCGGCAGGATCCGGGATCTGGCCGTTCCGTTGATCATCACGACCAGCAAAACGCGGGCCGAGGTTGAGGTTCTTCAGTGTGAGATGGGAATAGAGGAGCCGTTTATCACCGAAAATGGGGGAGGTGTGTTCTTTCCCCGGCTGTACCGGGGATTCCGGATAAAAGGTGCTTTCGAAAAGGGAGCTTACCAGTGTTTATGCCTGGGGAGATCCTATGAAGCCATCCGTGAATTTTTAAATGATGACGTCAAAGGCCGCCTGGCGGTTCGCGGTTTCGGGGATCTATCGGTCGAGGAACTCATGGTCCTGGCAAACCTTTCCCGGCAGGAGGCTGAACGGGCCCGCCGTCGTGAATTTGCGGAACCGCTTTGGATCGGAAATCCCGGGGATATTCCCCGATTGGCGGATCTGGCCGGTCGGGCGGGGTTGACGCTGACAAAAGGGGATCGTTTTTACCATCTGATTGACCGGCGTCAGGATAAAGGAAAGGCTGTGAAAAAGGTGACGGATATTTTCAGGGCAAACCTGGGACAGAACGTCCGGACCGTCGGTATCGGCGGCAGCCGCAATGATCTGCCCATGCTGGAAAACGTGGACGTGCCGGTTCTGATCCCCCATCCGGACGGGCACTATGAGGAAACCGGATTGCTGAATCCCCGGAAAGCGCCGTATCCGGGAAGCCGCGGATGGAACGCGGCGGTGATGGAGCTGTTCGATGATTTCACGAGAAACCCTCAGGGAGATATTTGATCATGCCTTAAGGTCGGTTTCCCCTGAAAGCATGATATGCCGGGATGTGATCCGGTCAGGTGACCGCCTCCAGATTCAGGGCGTTCCCTATTCCCTGGCCGGATTCGATCATGTCCACATATGCGGCAGCGGCAAGGCGGCGGCCAGGATGGCCGTTTCCCTGGAAGCGCTCCTGCAGGACCGGCTTGCCGGAGGAATCGTTGTGACCAACGAATCGGGATACCGGTCCGACGGATTGAAGTTTCTTACCTCTTCCCACCCCCTTCCGACGGAAAAAAGCCTGTCGGCGGCGGAAAACATGTCGAATTACCTGTCGCGGCTCTCCCCGAACGACCTCTGTATCTATCTGCTTTCAGGGGGGAGTTCGGCCCTGGTTGAAAAACCGCTGCCCCCCGTGACGCTGGCGGAATTTCAGGCGTTATCCTCCCTGCTCTTGAAAAGCGGCATGCGTATCGGTGAAATGAACGCGATCCGGAAACATCTTTCCACGGTGAAGGGGGGACGGCTGGGTAAACTGGTTCCGGGGCCGGTCATCGTTCTGGTCATTTCCGATGTGATCGGCGACGACCTGGAGGCGATCGGATCCGCTCCCTTCCATTCGGACCGTTCCACCTATCGGGATGTCCGGTCGATTCTGGAACGCCATGCGCTATGGGGCCAGGTTCCGGATTCCATACGCCGCGTCGTTGAAGACGGTCTTGCCGGCCGGATCGATGAAACCGTCAAGGCCGTTCCGGACCGTATTCACCATTACCTGTTGGGCAGCAATTTGAAATTTCTCGAGGAAGCAAAACGGAAAGCGGACGAGGCGGGGATCGACGCCCACATCATGACGTCGTCTCTATACGGCGAGGCCGGGGAAGTGGCGAAGGTTCTCGTTGGCCTGGCCCGGGAAATCAGGAAAACGGGGAATCCCTTTCGGCCCCCGGTATGCCTTCTTTTCGGCGGGGAGACGACGGTGACCGTGAGGGGATCCGGGACAGGAGGGCGCAGCCAGCAGTTGTGCCTTTCCTTCCTGGCGGAATCGGGTTTTTCCGCGGAGGGTATGCTGCTCAGCGCCGGTTCCGACGGCATCGACGGCAACTCCGATGCCGCGGGCGCCGTCGTCGACGACGGAACCATCGACAGGATGAACCGGTTGGGCCTCGATCCGGATTCTTATCTCAGCCGGAACGACGCCTACCATTTCTTCAGGCAGACGGGTGATCTGCTCTTCACGGGACCGACGGGAACCAATGTCATGGACATGCAGATTCTTTACATCGGGGGGTGAAAATGAAAGCCATTACGACGAGAAGATTTTCCACGGCCTTGCGAGACGCCGTCAGACAAAAGATCGAAGACCTGGGAGAGGTCGATTTTATGGTCGGTATCCCCTCCTATGGCAGCGATTCATCGATTACCCACGTCATTAACACGGTTTATAAAGGCCTCGACACATACTTTCACGGCAGCAGGGCCCTGATCATGGTATCCGACGGCGGGTCAACCGACGATACGCGGGATATCGCCCGGGGAGTTGAACTTGGTTCTTTTCATGTCGAGAAGATCGTGACGATTTATCGGGGTGTTCCAGGAAAGGGATCGGCCCTGCGGGCCGTTTTCGAGGCGGCCAGGTTTCTGAAGCCCCGGGCCCTGGCGGTGTTCGACGCCGACCTGGTATCGATCGAACCGGTCTGGGTCAAAAACCTCCTGGAGCCGGTCCTGGAGGGACATGATTTCGTCGCCCCCGACTACAATCGCTATAAACTGGATGGAACCATTACCAATACCATTGCCTATCATCTGACCCGGGCGCTTTACGGTTTTCGCATCCGCCAGCCCATCGGCGGGGATTTCGGCCTGTCCCTGCCCCTCATCCGGCATTATCTGGAACAGGAGGTCTGGGAAAGCGATGTGGCGAAATTCGGGATCGATATCTGGATGACCGTTACGGCGATCGTGAACGGATTCAACATCTGCCAGTCGAAACTGGGCGTGAAAGTGCACGGGAGGAAAGACCCGGCTGCGGATCTGGGCCCGATGTTCCGCCAGGTCATGGGAACCCTTTTCCGCCTGATGGAAACGACGAGTCATTTCTGGAAGGATGTGAAAGAGTCCCGGGATGTTCCGACGTTTGGAAATTACGTGGGAGGTAGCCCCGAACCATTTGAAATCAACCTGGAGGATCTGATTGAATATTTTCGAATCGGTTTCAGGAATTTCGGCGGTATCTGGAAGCAGATCCTCGACGAGAACGATTTCCGGGAGATTACGGCGCTGGCGGAGCAAACGGAGAGAAAGGCCTTTTATCTCTCCATCGCGGCATGGATAAGAATCGTTTACCGTTATGCCAACGCCTTTCACGAGACGCCCCGGCAGAGAATGAAGCTGCTGGACACCATGATTCCCCTTTACTATGCCCGGGTCGCGTCTCTCGTTCATGAGCTCGAGGACAGCGACGACGACCGCCTCGGTGAGTTCTTTTCCGGTCAGGCGAAGATGTTCGAGGACATGAAGGAATACCTGATCGACCTTTGGAAATAAGGAGTTGAATATGGCAGACTTCTATCAGCACGGAATCATTACGACCCTGCAGAAACTGGGCAAACGGGAGGACCACGAACTGGAGAAGGATCTGGATAAAATTACGCGGAAAAGACCGATTGCCCTTTTATTGCCCGCCCTGGTGTCGGAATTCGACGGCCCGGCCATCTCCGACATCCTGGACGAGTTGAAGAAAGTCAATTACATCCGGAAAGTCGTCCTGTCTTTGGACCGGGCCGATGAAAACCAGTTTAAAATGGTGAAGAAGGTCATGTCGGCCTTGCCCTGCGAAGTCCGGGTCGTCTGGCACGACGGGCCGAGAATGAGGAAACTTTACGACGAGCTGAGGCGGAATGAATTCCAGTTGGAACGTCCGGGAAAAGGACGCTCCGTGTGGATGACCATGGGGTATATTCTATCCGACAAGGACATCTATGCGATTGCCCTCCATGACACGGATATTCTGAGTTACCGCCGGGGCATGCTCTCCCGCCTCGTTTATCCCGTTGTTCATCCCGCTTTGGATTTCGAATTCAGCAAGGGCTATTACGCCCGGGTCAAAGAGAAGCTTTACGGCCGCGTGACGAGGTTGTTTTACACACCTCTGGTCGGGGCTCTCAAGAGAATATTGAGTTACAATGCTTTTGTCGAGTATCTGGGGAATTTCCGTTACGCCCTCTCCGGCGAATTTGCCTTTATCAGCAGCCTGGCGAGGGGCATCCGGATATCCCCCACCTGGGGGCTGGAGGTATCTCTTCTGAACGAGGTTTACCGCAAGACCTCCATCAATCGTATCTGCCAGGTGGAGATATCTGAAATCTATGATCACAAGCACCAGTCCCTCCAGAAGGAAAGTCCCGATGTGGGACTGATCCGGATGGCGACGGAGATTGCCGAAGCCCTTTTCAGAATTCTCAGCCAGGACGGCATCATCATGAGTCAATCCTTCTTCAGGACGCTCTACATGGTTTATATCGAAGAATCCCGCATCGCCATCGAGAAATACCATGCCCTGTCCCTGCTCAACGGCCTGAAGTACGACCGGCATGGAGAAATCGAGGCGTCGGAGGCTTTTGTCCATTCTCTGAAGGTGGCGACGGAAAGCTTCATGGCGGATCCCGTCGGCCTTCCCATGATGAAAGCCTGGGTCAGGGTGACGGCGGCCATCCCGGATTTCTCGGAGCGTTTTATCGAAGCCGTCGATTTGGATAACGAATAGGATCCGGCGGGCCCGGCGCGGATCGTTGCCGCGCCGCTCCACGGCGGTTGCTCCGGATGATTTGGAATTCCCGCACTGGTGTGCTGGGTGGGGGGGCCTTGCCGTTCATGGCGGATTGGTTCGGCAGGGAACCGTTCCGGAATCCGGGTCTGAAAAAATGAACAACATGGGGGGTGCATGGACCGTCAAGAGGTCGCGGAAAAAATCTCCACGATGGGCGAGGTGGACATCCTGGTTGGGATTCCCAGCTACAACAGCGCGAAAACGATCGCCCATGTCGTCAAAGCCGTCGAAGCGGGGCTTTTCAAGTATTTTCCCCATTGCAAATCGCTGCTGGTGAATTCCGACGGCGGCTCCACCGACGGGACGATGGAGGCCGTCAGGGATACGACGGTTGATCTGGAGTCCATCCTGATCGACCGTAAAGCCGATCAGTTCCGCAAGTTCGTTACGCCCTACCACGGGATTCCCGGAAAGGGAAGCGCTTTCCGGACGATTTTTGAAATCGCCCGCGATTTGAATGTCAAGGCATGCGCTGTCGTCGATTCGGACCTGCGCAGCATCACTCCGGAATGGATTGAACTGCTGATCAAACCGGTGCTCGAAGACCATTACGATTATGTTTCCCCTTATTACATGCGCCACAAATACGATGGTACGATCACCAATTCCATCGTTTATCCTCTCACGAGGGCCCTTTACGGAAAGAGGATCCGGCAGCCGATCGGCGGCGATTTCGGATTCTCCGGCCGGCTGGCCTCTTTTTATCTCACAAAGGATGTTTGGGAAACCGACGTGGCCCGGTTCGGCATCGATATCTGGATGACGACAACGGCAGTGGCCAACGGCTTCAGGATCTGCCAGGCATTCCTGGGGGCGAAGATTCATGATGCGAAAGATCCGGGCAGCGATCTCAGTGCCATGCTGCACCAGGTGGTCAGCTCGGTTTTCAATCTCATGGAGGAATACGCCGGTGTGTGGCGTGATATTTCGAAGTCGGAACCCGTACGAACCTTCGGTTTTGCTTATTCGGTCGGCCTGGAACCGATCCATGTCAATCTGAACAATATGATCGAGAAATTCCGTATGGGAATCAGGGACCTGGACGTCCTGTACCGGGCCTTCCTGCCCGAGCCGCTTCTTGAATCCCTGCACCGCCTCGCCGAAGCGCCGAAAAACCGTTTCCTGTACCCGGACCGGGATTGGGTCCGGACGGTCTTTTATTTTGCCCTTGCCTGTCATCGGCGGGTCATGAGCACCGAGCACATCATCAAGTCCCTCACCCCCCTTTATCTCGGCAAGGTGTCCTCCTTCGTCATCGAAACGTGGGACAGTACGGCGGATGAGGTGGAACAGCGGCTTGAAGAACTTTGCCTCGCCTTTGAAAAGGCCAAGCCGGAATGGATCGAATTGTGGGACGAGCGACAATAGACTCCCCTTGGACCTAGGAGGTTGCCATGGAAAACTTACTTGAAAAAATCATTACGGAACCCCTGAAGGATTTCCTGCAGCGATTGGCCCATTTTCTTCCGAACTTTTTATCGGCCCTGATTGTATTTTTGATCGGCCTGCTGTTCGCCTGGGTTGTCAAAGCGGTGATCCTGAGGCTGTTCAAGCTCCTGAGACTCGATGCTTTGTCTGCCCGATCCGGGTTTACGGAAGCCCTGAAAAAAATGTCGGTCAAGGACCCGCCGGAAAAGCTGATGGGACGCTTTTTCTATTGGCTGACGGTGATCATCTTCTTCATCGTTTCCCTTTACCTCCTGGAATTGCCGGCAATAGAGCAGCTTCTGGAAAAACTGCTCCTGTACCTTCCCAACGTGCTTGTTGCCGTCGTCATTCTGGTAGTCGGTTTTCTTCTCGCTAACTTCCTGGGTCGCACGGCCCTGATCGCTTCCGTTAACGCCGGGATCGGATTCGCCGGTTTCTTATACAGGACGATCAAGATCATCGTGGTCCTGCTTGCTTTCGTGATGGCCCTGGAGCAACTGGGCATCGCGCGCAGCACGGTCGTTACGGCATTCACCATTGTTTTCGGCGGATTGGTCTTTGCCCTTTCCCTGGCTTTTGGCCTCGGGGGTCGGGGGATTGCCAGGAGGTACCTGGAGAAGCGTTTCAAGGTGAACGACGAAGACGAGAATAACGAGATCCGGCACATCTAGTTTTATCCGGCCGGTTCCAGGAAAATACGTCATCGGCAGAGAGAGGAAGAGAATCCCCGCCACCTCGCCGGCGGAAGCGGGGGGGCTGCCGGTCCGGACCGGTGCGGCACCGGTTGGCCGGATTCGGTCTCCTGTCATGAATTGAACCATCTGCGGATAAAATATCCCAGTTTCCTTTTCGGGGGGAGGGATCTCCTGATCTCTTTCAGTGCCTTTCTCGCGGCCTGTTCCCCGTCACGGATGAAATCGGACGCCCGTGAAAAGTCAGCCCAATGGAAATCACGCATGGTCGCCCTGATCACGATGTCGGCCTTTTCCAATTCATGGTTTTTCAGCCTATCGGCCGTGATTTCGCCGGCCCGGCTGATGACATCCGCTGCCGTTTTCAATTCCCCTTTCAAAGAAATATTCCGGTCGACGGTGACGGCGATGACCATGTCGGCCCCGGCGTTTTTGAGAACATTGACCGGAACGAGGCTGATTATGCCCCCGTCTGACAGAAGCATTTCCCCGTTTCTGAACGGATCGACCGCTCCCGGAACGGCACAGCTTGCGAGAACCGCGTCTTGGAGGGATCCCTCGGAGAAGACAACCGGATTCCCGGTAACGAGATCCGTGGCGACGGCGCGGAAGGGGATTCGGGTTTCCTGAATCGGTATTTCCGGAATGAAAAAATCGATCATCGGGCGGAAATCGTAAACGGGGATTGCGCCCGGTTTAAAGAGGGTTCGTGTCCGGTGAAAACCGGATTTGAAGAAGCGGAAGATTCTTCCGGCGGGTCCCGGCTTGTCGCCGTTTCGGGAAGGAGCGAGGGAATGAATGATGGAAGACCGGAACGCCGGGCTCGCCAGATAATCCGCAGCCTTTTTTTCCAGTTCTTTCGGCGTGACACCGCAGGCATAGGCTGCTCCTATGATGGCTCCCATGCTTGTGCCGGCGATCATATCGACGGCCACCCCCTCTTTTTCCAGGACGGACAGGACACCGATATGAGCCAGCCCCCTTGCGCCGCCTCCTCCTAATGCAAGGCCGATTTTTTTATCAAACCAGGTCATAAAAAAAAGAACTCTCCCCGGCTTTCCCTGCCGGAATGCCGCTTCCTGCACCGGCGCAGGAAGCGAAAATTTCACGTTTGACCGAAGCAATATCCGGTGACGGTGACAAACCACACCAGGATTTTTTCTGTCATAAGTTGTTCGGGTTCTCAAGAATTTTTTGAGGCTGCCCAGCCGTCAAGCTTCGAAGGGCCGGTTATTGCGGATTCCCCTTCATGATTTCCGGGCAGTTTTGGATAACGAGGAGCGTCGGCGACAAGGCATCTTCTGTCATATCAGATTGCATTCGCTGGGAATGACAAAGCAGACAAATCTTTCACGGGAGGCCTGATGTACGTTAAAATGAGCGGAAGGAGAAGGCGGAATCGCATTTTGCACGGTTATCCCGGCAGCTCCCCTCTTCAGGGGAACAGCCGGGATGCAGCGGGTTTTTTCCTGTGAAGGCCGATACTCGGTCGATCTTCACTTTTCCTGGCTTGGAATATTTCCTTATGCGATCGTCATCAGAACCGAATCCGCCGCAAACACTTCCCCTTCCTTGATGTTAATCGCACTGATCACGCCCGCACCCGGAGCGGTTACCGGCATTTCCATCTTCATCGCTTCCATGACGAGAACTTCGTCATCTTCCCTGACTGAATCCCCCACCTTAACATTGATCCGGACCACCTTGCCTTCCATGGGAACCGTTACATCCTGACTCATAATGCATCCTCCTGTTTTTATGTGTAATTATTTTGCAGCACGTTCTAAAGTGCGGATCGGTTCTCTATTCCTTGAAACGGTTGTCTTTCCCTTTGCCGATATGCCCAACACCGCTTGTTTTTATACCCCCATCCATGCCCATGGCCGGGGACGACAGATCGCTCACGTCAACATGAAATCGAATTGCAATTCCCCTTGTATGGCAACAGGCTGAATTCATTTTGACCGGGGAGGGAGTTCGTCCATTTTCTCATCCTGTGCCGCAACTGCCTTCCTAAAGTCCCTGATGGCCTTGCCGATCGAACTTCCTAATTGCGGGAGTCTGCCCGGTCCAAAGATAATCAGTGCGATACCTAAAATAACGAATAACTCGGGCATTCCGATGCTTCCCATTTTTGATCTCCCTGATTGTGACGAACCGCCCCTGCCTCTCGGTCAACATTGGATGCCCCGGAAAACGATCCTGATTAATTCTGCAACCTCCGCAGGAGAGAACGTTCTGTCAATATTCCCCATCGAATGGATTCTAAACAGGCTCCGTGCTTTGATACCGGCTCGGAAATTCACGACACTATACGGTAAATCGGCAAAATGTAAATATAATTACATATTATAGAAAATATAAGCAATATACATGCATTAATATTAAAATAACCAATAAGATAGAATGCTTGGTTGCGTGATCGCGACATTGCCGCAACAGCCTGCTGTATCCAGATGCGAAGGAGGAATGGTTTGTCGGAGCGAAAAGGTGGATGAACCCGTAACAAATTCTGTTTTGTCCAGGGAGCGCAAGCGGCGAAGAATCTCTTGCCCGGGGCAGTTACCGGAGGTTTTCGAGAGAAGAATCTCCCTGATAAGACGCTGATCCCATGAATTTGACAAGGACTTCCTCTTTTCGGGTGCGGTTTATATGTGGCACCAACGACGAAATCGTGCTATCGGTGTGTCCGTTGAAAGCGGGTGCGTTGCGTCTGGAACCTTCGGGCCGGGCAACGGAGACCCATCATTTCTATGGGGCGCATTTTTTGCGGATATGAAATCCATCATTCATGCGGGGGGAATTTTTCGTCCTGGAAAGGAGTTCCTGTGATGAACCGGGGTGTCGGGATTATGCTTATCGTGGCGATTCTGTCGATTTGCTGGCAGGTCGTGTCTTTGGCCGCAGAGGGGGACGGAAGAGAGCCGTTTCGGATGGAAGAGGTGGTCGTGACGGCATCCCCGATCATCGAAGGCAACCGGGTGAGCGATTACGGTGGTCAGGTGAGTATTGTGACCAGGGAGCAGGTTGCAGACCTCAACGCCCAAGACCTTCCATCGGCCCTGCGTCGTGTTCCCGGTGTCGGCATCTCCCGTCACAATGCGATCGGAAGTTTCGGAGGGGCCGAGGGCGGGTCAATCACCATCCGGGGCATGGGGAGTTCGCGTCCCGGCGCGGAGATCCAGACCTTCGTCGACGGAATTCCTAAATTCGTGAGCGTCTGGAGCCATCCCCTGATGGACACCTTGAGCGTCGACCCCGTAGAGAGCATCGAGGTTTACAAGGGGGCCCAGCCGCTTCAATTCGGGAATGCGGCTTTCGGTGCCGTGAACATGGTGACCAAGCGGCAGAGGGAAGAGGGGTTCGCCACCCGCCTCCAGGGAGCCTACGGATCCTATGACACACTGGTCGAAGTGCTCGAACATGGAGGCAGGGTCATGGAAACGGATTACTACGTGGTCCAGAGTTTCCGGAGCTCCGGCGGCCACCGGGACCATGCCGGGGGGCAGCTCCAGGAGGCTTTCGCGCGGGTGGGCCACCGGCTCACGGAGAACTGGTACGTTTCATTGACGGCCAACCGGACGGATAATTACGCCGATGACCCCGGTCCCCGGGATAGACCGCAGGCGGCCCAGGGGACCTATAAAACGGAAGACAACATGACCGTCGCGACCCTGTCCCATGACTTCCCGGGAATAAAGGGCGATCTCAAGGCGTACTGGAACGGCGGTAAGGCAAGCTGGATCGACCAGTATGACCTGGCAAAATTCTTCCACTACGACACGATCACCGACTACGACAATTACGGCCTCCATACCCGGGAGAATTTTGTGCCTTGGGACGGCGGGTCCCTCTTGGCCGGGCTCGATCTCGATTTCTTCAGCGGCAAGGTAGAGATCGACAGGGAGGCGCCCCGCCAAGATGCATCCTTTCCACGGGAAACCTTCCGGATCCTTTCCCCCTATGTCGGCTTTTTCCATAAGATTCCTGTGGACGAAAAATGGAACCTCATCCCCTCGGCCGGACTTCGGTACTACAACCACAGCGATTTCGATTCCCAGTGGGCTCCCCAGGCCGGTATCGTCCTGAAAAATCCTGACACGGACATCCATGCCTCCTACGGCAGAGGGGTCAGTTATCCGGGCATCTTCGCGGCGGCCCAGTCGCGCCTGTTCTGGGGCGGCAATGATCGCTGGAAGGATCTGGATGCGGAAACGGTGGAGCATTTCGAGGCAGGAGTCTCCCATTCCTTTTCCCCGAAGCTCCGGGCGGATATCACCTTTTTCCGCGATAAGGGGCGGAACCGTTTCATCCTGGTCACGGTCTCCGGACCACCACACTACGAGAACATCGCCGAGTTCCGGGTACAGGGTGTGGAAACCGCAGTGACGTACACTCCGGCGAGGGATTTCTCGACCTTTGTCGGAGCAACCTGGATGGCGGACCGTTCGCCCGACAACCTTCCCTATGTCCCCGAGTGGTCCGCCTCGGCCGGTATGAACTGGCGTTTTCTCGGGAAATTCCGCTTGTGCCTCGACGCCCTCTGGCAGGACAGCCAGTACGTCGCCAATACGCGGTCTGTCGACTACGGAGGCAGCACCATCGCCGAAGTGGGGGGGCTTTTTCTTCTGAATGGAAAGATCGCCTGCGATTTCGGGTTCCGATCAGCCGGGCTTTCGGGTGAGATCTTTCTGGCTGGAGAGAACCTGACGGACGAGGACTACGCCTACAAGAAGGACTACCCCATGCCGGGGATTACGGGGATGGTGGGTGTAAACCTGAAATTCTGAGGTACGGAGTGCTGACCGAAACATTGGCCAACCCTTCTTAGATCAAAAAAAGGGCTAACCGGTGAACCGGCTAACCCCTTGTGTTCAAATGGTGCCGAAGCCGGGATTTGAACCCGGACAGGCGTACGCCCACTAGACCCTGAACGCACGATCAGGGACAACAAGGGATAAGACGGGATAACGAAAGAAAGTGAATATTCGAGTAGTTATCCCGTTTTTCTCATTCAGAGGGAACCAGGGAAATGCAAGGAAAACAGGGGATATTTTTTGTAAAGTAATGACCAAGTAATGACCAAGGTAATTGGGTAATGAAAGCTGGGCATCACTCCTGAGGACTTTTTTATGCCTCATTGGAAAGGAATCGATTTTCAACTACCCTTCTTGTGGCTTCTTACATTCACAGCTTTCCATTCCAGAAGCGGATGGCGCCGGATGCGGTTCTGCAGGGCCTCGTCACCGTTCAGCAGCTCGGGGGCTATCTCGCCCATGTCCAAAATCCGATCGAGAAATTCCTGCTCCGGTGCGGTGAACGGCAGCAAGCTGGCAAGAAGATTACGGCAGTCCTCGACAAGCCCCTTCCCAAACTGATCCTTCCGGATATATTCGCTCCCTGCGGACCTTAGCGTGGGGATGAGTTTTTGTTCCAGATCGGCGGTATCGACATCCACATCCTTCAGTGCAATGGTTCGCCAGTCGGTGCGACTCATGGCGCCGTAGACGACAAAGGCCAAACGCAACCTTTCCCGATCGAGGCCACCCAGACGGAAGAGGTTGCTGCAATCGAACAGATCCCGCGCCTGCCGCCGCGAGAGCAGTGCCGAGAGCTTGCCAGCCGCGAGTTCGTGGACGTCCACCACCGAGATGCCTGTGGCCTGCCAGATGCCGACCTGCCGTGAATCAATCCGCTGCACCGGCCACAGTGGGACCCGGAACATGAAATTGACATCCACCTCCAGGTTGCCTCCCTGGCCGCCGGCGCTGGGATAACGGAGCTGCCATTTGCCGCCCGCATGCTCTGTCGGCACGCGCCGGACCATGAATCCCTCCCGGGCAAAGACCGCCTGCAGGGCTTCCTCGACCTTGGGCCGTTCCAACAGCATCGTCTCCCGGTCCACCGCTCCCATGTAATTGAGATCGATGTCCACCGAGAGGCGGGGAACGGCGAAGATGAAGAGGTTCAGGGCCGTGCCGCCCTTGAGGACCAACTTGTCCTTGAGGAAGGGATGGCTACGGATGGCATCGAGCAGTTGGAGCAACAGCGCGACCTTTTCCAGCATGTCCGGGCGAAAACCGGCGGCCTCCGACTGGACGGCGAGCGTTTCAGGGGAGATCTTCATGAAGGTTCCTCCCACGATCTCTCGTAGATCTCTTGGGGAACGACGAGGTTCCAGGCGGCCACGAAGTGTCCCGCTTTCCGCCGGCTGCGTTCCAGGTAGTGAGGGTGTTGTGGCCGGAGGTCACGGAGGGCACTCAGGTGCGCCTCGTCGACCATCAGGCCTTCCCGGTGCTGCTCCAGGAAGAAGCCGACCTTGGCCGCGGTCGTGGCGTTGCCGAGATGTTGCACGTAGGCAGTCACCTTGTCGAGATCGAAAAACTCCACGGACTCAAGGGAGCGCCATATCTCCTCCCAACTCCCAGTCAGGCCGGGCCGGTGGAGTACGTCCACGAAGGTCCTTTCCAGGCCCGTCACTCGGACCTCCAGACCCGCGCGATCAGCCTTGACTACGTCGAAGGAGACAGCGACCTCGGGAGGCAGAGCCCCGGGAAAGCGAACTCCCTTGAACTGGTAGGACCGGAAGCTGATGGGCCGCGCAGGTGCGGCGGAAAGATAGACGAAGTGCTCGTAGACCGAATAGGCCTTGCCGTGGAACTCCATGGCCGTGTGGTAGGCCAGCACGGCATCCTTTGTCATCCGAGAGGCCAGCAGGAAGGGATCGACGGGATAGGATGCGGCAGACGCCCCGGTAGGGACGACGGCATAGAGACCGCGGCGCACCCGGACCAACCGGCTCATCTTCACGTGATAGAGGAGTAAAGCCTCCTGGGTCCGGGGATTGCGCGGGCCTTCGGAGGCAAGGAAGGCAGCAAGCTCATCGCCCGTAAAGACAGGATGTCTGTTGAAAAAAAGTCCGAGTTTCATCAGATTGCTCTTGATGTTTATTAACGTAACACGTAATATATTTAGGTGTTTTGATATTGCATGTCAAGTATTATATTGGATCGTGAATGGGATTTATTGACAATATCGATCAATACCCATAATTTCATTATGGGTTTCGTTTATAAATGTCAAGCACAGAAGTCCTTGGCTGAAATGCTCGATGGCGAATACAAGTTTTTTTACTGAAATCGCCACAGCATTTTATTGACTATGGGCCGAGACGTGGTATTTCCCCGCAGGAGAGAGGCGATGTTTTATTAAGCGTGAATTGAAACGCCATCCCCTGAAGATTAAGTTTCCTGTGATGCAACCTGGGAAGGAATTTGTCATATGTCCGATCGGGCCGCCCATCTCAACTCTCTGCCGGATGACCTCCATTCGGCTGCCAATGCTCTCGCCGTAGACGCGCTCATCAGGCGGCTCCGTGCCTATTACCCGGACATGAGCGGATTCACCGCCGTTTCGATGACGGGCCGCGGCCGCGATTTTTTGCATCACCTCGTGCATACCCGGATCGGCGGTCTCCTCCCCGCCGTCCTTTCCTTCAACGACTACAGATCCCACCGCATCGCCGAAGCGACAGGCCGCACGGCCGTGCCGGAGGATGAAGCCTTCCTCCACTTTCATGCCCTTCGCTGTCGTGAAGAGGGCCGCTCTCTTCCCCCAGCCGACACCCAGCGTCTGCTCTCGTTTTTGACCACGCTCGCCGAGTTTTCCGTGACCATCGACGAATTGCGCGCGCTGGACCGGATCGGCCCAGAACAATTCGAACGGATCGACTGGTTCTTCGCGACGATGGAGGCCTTCCGCGCCCGTCTTGCCACCGGGGGGCTTTTCTATCCGCCGTTCGAAGCGACACGGTTTGCCGACCTCACACCGGGCGACGGTGAATTCTTCATCGGCCTTCCCCTCATGACCCCCGGGAACGAGCGCTTTTTCAGCCGCATCCCGAAAGATCGGCTCTTTGTGGATGCGCCCCTTTTCGGCCCCAACATGCCAATTGAGCCGCCCGATTACGAGACGGCCCTGTCGCTCGTCAGACGGATCGGTATCGCCGAACGGCGCCATGACGGCGAGTTGCCCGGGTTCACCGAACTTGCCGAACGGGCCGCCCTACCGACGCTTCTCGCCCGGGAGATCGACATCTTCTTACGGAATTACGGTAGCGATAGGGAACAGCTCTTCATCGTGCCTCTGGACGAGAAACTGTCATTCTATCTCTGGGAATTCCTCTTCCAGCCCCTCGGCGGACAAGTCAACTTTGCGCCGTGGCTTCCCTTCACCCACTTCGCGGCTGCGCAACGGCTTCGCGAGGGAATCCGCGACGGAAAGGGACTGGCAGCCATGCGGCGGGATCTCGTCTCCGAGCTTACCACCCGGTGGAACGAACTCGACGAGGCCGATCATTCCGCGTTCGAGGGAGGGATCACGCTGTGCGACGAGTTGGATCGGCTCCGGGCACTGATGCCGTTTACAGAAAACGAGTGGCTGCCTCTAGCCGAGCACTTCATCGCCGTAAAGAAGCTGCGACTGCGCGGCAGGCGTGACGCACCCATACAGGTTGTGGGGCTGGGCGACGCAACCGGCGTCCCCTATGCGCGCACCGTCATTCTGCCCATGAACAGCGACATCTTCCCGCGCAGGCCCTTCAGCGGTCCCTACCTCAACCTGATCCATCTGCCGCGCATCTACCGGACGCAGTACGAGGCGGACGATCTCGCGCTGAGGCAGTTCCTTTCCTTCGGCCGGACGGCCCACATCGCCGCCCTGTACGATCAGGCAAACGGCGATGCGCCATCAGCCCACTTCTCTTTCCTTGCCACCGAATTCGGCCAAAGAATGGTGAAGCGGCGGATGGTTCCGGCAGCGTTGCGCGGACCGGCCGGCAGCCTCGTTATCGAGAACACGGATGAACTGAAAGAGCGGCTCCGGCGGCATACATGGTCCTTCAGCTCGCTGAAGAACTTTTTCACCTGCCCCTGCCGCTTCATCCTGGAAGATATGGAGGCCGTGAAACCTCCCTCCTGCTTTGAAGACAAAGACAGCACCAATCTCCTCATCGGAGAGTTCCTCCACCGCTTCTTTGCAGAGCTGAAAGAACATCGCCCCGCCGTCCTACATTGGCAGGAACTGTTCGACACGAGATGGGAGAGCGACGAGGATCTGCGTATGAAACTCCCGGACCAGGCTGTGCGCAAAGCTATCGTCCAGAGCCATCTGGCCGATATTGCCGCCTGGGAAAAGGAAACGGGCCGGCCGATTCTCTTTTCCGATGAGGTTACGGAAGCCGAACTCGAACTGAGTGCTCCCTTCGGCGGCGGCCGCTACCGACTTAAAGGGCGCATCGACCGCCTACAGCGCGATGGAGACCAAACACTCATCACCGATCTCAAATACAAAGAGAAGAAAACCTACGCTGAAAAGGATCGCCTCGTAGATCGGCTGGAGAAGACCGACGTCTTCGACGATCGTTTCCAGCTCCTCATTTATGCCTATCTCGCCCTGCAGAACAAAAGGGCGACGCCCGGCCTGCTCGATGCAGCCCATCTCTTTTTGCGTCCGAGAATGCGCGGCGATTATGAGGGCCATCTTGCCAAGGAAGACCTGGACGCCTGTGATGCCACGATGGAGGGCATCGCCGGGCGACTTGATGCGCTGCTGGCCCTGGAACGCTTCACTCCGAACTTCCGCGCCGACGGCTGTTCCTATTGCCCCTACAAGGCTCTCTGCCTCAAACCAGACCTCTATCAGACGATAGGACGACCAGGAGGCCACCCATGGTGAAGAGCCTTTTCGTCACCGCCTCGGCCGGTTCGGGGAAGACCTTCCGCCTGACCCGTGAGGTCCGCAGCCACCTCGACCGGGAGGGAGAATTCGTTGTCGCCGCCACCTTCACCCGCGCCGCGGCGGCAGAAATGGAAAAAAGGATCCTCGATGCTATCGACGAAGGGAAGGAGAGCCCCGTCGACAAGCTGCGGTTCATCATGCGGGCCGCTAGGGTCCACTTCTCCACGATCGATGCGCTCTTTCACCAGTTTCTTTCCACTGAAGCCTATGTTCCGCAGTTGGCAGACGACCACGAGAAGGCGATCATCGCCACGCTCGCCGACACGCGTTTTTTCCAGCATCCGCGCGTTCTGGCCGACATCGAAAGCATCGTGATCGCGGCCCGAATCCTCCATCTGCAACCCGATTTCCTGATTGCGGAGCTGGATAAGGGCAGAGAGTCACTGGAGGCATGGGACTGCCCCGAGCGTCTGCTCGATGCACTCAAGGGCGAACAGTCGCGGCTTGTCGCCGAGTACGATCAGCTGCGTGCCAAGGTGCAAGTCGTCGCGGAAGCGACGCGGGGAGCCCTGCGCAGCCAGGTGGCCGCCCCCTTGCTTGAACCGCTCGCCGGGGTGGACCTCAAACGGGCGCTTTTCCTCAAAGACAACCTCGCTGATGTTCGCGTAGCTGCAGCCGATCGCGCCACGCCCGCCTACGCGGCCTTGGAGGACCTCTATCCGCGAATGCGCGTTCTGATCTCCGAACACCTCATCAACACGAAACGGTTGCGAAGCGCCCTTCTCAAGCGTTTCATCGCCCTGCGTGCCGACGTCATTGCCGAGGAGAAGGAAAAACTCGGACGGCTCTTCTTCGACGACGTCCCACGGAAGCTCATCGCCCTTGATGGACCGGACAGCCCCGACCGACCGCTTTTTGCTGCACGCCTCTATGAAATGGGCTTCCACCGAACGGCCCATCTGCTCCTCGACGAGTTTCAGGACACGTCGCAAATCCAGTTTACCCTGCTTCGGCCTTTGATCGAAGATATCCTCGGCTCCGTGGGGCGCAATGCCGAGGGAGACCGGTCGATCTTCCTCGTGGGAGACTGGAAACAGTCGATCTATCAGTGGCGGGGGGCGGCGCCCGATATGCTCCGGGCCTCGCTCACCCCAGCCCTCGCGAGCGGACAGATTGCTGCCGAGACTCTTCCTTACAACTACCGTTCGACACCGCTTCTTATCGAATTTTTCAACCATCTGGTCGCCGACCTCTTCGCCGGAACCGACAAAGTCAACATGCAGGCGCCGCCGGAAAAGCCGAAGCACCCCTACGGCGGCATCTCCGAGGTGGCGGTTATCCCGGTCGCCTGCGGAGCGGGAGACGAGCCGGTGTACGAGCGGCTCATCGAAGCAATTGTCAAAAAAAAGGCGGAGTGCGGTCGCCCCTGGGGCGATATCGCAGTGCTGTGCCGCACCAACAGGCATATGGATAGGGCCGCCGCGGCGCTGGCCAGAGCCGGAATCCCCACCTCGGGGATCCGCGGCCGCGAGATGCTGTCACTCCGGGAGGGAACGGCGCTCTATCTTTCGCTCATCGCGCTTTTCACGGCCCACGACGGCCGCTTCATTCCTCGCGCCCTCAAGTCTTTGGACTATGGCGAGGCCCAGGGCGCGACATTGATGTCCGCCGTCGCGCAGCTCGCCGAAACTGTCGGCAACGCGCCCCGGCCGCACCGGTTCGCGGCCTTCGCATCCGCCCTGCGCGACCTTGCGCCTCATTTTCCGCGCATCCTCATCGAGACGCTCTGGGATGAGGCGGAGCGATACTTCGTCCGGCCCGATGCCGTCGATGCCGCCGCCTTCCTGCGTTACCTGCTCACCATGTCGCACCTTATCACCATACCCGAGGGAGAGCATGCTGACCGGGTGAAGCTGGCCACGATCCACAGTACCAAGGGCCTTGAATTTCCCCATGTCTTTCTTTTCTGGAAAGAGGAGCACGACAGGGCGCCCGAAATTCCGCACCCCGAAGATGGCTGTCCGCTCAGCCTGAGCAAAGACGAACTGGCTTTTCTCGCTACCGACCCGATAGAAGGAGCTGCAGCCATTGCCGAGGCGGTAACTGTTGTGAAGGAAGAAAGGGCCGAAGAGACGGCCAATATCATCTACGTCGCCGCGACCCGCGCCGCCAAGAGTCTGACGATCCTCCTGCGGGCGGACCGGGAGGGCGCCTTGAAGGGCTACAGTGAGCGAATGTTTACAACGGCCCAGGAACCTATAGCGGACGCCGAGCGCACCGAATTCGGCTGGCGGCATGACTACGGCCTCGAAAAGCCGCGCCCCGCGGACCATGAGGATCTGATCGAGCCTGATCTGGGCGATCTCCCCGCCGTGCCAGCCGACAGCGACGAAATGGACGCGGCCCTGCGCTCCGCCGCCATCGAGGCGGGAATTGAGCGCGGTCTTCGCATCCACGCGATCCTCGCCCGCCTCACATGCGATCGCCAAACGATTGCCCCTGACAGCCTCGCCGCAGAAGAGCAGGCCGTGGTCGAGCGGTTCCTGCACGAAGAGAAGGTGCGAGAGATCCTCTTCCGACCCGGGAAGGTCCTCGTCGAACAGCACATCTCCGACACCCGCACCTTCGGCATCGTGGACCGGCTCATCATCGCCCCCGACCGCATCACCCTCATCGACTTCAAGACGGGTCGCGTCGGCCATTTGGCTGACAAGTATCGGCTCCAGATGCTCCGCTACCGGATGATTCTCCAGGGGCTGTTCGCAGGGCGTCCGGTCGAGTGCTATCTCCCAAAATCCGCGATTGGTTTTTGATAGAGAGGATTTAAGGTTCAAGAGGGTTCAAGAAGGATTCAACCCATCACAATTGACCCGGGCGCCTGCGCGAATAAGGACCAAACAGGGGGATTCATAAC
>Ga0302246_1000183_pt1 | contig 62682 bp, 53 predicted proteins | sample AAG_UR_Trp_MG_FD_193533 | JGI IMG/M metagenome (GOLD analysis project Ga0302246, IMG submission 193533) | Enriched activated sludge microbial communities from anaerobic digester in WTTP, New Holstein, Wisconsin, United States - AAG_UR_Trp | ecosystem: Engineered > Bioreactor > Anaerobic >... | reverse complement strand
GACCATCATGAAGGGCTACTACAAGGACCCGAAGGCCACGGCGGAGGTTATTCGGGACGGCTATGTATATTCAGGCGACCTGGGTGTTCTGGACGAGGAAGGCTTCATAACGCTGGTGGACCGCAAGAAGGACATGATCATCACCGGCGGCGAGAACGTATACAGCAAGGAGGTCGAGGACGCCATCTACGAGAACCCGAAGGTGCAGGAGGCCTGCATCATCGGACTGCCCCATCCGGACTGGGGCGAGACGGTAATGGCGGTAGTTGCGCTCAGGCCGGACCAGCAGTTGGATATAAAGGAACTGAGGGAATTCCTTAAAAGCCGAATCGCCGACTATAAGATACCACGCTTGCTCGAGATAGTGCCCGCCCTTCCGCGCAACGTAGCCGGGAAAGTGCTGAAATACAAACTTCGGGAGGAGTTGAAAGACCGGGTGAAAAAATAGGGCATACCCCAGTGAGGGGGGTATCCCCCTCACTGGAATTTTTAATATGGAATTTTCATCCAGGAGGCGCTTATCGCCCCAACCCGGCGAGGCCGTTCGACGTCGCCGGACGGTAACAGCCCAACCGGCATTACCCGTCGCCGGTTAATTCGAGATCAAAACGATGGTTCCCGCGACGATCAACAAAGCCCCTATGGCTGCCTTAAGAGTCAGTGTTTCCCCTAAAAACAGAACCGATAAAATTATCGTAAGGGCCACGCTCAGCTTGTCCACGGGCGCCACAAGCGAAACTTTTCCCATCTGCAGGGCTTTGAAATAAAACAGCCAGGAAAGGCCAGTCGCCATGCCCGAGGCTACGAGAAAGATCACGTTCTGCCTGGATAAAGAGCCCATTCCCTTCGCTTCGCCCCGAATTAAGACAATGGCCCAGACCATTATGAGTACGACAATCGTCCGAATCGCCGTAGCGAGGTTCGAATTGATATTCCACACGCCCAACTTCGCGAAGATCGCCGTAAGCGATGCGAAAATGGCCGCAAGTATCGCGTATATCCACCACATGGCCAGAAGACCCCTGTAACCTAAATATCCGCCTAAACCCGAAGGAAGATAAACCGCCTTTTTTATGGCCGATTTCAGATCGATACGCAAGTTTTATTTCGGGCGGCGCTTATCGTCCGGAAAAGGCCGTGCGCCGTCCTCATCTCATCGCTTTAGCGAGCTCCACGAGTATCCGGTTTACCTCCTCGAGGCGGATCAGGCCGAAACGCGGATATTCGATATCGAGGATGACATAAAGAACGGCGGAGGTTATGCCCGCCAGCAGGGCATGGTAAAAACGCCAGGGGATCCTGAGGATGCCGGACCTGTACCCGGTCAGCCCGGCGCAGGCAAATCCGAGGACGAAGAGCATGATCCATATAAGGGCGGGGGGATGGGTCCGGATAGCGGTCGAACGGACGAGCACGATTCCATTCATTTCCTTCAGCGCGGGCACAATGAGCCGGCGAACCTGCTGGTAACGCGGCTCTTCCGTTGCGGCCAGCACATCGTCCCAGATCTCTTTCTGCAGCGCGTCAACGCGGGCAAGCTCCTCCTTTATGGCGGCCGGGTCGGCCAGCTTATCATAATAGGACGCCCGCGAGAGGGCATAGGCTTTGAACTTTTCGCGTAGTCTGGTTTGCGCCGAAAGCGGGAGCATGTCCAACTGGGCGTATGCCGCCTTGATGGCGTTTGCCTCCTGGACGATTAGACGCTGCCGCTCGTCAAAGCGTGAATGGGCCCCCGAGAAGGTAAACGCGACGAGAAGGCCCATCAAGGCGAACACCGCGCTTACGATAGCGCCGGACGCCTCTCCATGCTGGCCTGCGTTTTCTCCTTCTCTCATGCCGACACGATGGCTTAAAAACGAAATCAGCAGCATTCCTCCAAAGAGGAACAGGGTGGCTGTAATGATAAAGCAAGAGTAGTTGAAGATGGCCATGGGAAACCTCCTATGTTCAGTTAAAGGATAATGACATTTAAAAATCACTTTTTCTTTTTCCGGCGGCTTTTGTCTATTTAGCGGCGATGTATCGACTAGCTCAATTTTTTACTATTCCACCATAGAGTTCTCTGCGATTCGCTCCAGAAAGTCAAATATTTAATACCCCCCCTGAAAACCGTGCCTTGATTCTTCTGGTATTTTATTCCCATACTTTTCTTGAATTTCCCCGAAGGCTGCTATACTATTATCGAGTTTTCCGGAAACCGCAAAGACATAAGAGGAAAAGGCCATTGAATGTATCCAACTATTTGCAGATAGCGGAATACCATTTAAAGATGATCGAGGAGAGGGGCGGGCTCGAAAGGGCCCTGTACCTGGAAGAATACGCAAAGAGAAATGACCTCCACCGGGAAAATTACGTAGATGGGAAGCCCAGGGGTATGGCATGGCAGTATCTTTACACCTTCCTGCAATTTCTTTACAACGTGAAGGGCGAATACGTCTATAATGAGGTCATTGAAAAGATAGGCTTTACGGATAGGCACTTAAAGGACATCAAAAAACACCCGATGCCGAACAAGTCGTCCTGGAGACTCTATCTGGCAGCCCAGTACCTTGTTCTGTCATATTACGAACACCTCGATTTCGGCAACACCCATGACGTAACCGATATGATTGCGCTCAAGACGGCGTCCTTCCAGCTCAACCTGGACCGCTCCGGGTCCCTTCCATTTCTGATAACGCCTATGCATATAATAGCGAAGGTGGCCGGGGCCTTTACGAAAAATTACTCCACCGTCATCCTTGGCCAATCTATTATGAAGGATTATTTCTGGAAAAAGGAGAAGAACATCCGGGTCGATTATATCTATAAATTTATTCCCCACATAGACCATCCCGAGTTAAACCGCCCGGAAAAACTCGTTTTCGAGAAAAATGGCAGGGAAGAGATTTTTTATCCCGGCAGGGAAAGCGCCTATCGCACGGGCATAACCGATTATTTCTCCACCCTTGCTGCGCTGCCCAACACCCTGGGCATCCTGATGTTCAAAGGCCTTTACGCAAAACTACAGTCCGGGAGGTATGCTCTGCCGCTTCTCCCGGACCAGTACCCGGTCTTTTATGACGGCAAAAAATATAGGATGGACCAGGAGGGTTACTTTCGCGATACGGAATCCTCGCAAATTCTTTACGACTCCTTCGGCAAAAAGGTCCATTACACCGAAGAATGCAGATTCGCTTTCAAATCCGACGGGGTTATGGTCAAAACCTCCGAAGACAGCCCGGACTCGGAAACACTGCAGATTCTTAGCCTTAACGCACTGAACCACGTTTTTACCATAAATTATGAAAGGATCTATCCCTGGCAAAAGCTTAGAGTATCCGTCGCGAAGCGAATGGAGAAAAAGATAACCGAGGTGGCGGGCCGGGACCTCCGTGAACTTACCTATAAAGACATAAAGAAACTTATTTCCAAACACCTTAAAAAACGATACGAAAGGGAATGGCGCTCCGTTCGGTTGGGAAGGTATTTGTTTTCACTTCCGGGCGGTCTGCTGATAGCCGCCTCGACCCTGTTCCTATCTCCTGTCGCCGCGGGAGTGTCGCTCGTGGCCGGCGGAGCTCTGGTTGTTTTCGGATTCGCCCGTGACGCCTACAACGCCCTCAGGTCCAGGGCCGAAGATATCGCCATAAACAACGCGATCGACAATCGCAGGGGCGAGGAATTCATCAACGAAAGGCTAATGGAGCAGAGGGAGGAGGCGCTCCAGCTTTCTAAAAAGACCGGTGAGATCTATTTAAAGCTCGTAGATCATATGAAAAATTTCTCGAACTCCTCGGAGGAGATCGAGCGCAGCCTCAACGAATTCACGAAAGCTAATGAGTCGGACCTGGCGGGGCAGATGCAACTGGATGATATAATGAACGAATGGCTTTCGCTGGTGGCGACCATGCGCGACAGGTCCGACCTTCTGTTGCAAAACCTAAGCGCCGAGGTAGACAGGCTTTCGGAAAGAGTTACCGCGGCCCTCGAAGAAAGCGGCAAAAGGACGAACCAGCTCCTGGATCTCACCGACAATATAATCAACGCCCAGAAAATCATAAACGACATAACCGATAAGATAAATCTCCTTTCCCTTAATGCGGCGATCGAGGCGGCCCGGGCCGGTGAGGCCGGAAGGGGCTTTGCTGTAGTGGCCCAGGAAATCGGCAAATTGGCGGACATGGCCCAATCCAGCGTAAACGAAATACAGAGCGTCAACTCGCTCATTCAAAGCGAGATTCGGCTGGTCTACGAACAGAACCTTAAAACTAACCGTATCATTGACGAAACCAACCGTTCAATAAGGGATGAGATTACCTCAATGAAATCCGAACTTTCGGAAATCCCTGGACAGCTCATCAAATCGACCGACAAGATGTCCGTATCCATCCAGGAGATGGCGTCACGCACGGAGGAGAGGGCCGCCACAGTGGAGGAGATATCATCCACGGCCGCGGCGATAAGCGAAAACAGCAAGGGCGTTATATTGAAAATAGAAGAGAACAGCTTTTAATATTTCCTGTGCGGGTTTTCCATCTTTAAGGGCTTTGCATCCAAAAAGCTCCGGAATAGAATGATGGCCGGCAGGAGGGACCGGTGCGGAAATTTTACCGGATCAGCTCAAAACAGATAATCCCCGCCGATCCTCCCATCAAAGCCGCTTACCTCGATCCGCTCTATGAATCCATAGAACGCGAGGCGGCGCGGGTTCTCCATCAGCGCCCGCATATAGGCGCGCGCCTCGGCCTCGTCCTCCGTGTCGAGGAGGACGCGCACGGTGCCGTCCGAAAGATTTGTGGCGGAACCCCCAAGACCCATCATCCTGCCGTAAAGGCCGCAGTAATGCCGGCAGGCCACGCCCTGCACTTTTCCCCTCAGTATGAGCTCCATGGGCATCTTCCAAACAACCCCCTGCCCTTGTGTTGTTCGGGCGGCGCGAGTTCGCCGCCCGCATCTAATCATAGTACAGGGGCGAGCGCCGATTCAAGGATTTTTGCGGCCTTTTTAAGACCAGGCTACGGCGAATGCGGTTTAAGCCCGGAAGCCGTCAAGTGAAGCTTATCCCTTCGAGTCCTCGCATCTCCGGCTCGCGGCCCTGCAGCAGAACGACGTTGCGCCGCATCTCCTCCAGCGGCTCCGGAAAGTCGGTGTTATAATGCAGACCCCGGCTCTCAAGCCGCGTCATCGCTCCCCTTATGATGAGCTTGGCCACAGTGGCGAGATTGCGAAGCTCCACCATCTGCGGATGGATTGTGGTTCGCCGATAATAGTCCTTTATCTCCTCGTTAAGCAGGTGTATCCGACGCCATGCGCGCTGCAGGCGAAGGTTAGAGCGGACTATTCCTACGTAGTCCCACATCAACCTTTTTACGTCCTCCATGTTGTGCTGGATGAGTATCCACTCCTCCAGGTCGAAGGTCCCTTCCTTGTTCCATCCGGGAAACTCCGGGCGCTCCAGCCGGTCCAGGCGTCCGCCGTAGGTGCGGGCCAGGTGCTCGAAGGCGAGGTGCGAGAACACCACGCCCTCCAGAAGCGAGTTGCTTGCCAGCCGGTTCGCGCCGTGCACGCCGGTGCACGCCGACTCGCCCGAAACGTAAAGCCGGTGAATGGAGGTGCGGCCCATTAGGTCCGATACGATCCCGCCGCAAAGATAGTGCGCCGCCGGCACCACAGGGATGGGCTGGGTTGCCATGTCGATGCCGCGCTTGAGGCAGTGGGAGTATATGTAGGGAAAGCGCTTCATGAGGAAATCGCCGTCCCTGGCCGAGATGTCCAGATAGACGCAGCGCTCGCCGCTCTTTTTAAGCTCCATGTCGATGGCGCGCGCAACGATGTCGCGCGGGGCAAGCTCTTTCAGCCGGTGCACTCCTTCCATGAACCGCTCGCCGCGAGCGTTCAGCAATATGGCGCCCTCGCCCCGCACGGCCTCGCTTATCAGAAAGCTCCTGCCCTGCTGTTTCTCCACGTAAAACGTTGTGGGATGGAACTGCATGAACTCCATGTCGGCTATAAGCGCTCCCGCCCGGTATGCCATCGCGATTCCGTCGCCCGTGGCGATTTCGGGATTGGTGGTGTGCTGGTACACCTGCCCGGCGCCGCCGGATGCCAGAAGCGTGACGGCGGCGTTGAAGGTGTGCACGTCTCCTGTGGAATTTTCGATGATATAGGCGCCGTAACAGCTTACACCCCCGGGCGCACCTCGCTGAAGCTGGTGCTCGGTGAGGAGGTCGACCGCCGTGTGGTTCTCGAACACCGTTATGCGCGGATTTTCCGAAATCCTGCGTAGAAGCGCCATCTCTATCTCGCGCCCCGTGAGGTCCGTGGCGTGGACTATCCTGTTTTGCGAGTGCCCCCCCTCGCGCCCCAGGTCCAGCACATCGTTCCCCGAACTGTCCCGCACCGTGGAAAAGCGCGTTCCCCATTCCATGAGTTCGCGCACGCGCTCGGGCCCGTTTTCCACCAGCACCTCGACCGCCCTGCGATTGCACAGGCCGGCCCCGGCCTTAAGGGTGTCCTCCACGTGCTCCTCGAAGCTGTCGCCGGGCGCGATCACCGAGGCGATGCCCCCCTGCGCGTAGTTGGTGTTCGAATCGAAGTCCTTTTTTTTGGTGACGATATTGACTGTGCCCAGCTCCGATGCCTTTATCGCGAAGGTCAGGCCTGCAATGCCGCTCCCTATTACCAGAAAGTCCGAATGATAGTTTTTAGAATTCATCGTGCCTCCTCATCTCCGCGCCAGCGCGTCGAAACCGGCGCGGATGCTTTCGGCCACTTTTTTTACGGACTCCCCGCGCAGGCGGGCAAAGAACTCATAGGTATGTACCACCATGGCCGGGCTGTTCGGCCTGCCCCTGTGAGGAACGGGCGTGAGAAAGGGGGCGTCGGTCTCTAAAAGGACCCGGTCCAGCGGAACATAGGCGGCGGCCTCGTGCAGTTCCGCGGCCTTCTTATAGGTGAGGTTCCCGGCGAAGGATATGTAAAATCCCAGATCCAGCACCCGCTTCGCCGCCTCTGCGTTACCCGAGAAACAATGCATCACGCCCGCCGGGGCCCTGGCCGCTTCGAGCACGCCTATGGTATCGTCCATCGCGTCGCGCGAATGCACTATTAGGGGAAGGCCCAGGTTTTTAGCGAGGCCCGCCTGGTACTCGAAGGAGCAAAGCTGCTCTTCACGGGGCCTGCGCATGCGGTAATAGTCGAGGCCCGTTTCGCCAATGCCGAAGAGGAGGTCCCGTTCAGGCGAATCCATTACCGATCGCGCGAAATCCGAAAGGTAGATTAGGTCGTTATTGTCGGCCTTCGTCGACGGATGGATGCCCAGCGTAAAGATGACGCCGGCCGAGCGGTTCTCCCCGGCGAAATCCCTGGCCCAGGCGAAGCCCGAGGGCTCTATGGCCACCTGCACGGCCCTGGCCACGCCCTCGCGCGCCATGTCGCCGAGGAGCGAGGCGGCGCTCATCCCCTCCTCAATACACAGGTCAAAATGCGCGTGAGAATCGACGTAGTTCATCGGCGTCCCCCCGAAAAGGCCGCGCCCAGAATAGCCGCCGCCGGCCCCGTTTGTCAACAGACTTCCCGAACTTCCGGCGTTGACAAAATGCCGGGGCCGGTGGTATTTTCCCTGTCAGGCGGGCCTAAAGGCGCCGTCACGACGGCGGGCCGCCCTTAAGAGCTCGAGTTCGTTTAAAGGGCCTCGATACCGACAGTGGAGGAATGAAATGAAAAAATCCGGCGCAAAGAAGGCCCTGCCTACGCGGATTATGGCAATCGCCGACATTCACGGAAACATGGAGATGATAGAGCGCGCGGGCGACATCATCCGCGAGGCCGATATCCTAATCGTCGCCGGGGACATCACGCACACAGGGCGTGTTTCCGAGGCGCGGAATATCATCGGGCTTTTGGAATCCTACAACAAGAACATCCTCGCGGTGCACGGCAACTGGGACGAGCCGGCCGTGGAAGCGTATTTGCGCGAAAAGGGCATAGGTCTTCACGCCAGGGGCCTCGTGATAAACGGAATCGGCTTCTTCGGACTGGGAGGCTCCTCCCCGACTCCTATCCCCATGAGAAGCATTTACCGCGAGGACGAAATACCGGAACTCCTGCAAAAGGGATTTCCGGAGACTGCCGGCGCCGCGCTGCGCGTACTCGTCTCCCACGCGCCGCCGCGGGGCATTCGCGATAAGACCTTTTTGTACCTGCGCGCCGGGAGCAGGGCAGTTCGCTCATTCATCGGGATGGAGCGGGTGGATCTCTGCGTCTGCGGCCATATACATGAGGCCCGGGGAGTTGAACGCTTCAACGACACGCTGGTGGTGAACGCGGGAGCCTTTAAACAAGGAAGCTACGCTTTGATTGAAATACAAAGCGACGGAAAAATATCATGCGAGATGGAAAGGCTCGTCTGAGGCCGGCTCCTCAAGCACGCACCGGCGCGCGCGGCCCCGGGCAATTCAGGCGCATTCCACCCTGTTTCGCCCTCCCTCCTTTGCCCGGTAGAGCGCTGCGTCCGCGCGCCGAAAGAGCGTATCGGCCGTGTCGTCTTCGCCCAGGGCCGCCACCCCGAAGCTGACCGTAACCCGGCCCGCCGGCCTGAACCTGTGCTCCTGTATCAGCCCGCGCAGCTTTTCGGCCATGGCCGCGGCCCTTCCGCGGTCGCTCTCCGCCGCGATGACGGCGAATTCCTCGCCGCCTACGCGGGACAGGGAATCGCTGTCCCGTATCTGCCCCTTTACTATATATGCAATCTCCTCGATCACCGAGTCGCCCGCCTTGTGTCCGTGGGTGTCGTTAACCGCCTTGAAGTTGTCGATATCGAAAAGCAGAAGGGCGAGCGGCGATCCATAGCGCCGGCTGCGCTTTATTTCGTGGTCCAGCGCAATGGAATAGGAATAGCGGTTAAACGCCCCGGTAAGCTGGTCGTGATGCGCCGCGAATTCCAACTGTTGACGCACATAATTTCGTATCAGATCGATGATGATTAGGACCGCGATGACGTTAAGCACGATAAGGATGAAGACATACTCCAGAACGTCCAATTTGGCCTCGGAGGCGTACTGCGTGGTGAACACCAGCCTGTTTGACGCGACCCAGCACTGCTCGCAGGTAGCAAGTACGCGCTCCCTGTTTATCGCGTCGGGTGAAAGGCGAAAGCGCGCTATTTGCTCTTTAAGAAGGCCCCAGGAGGCCTTGAGCTCCTGAAGCTCCTTGAAGAAGCGCTCCTCGAACATTTTAATCTCGAAGCCCGGTTTTCGCTCCTCAAAGTTCGACATTATCTCGTCGATCTGTTCGAATGCCGCTCCAGCGCGGCGTCCGGCAAGTTCATGATTGCATGCCCGCTGAATCGAGCCGCGCATTATTCCGGCATAGTTGATGATGAGGGCGTCGTTCTGCAGGCGGCTGACCTCCCGCCAGAGAAAGGCGCCGTTGGAGAGGATGAGCACGAGCAGGACGACTGCCACCAGGAGGAGCTGCCGGGACTTGGTGAAACCGCTCTTCATCGCTCTCCGGCCTCGGCCCGGCGCGTGTGGACCGAAGCCTTCATATTCCGTGTATTGGGAAGACCTGCTTGCGGATATAGTCGACCACCTCATCCGCGTGCCTGCGGTATTCGTCCTTTTCGGCCCCTTTCACCACAAAGGGCTCGTCCTCCAGGCTCCCGGCGTGCGCCTCGGGACCGTACATCATCCCGCCCACAACGCCGGCATAGTGGTCGCTCGGAGTCAGTCCGCAGAAGGTGGCCCAGGCGAGCGCCCATAGCGCGGATGTCTTGTACACGTTGTAGCCGCCCCCCCCGGTCGCCATCACCTTTGGCGATAGTTCGTTTATCGTCTGAATTACCCTCTTGTATCCGTTGGAGGTCAGGCGAAGGTGCGCCAGCGGGTCCTCCTTGTGCACGTCCCCGCCGATCTGGGCGAACACTATGTCCGGGCCAAAGGCCTTTACCAGCGGCGGTACGACCGACTCGAAGGCCTCCACATAAACCTCGTCGTCCGTGCCCTTTAAAAGCGGTATGTTGACGTTGTAGCCCCTCCCCGCGTCGGCCCCTATCTCGTTCTGGAAACCGCTCCAGGGATAGAGCGTCATCCCCGACTCGTGTATGGATATCTTTAGCACCCGGCTGTCCTTATAAAAGAGGTCCTGAACTCCGTTCCCGTGGTGCACGTCTACGTCGACATATACCACGCGGCGTCCCCTTTTTATAAGGTCCATTATGGCTATGCCTATATCGTTGACGTAGCAGAAGCCACCGGCGTGGTTCTTCCCGGCGTGATGATAGCCCCCTATGGGATTGAAGACGAATCGAGCCTCGCCCGAGTCGAGCATCTGCGCCCCCTGCCAGGTCCCGCCCGAGGTTAAGAGCGCGAATCGGTACATGCCCCGGAATACCGGGTTGTCGCCGGTGCCGAGGCCCGCCTCCAGCATCTCGAGCGAAAACTCGCCCTCGTCGGCCCGCTTGAAGAGGTCGATATAATACCGTGTGTGCGCGAGCAGCAGCAGGCTCTCGTCAAGCGGCTCGGGACTTATGATCTTCTGGTTGTCTTCGAATATAAGATTATGCCGTTTGAGGAGGTCCAAAAGCTGTTTCCCCCTGCCAGGCTTGAAAGGATGGTTGGGATCGTATTCCACCCTGGAAATCTCGTCGGAGTGCATTAAAATATTGTACATTGGAATATCCTAATATGAGTGTATATCCATTACGGTAAGTGTACAGCCTATCGGGATTTTTTCAAGCTTTCTTTCATTTGCACGGTGCGTACCGGAAAGGGTATCTCTATCCCCTCCTCGGCATAGCGCCTGTGGAGCCTTTTTACGAGCTCGTGCCTGATTGCGTACTGGCCCGCGTATTCCCTGGCCCGCATGACGATATTCAGCGCGATTTCCGAGTCTTTGAATCCGCTAAATCCAACGGTCGGCCTGAATCCCTCCGCCGCCTCTGGAAGCCCTCCCTGGACCTCCATGGCCACTTCGAAGCTGACCCTCTCCACCAGATCCAGGTCGCTGTCGTAAGCAACGCCAACGGGCACAACGATCGAAATGTCCTTCTCGACAAGATGATAATTGACTACGACGGCATTCGCCAGCTTTGAATTGGGGATGATGATATGATTGTTGCCCGAGCCTCTTATAATGGTATTCCGCCAGCTTATATCCATCACATAACCGGACTGCGAACCGTCTATCTCTACGTAATCCCCCTTGCGTATCTGCCTGGACACGATAATCTGGAGCCCGGCGAACAGGTTTGAAAGCGTGTCCTGAAGGGCGAGGGCCACGGCCAGCCCTCCGACGCCCAGCGCCGTCAATATGGGGGCGATGGATATTCCGAGGAACTGCAGAATAACGAGAATGCCTACGATAAAGACGACCGCGCGGGCGATATTCGAGAAGATCGACGCGGAGGGAAGCACCGCCTCCGTTTTTTTGGCGTAAACCCCGATTATTCCCACAATGGCGCGCGAGACGACAATGGTGACGGTGAATATCGCAAGCACGGTCACCCATTTGCGGACCGTCGACAGCGCCGCCTCCTCCGGCGAGATGCTGAGGGCGGCGATGTAGGCGCCCGCCAGCAGAAACCAGAATATCACCATTCGCCGTAGCGCCGTCCTTATCACCTTCGCCGGCTCCCAGCCCGAGGGCGGAAGGGCCCGCACGAGGCGTTTAATGACGACACCGTGAAAGAACCATCCCGCGGCAAGCGCGCACGCCAGTATTGAAAGCGGGACGCTCCACGCGATGGCGAGCTCCATCGCCTTCGAGATATACTCGTTCATCCGTTCCTCCAAAAAGGCTGGACGTTCAGGCCGATCCGGTGCATACTTCGATCGGTTTTTGTGCACTCTATAATTTTTATTGAAGTGTGCAAAGTAATTTTTACCACCATCCTCGCGGCCCCGGGACCAATCATGTCAAAGAGGAGGCGCGATGAACATACTCGACTGGGCCATTATCTCGGCGCTTACAGCGCTCATCCTCGGCATGAGCTATATGGTCGGCAGGAGGCAGAAGGACCAGTCCGATTATTACTTAGGCGGAAGGCGGATATCGTACTGGCTTGCCGGCTCCTCTCTCGCCGCGAACCAGGTGAGCGCCATAAGCCTGGTCGGAGCGCCCGCGTTCATAGCCCTTAAGGCCGGCGGCGGGCTTCGCTGGCTTCAGTACGAGCTCGCCGTCCCGCTCGCCATGCTCGGCATAATAGCGCTTTTCCTGCCGGCCTACTCCAGGCTCGGCGGGGCCACCATCTACGAATACTTGGAGGAGCGTTTCGGAAAAACATCACGCTTCACGCTCTCCATGATCTTTCTAATAAGCCGTTCGCTCGGCGCCGGAGTGGTGCTTCTTGCCACCTCCTACGTGGCGGGGGCGTTTTTGGGACTCGACATCCGCCCGTCCATCGTACTTATAGCCGCGGTCGCGCTCGCCTATACCGTCTTTGGGGGCATTCGGGCCGACATCTACACGGACCTGCTCCAGCTCGTCGTGCTCTGGCTTAGCTCCATCGCCTGCGTATTCGTTCTGTGGACGCTCCTCGGCAAGGGCGTGTCGATTCCGGCCGATGCCGCCGGCCGGCTCGAGGTATTCGTGTTCGACTCGACCGGCCTTGGCGACGGGGAGACCTTCTCATTCTGGCCCATGCTCTTCGGAGGGCTCTTTCTTTATATTTCGTATTACGGCTGCGACCAGAGCCAGGCCCAGCGCCTGCTCGCCTCCGGCGGCGCCGCCGGGGCGCGGCGAGCGCTCGTCTTCAACGCTATCGTACGCTTCCCGATAGTGTTGACCTACTCCGCCATAGGCGTGCTTATGATATCCTTCCTCGCCGCCAGGCCCGAATTCGCGGCCTCGCTCAAGGGACTTCCGCCCGATTACCTCATGCCCCGCTTCTTTACCGATTACCTGCCGCCCGGACTTCTCGGACTTGCGGTGGCCGGCATGCTCGCCGCCTCCATGTCCAGCCTGGACTCGGCCATAAACTCGCTTTCGGCCGTCACCTGGGAGGACTTCGCGTGCAGGATGTTCCCTGGGCTCGACTCGATGAGCGATAAAAAAAAGCTGTTCGCGTCGCGCATGATCGCCCTCTTCTGGGGCGTTTTCTCGACCGTCTTCGCCCTGCATATAGCGGGCGGTTCGGAAACAGTCATCGAGCTCGTAAACAAAATTGGCTCGGCCTTCTACGGTCCGGTGGCGGGCGTGTTCGCGCTCGGCATACTGGCTCCCCGAGCGAGGGAGGCTCATGCGCTTGCGGGCTTTGCCGCCGGCTTCGGCCTTAACCTCATTCTGTGGATTTTTTTCGAAGGCACCGTTTCGTGGATGTGGTGGAACCTCTCCGGCTTTGTACTCGCCGTCGCGCCGGGAGCGCTCGCGCCGACGCTCGCCTCACTCCGGCGCCCGGGCAAACGGCCGCGAGTGGAAAAACCGGACCTCGCTCCCCCCGGCACCGTTCCCCTATTGGCCTATTTTTGGGTTATAGTGGTCGTCTGCGCGGCCGCGGAGCGGCTGCTCGCCCTTCTCATAGTAAACTGACCCGGCCGATAAGTTTAAAAAAAGGGCGGGAAGACGTTCCCGCCCTTTTTACTTTCATAAAAGCTAACGTCCCCGGGGCCCGCTTGGCTCAGACGCGCGCCTCGACCCGTTCACGTATACCGTTTACCTTCTTTCGATATTCCATCTTGTTGAGGGCGTCGACGAAGGAGAAGATGCCCGCCACGGATATGTCGATATTGACGCCGCTTCCGGTCGATTTAAGCGTCCTACCCTCATACTCCTCGGAGACCGTCACCGTCACCTCGCAGAGCGCATCCGAACCGCCCGTAATGGCGACCAGGTTGAAGGCCTCTATGCGGGCCTTCGTACCGGTGATCTTTTTGACGGCGTTTATGCCCGCGTCCACCCCGCCGTTGCCGGCGGCCACGTCGAAGGACTCGGCTCCGTCGTTATCCCTGTCCTTAATCGTAACGAGCGTCATGGGCGGCGAGAACATTCCGGTGGATATCTGCACGTTCGTCACCTTAAAGCGTCCCTTCTCCTTGTATACCGTCTCGCCGATGAGCACCTCGAGGTCCTCGTCGAATATCTGTTTTTTCGCGTCGGCGAGCGCCTTGAAATACTTGAAGAAGCGCTCGAGCTCCTCGCCGGACAGTTCATATCCCAGGAACTTAAGCCGCTCTATCACCGCGTGGCGCCCCGAATGCTTGCCAAGCACTATATTCGATCGCCCTATCCCCACGTCCTCCGGATTCATTATCTCGTAGGTCATGGCGTTCTTCAATACGCCGTCCTGATGTATGCCCGACTCGTGGGCGAAGGCGTTGGCGCCGACGATGGCCTTGTTCGGCTGCACGGCCACGCCCGTTATATGTGTAAGGAGCTTCGAGGCCGACATGATCTGCCGCGTGTTGATTCCGGTATGCACGTTAAAAAGGCCCGAGCGGGTCTTTATCGCCATCACTATCTCCTCGAGCGAGGTGTTGCCGGCGCGCTCGCCTATTCCATTTACGGTGCATTCCACCTGGCGCGCACCCGCCTGAATTGCCGCGAGCGCGTTGGCTACGGCCAGTCCGAGGTCGTTGTGGCAGTGCACGGAGATTACAGCGCGGTGGATGTTGTTCACGTGTTCGAAGAGATACGCTATAAGATCGTGAAATTCGGAGGGGATGGAATATCCCACCGTGTCGGGAATGTTCACAGTTGCAGCCCCGGCCTCTATGACGGCCTCCACCATGTCGGCGAGATACGCCCTGTCGCTTCTAGTAGCGTCCATAGGCGAGAATTCCACGTTCGAGGTGTAAGCACAGGCGCGCTTCACTGCGGCCACCGCCTGTTCCAGGACCTGCTCCCGCGTCTTTTTGAGCTGGTACTCGATGTGTATGTCCGAGCTCGAAATGAAGGTGTGAATGCGGGGGTTCTCCGCGCCCTTAAGCGCCTCCCAGGCCGTATCTATGTCCTCGAAGTTCGCCCGGGCGAGGCCCGCCACCTGCGCCCCCTTCACGCGCCCGGAGATGCGCCGCACCGCGTCGAAGTCGCCCTGGGAGGAGCGCGGAAAACCGGCCTCTATTACGTCGACGCCCAACTTTACGAGCTGGTCGGCGAAGTGGAGCTTCTCGTCCATGTTCATGCTGAATCCCGGCGACTGCTCGCCGTCACGAAGCGTGGTATCGAAAATATAAATCCTGTCGTTCTGCATTGTGAAATCTCCTGTTTGATTATTAGGCCTATATGGCAGTTTTCAATTTGCATGTTTTTCGTAGACTTCGCGGGATACACATACCCCTTCACCTCCGGCATTCAAAAAATAAAAAAGGCCGCCATGGTGGTTTCCATGACGGCCTTTCTGACTGGCTCTGTGTAGTAAACTACATCACGAAACGCACCACGCGCTCTCCCTGTGGTCTAATAGTAGGGCCAATAGAAGAATGGAGTTATGGCGCGTGGTCATCATCGCTTTCAATACCTTATGATGCACAAATAAGCACAGGGCCCGTACCGCGTCAATATATTTTTCGTCCAGTAATGGAAAAAACTAAAATATCATATATTGATGATCCCAAAAAGGTATTCACAGGCCGCCTCGGAAGAACGCTATGCGAAAGCATGGATGAATTATCTTAAAGGCATAAGATACACCTGCGGGAGAAAAACACTCAAATGCTATACCGCACCGCACCGGCCTTAAACCCTGATAAAAATATTTTTCCTGAAAAGAACCAGCGCCAGCCCTAACCAGAGGATTAGATTCATGACTGCATACGCCAGGGAGGCTGCGTACGGCCCCATCCATGAGACGAAGAGCGCCTTGAAAATGATTGTCTTAAGGGGCAGGGCCGCTCCATCGGCACCGGTAATGGTCACCGAAACCAGAATTTTTGCAGTCAGAGAAGAAAGCGCATATATAGCAAGAGCGTTAGCGCCAAGCGCCTGTAGCGGCCTTCCGGGAAGCGCCCTTCCCTTTATATCCACCAGCCTGTAAAAAGCTAGCATAGCGTACAGTGCGATACCGGATGTAAACACGGTAAATGCCGGCGTCCATAGGTTCTTGTTGATCGGCAGGAATACGTTCAGGATGAGGCCGACTCCGAGCATTATATTGGCCGCGGCGAAAAGGCCGCGAAAGCGCTCCTGCGGCATGCGCTCCGCCCTCATCCACCGGCCGGCCAACATGCCGAAGAGCACGGTTGCCGCCGAGGAGAGGGTGCCGAGAAGCCCCTCCGGGTCGAAGCCGGGCGCAGGGGCGAGCTTATAGGTGTGGCCGGCGAACAGGGTGCTGTCTATATACCAGGCGGCGTTTCCAAGCGGTTCGAGCACCCCGGCGCCGAAACCGGGCACCGCCACGAGTTTTAGCACGGCCCAGTGAAGGGCCATAAGCGCAACGGCCGCCCCTCCCCACAGCGTCGGACGCCGGGTCGCCATAAAGACCATCGCGCCCGCAAGATAAGAAAGGCCGATCCGCTGCAATACGCCCGGGATGCGGACCGTATTGAAATCGAATTCAGGAACGAGATTTAAGACAAGGCCCAAAAGAAGCAAAATGACGGCCCTCCTACAAACCGACAGCACAATGCGGCGCCGCGGCTCTCCGGCGTCGAGCCTATGCCCGAGCGATAGGGGGATGGCCGAGCCTAAAATGAAGACGAAAAAAGGAAAAACCAAGTCTGCCAGAGTCCAGCCGTGCCAGGCCGCATGCCTCAGCGGGGCGTAGACGCGGCCCCAGTCGCCGGCGTTATTTACAAGTATCATCGCGGCAATGGTAAGGCCGCGAAAGGCGTCGAGCGAGAGAAGCCGCTTCGGCGCTCCCGGGCTTCCTTTTTCCAAAGATGTTTTCAATCTATTCCGCCGAGCGATATCGAGCAAATATCCGTATCATCGCCCTCATCTATGGCCACCCCGAAGCCAAATTGTCATGCCTTTTTTGCGCTATCGGGCCCTACGCCCGATAATCCATTGACATAAACGCCTCGCCCTGCTAAGCCCATCAACATGGAAGGGTTTTTCAAAAATCTGCTTCTCGCCTTCATCCCGGTGTTCGTGGCGGTTGACGCCATCGGCACGCTGCCCATATATATCGCGCTCACCGATACGATGGGGCGGGCGGAGAAAAGGCTTGTGCTGATCGAGTCGCTCGTCACGGCCCTATGCCTGGCGGTGGGCTTCATCTTTCTCGGCAAGCTCATCTTCCGCTTCCTCGGAATCACCGTGGGGGACTTCATGGTCGCCGGGGGAGCGGTGCTCTTCTGCATCGCCATTCTCGACATCCTCGGCCCACAGGAAGGGCGGAAGATCTCGCAAAAGCAGTTAGGCGTAGTGCCGCTCGGAACCCCGCTTCTGGCCGGGCCCGCGCTTCTTGCGACATCCCTCCTCATCATCGAGGAATACGGCATAGTCCCGACGATCGTATCGGTCACCCTGAACATACTCATTGCGGGAGGCATCTTCTCCCTCTCCAATCTGCTCATCCGGCTCCTCGGGGAGGCCGGCTCCAAGGCCCTCTCCAAAATAACAAGCCTCTTCCTTGCGGCCATAGCCGTAATGATCGTCCGCAAGGGGCTCGTATTTCTGTACTCCGGCATGTAAAGCCCGAAGGCCTCCGGACCCGGCCGCTCATCCCTCTGGGAATATCCGAAAAGGCCCGTCTTTAAAGCCCACAGCGCCTTCGACGCCGGCCCTTAAGCAGGGCCACCCGAAGCCGAATAATTATCTCAAAACATGAGAAAAATGCTTTACAAAAATCCACCAGGCCCATATTATCTCAGGAATCGAGGAAATATGCGGAATTCCAAGAAGATCGACCACGCCCTCCTCAAGCTCAACAACCGGCTCGAGATACTCCGGGTGCTACGCGAAAGCGGGCCAATGTCCCGCAACGAATTAAAGGAGAGAACCGGGCTGAGCTGGGGCACCATCACCGCCTTTATAAAGGAGCTGATGGACATGCGCGTCGTGGTCGAAACCGGAAAGGAGAGTTCCAGGCTCGGGCGAAAACCTGTTGGGATAGATCTGGACACCTCCTCGCGCTTCATACTGGCCATGCGCGTGGGAGGCTCTTACGTGAAAACCATGGTCATGGACATCAAGGGGACGGTAAGGGGGGAGCTTAAGGCCGCGATAAAGCCGGACGACCCGGGCCGGACGATCCTACGGGAGGCCATGGAAACCTCCCTTGGCCTCCTTAAAAATAACCGGATCCCGCTTTCCCGGCTCGCCGGAATCGGTTTCACCGCCCCGGGGGCGATCGATTCCGAAGCCGGCGTATGCCTGTATTCGCCGCGCCATCCCCGGTGGAAGGACGTTCCGGTCCGATCGCTTGTCGAGAAGCGATTCGAAGCGCCCTGTTTCGTGGACCACGCAAGCTACTGCTCGGCTCTGGGCGAGCAGTGGTTCGGCTCCGCCAGAGACAAGCGCAACTTTCTAAGCGTCCCCATTGGAAACGGCATCAGCGTCGGAATAATCATCGACGGCAGGGTCTACCGCGGCCATGACCACATGGCGGGCGAATTCGGGCATAGCTGCATCGACCCGGCCGGCGAGCTATGCGTTTGCGGGCGCAGGGGCTGTATAGAGGAGTATGTATCCGGCCGCGCCCTGGCGCGACAGGCCGAGCGGCTTTTCGCCGGAAAAAGGCGCGCGACCCGGCCCCTTTCGGACCCCGAAGGAAAGCCCGGGGGGGAGGCGCTTTTTCTCGCGGCGAAAGCGGGCGACTCCGCCGCGGCGCGAATCTTAGAGCGCATGGGAAGCTGCCTCGGCATAGGACTTTCGAACCTCATCAATATATTGAACCCGGAAGCCATAATAATCAGCGGGGGCGTATCGAAGGCCCACGAATTTTTCCGCCCCGCTCTCGAGCGGGCCCTGGAAAAACACGCATGGCACTTCTCGAGCAGGGAGATCATGGTGTCGAAGCTGGAAGACCCGGTCCTGCTCGGAGCGGCCGGAATCGTAATGAGCAAGATCTTCGTCGAAGGGCTGTTGTTCGAAAAATTTCGAAACGGAGGAAATTCATTATGAGATCGACGGAATGGTGGAAGCACGCCGTGGTCTACCAGATCTATCCGCGCAGCTTTAAGGACTCCAACGGCGACGGCATAGGCGACATAGGGGGCATACTCTCGAGGCTCGACTATCTGAATGACGGCACCGACTCCTCCCTCGGCATCGACGCCATCTGGCTTAACCCGGTATACCCCTCACCACAGTACGACTTCGGATACGACATCATGGACCACCGCAACATAGATCCGCAATACGGCAGCCTGGAAGACTTCGACAGGCTCCTCGCCGAGGCCCACAGGCGCGGCATCAGGATCATTATGGATTTCGTGCCCAGCGTCACCTCGCACCTGCACCCATGGTTCATAGAGTCCCGCTCCAGCGCCGCCAGCCCCAAACGGGACTGGTATCTGTGGAGGCGGACCTCGGGCAGGACCGAATATCCGAACAACTGGTACGGCTTCTTCGGAGGAAGGGCCTGGGAGTGGGACAACAAGACCGGGGAATTCTATTATCACAATTCGCTCCCGGAGCAGCCGGACCTTAACTGGCGAAACCCCGAAGTGGCGAGGGCCATGCTCGACAATATGCGCTTCTGGTACGACCGCGGCGTGGACGGATTCCGCATAGACGTGCTGAACTACGTGTACAAAGACAGGGAGTTCCGAAGCAACCCTCCGTGCCTGGGCCGCCGCCCCTACGAGATGCAGCGCCATATATACGAAAAAGACCTTACCGAATCCTACGAGGTGGCCGGGATGATGCGCGCCGTCGCCGATGAGTACGGAGAGAAGATGCTCGTCGGAGAGATATACAATCCGGACATCGAATACGCCGCAGGATTTCTCGGGGAAAACAAAGACGGGGTGAACATGGTCTTCAACTTCTCTTTCGCCGAAGCCCCGTTCAACCCCCGCCGTTTCAGAAAGGAGATCGAAAATTCCGAGCGCGTCATAGCGAAAAGGGGCTGGCCCTCCTATTTCCTCTCCAACCACGACATCACCCGGCACATCAGCCGCTTCGGCGGCGGAGCCCGTTCCATGGAGCGGGCCCGGGTGGCGGCCGCCATGCTTCTCACACTTAGGGGCACGCCGTTTCTCTACATGGGCGAGGAAATGGGGATGGCGCAGACGCCGCTTTCCAGGCGGGATATTCTGGACCCGCCCGGCCAGAGGTACTGGCCCTTCTATAAAGGCCGCGACGGGGCCCGCACGCCGATGCAATGGAGCGCGGCCCCGTACGCCGGTTTTTCCACGGCACGGCCCTGGCTTCCCGTACATCCCGATTACCCGAAGGTGAACGTGGAAAAGGCCTCCGGCGATTCCTCCTCGCTCCTGCGCTTCTACCGGCGCCTCATCTGGTTTCGAAAGGAGCAGAGCGCCCTTCTCGACGGAAGCATTCGGTTCCTCGACGCCGGCGGAAAGACGCTCGCTTTTCTTCGCGAATCGGAAAGGCAGCTCCTGCTCGTGTGCATGGATTTTTCGGGCGGCGGCACGCGCTTTTCACCGCGCGGGCTCGAGGGCGCGAGTGGCCGGCTCGTTTTTTCATCGCACGATATCTCGAATCCCGAGATATCGTGCGATTCCATCAAGCTCCCGCCTTACGGCGTAATGATCGCCGAGATATAACGGCTCCCTACCGGGACGGAGGTAATTATGACAGGAAAGGACAGGCTGAGCATAAGAACGAAAACCGGATACGGAGTCGGCGACCTTGGGGCCAACCTCGTCTTCACGACGGTGAACTTCTATCTGATGTATTTTCTTACGGACATTTCCCTGCTGGAGGCCTCGCTCGCCGGGGTCTCGATGATGGCCGTAAGGCTTATCGACGCATTCGCCGACCCGCTTATCGGATACTGTTCGGACAGAACCAGCACCCGTTGGGGCAGAAGAAGACCATACATATTGTTCGGCTCCTTTCTGGTCGGCATCTCTTTTTTCCTTCTCTTCACACGCGTGGAGGCGGCATCGACGGCGGCGAGCTTCGCCTATTTTACCGCGATGTACCTCATCTTCTTCATAGCCTATTCGCTCGTAAACGTCCCCTATTCGGCCCTTACGCCGGACATGACCCGGGACTTCAACGAGCGCACCAACCTGGTGGGCTTCCGCATGGCCGCTGCGGTCATAGGCTCTCTCATCGCCGCGGGCGCCACGAAGGCGCTGGTGGGGCTCTTTCCGGACGAGGTATCGGGATTTCAGTCCGTGGCGGGCATCTACGGGATCGTCTTTATAGCCATGTCCCTCATCGTCTTCCTGTCGGTGCGCGAGCGGACCGTCGAAACCGTCTCGCGGGCGGGAGATTCCCCGGTGCGCCTTTATCTCGCGGCGTTTAAAAACAGGCCGTTTCTCATCGTCGCGCTCACCTACATACTCCATACCATGGCGGTGGTGGTCATCAGCGCCACTATGATCTACTATTTTAAGTATTACATCCAGAGGGAGGACCATATCGGCACGATCTTCCTTACGCTTCTGGGAACGGCCATCGTTTTCATTCCGTTCTGGGTGACGGTAAGCAAAAAGATCGGCAAAAAGCTCTCCTACAATTCGGGCATGATCGTGTTCGCTCTGGCGATTCTCGTCCTGTTCTTCATGGGGCCGGAAAGGCTCGGCATAATGTACGCCTTCACGGCCCTTGCCGGGGCCGGGTTTTCCACCTTCTTCACCCTTCCCTGGGCGATCGTTCCCGACACCATCGAATACCACGAGTCGCAAACCGGAAGGCGCGACGAGGGCATCTTTTACGGCATCTGGAGTTTCGGCCCCAAGGTGGGGAGCGCCCTTGCGAGCCTTTTTATAGGCGTGGCCCTCTCGTTTGCGGGATACATCCCCAACGCGGCGTTGCAGAGCGAATCCGCCCTGCTTGGCATTCGCATAACGCTGTCGGTGGTGCCTTCCGCGGTCATAGTGGCCGGCATAGCGATAATGAGCTTTTATCCGATAACGCAGGAACTCTACGAGGAGATTGTCCGCGGCCTCGAAAAGGAGCGGCGGTAAAAATGACAACAGGAAAGGGGGGCGCACAATGAACATCGAGAACTATTTAAGGGGGGGGAATCTCCCCGTTAAACACATCCCGCCGGGAAAACGCTACGACGAGGCCGCGACGCTGACCGAAGGGTATTTTTTTTCGGCCGGGATATGGTACCTGGTCGGAAAGCTCGGCGACCGCTTCTCGTCCGAGCAGACCGACATGAACGTTTCAATGGAAGAGGCCATCGAATTTCTATACAGGCTCGGGGTCAAGGGCGTATCCATGCACTATCCCGGAGAGTTCTCGGACGAGCATGCCGATACCATCATTGCGATGCTGAACGAAAGGGGGATGAGGACCGTCTCCATCGGAGCGAACACCTTCTCGCACCCCATGTTCAAGTTCGGCGGGCCGTCGAGCTCCGATCCGGAGGCCCGCGCGGCCGCCATGGAGATCCTTAAAAGGGCGCATGGCCACGCCATCCGCGTCGGGAACGCCTTTCAGAACAACTGGGCCGGGCGCGACGGCTTCGACGGGCACTTCATATACGAGCCCGTGGTCCAGTGGGAGCGGACGCGCGACGGCTATGTGGAGCTCCTCCTTCAGGGCGGAGGAAAGTGCGGAGTGGCGATCGAGTTCAAGCCCTACGACGCGCCGGAGCAGTCCGTGGTAAAGACCGCCGAGGAGGCCATATTGATGGGGCGCGACGTCCAGGACGAGATGGTGCGCCGCGTGGGGGCCGCAGAGGCGGAGAAATACAAAGGCAAGCTGGGCATCTGCATCGAGGACGCCCATGTCTACCTTTCCGTCCGCAAGGTGGCCGAGGCCGTGGCTAAGAGCATCGACGCCGGCATGCTCTTCCTGAGGCACGAAAACGACTGCGAGGGACGAATCGACAACGACAGGATATTCGGAACCATACACTTCTTCGACGCGCTGGAGGCAAGCTACATCCAGCTTACTAAAGATTGGGACGCGCGTGGGGGTATTCACGAGCCCGACATCTTCCCCCAGAAAGACGATCCCCTAAAGGCCTATATCCAGTCGCTCAATTCCATACTTTTCTATTACGCCCTCGCCGGGCGCATACGAGACGAGATACACAACGAGCCCATAAACGCATTCTATAAGGGGAAAGGGGCGGCCGAGGTTCACGACAGGCTCCTTAGAATTATCGCCCAGGGGATCGATTACAGGCCCATAGACCTGTCCCTGGCCGACCGCTTCAGAAAGGAGATGGGGATTCGGTGATTGCCAAAGTGGACATGGTGGGCATAGGCCTCAGGTGCGTGGATGTGGTCATAAGGCTCGGCGCCATGCCCGACTGGGAAACCGGCGGCCGGATGTCCGGCTTCGCCATACAGGGAGGCGGACCGGCGGGAACCGCAATGGCCGCCGCCTCCCGCCTCGGAGTGAGGGCCGGTTATATCGGCCCCTTCGGTAACGACGAATTGGGGCGGATAAAAACGAGCACGCTCGCCCGGTATGGGGTCGACCTCAGCCGCTCGTTTATTCGAAACGCGCCGGAATCCCAGGTGTCCGTCGTCTATGTCCACGAATCGACCGGCGAGCGCGTCTTCGCTCCGCTGGAAGCCCTCTTCCATGAGGACCTCGACGCGGGGGAACTCGACATGGACTACATCTCCTCCGCCGAGTACCTCCTTCTGGACGGCTTCTATCCCGAGGCCGCCCTCGCCGCAGCGGGGCAAATGCGCCGGGCCGGGAAGAGCACGGTCCTCGACATGGAGAAGCCCTCCGGGGGAGTGTTGCAGCGAATCGAGGAGCTCGCCGCAGCCTCGGACATTCTGATATGCGGCGAGGGGGGGATGGAGCATCTGACCGGCGAGAAGGACCCGTCCACGGCGGCCCGGGGGGTGATGGCGATGGGTCCCAGGCTGGTCGTGGAGACCCTTGGGGCTAAGGGCAGCCGGACCTTTACGTCCGAGCGCTCGTTCTTCACCCCGGCATTCGATGTGCCCGTCGTGAACACCACCGGGGCCGGAGACGTGTTCCACGGCGCCTATCTGGCGGGGCTTTTAATGAAGATGGACCTAAAATCCACCGCCATCTTCGCCTCCGCCGTTTCGGCCATCACATGCACCAGGCTCGACGGCTTCGACAGGCTTCCCGATCTCGCCACCGTGAACGAATTTCTGCAGAGCCGTAACATCGACATCGAAAAACCGGAATAAGGAGGCGCTATGCCCATCACTTCAATAATCGGAGAACTCGGCAGGGCCCGCAGGGGCGGGTACGCCATTCCGCTTTTCGGTTTTTTCGAGATGAACGCCGTGGAGGGCGTCATCCGGGCCGCGGAGGAGGCGTCCTCCCCCGTGATCCTTGGAATCTATACGAACATGATCGATGCCGACTCGGTGGAGGCATCCGCCGCGTACATACGGCGGCGGGCCGAGGGATCCACAGTCCCGGTCTCGCTCTTCCTCGATCATGGACAGAGCTACGAACAGTGCATCCGCGCCATGGCCTTCGGCTTCACCGACGTGATGTTCGACGGCTCCAGGCTTCCGTTCGAGGAGAATATGGAGATAACCCGCCTGATAGTGCGCGCGGCCCATGCCGTTGGCGCCGGGGTGGAGGCCGAGCTGGGCCACGTGGGGATGGCGGCCGACGAAGCGGGGGACTCCTCGGGGCTTACCGACCCCGATTCCGTGCGGCGTTTCGTCGCGGAGACAGGCGTGGATTCCCTGGCCATATCGATAGGAACGGCCCACGGCGTATATCGCGGGACGCCGCGGCTCGACTTCGATCTTCTTTCGCGGATCGCCTCGGTAACCGATATCCCGCTGGTTATGCACGGCGGAAGCGGCCTTACAGAGGAGCAGTTCCGGCGCGCCGTGGCCGGCGGGATGGCCAAGATCAATATCGCAACCGACCTGTTTCAGGCCTCTACGGCCGCCATGAGGGAGAAAGCGCTCCAGGAGGCCGACTATGGTTGCATGGTGGAGGCGGTAGCGAGCGCACATTATGAGCAATCGCTCCACTATTTCAAACTTTTCGGGTCGGTGAACGCCGTCGACCGGAGAGATATGCGCTGATGTACGGCAGATGGAAAAAACGTAGCGGAGAGGATTGACCGGCATGAGTGGGCATATATGCGTAGTCGGGAGCCTCAACATCGATATCGCCGCCAGGGTCGAGCGCATGCCCGCGCCGGGCGAGACGGTCGGCGGCTTCGACATGAAAATCCATCCCGGGGGCAAAGGCGGAAATCAGGCGGTGGCGGCGGCCAGGATGGGAGGCAGTGTATCGATCATAGGGGCCGTGGGTAACGACGACTTCGGCCGCATGCGAAAGGGCTGGCTCGAGAGCGAAGGCGTCGACACATCCCTCGTCCGGGTCGACGGGTCCGCGCCCACCGGAACGGCCCTCATCACGGTTGACGGCTCCGGTCAGAACAGCATCATCGTCATCCCGGGGGCGAACGGCGCCATAAGGCCCGAACACATCGAGGCCGCGCGCCACCGCATAGCCTCCTCCGCCCTCCTTATATGCCAGCTCGAGATACCGGTGGACGCGGTTTCGGCGGCAATTCGTATAGCGGCCGAAAACGGCACGCCGGTGTTATTGAACCCGGCGCCGGCCTGCCCCCTGGAGAGGGACCTCCTCTCCTCCGTGGACTTTCTCGTCCCGAACGAGATAGAGGCCGCTCAGATGAGCGGGATAGAGGTGACCGACGTGGATTCCGCCGTCGCGGCGGCGGAGAAATTCCATGACATGGGAACGCGAAACGTCGTCATAACCATGGGAAGCCGCGGTGCGATGATTTCCCATGCGGGCCGCGTCCGCCACTGGAATGCGCATAACGTAAAGGTCGTGGATACCACCGCCGCCGGAGATTCCTTTATAGGGGCCTTCGCGGCTTCGCTTATGGAGGGGCGAAGCCGCGAGGAGGCGGTGGAGGTCGCCATCTTCGCCTCAGCCATCACCGTCACCAGGCACGGCGCCCAATCATCGCTTCCCATTCGGTCCGAGGTCGAGGAGGCCATGGTCGAATGGCGCTGAGGGAACGCGCCCGGACCGGAACAGTGAATCGGGAGCGGGTATAATTATAGAAAACGGGACGCACGAATAAAGGAGGAAAGGCATGTATTCTTTCAGGAGACTGGGAAATGCGCATCGCGCAATCTCCGCCTCGATCTCCCTGTTTGCATCGTCGCTTAACGCACAGATAGTCATCATCTTTATCGCATTGGCAGGCATGATTTCCTGCGGGCACGATTCCGCCGCCGGGAAGCCGCCAAGAATTGAAAGGGGAATCATCGATCTTAGAAACTGGGATCTGGACAAGAACGACCCGCTTCCCATGGAGGGAGACTGGGAATTCCACTGGAACCGCCTCCTTGCCCCGGGCGACATCATCGAGGGCGTGGGTTCGGAAACCCGGGAATTCGTGAAGGCACCGGGCAGTTGGTCCTCCGGGGAGCACAACGGCAGATCTTATCCACGCGATGGATACGCCACCTACCGCCTTAGAATAATTACCGGGAAACCGGGAATGCGATTGGCTCTTAAATGCATGAACATCTCGTCCGCATACAGGGCCTATATCGACGGCAGGCTCGTGAGGGAGGTGGGAAGGCTCGCTATGGGGAAAGGAGAGGCCTCTCCGGCTGCCAGGCCGCAAGTTATACACTTTTCCGCCTCCGGAGATGAGACGGAGGTGCTGTTTCAGGTTTCGAATCATCACTTCTGCGACGGCGGCATTGTCGACTCGATCCAGATAAGCGGAGGTGAGATCCGTGATTTAGTGGACAAGCGGACAACGATAATCTCCAACCTTCTCCTCGGCGGGATCCTGCTTATCGCTTTTTATCATCTGATGCTTTTTCTCCTAAGGCGGGAAGAGAGGGCCCTGCTCCATTTCGCACTATTCTGCATAGCGGTTTTTTTGCGGGCCATGGTCCAGGGGGAACGGTACATGCAAGTCCTTTTTCCCTCTATTGGCTTCGAAACCATATTCAAGGTCGAATTCTCCGCATGGTACGCCGCCCTGCTATTGTTCCTGCTTTTCGTGCGAGAGCTCTTCCCCGCCGAGATGTCCCGGTGGGTGGTTCGGGTCGCCTCCATTTTCGTCGGGGCGGTCATACTACTCACGCTGTCGCTTCCTGTTCGTATTAACTCCCTTTTTATCGAACCATGTATAATTGTGACGGTTATACTGATACTTTACATACTCCTCATAGTGGCGCTGGCATTTTTTAGAAAGCGCCATAATGCCAGGACCTTCGCCCTGGGCCTGTCAATTATGCTTACTTCGGTCTTCAATGACATTCTCAACGCCTTGTCGATCATACACACCGGTTATATAATGTTCTGGGGACTCTATGTGTTCATCTTCATTCAATCCTATATGCTTTCAAGAAGATTTGCCGGCGCCGTAAAAACGGCCGAGAGCCTCACGAGAAAAACGGAACGCGACAAGCTGAAACTCGAGGGAATCCTTGGGGATATACGGGTCGCGGCGGCGGACCTCACCGAGTTCTCCGACACCATCACGCTTACCGTCAAAACCCTGAAAGACCAGATGACTGACCAGAATACAAGCCTGGAGGAGACCTCGGCTGCGGTGGAGGAGGTCAGCTCATCCATCGAACAAATAGCGCGAAACGCCCGGGAACAGGAGAACTCCATAGGGAAAAACAACTCGATTCTGTTCACCTACCTGGACTCCCTGGAGACGATCACCGGCGCCGCAAGAAACGCCCAGGGGCTGAGCGCAACCAGCATGGAGTTCATGGAAAAAGGGAGGCAGAGGCTCAATGGCATCGTCGAGGGGATGAAAGCGATAAAGAACTCCTCTGACGCTGTAGGCGATATCACCGAGATTATTAATGAGATCGCCGAGCAGAGCAGCCTCCTCTCCCTGAACGCCGCGATCGAAGCGGCCCGGTCCGGCGCGGCCGGCCGGGGATTCGCCGTCGTCGCGGATGAGATCGGCAAACTGGCGGACAGGTCCATCTCCCAGGCAAAATCGATACAGGACCACATCCAAAAGACCCTGGCGGATATAAACAGGGAGACGGAAAATAATCGCTGAGTCGTCAAGGGTTATTATGGAGGTTGGAAGAATCGTCGGCGATGTGAACACGGCCATCGAGAAGATAATGGATCTGTGCGTCGAGCAGAGCCGCATGGCCAGGGTCATACAGGAGAATACGGGACAGATAGCGGACGGCTCCAGCAGCATATCCAATGCCACCCAGCAGCAGAAGGAGACCACGGAGGAGATTTCGAAGGCCATTGAGGACCTCAACGGCATCATGAACGGAGTGGTCAACAATACAAATCTGCTTCACGATTCGATGCTGGTGCTGCAGAAACAGATAAAGGCCATGAACAGCATCTCCGGCGCCGCCGTTCCGTCCCCTTCTCCGGAATAGCGCGCCCGGCTGTTTCGGCTTTCATTCATAACGTGGGCATCGAACTGGGATGGGGCTTCTGTCCGCCCGTGCCCACTGCGTTCGTGCCTGATGGCGAGTTCGCATGGGAACCCCTGAAGCGTTCTGCTTTTTCCCTTGCCTTGCACCTCTCCCTCGTGTATCCTCTACGAAAACAAAGTAAGGCTGGATGTGAATTAAAATGAAAAATAGCATCGTTACGACCATCGACGAGATCTTCAACCCGCGCTCAATCGCCGTTACCGGCGTGAGCGCAAAATCGAACCGCCTGGGAAACCTCCTGCTCTACAGCTTCATGGACATGGGCTTTAAAGGAAAGCTATACGCGGTAAATTCCAACGAGGAAGAGGTCATGGGGATCAAGTGTATCCCGAGCGTCGGCGCGATCGACGGCCCGGTCGACCTCGTCATCATATCGGTGCATCCCTCAAGGGTCCCCGCCCTCGTCGACGACTGCATCGCCAAGGGGGTTAAGGCTGCGGTCGTCTTTAGCTCGGGCTTCAGAGAAAAGGGGGATGAGGGCGGAAAGACCGAGGAGCTTCTCGTGCAAAGGGCGCGCGAGGGCGGCATGAGGATTATCGGCCCCAACTGCATGGGCCTATACTCGCCCTCAAGCGGCCTCTCCTTCTTCCCCGGGATGCCCAAAGAGGAGGGCAAAACGGCCTTCCTCTCCCAGAGCGGGTCCCTTGCCAACATGCTGGGAATCTCCGCCGGGGAGAGGGGGATACGCTTCAGCCGCATGATAAGCGTGGGTAACGCCGCGGACCTCGACATGAACGACTTCCTCGAATATCTGGAAAGCGATGAAAAGACCGAACTCATCACCCTTTACCTGGAAGGCATCGCGGACGGGCGCCGATTCCTCGATCTGGCGGCGAGGATCTCCCCGCGAAAGCCTATCCTCATCTGGAAGGTCGGGCGCACCGAGGGAGGGAGGGAGTCCGCCGCATCGCACACTGGCTCCCTCTCCGGTTCAGAGGAGATATGGAAGGCCGCTATCCGGCAGGCCGGCCTAATCGCGGTGGAGAACCTCCAGGAGCTTGGCGGGTTTATCACGGCTTTCCAGAACCCCCATCCTCCCCAAGGCAATCGCGTGGCGATATTGTCCGGCCCCGGCGGAATAGCCGTCTCCACGGCGGACGCCTGTTACGAGGCGGGACTTAAACTCGCGTCGCTTTCGGACGATTCGCGGAAGGAGCTATCGAAATTCGTACCCGAGTTTGGAGCGAGCGTGGCAAATCCGGTGGACCTCAGCCTTTCCGCATCATTCGATCACGGCATGTACCCTCGCGCAACAGCCATCTGCGGGGCCGACGAAAACGTGGACATGATAGTGGAGTTCATCCCGATACTGCATAGAGAGGTCGCCGAGGGCCTTCTTGAGACCCAGGCTAAAATAAAAAAACCGATAGCCGTCGTCACGCCTCTCGAGTTCGCCTCGCTTGAAACCTCGGCCGCCAAATTCTTCGGCACCATAAGCCGCGAGGAGCTTTCCGCGATTCTAAAAAGGATGTACGATGCGGGCATCTCGGTGCATTCCACCGAACAGGAGGCTGCAAAGGCCCTCTCCTCCTTGCTCTCATACACGAGGTTCCGCAAGTCGCGCCTGGGCGCCTGAAACGGGAGCAAACGCCAGCTCGGACTGAATAAAGATGTCGATTGGAACAAAAACCAATATAATCAATAACGGGAGGTTTAAATGCGCAACCTGTTTGTTACAGTAGTTCTGTTATTAACGAGCATCATTATCGTCTCCTGTGCCCCCGGGAAGGACGAGGCACGGAACGCCGCCACCAGAACCATCGCGATCGTCGAGTTCCTACAGGAGAGCAATTCATTCTCACGAGTACCCACCAACGAGGCCATGTTCCGCTCAACGAGCCTCCTTCGGGGAGCGGACATCATTCCATTCAGCAAAAAGGAGAAACTCGAACTGGGGGGCTGCATCGCCGCGATCGAAAAGCTCGGAGGCGGCGAATTCGAGATCGCACCGATCCTCAAGGCGCGCTCCATGTCGGGCGGGCCGCTCGAGCACGCGCTCTACGAGAGGCTTAAGAACGAGATCATCCTGGGCCTAAAGAAAATGGACCGACTCGACGGCATCTACTTCTCCCTGCACGGCGCAATGGGGGTGATGGGAATGCGCGACCCCGAGGGCGATCTTTTGGCGGCCATCCGGGACCGGGTGAGCTCGACGGTCCCCATAGGCGTCACCTTCGACCTTCACGCCAATCTTACACGGAAGAGGATGGAAGCGGCTACATTCGTTATCGGCTACCGGACCAACCCTCACAGGGACCATTACGACGTCGGCTACAGCGCTGGCGAGATTTTAATGAAGACCATCCGCGGCGAGGTGAAACCCGTAATGGCCTGGCGCAAGATGAGGCTGCTCAAGGGCGGCGGGATCAACGTGGATTTCCTTTCCCCGATGAGGCCCATATTCAAGGCGATGCGGAAGATGGAAAAGGATCCGCTCGTCCTCACCGTATCCGATTTCCCGGTGCACATCTGGCTTGACGATCCGGAGCTCGGCTGGAGCACGGTCGCCGTAACCGACAAAGACCCGGGGCTCGCCGAAAAACTCGCGGAGGAGATCGCTGACCGCAACTGGGAGGTACGCGACGCTCCCCATCCGCTCGGAAGCACGCCCGGGGAGGCCATCGCCATCGCCCGTTCCAAAAATATCGCCCGCAAGTTCGGCACCGTCGTCTTTTGTGACGCCTCGGACGCGGTGGGCACCGGGACCCCGGGAGAGAACACCTGGATACTGAAAAGCCTGGTCGAAGAGGCCCCCGACCTCATATCCTATGTCCCCCTGCGCGACAGCGAGGCCGCGGCATTCGCCCATTCGAAAGAGCTGAACAAAAGCGTTACCGTCACCGTTGGGGGCAAACTGGACCCTCTGTATAACCGGCCTTTCTCCTTTACCGGAGTCCTGATTCATAAAAGCGAGGGAAGGCTCGGGAAGGCCGTCATTCTGCGCGACAGAGGGGTTCACCTCATCATCACCGAACATCCCGATTCGACGCCCCGGCCGTCCTATTTTACCGACCTCGGGCTCTCTCTCTGGAAGGCGGATATCGTCGTAGTGAAGAACCTCTTTCCGTTCCGCTTTTTCTACCTTCTCTACAACAGGAAAACCGTGAACGTAATGACCCCGGGGCTGTCTAACGTCGACGTATTCGCACTGGACTATCGCTCCATCCCCAGGCCCATTTATCCGCTGGATAAAATCGCCTCCTGGCGTTAGGAGCGCAGGTCTACGCAGCGCCGGCACGGACGCCCAAAAAATACGGACCGGGGGGATGGGGATTGGCCGCATGTCCCCGACCTCGGGCCTCGGACAATCCATCCGTGGGTTATCCGAAGCCGCCGGCACATGCACTGGCCGGCCCCGTCGAACAGCCGTTAGGCAGCGCGCACGGATACGCGCGGGGCGAGGTCGGCCGCGGTACATCCCGTGCCGCTTCGTAACTGATGAATGTTCACATGTAATTTTAGGTTTTTTTGTAATCTGAAGGCGTGGGAAAGAAACCTTAACGCCCTCACCCCCCGTCCCGCTTCGACAAGCTCAGCGCGGCGCCTCTTCCTTTGAACGAAAGAGAGGGGGGTGTTACCCGCGCCCGTCAGTGAACCACTTTCCGCGCTTGAAAGCGAACCGGTTATTCGAGACCTCTGGTTGCATATCGCAATTGGAGGAACCAGATGGCACGGACAACCGACATGGTACAACTTTCAGAAATACTTCGACGTTTTAGAAAAGCGGTGCGCGCGGCATAGTGTTCCTCACAAAGAAGTATCCATCCTCACGCAAAATCAATCACACCGACTCCAATGTTAGACCCATGCTTGATGCAATCGCATGTTGCCGCTGATCACCGGTGACAAACAGTCCGCATTTATACTCAATCGCCGATGCTATATGTAACGCATCCAGACTCCGCAAAGCCCCTTTCTCCAGACAGTGAATCGACCTGATTATAACTTCGTTGGTTATATCTATCACAACGAACTCACCCATATCGAGAAGGAATTCGTTTTTTATCCAGCCATACTGGTCGTCATTGATCTTTTTCTCACGCACCAGCCTGTTGCACGCCGACAGCACTTCGGGCACGCAAATGATGCACACGGCAACTTCTTTCGCTTTTTCAATCAACTCTCCCACCCGGCCGCTGCCAGGTTCTTCGATATAACGCTTCACCAGGGCGGAAGAGTCGATGAATACCTTCATTTACTTTTCGTCCCGCTCGGCAAGAATCGCCTGCGACAGACTGACGCCTGGTATCTTCAGGGGCTTGGTCGTGGACAACCTCGCCTTGTCGCGTTTTTTCACCGGCATGAGTATGGCCACGGGCATGCCGTGACGATAAATTTCTATGCTCTCGCCTTTTTCCACCTTGTCAAAATAGCGCTTCGCGTTGTTTCTGAATTCAGTAAACGTCGCCGACTGCATGGGGTTTCTCCTCACTGCTTGATACGGGTAATGTACATTTCTATGACAGGAATTGCAAGCATAAAATGAGATTTCGACTTTCACTGAAACGCCAGTTTTCAGCAAACGTTGAAAACTCCATTACAACTGAAAAAGGTATAGCTTGTACTCCACGCTGAAATCCTTCTCCATTTTCTCGATCTTCATGAGGGTGTCTACGTCGGCACCGGAGGCCTCGCGCATCTTGAGGGTATCGATCCGAGATTGGGCCGTATCGGCGCTGGTTTCAACGGGCCTTTGAAGCGACGCCGGAGTGGCAAGCTGCGAGGAGACGGAGAAGGCGATGCGGTCAATGAAGACACTGGACTGAGGGCGGGAAGCGGCGCCTTGCGCCACCCCCGGAGGGGGTTTTGCTGATGCCGAGTACCAAGCTTTCAACTTTGGATTTTTAACTTTATACTGCTTAACAAACTCCCCCTTCTCTTGCCCGAAGAGAAGGGGCCGGGGGGATGAGTTTGTAGAGTTTCCGGCGGCCTGGGGTTCTTATGAACAGTGCACAGTCGATCGAACTTCGCCCCCGGCGCCTTGCGCCACCCCCGGAGGGGGTTTTGCTGATGCCGATGGCCGGTTGGATTATTTACGGATAAGCCTTATATGCTCGCCGTATAAGCGCAAGGGGTTACAACCCCTTGTTCTCGTGGAGAAAATGCCCGCTTGCACGAACATTCCCTTTATTACAGAGCAAGGGGCTGTAGCCCCTTGTGGTCGATGCTTGCTTCTAACTTTTAACTTTCAACTTTCAACTTTGAACTGTTTCCCCTCCTCAAAAAAAACACTTGACCCAATCATACCCTGGCGCTGTTCTTAGCCTCCTGAAAGGATAGGGTTATGAATATACGCAACGTAGCGATCATCGCGCACGTCGACCACGGCAAGACCACGCTCGTCGACAAGCTCCTCATGCAATGCCGGGTGTTCCGAGAAAACCAGGAGGTCCGCGAGTGCTTTCTCGACTCGGGCGACCTCGAACGCGAGCGCGGCATCACCATCCTCGCGAAGAACATAGCCATCTCGTACAGGGACACCAGGATCAACCTCATCGACACCCCGGGTCACGCGGACTTCGGCGGCGAGGTGGAGCGGGTCTTAAAGATGGCCGACGGCGTTCTGCTTCTGGTGGACTCCTTCGAGGGCGCCATGCCGCAGACGCGCTTTGTTCTGCAAAAGGCGCTTGAGCTCGAGCTCGTACCCATAGTGGTGATAAACAAAATGGACAGGCCGAACCGCAGGCCCTCGGAGGTGCTCGACGAGGTTTACGATCTCTTCATAGACCTTAACGCTAACGACGAACAGCTCGAGTTCCCCGTGCTCTACGCCTCGGGCAGAAATGGATGGGCCTCCGCCTCGCCGGCGGATGATGGCGCCGACCTCTCGCCGCTTCTCGACGCCATCCTCGAACGCATCCCGCCGCCAGAATACAGGGAGGGCCCGCTCCAGATGCAGGTGAGCACCATCGCCTACTCGGAATACGTGGGGCGCATCGCGATAGGCCGCATATTTCGCGGTTCTATAGAACAAAACGATCAGGTGGTCCTCCTCGGTCGTGACGGCTCGTCCGAAAAATCGACAGTGCGCGAGCTCTACACCTTCGAGGGACTCGGCCGCACCCGCGTCGAGCGGGCCGACTGCGGTGACATCTGCGCAATCATCGGCCTCGAGGGCGTGGAGATAGGCGATACCGTGGCGGACGCGGAAAGCCCCGAACCCCTTCCCCTGATACGCGTGGACGGGCCGACCATGAGCATGCTCTTTCTCGTAAACAACTCCCCATTCTATGGCGAGGAGGGCCGCTACGTTACGGGCAGGCATCTGCGCGAACGGCTTCTCCGCGAAACCGAAAGCAATGTGGCACTCCGCATGGAAGAGGCGCCCGGAACCGAAGGCTTCAAGGTGTACGGAAGGGGCATATTACACCTTTCCATCCTTATTGAAAACATGCGCCGTGAGGGCTACGAATTTCAGGTGGGGCAGCCCCGCGTCATTTTCAAGGAGATTGACGGACAAAAGTCCGAACCCGTCGAGACGCTGATAGTCGACGTGCCCTCCGAAAGCGCGGGAAAGGCGATAGAGGCGGTGGGCAAAAAACGGGGCGAGCTCAGGCGGATGGATACCTTAGGCGGCCGGCAGCGCCTGGAGTTTTCCATACCCTCGCGCGGGCTCATCGGGCTTCGCACCCGCCTGCTCAACCTGAGCGCGGGCGAGGCGGTCATGCACCATCGCTTCCATCAATACGAGCCGTTCAAGGGGCCCATCCCGCACCGCACAAACGGCGTGCTCATCTCCATGCAGGATGGCGAGGCCGTGTCATACGCGCTCGACGGCCTCCAGTCCAGAGGGCGCTTCTTTATCGGCCCGGGCGAACGGGTCTACGAGGGGCAGGTTGTCGGCGAGAACAACAGGGAGGGCGACCTGATCGTAAACGTGCAGAAGACCAAAAAGCTAACCAATATGCGCGCGGCCGGAAGCGAGGACGCCATCCGGCTTGTGCCGCCCGTGCGTTTTTCGCTCGAAGAGGCGCTTGAATTCATAAACGAGGACGAGCTTGTGGAGATCACTCCGCGTTCCATGCGCATGCGAAAGACCATCCTCGACGAAAACAGGCGCAAGAAGGATGGAAACCTCCGGCGCGGACTGGAGATCAGCGCAGCGGGCTGCTGAAGACCGCCGTATTTCCGGCCCTGTCCGAGCACCTTAAAAACAGGTGGTGCAGCCCTTCGTCGAAGGCCGAAAGGGGCAGCGCGGCCTCCACCCATCGTCGGTCGTTGTCGTAGGCGCAGGGGACGCGCTCCCCGTCGAACATGCATTCAATAGACGGCTCATAGAGGCGCGACAGGCCGTCGTATATTTCTAAGCGCAGTTTTCGCAGAAGCCCGTCGTCCTCCATAAACTCATGCGTCGGAGGTATGCTAATTACGGGCGGGGCCGTGTCGCGAAGGAGCGCGTAGTACCCCCCGGACGTTCCCTTTGCACGGTATTCCCCGGCCTGCGCGTTATACGTCGTTATAAGCGGACGCGGCGGCCTTCCCTCGTAAAAATGATACAGCATTGAATTCTTTTCCCGCAGCCCCTTTATGGAGACATCAACCGGGGCGTCGAACACCAGGTCGAAGGGCCACAGGGCCGCCACAGAGAGGATATCGGCCTCATTAAGGGCCCCGAGGCCACGGACGGCAGCGGCCTCCGCCGGCGGGAGCGTGGCAAGCCTCAGGGCGGAATCGTAGCCGAGGGAGCCCCTGTTAAGCCGGACCTTAACTGCGCCTCCGGCGGCCGTAAGCGTTAGCGGCCCGCCCCTTCGCGCCCTTGTCCATTCGGGCGAATCATCGGCCGGCGCGTCCCACTTAATCAGCACATCCACCGCCGAGGAGTTGCCGGCAGCGTCGGCCGTTACTATCTTCAATTTTTTGGGCCCGCCGGCAGGTAGAATGTAGCCGTCTCCATCCTGCCCTATGCCGCTAAATCCGTTGCCCGCTCTTTTGCAAAGAAAATGCGTGTACGTCACGGCTCCGTCTATTGTCGATTTGGATATGTCGTAGACCATGCGCCCGTAGCGCAGGTCCGAATATCGTATAAGGTCGAAGCGGACCGAGTAGATGCGGCGCTCGCCTTCGAGAACTTCTATTCTATGGACCGCCACCCTGTTGGGGGAATTGACCCTGTCGTAACAGGAAAGCTTTAAGAAGGCCCTCGAGCCCGGAGGACAATGGACCGACGCCTCCAGCGGCCTGTAGCCCCTCCAGCCCTTTTGTATAACATACTCTCGCTCGCACACCGTGGCGCCGTCCTTCTCTACGCATACGAAAAGCCTGTCCAATACCGGCGGCTCGGAGTCGCCTACCCGGTGAAAGGCGAGCGGATTGAGATAGCCCTCGCCGGAGCGCAACTCGTAATGCAGATGCGGCGGGCCGCTTCCCGTCTCGCCTGTATACGCTATCACCTGCCCGCTATCGAAAAGGGGCGCCGTGTTTTTAAAGCGAAAATCGATATCGTCGGAATTGTACAGCAGCTTCAATATCTCAACGAAGCTGTTGAGCCTCTCCTTCCCCTCGCCGAAGGAATTCAGGTGGCCGTACACCGATTCCACCCCATCGTGCGAAAGAAAAAGGGCGTTCCCGTAGCCCACGGGTTTCGATATCACCCTCACTACCCTTCCTCGCGCGGGAGCGTACACCAGATGCCCGTTAAGCCCACGAGTGCGTATATCGAGCCCCGTGTGGAGCGTGCGTCCGCGTACCTCGCCCAGCGTGGCCGAAAGCTGATCGAGCCCCTTAAGCGGCCAGCTCAGTTCCTTCGGCGCGCCTGCGGCTATCGAGATGGCCGCCGCCGCGGAGGCGAGAACGGCGAAAGCCGCGAAACCGGTTGCTTTTCTACGGGCAGACATGCGAAACGTGCAAATCCTCCATAACGGTTTATAAGCGCCGTTAAGGCCGGCGCGCCGAGACATCATGCCGCTCTTTACTGGAAATTCAAGTATAAATGGTAGTGCTCATTTTCGCTCTCCAACGCCTTTACCGCCCGGACCTCCTTTTTCATAATTGACATAATCGCGGGAAGGCGAAATAAAAAGGTTCGTGAAAAATCGGAGATGGCGAATCCGGATTTTCGAAAGGGACAGTAGCCCTGTGCATGGAGGTGATGATATGGACCGCAAAACGGCGCTCATCGTAGGGGCCACCGGCCTTGTCGGAGGGCATGTGCTTAGGCTGCTCCTCGAAAATGCCGGCTACGGCACGGTAAAGGCGCTCGTGCGCCGAACCACGGGAATAAAGCATCCGAAGCTTTCGGAACACTTGGTAAACTTCGACGACCCAAAGAGCCTTGCGGCCATCGCCTCCGCCGACGACGTCTTCTGCTGCCTTGGGACCACGATCAAAAAGGCGAAAACACGCGAGGCCTTTTACAGGGTAGATTTCACCTATCCGGTGCTCGTGGCCAAGACCTGCGAGGCCGCCGGCGCCGGCCAATTTCTCATCGTGACCGCGCTTGGGGCGAATCCGCGTTCGTCGATTTTCTATAACCGCGTCAAAGGCGAGGTGGAGGGGGCCATACGCGACATCGGCTTTAAAGCGGCGCACATCTTCCGCCCGTCGCTCCTTCTAGGGAAAAGGAGCGAAAAGCGGGTGATGGAGGGGCTCGGCGGGGCCGTCTTCCGGGTCATCGCGCCTTTAATGCGCGGCCCGCTCGACAAATACCGCCCCGTAGAGGCGGCGGACGTGGCCAGGGCCATGGTTACGACCGCGCTTTCGGGCCGAAAGTCCTCCGTGTACGAATCGCACCAGATCCGGCAAATCGCGCGGGGGTACTGACCCCCCGCGCCGTCTACAGTGAGCGCGTCATCTCGCGCAACATCCCCTCGCCCATCTGCAAGTACTCGAGGAGCTTTTTCGCGGTCACCTTCCCATTGCCCGCCAGGATGATCCTGGTCGCCATGTTGTACTTGCGGCGCATGTGCTGTATGGTCGCGATGCTGCACTTGAAGCGCTTGGCGAGCTCCCAGTCCCTGGTGATGTATTTTCCGTTTTTGCCCTTCGCGTTGAGCTCTATGAACTTCTGAATGCGCTTCTCCGTCCATTCGATGCTCTGGCCGCCGCTGTAATCGTGCTCGTGCAGCCGGGCCAGCACCCGCTCGGCCCCGCCCTCCCCCTTGCGCGCCTTCCAGTAAGGATGCCGGTTTCGCGCATATTCGATATCCGCCGACTGATATCCGGTCTTTCTCAGCCACAGCCTGGCGATGAAGGCCTTCCTGCCCCTGGGTATGTCCACTTTAAGAGATCGATCGATGAAATCGTCCGGGGTCTTCGAACTGAAGAGTTTCAATTCTTCTTTGGATAAATCCGGCTTCATAGGAACCTCCATACTGGCTTTGTATTTAAAAATTGTTTTGAATGGATGGGGCCGCCGCCCTGTCCCGTATCTATCCGCGCTTCCTCCGCGCCTGGCGGTGGAAGGCCGGCGTTTCCTCGGGCTTGCGACGGTTCCCCTTTCTATTGTAAATCGTTCATAATGTCCAAATACAGGGAAGCAGGCGCTCCAGCACCCCAAGAACCGTATTTTCCATTATGAAATGTGCGCCCTTCGTCGTGACCGTCCGGTGCTCCATACCTCTTTTCCGCGCACGCCCGCCGTCGGCGGTCCTGCGCGGCCGTATACGTATAACACCACAGTGCACGGCGTTCGTCCAGCGACACACACGGCAATCCCGCAATGGGGATATTTTACCACATGCCCCTGTAATTGTCCACACAGAAAACAAAAAATTGCGCGTGTCGTACGCAATACGCTTCTCCGGATTCATGCGAAATACAAAGATGCGCCTTTCCAGAATGCCCGGCAAGGAAGAGAAAAATAAAAATGAGAGTTGGATGATGGTCGCGTTATACTTCTCCCGCTCGCGCCCATACGCAGGAAGAAATGACAGTGTTCAATGTGCCGCAACCTTCACGCCCGGATTTATTGAAAGCCCTCGAAGAAATAGGCGAAATAGCCGAATCGGAAGAGCGACCCGGTCGCAACTGATCGGGCCGCTCTTCGAAAAGGGGGCCTATGCCTGGGCCCTCACCAGCAGGGTGTCACAGACCGAATCCCGGGCCAGTTTTTCCGACAGATGCCCGAACAGCCGTCCACCCAGCCCGTGGCGCTCCTCTCTGGCCGCTACGAGAAGATCGATGTTCTTCTCGCGCTCCTCGTTTAAGATCTCCTCACGGGCGTCCCCGAAACGCACCGCCGTTTGGATGGGAACGCGGAGGCGTTTCCTGATTCTGTTCGCCTCCTCGGCGAGCCTGCCCCTCGCGTCTTTATCGATCCGTTCCCTCGCGGCCTCCATCTCCTCATACGTCATGCAGTAATCGGCCGCACACTGCCTTAACTCCTCGGCCACGTGCAAAAGGTGAAGCCTGGCGTGGAACCTGGCGGCCAGCTGGGCGCCTTCCTCGAGCGCGGCGGCCGAATCCTTCGAAAAATCGGTCGCAACCAGTATATTCTTTGGCCGAAACATGTTGTGCCTCCGCACATTGAATAGTTATTAAACCCTACTAAAATAGTAATGTATTATGGTGGAAAAGTCAAAAAAAATGTGGAGCGATGTATCGGATCGGATAAAAAAATAGCCGATCGCCCCGGAAGAGAATCCGGACTACCTCTCCAGCCATTCGAGCTCGGCGACGGCCGCCTCACCCGAGGTGATTGTGGCAGCCCAGGGCCATCCCGCCGATGTGATATACCATTTCCCTCCGGCCTGGACATACTCGGGGGCGTGGGCCCGCAGCTTCGCAACAAGCGACGAAGGGCGCTTAAGGCCACGATACACGCCGAAGGAATAGGGGTTCGCGCTCTGCATCACGAGCGTGTCGTTGTAGGATTCTTTTCCCGGCCATATTTTAAGCGTCAGCATAATCGGGTTCCAGAAAAAGGAGCCGTTGTTATAGGTAAACGACAGATAGTACCGTCCCCGGTAGTTCATTACGAAAGGGGACTCCGTGGATGCCTGGGCCCCGGCGAGTTCCGCGCCGTATGCCATGGACAGGGCAGGGCGTATATATTGCCAGCGCCGGAGATCGAACGACTGGTACACGTCTACCGAGGAGTAGTAGCCGTCGCGCGCCGTCGCGTACATCAGCCACTGCCCGTCGGCGACTCGAAGGACCATGGGGTCGCGAAACTGGGGATTACGCGGCAGAAAGGAGAGCCCGGGCTCGTCCTTCCACGTACGCCCGTCATCACTCACGGCGCAATAGGCGCGGTGGGGCGAGTACCACATGTAAAACCGGTCATGACGCACCACGTGCGGGGCCCAGGCCAGGTGTCCGTAATCCGCAACCGGGGCCTCCTCCCTCATTGTCTCCCCCTCCGGCGGAGGAAATCGGTTCGAAGACGCGTGAGCGAAATATTTTTCCTTCGAGTAGTCGCCCTCTCCAAAGGCCGTAATGCCCGCCAGGCGCCATACGCCCTCCCGGTCCCGAAAGATGGCGTGATCGTTCACGTAATCGCCGTAACGCGCAGGCCTGAAGAGCGGCCGCCACGATGAGGATATGCGCGGCTTATACACAGGACCGGGCCTTAGGTTCTCGGCGCGCACGTCGGTCCTCGCGTCGAAGGCGCCGTTTTCGGAGCGAACGCGAAGCCTGTACAAGCTCCCCGGCTCGACATCCTCCATTAGATAGCTCCCGTAACGGGTCACACCCAGAAGCGTATCGCCGTTGGCATCAGTTCGGTACACATAATACATGTCACGCTCCGGGTGCGCGATCCATCCGAGATGGATCCAGCCGGGCCCGCTGGCGCTTTTAAGCCCTATTTCGCGCTGGAGTGCCGGCACGCTCTCCCGCGGTATCGAGGAATAGAAATCGGTCTTCGCCGGCAGGTCTATTATCATGCGCACGACTATTTCCAGGACGAATAAAAGGGCGATTATGCCCACGACCACCGAAAGCAGAATTTTGGGATAAGCTCGTCCCCTGACCGGCTTCATCGCTCGCACCTCCTCTGCCAAATCTCGCTTTAAAAGCCTAAGCCCGGCGCAGAATTTGTAAAGCATTATTGAAAATCTCCCTAACCCCGGGAGGGCGCGGGAGAGCGCAAATGTACGTCATGCACACTGAGTCGAGCGCCGTAGAGGGCCGTTCTATAGACTTGGCGTCTCGGCATGCGTAAATATCCTTATAATTTCCAAGTCCTTGCCTTCGGCCTTCCGCCTCTGGCCCCGGGATGGAAGAGGATCAAACGGGGAAGTGCGTTTTGATCAAGGTAAAATATATAAATTTATATTGACAATATTATATGTTTGTCTTATGTCGGACCCATCGGGAAAGGCCCACGGGCCGGCCCCTTCGAAGGTGCGACCGTTCCACATGCATCCGCATAAAGACACGAGGAGGTTGCCATGAAAAAAATATGGCATGAATGGTATGATAAGCAGGTGCCTCATTCGATCCACTACCCGCCCGCGCCCCTTAAGGATTTCTTCAACTATCACGCCGCCCAAACCCCCGACAAGCCCTATCTCATCATAAACGACATCACCCTTAGTTACGCCCAGAGCAACGGCATGGCCAGGCGACTCGCCAACGCGCTCCTCGGCATGGGCGTAAAGAAAGGGGACAGAATCGCCCTTATGGCCCCTAACGTCCCCCAGTACGTCATCGCCCTCCAGGCCTGCTTCAAGATAGGCGCCATCGTCGTGCCGGTAAATCCGCTGGCAACCCCGCCCGAAATCACGCATCAGTTGAACGACAGCGGGGCGGAAACCATGGTGGTGATGGCGGTCTTCGCCGGCGGTCCGGTCGGCATACTCAAGTCGGCCGTATCACCACTGAAACGCCTCATCGCCTTCCAGGTAAAGAGCATGCCGGTGGAGGTGGAGAAGGCCGAGGGCGTGTACGATTTCGACGCTCTCATCGGCTCGGCGAAGGATTTCGAACCGGACATCGACGTCGCATGGAACGACACGGCACTTTTACAGTACACCGGAGGAACCACTGGCGTCTCGAAGGGATGCAGGCTTTCCAACTTCAACCTCGCATCCATAGCGTATCAGGATGTCGGCTGGTTCGCGCCGCTGTTCAAGCCGGGGGAGCTTCGCACACTCGCGGCTATCCCCGTTTATCACATCTTCGGATTCAACTGCAACGTCAATGTCAATCTGGCTAACGGCGGCACCATCATACTGGTTCCCCAGCCCACGCCCGACAACATACTCGAGGCCATCAACAAACATGAGCCGAATTTCTTCGCCGCGGTGCCCACAATGATCATAGGGCTCAATCAGCATCCCGATACGCCGAAATCGAAGATCCGCTCCATCCGCGGCATGATCTCCGGGTCCTCGCCGCTTGCGGTCGAGGCCATGAAGACCTTCGAGGAGCTTTCGGGCGCGGCCATAATTGAGGGCTACGGGCTATCCGAGACGTCTAACGTACTGACATGCAACCCGCTCTTTACGAAGCGCAAGCCCGGCAGCGTCGGACTCCCCTGGCCGGACAACGATATCAGGATAGTCGACCTCGACACCGGAACGAAGGAACTTGAGCCCGGCGAGGCGGGCGAGCTTATAGCCAAAGGACCCACAATTATGTCCGAGTACTGGAATAACGAGGACGAAACCGCAATCGCGATGCGCGACGGTTGGCTGTATACCGGCGACATCGCCTACATGGATGAAGAGGGTTACATCTTCATCGTCGACCGCAAGAAGGACATGATCCTCTCGAGCGGGTTCAACGTGTACCCGCGCGATATCGACGAGGCCATGTACACGCACCCCGGGGTTCTGCGGGCGTGTGCGGTAGGGGTGCCGGACGAAAAGCGCGGAGAGTCGGTAAAGGTGTTCATCGTTCCGAAGCCCGGAGAGAGCCTTACGGCGGAGGAGGTGATAGCCCACTGCCGGGAGCGCCTTTCGGCTTACAAGGTCCCGCGCTTCGTCGAATTCCTCGACGATCTGCCGCTTACGGCCATCGGCAAGCCCGACCGCAAGATCCTAAGGCAGCGCGAGATGGAGAAGCGCGGGAAATAGGCGGTGCGGTTTAGGTGACGGCCATGCGGCCGTCACCTAAACAAACGCTTACAAAGCCGAAACCGATACAGAGAGCGCCGTACAGCCGGCAGGCCAGCGGCCTAAGGCCGTTCCAGCCTGTGCTGCCCGCCGAAACGCCCTCCTCTTCCATGACCGTGCCCCGGCGCGGCCCCGTCTATATACGAAGCCTTGATCCGTTCATGCGCGTCGTGCACCCATACTGCCGGCGGGAGCCTGAATGCCGAGAGTAAAAAAAGCAGAAGCGCCAGGACCGCTATCAAGGCGAACAGCCCCTGCGGCCGGGAATTTCCTCCGGATTTGTTGACGGCGTACCTCGCGAACACCGTCCAGTTGAGGACGAGGTGTACAAGCGAGAAAAGCACAAAAATCACGGCAAAGAGAAGATGCACCGCCTCCCAAGAATCCTTGCCGATGCCCAAAAAGACCCATCCGGTGCTCTCGGCCACACGACATGGCGGCGCCACATACAGGGCCACTCCCGAAATCAGCAAAAAGAGCATGGCAAAGGCCGAGCATGCGGAAAATACGGCGCGCCTGCTCGTTGCACCGTCGTTATTGCCCATGAATATACCCCTTGTCCATTATAATTGGCGCACCATATCGGCGCCCAATCCATCATCCCCGGAGTTCCCGGCAACTGATGGATTGGAGGGCGCGATGCCCGGAATCCTATTTCTCCCTCGGGAAGGGCCAGGCGGCTATACCGCCCTCCATCACCTTCACGTTCTTCCAGCCCCTGCCCTCCAGCACCCGGGCCGCCTCGTAGCCTCTAAGGGATATCTTGCAGTAGCAGATTATCTCCGCGTTCTTGTCCTCCGGAAGCTCGTTCAGCCTGTTGCGAAGCGCACCGATTGGGATAAGCCTCTCGCCCACGCCCAGGCGCATCTGCTCGTATTCGTCGGGGCCCCGCGCGTCCAGAATGAAGGGAGCGGCGCCGCCATCCAGCCTCTTCTTCAAATCGGAGCACGAGACTCCCTTCATCCTTCCCTTTAGCTTGTTCTGCATTATATGGGCCGTGGCTATGGAATGATCTATCGCCAGGGAGAAAGGCGGAGCGTACGGCAGATCGGCGTTAATCATGTCGTCCACCGTCAGCCTCCCTTTTATCGCCATGGCCCATGTGGCAAGCTGTTTGCTTACGTCCCCCGGCCCCACGCACTGGGCGCCGAGGATCCTTCCGTTCGACCGCTCCACCACCAGTTTGGTGACCAAAAGAAGTCCGGTCATAAATCCGGGCTTGTCCGGGCTCGCGTTTATGACCGTCTCGATGTCCGTATAGCCCTGGGCACTTGCGGCCTTTTCCGAAAGGCCGGTAGAGCCCGCGGCGAAATCGAAGACCTTGCAGATGCCGGTTTGAATGGTGCCCGGAAAGGTGGCGCTATTGCCGGCCGCCGCGTTTTCGCCGGCGACGCGGCCCTGCAGGTTGGCCAGGTCGCCATAGGGGGCATGCACCTTTTTGCCGGTTATGAGGTTCAGGGATTCCACGCAGTCCCCCGCCGCGTAGATGTCGGGGTCCGAGGTCTGCATGAATTCGTTGACCGCTATTCCGCCGGTGGCGCCTATCTTGAGCCCGGCCTCCCTGGCGAGCCTGGAGTTGGGGTTTACGCCTATCGCCACCACGGCAAGCTCGCAGGGCAGCTCGATGCCGTTCTGAAGCTTTACTCCCGTAAGCCTGCCGTCTTCGCCCAGGAATTCGGCTATCCCGTTGTCGGTAATGACGTTCGCGTCCTTGCTCCTCACATGGTTTTCCACGAGCTTCGCAAGCTCCCAGTCGAGGAAAGTGAGAAGCTGCGGCAGCATCTCTATGACCGTTATCTCTATTCCGGCAAGCTGCAGGGCCTCGCATGTCTCTATGCCAATGAGCCCGCCGCCGATGATGACGGCCTTTTTGATCTTCTTTTCGTCGCGGATCCTACGCAGATAATCGGCGTCCTGCATGGACTGGAGCGTGGTGATTCCGGACAGGCCGGCCCCGGGGATGGGTGGTATACGGGGAACGGCACCCGTGGCAAGGATCAGTTTGTCGTAAGATAGCATTTCGTCCTTTCCGCTTTTCAGATCGCGGACCGTAACGGCCTTAGCCTTGGGATCGATCGAGGTCGCCTCGGTCTCGGTCCGCGCCACGATCCCCTTTGCGTTTAGATAGAACTTGGGATCGCGCACCACGCCGGTCGGGGTGCATATGAGCAGATTTCGATCGTCGAAAAAACCGCCCACATAGTAAGGGTAGCCGCAGGAGGCCATGGACAGGTCCGGGGCCTTCTGAATGATGACGATCTCGGCCTCCTCGTCGAGCCTGCGGGCCTTTGCCGCCGCCTTTGGCCCGGCGGCAGAGCCCCCTATAACTATTATTCTCTTTTTATCCTTCATAAAACTCGCTCCTTTTGGATGGAATAAAGGCGTATCAGCGGTGATCCGCGGGCAGCGGTCCCGTCCGCGGTAAATAATTCGTGACGCGCCACCGGAATATCACCATACGATAATGATAATTATTATCAATAATAATTCCATCTATCCAATTTTTATTGGAAAAATTTCAGCCATATAGACGCCCGGGTTGGGCGTCTATACATCTATTCCAGGGTAGCGAGACCAACGCCCCCGGCGCTCTGCGCCGGCCCCGGAGGGGGTTTTGCTGATGCCGATGGCCGAGCTTTGAGCTTTCAACTGTTCAACTCACCCCCTACCCCCCTCTCTTTGAACGAAAGAGAGGGGGGATCGTGCCATGATCCATATGAAATTGCAGAAGTACATCCAGACTAATTTTAGCTGAAGTTACTACTGCCGACCGGATATCGGATACCTCAAGAAAGCTTGATATTCAAACTCCCCCTTCTTTTCTCTGAAGAGAAGGGGGCCGGGGGGATGAGTTGGAAGAGCTTTCTCTTGCCAAACTTTCAACTTTCGACTTGTGACTTTCGACTGTTTTCCTTTCAACTTTTAATTTTCGACTGTCTCTTGGATGCAATTCTACAAGCTCAGTGACCGCGCTTCGATACGGGCTGCGCCCTACTCAGTGAACGCACGTTTCGATACGCACTTTCAGTGCTACTCAACGAGCGAGGGTCGGTCGCTGAGTAGCGAAGCGTATCGAAGCGACCGCAATTCGACAGGCTCAGTGCGGCACCCCTCTCTTTGAACGAAAGAGAGGGGGGATCGTGCCATGATCCATATGAAATTGCAGAAGTACATCCAGACTAATTTTAGCTGAAGTTACTACTGCCGACCGGATATCGGATACCTCAAGAAAGCTTGATATTCAAACTCCCCCTTCTTTTCTCTGAAGAGAAGGGGGCCGGGGGGATGAGTTGGAGAGTTTCCGGCAGCTTGGAGAGCTTTAAAAACGCAGACCGCCCCCCTCAGGCGCTTTTTCCGCGATGAAAAAGAGTAGAAGAAAAATATTAAAAAATTCTTGATTTTTTGGGCCCCCATGGCTATATTGAAAATGATTTTCATTATCAATACATACCCGGGAGGAGAGATGCGGGGACGGGGGCGAGGCCCATGGTGGCAGGACCGGCTCCAGGGGACGGGAGCGAGGATTACCGCCCCCAGGGAGCTTATTATCGACATACTTCACCAGACCGACGACCATATGAGCGCAGCCGACGTCTATATCCGCGCCCATCAGATAAATCCTTCCATAGGGCTTACCACGGTATACCGCACCCTGGACATGTTGACTCAGCTCGGGATAGTACAGAAATTCGATTTTGGTGACGGCAAAGCCCGTTACGAGCTGGTCAACAATCCCAATGGGAAGAAACACCATCATCACCTGATCTGCCTGCGTTGCAAGACAATTATGGATTATTCGGAATTTCTCGACGAGGAGCTCGAATTCGTAAAGAAAACAGCGGGAAAACTGTCGAAAAAATACAACTTCGAAATCACCGACCACGCGATAAGTTTTTATGGCCTGTGCGAGCGGTGCAGGTGATTTTTTTTGTACTTATAATGAAAATGGTTTTCAATATCAATTAATACAGGAGGTTCATCATGCCAGGTGGAGACAGAACGGGTCCCTGGGGATACGGGCCCATGACGGGAAGGGGGCTCGGCTACTGCGCGGGCTACCCCGTCCCCGGTTATCTCAATACGGCGTTTGGAAGGGGCCGCGGCTTTGGCGGCGGAGGAAGGGGCAGGAGGGGCATGTTCTATGCCGCAGGCGCCCCGGGTTGGGGAAGGCAGTATTTCGCGCCTCCCGCACTCCCCGGATGCGCCCCTTACGGCCATCCGGCGCCCCTTACGCCCGAGAACGAGATTGCTGCATTGAGGTCGCAGGCGGATTTCTTTCAGAACCAGATCGCCATGCTCAACGAACGGATAAGGGAGCTCGAGGAGATCGCCTCGAGCCGAAAAGAACAATCCTAACTCTTTGGCCTCTCCGCCGATTTCCTTGGGGCTTCGTCGGGGAGGCGCCAATTTTTTTCGGAGAAAAGAAATATGCACAGGGGAAGAGGATGCCGGCATGGAGGCAGGGGACGACGCGGACGCTTCATGGATCGGATATTTGAATTTCTGGACCGGCCGGCCCGGGGCAATTCCGGCCCGAGTCGAGGGCCGCAACGCAAAGGCTTTCCGGAAGCAAAGAAAATGGAGATGAACCCCCTTCCATATCGGGTTTCGAGTAATCCGGACTCATTCGGCAAAACTGCGGCCCATAATGGGCGAACGGCGGAAAGCCTTTTGGAACACCCCGGCGGTTATATGAAGAAAAGGCCCAGGACCATAAGGGCTTATGTGGACAAAGCGCTGTGCACCGGCTGCGGCATCTGCGCCGATCGATGCGTAAGGAACGCCATCACCATAGGCGGAACGGCTATCATCGATACCAATATCTGTACCGGTTGCGGCAAATGCGTCGATGCCTGCCCTGCAGGCGCACTGGTATTGCGTTGAGCTAAAAATTCGGAGGAACTGTAATATGCGAGGCGGACAGGGACGAGGCGGCGGAAAAGGCGGAGGTCAGGGCCACGGGACCGGCGGGGGAGGAATAGGGGGCGGCAACGCCGCCGGGCCGGGCGGTGAGTGCGTGTGCCCCGACTGCGGCGCGACCGCGCCGCACGAACGCGGGATTCCATGCACGCAAAAGCAATGCCCCCGATGCGGAAGCCCCATGACAAGAAGGGCATAATCCCCAATATCCGATAAAAATTGTTTGATCGGGGCCGTTGCCGGACCCATTATGGCCTCGTTTTAAGGGCCATGGAAAAAACGGACAGACCCGACAACATGGGGCGCATGAACGACCCCGACGGTTCGGCGATCGTGCGAGGTCTGTGCGGCGATACGATGGAGATGTACCTAATCGTCGAGAACGCCCGCATAGCGCGCTCTCTGTTTTATACGGACGGCTGTTCCTCGTCGATAGCCTGCGGATCGGCCGCCGCCCGTCTCGCCGACGGCGGATCCATCGACGAGGCGCTAAGGCTTTCCCCCGCCGACGTACTCGACATGGTCGGAGACCTGCCCCTGGAGAGCGCGCATTGCGCAATACTCGCCGTTATGGCGCTCCACAGGGCGCTTGCCGACTATCTGCTCCGATACAGTTAGGGCTGAAGTGAATACGGGAACAATGATAAAGACGGAGAATGGGATGAGATCCAGCCTGGAATGCGTGCCATGCCTTGTCAGGCAGACGATCGAATCGGTACGCCATACGATATCCGACGAGGCCCGCAGGGAGGGACTTTTGCGGAAATTCCTTCGCGACATCGCCGAAATGGACTTCGACATGCCTCCGCCCGCCGTCGCCCAGAGGGTCCATCGCGCCCTTCGCCGCGAGTGCGGCGTGGAGGATCCCTACCGTGAGGCCAAGGACCGCTTCACGGCGATGGCGCTGGATCTTTTACCTTCGCTGGAGGCGCGGATCGAATCGTCGGCGGATCCCTTCGACGCCGCGGTGCGTCTGGCCATAGCCGGTAATATTATCGACCTGGGTGTCGACGGCGATCTCTCCGAGGAGGAGGCCCTTCGTGCCATGGAGGAAGCGCTGGATATTCCTGTCGCGGGCGACGTAAAGGCCTTTTCCGAAGCCGTCCGCCCGGCACAAAGCATCCTGTATCTGGCCGACAACGCGGGCGAGATCGTCTTCGACCGGCCGCTACTGCGTACGCTTCCCGGGGGCCGCATCGCCTTCGCGGTCCGGGGCGCACCGGTCATCAACGATGCCGTTATGCGCGATGCCCTGGCCGCGGGAATCGATGGGCTCGTTACGGTAATCGACAACGGCTCGGACGCGCCGGGAACCATCCTCGAGGACTGCGGGGACGAATTCCTCGAGGCCTTCGGGGGGGCCGACCTTATCATATCCAAGGGCCAGGGTAATTACGAAACCCTGTGCGACGAGGACGCGCCGATCTTCTTCCTCTTCAAGGTGAAATGCCCGGCGGTGGAGCGGCACTCCGGCCTTCCACTCGGCACGCACGCCCTGCTCCGGGGGCGGGGTTTCTCCTGAAGATAAAAGGCCTCCGCGGCCATATCCACTCGATGGCCGAATCCGGGACCGGCTTGCGCCCGAGGGAGTATTTTAAATGATTATGCCCCTGCAATCCCTTGACATAGGGCCTTATGACGAATAGCATATCCCGGTTGCGGACCCTCAGCAATGCCCGCGTAAAACAAAGGGCCGGCGCATCAACCAAAACAGGAAGGATATCATGCTCTACACCAGACTCGGACGCTCCGACATCGAGATCTCCAAGCTCATACTGGGCACCTGGGCCATAGGCGGCGCGAACTGGGGCCCCTACGACGAATCGCAGGCGGTCTCGGCCATCGATGAGGCGATCGACTCGGGCATCACCACCATCGACACCGCGCCTACGTACGGCAGCGGGCACGCCGAGGAGCTCATCGGCAGGACGATAAAAGGCAGGCGCGACAGGGTCGTCATCGCCACCAAGTGCGGCCTGGACTTTCAAAACGGCTATGCCCGCGACCTCACGCCCGCATTTCTGGAACAGGAGATCGAGAATTCTCTTAAAAGGCTCGGCACGGACTACATCGACCTCTACCAGCCCCACTGGCCGGACCCCGATACTCCAGTCGAATACACCATGGAGGCCCTGGAGCGCTTCCAGGCGCAGGGGAAGATCCGAGCGGTAGGCCTGTCGAACTACGGCGCGGCCGAGCTCTCCGAGGCGCTGGCCTTCGCGCCCGTCGTGAGCCTTCAACCGCCATACTCGCTCCTCGAGCGCGATATCGAGAGGGAGGTCCAGCCCTTATGCGCAAACTCGGGGATCTCCATGATTCCCTACGGCTCGCTCGGCGCGGGCATGCTGACGGGAAAATACGCCGAGCCGCCCAAATTCCGAAAGGACGACGCCCGCTCGTTTTTTTACCGGTTTTTCGACAGGCGCTACTGGCCCGGGGTCTGTGCGCTAGTGGAGCTTCTTCGAAGCATCGCCTCGGCGCACGGCGCAAGGCCCGGGCACGTGGCTATCGCCTGGCTCCTCTCGCGCGAGGCCGTGGCCGCGACGATCGTCGGCGCTCGTAGCGCCGAGCAGGTGAGGGACAACATCGGAGGGCTCGAGCTTGGCCTGACGCCCGAAGAGCTGAGCGAACTCGACCGCGTATCGGCGGCCGTTTACGAAGCCTGAGACTGCCTTACCACGACCTCGCATACGCCGTCGCCGCGGTTCAGATTTTTAGTATGGACCGCTTCGACGGCCGCGTCTTCGCCGAAAAGCCCCCTGGCCAGCCCCTGGTAGGTCTGCACGGTCACGATCCCGCAGTCCGCGACCCCGGCCTTCGCTATGGCCTTCTGCGTCTGGCAGTCGGTAACGCGCACCACGATCACGCCATCCTTGACCTCGGCGCTCCGCCCCGCAATTCCCAGCACCTCGCCAAGCACCTCGAGCGCCGAAAGAAAGCCCTCCGGCCACACCGGATCGGGGATGACGTTCTTTCTGAGGTATTTGCCGAACACGTACGAGAAGTGCGTCCAGGCCTCCACGTCCATGTCCCATGCCGCCTGCACGCCCTGTCTTTTTGCGAGCGCGAGAAACCAGGCGCCGTCCATGCGCACGAAGGCGTACTGCGCTATTTTAAGAAGCTCGTCGGCCGACAGCTTTATCGTCTCCATCAGGCGAGCATCCCGCCGTCCACCACTATAGTCGCGCCCGTGGTGTAGCTTGCCATATCCGAAATCAGGTAGAGCACCGCGCCCGCCATCTCCTCCGGCCTCGCCACACGGCCCATCGGTATGGATGGAAGCACGAGATTCAGAATGTCCTTGTTCGATGTGAGGGCCGCCGAGAATTTCGTGTCGGTAAGCCCCGGAAGGAGAGCGTTTACCCTTATATTGAATGGAGCGAGCTCCTTGGCGAAGGACTTCGTGAGCGCGATAACCCCTGCCTTGGTCATGGAATAGATGCCCTGAAACGGTGCCGGCTTGATGCCGTTCACAGAGGCCACGTTCACTATCGCGCCGCCGCCCGAGTCCTTCATCATCCTGGCGGCGTGCTGGCTTGCGAAGAACATGCCCTTCAGGTTCACCGCAAAGGTCTTGTCCCACACCTTTTCGTCGGCGCCCAGCACATCGCCGAAATAGGGGTTGGTCGCCGCGTTGTTCACCAGGATATCGAGCCTGCCGTGGCGCTTTTTAATCTCTTCGAAGAGCGCGCCGATCTGTTCCATCTCGCCCGTATTGCAGGCGATCGAACCGGCCGCCCCTCCGGACCTCTTTATGTCCTCCTCCACCTTCCGCAAGTCGTCGATCTTACGGCTGGCCAGAATTAGCTCCGCCCCGTACGCCGCGAGCGTTTTTGCGATCGATTCGCCTATCCCGCGGCTCGCTCCGGTTACAAGCGCCTTTTTGCCTTTAAGGTTGAATTCCTTCATGCCAGGTCCACCCCCAAGTCGTTAATTTTTCCGGCGCATTAGCGGCGCCGTTTAAACCGCTCGTCGTCCTTTGCGGCCTCGTATATCGCGCGCGCCTTTTCCATAAGCTTTTCCCGCGTGTTCATCTCGGGATCGTCCAGCACCATCTCCAAAAGCTCGTTAAGTATATGGCCAATGATGGGCCCGGGCTGAACTCCGAAGCCGTCCATCACGGCGTAGCCGTCGATGTCGAGATCGCGCACCGTGATGGCGTTCTCCGCCTCCTTGATGCGGTCTATCCGCCTTAGAAGCTCGCGGATGGGCTGCGGCATTCCGTCGCGCATCCCGTTGCCCCGCCGGTCGGCCATGCGTATTTCGAGGATGTCGTTCAGGTTTTCCACTCCTACCTTGCGCATGAAGCGCCGCACCGCCCCGTCGGTCCACTCGTCGGTGTAATGGAACATGTGGTTCACCACGAGGTTCGACACGCGCTCTATCTCCTCGTTGGAGAACTTCAGCCGCCTCATGACCCTTTTGGCTATACGCCCGCCGATCACCTCGTGGTTGTAGAAAGTGTACTCGCCGTCGGAGGAACTCCTGCGCGTGGGGACCTTGCCCAGGTCGTGCAGGAGGGAGGCCAGGCGCAGCACCGGGTCGGTCCTGGGAGCGGCGTCGCAGGAGTATATGCTGTGATAGTATATGTCGTATAGGTGATATTTATTCTGCACAAGGCCGTAGCCCGCGGCAAGCTCCGGCAGAAAAAGCCCCAGAAGCCCCGACTCGCGCATGCGCTCGAAGCCGATGGATGGAAGCTCCGTCTCCAGAAGGTTTACGAGCTCTTCCCTTACCCTCTCCATGGACACCCTGGAGGCGACATCCAGAGTCCTCGAGATCGCCGCAAAGGTCTCCTCCTCAATCTCGAAATTGAGCTTGGCGGCGAAGCGGCAGGCGCGAAAGGTGCGAAGGCCGTCCTCGCCGAAGCGCTCCATGGGGTCGCCGATGGTGCGGATCAGCCGGCGTTCGATATCCCGAAGCCCCCCGACATGGTCGATGAGCTCCTCGGTGCGGACGTCGCAGGCTATGCCGTTGATGGTGAAGTCCCTCCGCCGCACGTCCTCCTCCAGGGTCTCGGAGAAGCTCACCTCTTCGGGACGGCGCCCGTCGGTGTATTTCCCGTCGGAGCGGTAGGTCGTTACCTCGTAGGCCTTTCCGCCGGATATGATCGATACCGTTCCGTGCTTGATGCCGGTGGGGACCACCCTGCGGAAAAGCGCGCGGACCTGTTCGGGGCGCGCGTTGGTGGCGAAGTCGAAATCGTCGACTTCGTATCCGAGGATGATGTCGCGCACCGATCCCCCGACAAGGTAACACTCGAAACCCGCCTCGAAGAAGCTATCGGCGATGCGTCGTATCTCCCTGCGCTTTTCCCTTGGAAGCTGTATCTTCATCGGCGGCGGTTTCATGTATCACGCTTTTCAATTTTTCCAGTTCTCTGCCGGCGCGGAGCATAAGGGCCATTGCGTATTCGGCGTGCGACCACATGAGCGGAATGGCGAAGAAAATCCTGCCGTCGTTCCCCGCCTCCAGGCAGCGCCGTTCGATGGCGTCGTAGGAGTCCTTCATGTGGCTCAGCTCCTCGACAATGAGGTCATAGGAAACGCCGTCAACAAGAATATCCGGGGCGAACTCCTTCTCGAAGTCATGTCCGCTCACCCATTCCAGACGCTTGAACTCGAAGAAACGCTCCGGCGTGGTGAGGTGCTCGCAGAGGTATCCCTCGCGCGACTTGTACGAATCGATGACGCCGAGGATGCTGTCGCCCTCTTCGATATTTCCGGTATAATAATAGTACTGCGCCAGCATCGCCGTGTACTGCAGCCAGGGGCCGTTGCCGGCGTGCACGTGGGTGTGCGGGTCCTCTATGAATGGAAGGTAGCGCTGCAGCATGCCCAGGTCCGGGTCCCACAGGGTGCGCCTTATGAACTCGATGGAATTTCGGAATTCCACGGTGTCCGAAAAGCTGTCCTGCCCCAGCCCCGTGCCGAAAAAGAACGGGCTCATAAGCGTTATGTCGGGGCGCAGGTCGATCTCGCCGTTGGGCTTAAGCCTCCGCACAAAGCGCCCCTGCATGGTGAAGATGCGCTCTATGGTAGCCGAGAAGCCCGAGGCAAGCTCCATCGCGGCGCCGAATGAGGTCACGCCGAACTCATCCTTCACGCGAGCCATAAGCTCCAGCATGAGCCGGTAGGCGTAATTCACCCAGATCGAATAGCCCTCCTCAATGGCCGACTCGTGGATGGACGTGGTCGAATAATAGAGATGGATCTCGTTGCGGTAGTACCATCGCATGCTGAACTCGAAACCCTTTCTTATGGCGTCGATATACCGCTCAATCTGGGGGATATCCACCCCGCGCGCCTTCGAGGCCAGAAGATAGCGGCAGAGGATGGAGACGCCATGCGCCACGTTGTCCTCCTGACGGTAGATGGCCTTGTCCTCGCCGGAGGTGCCGTAGCGCTGGCCCCAGTAGCCGTCCTCCCGCTGGCAATGCAGGATAAAGCGCGCTATCTCGCCGAGCAGGCGAAAGGCGGTGTTCGAGGCCCTAAGCGGCGAAAGGGACGTGGTGAACAGAAAGCGCGACGCGCAGGCGCTGTCGCGCGGATAGACGTAAGGATAGCGCGAACCGGGCATGGTCGCGAGCAGCGCGCCGCCGCGCTCCGTGTCGATGACGCACTGCGCGAGGATGTCGAGGTGCCGGTAGATGCCGCGGTTGAGGTCGAGGAGGGTGCGGTTGATCACGGCGAGGTTCGGGTTTTTAAGAATGTCCTCGCGGTTCTTGCGCCGTTCGGTATAGACCTCGCGGAGCTCCTTCATCATCTCGGGCTCGCGCTCCACGATTCGCAAAAAGTCCGCGCGCGATATCCTGACCAGGTCCGTGTCCATGGCGCACTCCACGGTGGCGTTTCGCGCCTCGTCCGAGATGAGAGACATCTCGCCGAAATACTGCCCCCCCGCAAGTATGGCGACAAGCTTGCGCTCGCCCTCTACCGTCCGGTACACGTCGGTGCGCCCCTCCCGGATCAGGTAAACCGCGTCGCCCACGTCCCCTTCATGGAACACGACGCTTCCGGATTCCATCGAGATGAGCTGCGATCTGTCGAGCAGGTCCTCGAAAAGCTCGTCCTTAAGCCCGGCGAAAAGAGGGATGCTTCGAAGGTCCCCCCTTAGGCTTCGTTCGATATAGCGCCTGTCCATTATGGAGTGGATCTTCTCGGAGGCCGAGATGAGCGATTTCAGGGCGGTCCTGGAAAGCATAAGCGTAACGAGGTCGCTTAGCGCTATGATGGAATTTTCTCGAGGCTCCTGCGAGAAGATCTGTTCCTCTCCGAAAAAATCGCCCGCGCCGAGGCGGTAGAGCTCGAAGCGGGGGTCCGTCTCGGTGGGGATGACCGCGCTCGCCGTACCGTCCAATATGAGATGGAACGACTCGTCGTACTTGCCGTGCCGGCAGACAATGGTTCCGGCCGGGAACTCCCCAATTTTGGCCTCGCGCGACAGGTCCTCCAGTCCATCCGCCGGGATGTCCGAGAAGAAATCGATCGTCCCCAGCACCGCATGCGGAGTGACGCTCTTGAAAAGGGGAAAGGTGCGGAGGCTCTGGGCCAGGTCGGCAACCGTAAAGTTGTTGAGTCCCATTTTCTACGCTCTCAATCGGTAATCTCGGAGCCGGCGAAGGGCCGCGCCGATACCTCCTTCGACAGCTCCGATTCGTGGTTATACGGAGTATCGGGCCTGTAGGAATCATACGCGCTTACGGCGAAAAAGTACAGCACGTTATTTTTAAGCGCGGGAAAGGCGAGGAGCCCCTTCCTGTCCAGCGCCATATTCTCCTCGATAAGGGGGTTGGTGATGTCAATCTCGATGTAATTCCTTCCGCCGGCAAGCGAATTGTCTATTCGCCGTCCGCCCATCATGCCGATGATTCCGTCGTAACGGCCGGGAACGGTGCCGTAATATATACGATATCCCAGGATGTCGTGCTCCACGTTCCTCTTCCATCCAAGGCGAACGCTCGCGTCGCCCGCCTTTACCGCCTCCACCATTAGCGGCGGCCTGGGGGCCGGATCGAGCTGGTACTGAAGCTCCGCCCCGTACAGCCTGGGCGAGAAGGCTCCGTCGGGCGAGGGGACCAGATGGGCTCGCCACTGATAGTATTTACCGCGAAGATACATCCCTTCCTCGCCCGTCTTTTTAAGGTAGATGTTGCGCTGATTGTTTTCGATCCGGTACCAGCGCGGCGCGGCGCCCTCTCGGTCGAAGAGGTCGTCGCTTGTTCGAAACTCCATCCAGATATGCGTATTTTTGTTCAAGATCTCCCGCCACTGGAACAAAGTGACCCTTGTTCCGGTGCCGGGGAAGCTATAAACGGGGCTGGTCACCACCCCCTCGCGGTTTACCGGCGTCCTTCCCAGGGAGCCCACCTGGCCATATTTGCTCAGGGCTATCTCCGTTTCCTTTTTCAAATCGTCGATATGGCGGTACGATATGCGAAGCTCATCGAGGGCGCCGTAGAAATTTCTTCCGACTACCGCCGCCGGCAGGTCCTCGCAGGCAAACGAGGGTTCGTACACGTTTACGAAGGGCTCGCCGTTGTCCGAAACGTACACCACCTCCTGCTCCACGCCGTCGATGAGCGCGGCAAGCCTTCCCGAAACCCGGTCGAAGCTAAGCGCGTAGTGGCGCCATTCGCCCGCCTTGATCCTGCGGGCGCGGTTGAGGAACACGTCCACCCGCCGCCCCGAAGCGTCCCGGAAGAAGCGATGCAACCTCGCCACGATACGGCTTTCCTTCAGCACGATCTCGACTCCCTGTTTTTTCCCGGACGCATAACCAACCGAAGAGAAAAGGACCGCGCCGCCCGCGAGCGAGGCGGGCTTTAGCCTCATCTCGATAGTGAACGAACCGGCGTCGGCGCAACCCCCCAGCCAGAGGGAGCGTTCGGGCCGCACCTCCACGCGGTGGTCCGCCTTGAAAAAATAGGCCCCGGCGCCGCCGAGCGAACCATCGTCCCGCCGGGTCTCATAGGAGGCGTATCGGATCGCGTATTGCCCGCTGTCGTCCCGAACGAGCTCGGAGGCCGGCCTGTCGAACGAGAGCACGAGATCGGTCGTTGCGGGGATGCTCGCGCCGCGGTATCCGACATCGGCAACAGAAAAATAGCGCCGCCCCGCATCGTCCGTGTCCTCGCGAACACCGTATAGATCGAGCCCCTCGCGGCCGAATCTGACGGTATCGAACAGCTCCTTCGCGGCCGTCGCCAGAAGGGAAATGGCGATGACCGGAAGCGCGTATCTCAGTAGTGTTTTAAACATTTTTCCGCCGGCGCGGGAGCGCATCCCGCCTGGCGACAGGCGGCCTTTTGCCGGAACCGCCTATCCGCCGCATTCTATTTCCGTAATTTTATCGAGTCGGCGCTGGTGCCTTCCACCCTCGAACGGGGTTTCCATCCAGGTGCGCGTTATCGCGACCGCCTCTTGCTCCCCGGTTACGCGGGCGCCGAGTATCAACACATTGGCGTCGTTGTGGCGTCTGGACATCTCGGCCATAAAGACGTTCAAGCATAGGGCCGCGCGGATCCCGTCGAATTTATTGGCCGTAATCGACGCCCCTATCCCTGTTCCGCAGATGCCTATGCCACGCTCGGCCCCGCCCTGCCTGACAAGGCGGGATAATGCGCCGATGTGGTCGGGATAATCGGTGCTCTCCTCGGAGAAGGCCCCCACATCGACGAACTCGGCATCCGGAAAGGCCTTCTTTATGGCTTCCTTCAGTTTGAATCCGGCATGATCGGAACCGATGGCGATTTTCATGACAACTCCGTAAGGCGATTTGCCCGGCAGGGCCCGCGCCCGCTTAGGCCTGCCGCGTTACCGGCCCTTAGAATTCCGCGTTTCCGGGCGTGCGCGGGAACGGTATAACATCGCGGATATTCTGCATCCCGGTTACGAACTGCACGGTCCGCTCGAAGCCGAGGCCGAAGCCGGCATGAGGGACGGTGCCGAAACGACGAATGTCCAGATACCACGAGTAGTCGTCCGGATTTAATCCGACCTCCCGCATCCTGTCAATCAAAACATCGTAGCGGTCCTCGCGCTCGCTTCCGCCTATAATCTCCCCTATGCGCGGAACCAGAACGTCCATTGCTCGGACGGTCCGTCTGTCGTCATTCAGCTTCATGTAAAAGGCCTTTATGGCGGCCGGGTAGTCCACAACCACCACGGGGCGTTTGAATTTCTTCTCGGTGATGTAGCGTTCGTGCTCGGACTGAAGGTCATCGCCCCATGCTACCGGAAACTCGAACGGCTCTCCTGATCTTTCGAGCAGCTCCACGGCCTCCGTGTATGTGATCACCTCGAAGCTCGAGCGGGCGACTCCCTCGAGCATCTCGATTACGCCCTTCTGTATGCGGTCATCGAAAAAGGCCATGTCCTCCGGACAGCGCTCGAGGCAGCGGACGATTATGTGCTTCAGGAAATCCTCCGCAAGGGCTATGTCGTCGTCGAGCCCGGCGAAGGCCATCTCGGGCTCCACCATCCAGAATTCGGAGAGGTGGCGCGATGTGTTGGAGTTCTCGGCCCGAAAGGTGGGGCCGAAGGTGTAGATTCTGTCCAGCGCCGTGGCGAGGAGCTCGCCCTCGAGCTGGCCGCTTACGGTCAGGCCGGTCTTCCGGCCGAAGAAATCCCCGGAAAAATCGACCGCCCCGCCGCCGACCGGCACGTTCAGCAGGTCCAGCGTCGTTACGGTGAAGAGCTCGCCTGCGCCTTCGCAATCGCTCGCTGTGATTATCGGGGTCTGTACATAGAAAAATCCGCGCTCCTGAAAAAACTCGTGTATTGCCGCGGCCAGGGCGTTTCGCACCCTGAATACCGCGCCGAAGGTGTTTGTACGGGGCCTGAGGTGCGCGATCTCCCTCAGGAATTCGAAGGAATGGTTCTTTTTCTGAAGAGGGTATTCCGCCGGATCGGTCCTGCCGTACACCTCGACGGAGTCCGCCCGTATCTCGAAGCGCTGCCCCTTCGCCGGGGACTCCACCAGCTCGCCCGTCACGGCGAGGCTGCTCCCGGTTGAAAGGCGGATGACCTCGCCATAGTCGGGCATGGACTCAACGGCCACCACCTGGATATTAGTGATGACGGAACCGTCGTTTATCTCGATAAAACAGAGCCCACGCCCCTCGCGCCTTGTGCGCACCCATCCCTTGACGAGCACCCTCGAGCCGGGGCTCCCATCGCGCAGGAGGTCCTTGATGAAGGAGCGTTGCATGCGTCTCCTCATATTATAATCGTTGTGCCCCGGCCGGGCGGGGAACATCGCCCGTACTATGCCGGATCGCGCCCGTCTGTCAATAAAATATCGATCCTCCCGCCTCCCCCGCATGGAGACGTCCGCAGCGCCTTAAACCCGCCGCCTCTGGAAAAGCGGAACAAACCCCGTATAAAATCATTGACAGTTCGGCAAAGGGCGTGTTGCATACGCATACCGTCCGCCGGCGCCTCAAACGCGGGCACCGGAGATCGACGGCGTTATCTTTTATCGTGGCTGAGCCGCCCGTCGTGGAACCCGGGCGGGGCGCGCTTCGAGGGTACAACCATGAACCTGAAATACCGGATAATGATCATCCTTGGCCTCTGTTTCATACTTTGCATCAGTTCTTATATACTCATCGCCCGCATGTTCGACAATATGGAAAACCAGTTGTTCGAAAAATGCCGGGTCGACGCGCGCATCGGCGCGCGGATGATGGGCGAGGCCATTACGCTCATGATAAACACGAAAACCCTCAGCGAGCGAGCCGCGTTCGAGTTCGCCTACGTTCCCCTGGAGGGAACCAATCCCCGGAAGTACACCACGGGCCACGACGAGGTTTTCGACCGCTACATTCAGCCCATCATCGACGCCTTTCTGCTCGATCGGGACATTGGCTACGCCATCCCGGTTGACAGGAACGGTTACGCGCCGACGCATAACTCCATATACGCCAAGCCGGCCTCGCCCGATCCCGCGCTCGCGCTTAGAAGCAGCCGGGCCAAGCGGATCTACGACGACACGGCCGGATTGAAGGCGGCGCGCTACGAGGGCGATGGGGTCTTGCAGCAATTCTACGCGCAGGACACCGGCGACACGATGTGGGATTTCGCGGCCCCCATACGGGTGGGCGACAGGCACTGGGGGGCGTTCCGCGTCGGCCTTTCGATGGAGCGCATCGACGAGATCAATAATCAGATGATCATACTGGTGACCATGTCGCTATTGGTGATCCTCAGCGTCACCATGCTCATACTGTTTCTGGTAATCCCCCGGAAGCTGTACGACACCGATCTGGACATCCCCCGCTACTGAACAGCCTGGGCTCTCTCTTTGAGCGCAGCCCTAAGCCTTTCGCCCCCGGCGCTCTGCGCCACCCCCAGAGGGGGCTGATGCCGATGGCTGAGCTTTGAACTTTTACCTTTGATCTTTCGACTGTTATCCCCCGGCGCTCTGCGCCACCCCCAGAGGGGGTTTATGCTCCCCATAACACAGGTCCCGATTCCTTCGACTGTATCGCTGTTCACAGCGTCACTTCAACCGCAACGCCGAAGCGACGCATTACAGCGTTATGTAACCGCGACCAGAGCTTCGGAGGCGTTCAGCATTCTTCTGAAGGCGACTTTGCCACGACAATTTGTATAATCGACTCCTTCTATATGGCCAGTCCCGCTGCGAGGTAGAGGAAAACGCCCGTGAAGCTCGCCTTGTCGTCCGTTTTGATGCTGTCGTAATCGAAATCGTTATAGCTGTCGAATACCACGTAGCGAGCCATCACCCCCGCCGTCAGCCCGATTGGGCCCAGGACGTACGTATAGTCCGCTTTTACATGATACCCTATGGCGAGGTCTTCCCACGTTTCCTCCTCCATATACTCCAGCGAAGACGGGAGTGGCATGTTCGATTCGAATGTATCGCTTACCTGCGAATAATAAAGCCCCGCGCCAACGCCCAGGGCGAAAAAGCTCTTTTCAGTCGCTTTCTTCCGGTAATAGACCGTCAGCAGACCCTGGAGCGAGATAAGACTCAGCGAGTACTCGAATTTATCCGGATAATTCGGGCTCGTAATTTTCGATTCGCAGGTTATCCCGTTCATTCCTCCGTCTATACCGAAACCCCATTCGCCGAAATACTTTCTTATTCCCAGTTCGAAACCATAAGCGATAGATGGTGTGCTCGCTTTGTCGACCTTAAACCCCTGAAGCGGATAACCTGCATCAGCGTTATACTCATCGGCAAACCATTGCGCGCTATCTTTAAGAGCATTCTTAATATCTGAATTTCCGGTAACATAGCCTCCGTTCCCGCCTATCATCAATTGGAAATCGGGCAGCGAGGCGAAGTTTTCATCATCGGATGGACCCGCATTGGTCTGCGCGAACAATACGGTCGACAGGATGAGCGTGGCAAGGACCACTAATGATGCCACAGCGGAAAGGATCACTTTTTTCATCAGAAGCTCCTTCATCGTTAACTGATATCTGTTATGATACGAGGCGGCTGCCACAACTATTCGTACCCATAACGTTTTCTTTTTTCAGGACTCATCTCATTAGGATGTTCCATCGTCTCAAACAATATTTTCCCAACACACGTATCATTATATCTTGTGCCTTTATAAACATCTTTTATCGTCATTTTGAACCAGCGAGCCTTAATATTTATACGAAAATACTGAAAATCAAAATCACCGTCATTAAGATGCAATAGCCTTTTCTCCCCTTCGCTGAATTCTATTCCTATTGTCTTTACCCTATTGTTCGCAAAATATAATTCTTTATTCGCAACCAATCCATTTTGAATCAATACCCTATATACATTCATAATGCCTTTATACTGAATTAATTGGCTCTCTGGGATATCGGCTTTAAACCACTCACCCTTGCCGTCGCCGTGAATACACCAAGCCTGAGTTCGAAGTCCTCCCCTTGCGCTTTTTATACTATAATCGATACCGCTGTTGTCTTTTATATAATTTGATGTTTGCAAGTTTTCCAATAAAAGCACATCCCCTTCTTCCGGATCAATATAATCCTCGTGACCACGAACAGACTGTGCTTTAATTGGATACATATCGATTTCGATATCCTTGCTTCTCAAGCACATGCTCGAAATAATAATAAAAAAACCTATTATTGAAAATTCGGTTATTATTCGGAATATGCACTTTCTCTTCATATTTTATTCCTGTTTTTTGTAGATACTCATGTCCATCAAATGATAACTACCTTGAATTATGGCTTTCCCCCCTTTTGATTCAGGGGAACCTCTAAAAATTAAAGAAAATTAAAGGATTCTCGTAAATAAATTGACAATGTAGAATATGCAGACATAATCCATATAAATCAATCAGAAAAAGGTATGGATTATGAAACAGCGTGGATTAT